>Ga0126376_10000793_pt1 | contig 16160 bp, 14 predicted proteins | sample PanSoiMetPlot_15_FD_92760 | JGI IMG/M metagenome (GOLD analysis project Ga0126376, IMG submission 92760) | Tropical forest soil microbial communities from Panama - MetaG Plot_15 | ecosystem: Environmental > Terrestrial > Soil > Tropical forest > Bulk soil | place: Panama | collected 2016-02-17
CGCGTGCTCGCGATCGGCAGCGCCCCCACCGACGGCGGGTTCAGCATGCTCGCGCTGTTCGAGTCGAGCGACGGCGGGGCCAGCTTCCGAGGTCCTACCTACACACCGCCCGCGCCGAGCTGGGTCTTGAGCGGAGTCGAGATCGCGCTGGCCAATCCCTCGACCGAGTTTCTGACCGCGTACGACTATCTGAGCAACCAGCCCCATCCCTACTTGATTCAAACCGACAATGGAGGCCAGACCTGGACCACCCTGGATCTGGCCCCCTCGATGGGCCCCAAATCGGTGCGCCTGATCGGGATCGATCCGGTCGACATGCACAAGGTTTACCTGCGCGGGTTGGCTGCCAACGGCGACTCGCTCGCGATCGTGCAGGGCCAGGCGGTCAGCGTGCCTCTGATGCTGCCGGCGCCCATGTCAACCTTCTTGCGCCGCTCCGACGGGCGCCTGTACGTGGCCACCCGCGACAGCGGCGCCTTCGTGTCCAGCGACGGCGGGCAGACCTTTGCGCCCTGGCCCAGCGCGCCCCATCTGCGCGCGCTCGGCGAGCGTGCGGGCGCGCTCTACGCGGTCGGCGACAATTTCAAGGATCACTTTGCGGTCGCGGTATCGACCGACGATGGCGCAACCTGGCGGCCGCTGCTGCGCTTCGACGGGATCTGCGGCCTCGTTCAATGTGAGCACGTGCAGTCGGTGTGCGCGGGGCCGTGGCAGAACCTGGTCACCATGTTCGCCATCCCGGCCAACGTATGCGGCCAGGGCGGCACGGGCGGTACGGGCGGCCACGGCAGCGGCGGCGGCTGTGGCTGCACGGTCGGCGAGCGCGCGGCGGCGGCGGTATGGCCGTGGCTCGGGCTGGGTGTGCTGGCGCTGCTCGCGATCGCGCTGGCTCGCTTGATCCGCGGGTAATCGCTTCCCGCTGCCGGCCGACGTGACTACGGCTTGGGTTGCGGCTGCGATCCGGCGTCGGGGCTGGGCGCGCCCGACGGCGTCCCGCCGGGCGTCTCCGGCTGCTCGCCCGCCTCGGGCGGCGGCAGCTCCTGCTTGGCACCCAGAAGCTTCATGCGGTCGAGCAACTTGGTGGGTCGCTCCACAATCACGTCGCTGTTCTTGTAGGTGTAGGCGCGCGTGTGGATCGGAAAATAACCATCCGCGCGCAGCACCAGATCCATCGGCCCCGAGTCGCGCGGCCGTGTGATCTGCACGGGCGTCCAGCCGAATTGCTTCTTGCCCCAGGACACGCGCATGCGGGGCGTCGAGCGCACCGTGATCTTCACGGTCGTCGGCGGCGGCTCGGGCGGGGCCGGCGGCACGCCTGCGCAGACTCCGCCATCGCGGGCTTCGCTGACCACCGCGACGGCAGCATCAGGTGCAACCGGGGCCACGCCCACGCGCCCGGGCGGCTGCGGGCTCCGGGTGCTCGACGGAGGCCGGCAACCGCAGCCCAGCCCCATCACGGCCAGCAGCACCGGCGCCAGCCAACCCAGCGCCAGCCAACGTGGCGCCAGCCAACGCATCACTCGCCTCCTCCGCCCGCGCGAGCCTCCGGCGAGTCGCGCGGAACCGGCATCGGTCCGGGCGGGTACTGCACGCCCGGCTTGAGGACATAGGTGGTGACCGGTTTTTTCAACGTGCCCAGGATGTTGCCCTCGGTCACCATGACCGGGATCGGCGGATCGAGCACGAACCGATACCCGCGCGTGGGCAGGCGCATCTCGTACACGTCCTCCTTCCACAGAAACTGGCGCGCAAAGCCGAGCGTCTGGTCACCCTCCACGCTCACCTTGTGGTGCTGCAAGATGAACGAATACATCCGCTCCGCCAGATGATTGACCAGGCGATGACAACCGTGCGAGTAACCGTCGGGATCGAACATCGACCGAAATTCCGACGAGCCGTGCACGCGAATGCCATTGTCCCAGTCGGGCTTGCCCTCCTTGCCTGGAACCACGTTGTAGGCCGCCACCAGCCCGTAGGCCGACAGGAATCCAGGCCCTACCTCGTCGTAGTTGACCACGGTCTGCCAGCTGCCGTTGACGCGCTTGGACTTGACCAGCGTTCGGATGGGCGTCGAGGTGGGGGCGATCCAGACCGGTCCGGCCACGATGTGGCGCCACGCGCGCGGCCCCACGTCCGAGCCTTTGTAGCGAAAATACTCGTAGCCGTTCGAAGCCAGGTCACTCCGCCAGCCGCCGATCGTCGTGCGCCAACGCACGAGCGGGATGAGCTGTCCGTTCCAGCGCACGCGCACGGTCAGCTTCGGGTAGTGCTTGCGCGACTGATCGAGGTGCTTGCCCTTCTCGTCGTACGGCGGATCGTAAAACACGTCGCCGCGATCGATCTCGATCGACAGATCCATCTCGGGGCTGTAGTACTCGGGCCGGGGCGGCAGCTTGACGGCCGCGCGCAGCCACTGAAAGTCGGCCGCCGGATGGCGCCGGAAAAACGCGAGGGACGCCTCGGGGCTGGTCAGGCCCAGCTGCTCGATGGTCGCGCGCGAGACTTCCTCGACCAGGTTGCGGATCGGCGCCGGCTCGCCCCGCGCGCCTTTGTAGGTGGCCGGCACCGTGCGCGGCTCGCCCTCCTTGGGGCGCGACACCGTGCGATCGGTGGTGCCGTCCTCGAGCACGTCGGCGGCCGAGACCGCACGCTCGGTCAGGACCCGCTCCAGCGCCGCCTGATCGCCTTCGAGCAGCGGCCGGGCCAGGGTCGCCATGGTCTGCTTGCGCAGCGCGGCCCCCTCGTAGATCTTGTGCTTGCGCTGGAAGCGGATCACCGCTTCGCGCATGGGCTCGTCGAAGCTGCCGGGCGTGTGGCGCGCGGCCGGTGAGAGCAGGCCCTCGCAGCGCAGGCGCTTCTCGACCTCGGGCCAGGCCGGCGCGGCCAGGTCGGCCCGCTTGACCGCCTCCACGTCGTTGGCAAGCTTGGGCTGCGCGGCCGCCAGCTCGTCGAGCGTGGCCACGCGGGCGGCGCGGCGCTTGGTCTCGAGCTGGCGCCTTAAGGCCGCCAGCTTGGCGCGCGCTCGTTTCTCCTCCTTGGGCTCGGGCGTCGGGATGACCGGCACCGCCAAGATCTTGTCGACATCGACGTCGGCGCACCGGTCGGCGCCGTTCTCGGGCGCGTCTTCGAGAAAGCGGGCGCGCAGCACCGACAACGTGGGCGGGATCCCATACACTTCCAGGAAGTTGTGGGGGGCCGGGCTGCCGGGCAGGCGCTGCTTGGCCGGCTTGCTCCGGTGGCCCGCCTTGCCGGAGTCGGGCGGCGAAAGTGGCTGCCCGTCGCTGTCGGCGGTGTCGGTGGCCAGCCCCAGATAGATGGTGCGATACCGGTTGGGCAGCGGCCTGCCGTCGGCTCCCGGCAGCTCCAGAAAGATGTAGGGCGTCCAGTCCTCGCGCAGGCTGACCAGCGTAAAACCGGCCCGCACTGCTTCTTCGGCGTCGACGATGCGCTCCTGGCCGCCCACCATCACGATGGCCCGCTTCTCGGGCGGCAGCTCTGGACGCGCCGCCAACACGGCGCCCGGGTCGACGCCCGCGACGGGCGGGCGCGGCTCGGTCTGCCCGGCCCGCGCCGTCTGCGCGACCTGCGCGGCCTGTGCGCCCTCGCAGCCGGCGAGCGCGAGCACGAGCGCGGCTAAAAGAACATGCCCACGCCGCCTGAAATCAAAGTCCGATCGCATGGGTTGCACAGCGAATCCGGAAAATACCGGAGATAGAGTGCCTCCAGCAGGAATCCGAGGTGGTGCGAGGCGAACAGAATCAACCCGCCGCCGCCGCCGACCAGCCAGAGGTCGTCCTGACCGTCCACGAACAAACGCCCTCCCTTCACCAGCAGCATGGGCGAAATCGGGTAGGCACGCCACGGCACGATGCGGATGAACGGAGCCAGCTCGACCGTGGTCGGGTATGCGGTCGACGCGGTGACGACCGTGGACAGGCCGGGCGCGATTCCATTGACCACGAAGTAGCCGTAGCTGGCGCCGAACGTGAACTCGGTCTGGCCGGCGCCCGAGGCCAGCCCGAACACCAACCCGCCCAGCGAGGTGCCGCGGCCAAAGGGCAGCGGCGGCGGCTCTGGAGGGCCGGTCTCGGGCGCGGTCTGCGCGGCGGCCGGCGGCGCGGGTGCGGGCGGCTCGGGCGGCTCGGGCGGCTCGGTGGGCTGCTGCCCGGGGGCTCCCGATGCCGGCGCCGGCTCGGCAGGCGCACCGGGCTGGGAGGGAGCCTGCTGCGGCGCAGCTGATTGGGGCGCAGTCTGCTGCGGCGCAGCCGATTCGGGCGCAGTCTGCTGGGGCCCGGCCTGCTGGGGGGCACCCTGCTGGGGAGGGCTCTGGGCGGGCTCAGGCTGGGCGACCCCAGAGCCCGGCCAGCCCACCAGTACCAAGAGCAGCGCCAGACGCGACATCCCTATTGATCTTACAAGGAGAGCTGGCGAAAGAACAGCGCACATCGCGCCCCGCCTGAGCGGGCTGCGGCGCGCCGCGCTCGCGCCCGAGCCGCCGATCCTCCCTTGACATGGTGTCCATCGTACACTATATTAGTGTTGTTTCTACACTAACGAAAGAGGACGGCAATGTTTCGCATCCGGTTCATCAAGGTGCCCCCGACCACGTACCTTCTGCACTTCTGGCGTGAGGGCTCCCGCGCGCTGTTCCCCTTGCACCTCTAGAGTGTCATGCTTACACTAACTAGCAAGGAGCCAGCAATGCGCATCCCCTCCCATCTTTATCGGCACTCGCTCGCGCTGCTGACCGATTTCTATCAGCTCACCATGGCCTACGCCTACTTCCGCGCCGGCGTGGCCGATCGCGAAGCGGTGTTCCACCTGTTCTTCCGCAAGCACCCGTTCGGCGGCGGTTTCACGGTTGCCGCGGGCCTCGCGCACCTGGCCGACTGGCTCGAGACCTGCCGCTTCACCGACGACGACCTGAGCTACCTCGGCGAGCAGCGCGGCGCCGACGGACGGCCGCTGTTCGAGCCCGCCTTCCTCGAGCACCTCAAGCGCCTCCAGTTCGCGCTCGACGTCGACGCCATGCCCGAGGGCACGGTGGTGTTTCCGCATGAGCCGCTTTTGCGTGTGCGCGGCCCCATCATCCCCGCGCAGCTGGTCGAGACCATGCTGCTCAACACCATCAACTTCCAAAGCCTGGTCGCGACCAAGGCTGCGCGCATCGTTCAGGCCGCGCGCGGGGCGCCGGTCATCGAGTTCGGGCTGCGGCGCGCGCAGGGCATGGATGGCGCGCTCGCGGCCAGCCGCGCGGCCTACATCGGCGGCTGTACGGCCACCTCCAACACCCTGGCCGGTCGTGTCTACGGCATCCCGGTCCGGGGCACGCACGCGCACAGCTGGGTCATGCTGTGGGACGACGAGCGGGCTGCCTTCGATGCGTACGCGGAGGTGCTGCCGGGCAACTGCGTGTTTCTGGTCGATACCTACAACACGCTCGACGGCGTGCGCCATGCCACCGAGAGCGCCGCCGGGCTGCGCGCGCGCGGCCACGAGATGGTCGGCGTGCGGCTCGACTCCGGCGATCTGGCCTATCTGAGCATCGAAGCCCGCAAGATCCTCGACGCCGCCGGCTTTCCCAAAGCCAGCATCTTGGCCTCCAACGATCTCGACGAGCACATCATCGCGAGCCTGCGCGAGCAGGGCGCAAAGATCGATGCGTGGGGCGTCGGGACCAAGCTCGTCACCGCCTTCGACGAGCCTGCGCTGGGCGGCGTCTACAAGCTGGGAGCCGTGCGCGCGCCGGGTGGGGACTGGGAGTACCGGGTCAAGCTGTCCGAGCAGTCGACCAAGATCTCGACGCCCGGGATCCTCGAGGTACGCCGCTTCCTCAGCGACCGCGGCGAGCTGCGCGGCGACGTCATCTGGGACCAGCCGCATGGCATCCCGGACGGCTGCACGATGGTCGACCCGTTCGATTTCACGCGCAGAAAGACCATTCCTGCCGGCACGCCGTACGAGGATCTCCTGGTGCCGATTTTTCGGGCTGGCAAGCGCGTGTATCAGGAGCCGTCGCTGGAGGCGCTGCGCACGCGGGCGCAGGGGCAACTGGCCCGGCTGCATCCGGGCGTCAGACGGTTCATGAACCCGCACGAGTATCCGGTCGGTCTCGAGGCCGGCCTGCACGAGCGCAGGACCAAGCTGGTCATGCGCGCACGAGGCCACAAATGAAGCTGATCAAAGTCGCCGCCGCCGTGCTCAATCAGACTCCGCTCGACTGGGCGGGCAACCAGGCGCGCATCCGCGCCGCCATCGAGGACGCGCGCGCCCAAGGGGTGACGCTGCTCTGTCTGCCCGAGCTGTGCATCACCGGTTACGGATGCGAGGACGCCTTCCTGGCGCGCGGGGTCCAGGAGACGGCGTGGCGTGTGCTGGGCGAGCTGGTGCCCGCAACGCGCGGCATGATCGTCTCGCTCGGCCTGCCGCTTCTGCACCACAATGCCCTGTTCAACACCGCGTGCCTGGCGTGCGACGGCCGGGTGCTGGGCCTGGTCGGCAAACGCTACCTGGCCGGCGACGGGCTGCATTACGAGCCCCGTTGGTTCAAGCCCTGGCCAGACGGTCATCGCGCCCGCTTCACCGTCGACGACGCCGCTGGCGCAGCCTCCTACCCGCTCGGCGACCTCTATTTCGACTGCGGTGGCGTCCGCATCGGCTTCGAGATCTGCGAGGATGCGTGGGTAGCGGCGCGTCCGGGCGGCTCGCTGTCGCGCCGGGGCGTCGACGTGATCCTGAACCCGAGCGCCAGCCACTTCGCGTTCGGCAAACACGAAGTGCGCAAGCGTTTCGTGCTCGAGGGCTCGCGCGCATTCGGCGTCACCTACGTCTACGCCAACCTGCTCGGCAACGAAGCCGGCCGCGCCATCTACGACGGCGGCGGCCTGATCGCGTCGGGGGGCCAGCTGGTCGCGCAGGGCCCCCGCTTTTCGTTTGCCGACCATCATCTGACCTGCGCAATCGTCGACGTCGACGCCACCCGGATGAGCCAGGCCCGCTCGGCCAGCTTTCAGCCCGTGATCGACGGCGATCCCGACGAGTGTGTGCGCGCGCAGTTTACCTTCCCGGCGCTCGAGCCGGCGTCGGTGGCACCGCCACTGGCGGCGTGGGAGAGCTCGGCCCAGCTCAAGGAGGAGGAATTCACGCGGGCGGTCGCGCTGGGGCTGTTCGATTATCTGCGCAAGAGCCGCTCTCAGGGCTTCGTAGTCTCGCTCTCGGGCGGCGCCGACTCGGCGGCCGTGGCGAGCCTGGTCTGGCTCATGGTGCAGCTCGGGCTGGCCGAGCTGGGCCGCCCGGGTTTCCTGCGCAAGCTCGCTCACGTGCACGAGTTGGAAGGGGCGCCCGAGCCCGTGCGCGCTCTTTTGTGCTGCGTGTACCAGGCCACCGAGAACAGCTCCGAAACCACGCGTACCGCAGCGCGCACGCTGGCCTCGGCGCTGGGCGCCGAGTTCGCGTTCTTCGACGTGGACAAGCTGGTCCGCGCCTACGTGGGGATGGTGGGCGAGGCACTGGGGCGCCCGCTGCGCTGGGACCGCGACGACATCGCGCTGCAGAACATCCAGGCCCGCGTACGGGGCCCGTCCGTGTGGCTGCTCGCCAACTTGAAGGGCGCCCTGCTGCTCGCGACCAGCAACCGCTCCGAGGCCGCAGTCGGCTACGCGACCATGGACGGCGACACCTGCGGCGGTCTGTCGCCCATCGCGGGCATCGACAAGGCGTTCTTGCGACAGTGGTTGCGCTGGCTCGAGCGTCAGGGACCCGCGGAGGCGCACCCGGTGGCGGCGCTGGCCCAGGTCAACGCGCAGCAGCCGACCGCCGAGCTGCGCCCGCCCGGCGCCGGGCAGACCGACGAGCAGGATCTGATGCCCTATCCGCTCCTGGATGCGGTCGAGCGCGCCGCCATCCGTGACAAGCAGATGCCGCTGGAGGTGTTCCGTCGCATGCGCGCGCAGTTTCCCAGCTTCGAGCCCCGGCAGCTCGCGGATTGGATCGAGCGCTTTTTCCGGCTGTGGTGCCGCAACCAGTGGAAGCGCGAGCGCTACGCGCCCTCGTTCCACCTCGATGACGAAAACCTGGACCCCAAGACCTGGTGCCGCTTCCCGATTCTGTCGGGCGGCTTCGAGCGCGAGCTGGCGGAGCTGCGCGCGCATCTTGACACGGTGCCCCATGACTGAACAGCTCCTGAGCTACACCTACGAGCATCCGCGCCCCGCCCTGGCCGTCGACTGCGTGGTGTTCGGCCTCGACGAGGGCGCACTCCAGGTGCTTTTGATCCAGCGCGACGCGCACCCGTTTGCCGGGCGCTGGGCGCTGCCGGGCGGGTTCGTACACATGGACGAGTCGCTCGAGCAGGCGGCGCGCCGCGAGCTGGCGGAGGAGACCGGCGTCCGCCCGGCCTACCTGGAGCAGCTCTACACGTTCGGCGAGCTGGCGCGGGATCCGCGTGGCCGCGTGGTGTCGGTGGCGTACTGGGCTCTGGTCAAGCTGAGCGACCACCGCACCAAAGCCGCCACCGATGCGCGCGACGCCGCCTGGTTCCCCGCTCACGGCACGCCGCGGTTGGCGTTCGATCACGATCGGATCCTGGACCAGGCGCGGAGCCGGCTCCAGGCCAAGGTGCGCTACCAGCCCATCGGATTCGAGCTGCTGCCGCCCAAGTTCAAGCTTTCGCAGCTGCAGCAGCTGTACGAGGCGGTGCTCGAGAAACCGCTCGACAAGCGCAATTTCCGAAAAAAGATCCTCGGTATGGGTGTGCTCGAGGAGCTCGACGAGGTGGAGCGGGACGTGGCCCACCGCGCGGCCCGACTGTACCGGTTCGACCGAAAGCGTTACCAGGAGCTGGTCCGGCGGGGCTGGAGCTTCGAGATCTAACGGGAGGTGGCGTCATGAAGGCACTCGTTCTGGTCGATCTGCAGAACGATTTCCTGCCCGGCGGCGCGCTGGCGGTGGCGGGTGGCAGCGAAGTCATCCCCATCGCCAATGCGCTCGCGCAGCGGTTCGAGCTGGTGGTGGCGACGCAGGATTGGCATCCGCGCGACCACAAGAGCTTCGCCGCCAACCACCCGGGCAAAAAGCCCGGTCAGGTCATCGATCTCGACGGCATCGCGCAGACCTTGTGGCCGGTGCACTGCGTGCAGGACACGCCGGGCGCAGCCCTGGCCGCCGATCTGGATCTGCACTGCGTCGACAAGGTGTTTCAGAAGGGCACCGACCCCAGCGTCGACAGCTACAGTGGCTTTTTCGACAACGCGCGCCGGCATGCCACCGGCCTCGCCGACTACCTGCGCGCCCGCGACGTCACCGACGTGTATGTGCTCGGGCTGGCCACCGACTACTGCGTCAAGTTCACCGCGCTCGATGCACGCAGCCTGGGTTTCCGGACCCATCTTGTCGCAGACGGCAGCCGCGGCGTCGAGCTGCACGCGGGCGATGTGGCGCGAGCGGTCGAGGACATGCGAGCGGCCGGCGTGACCGTGGTCGAAAGCGCGGACATTGCGGTGCCGGCGCGGCTGACTTGAGCGGCTCTCAGCTCTCAGCTGTCACAGCGCTCTGGGGCCGCAGGTGTGGATGCGACCCTCGGGGCCGCCATAAAACACGGTGCCGCTTTGGGGCTCGACGTCGAGGCCATGGAGCTGGCCGCCGCCGCGCGGTTTGAGCAGCGTCGAGCGTGCGCCGTGGTCGAGGTCCCAGCGCAGCACGGCGCCGTCGAGCGAGCCCCCGTAGAGGGCGCGTCCGTCGCGCGAGAAACGGACCCGGCACGCATTCTTGAGCGGCAGCGCGTGCTCCTGCCGTCGCAGGCTGGCCCCGAACACGCGTACGTGACCGCTGTCGTAGTCGGTCACCGCCACCCGCGTGCCCTCGGGCGACACCACCAGATCGAACGCGCCCGCGAGCGCGACCCGCGCCATGACCTGACGGTCCTCGATCCGGTACACCCGCACACCGTCTCGCGTCAGCACCGCAAGGCGCTCACCACCCGGAAACCAGTCGAGCGCCCGCACCGGTCGCCGCAGGCGGAGCAGCGCACGCAGGCTCCAGTCGGCGCAGCGCCAGATACGAATCCCAGGCTCGCTGGTTGCAATTGCGAGCGCGCTGCCGTCGCGCGAAAAGCGCACGCTCTGCGAGCCCCGCCTGGGCGCTGCCTCCGGCTTCCAACCGTGCACGAGCGACGCGCTGGCGGCGTCCAGACAGTACATCTCGTCGCCCTCGCAGCCCGCGGCCACCCACCTACCGTCGGGCGACAGGTCGATGTCGAGCACGTGCCCGTGGCCCGGCATCAGGACCAGCGGGCGGCCGTCTCGCGCATCGAACAGCGCGAGCCGACCCCGACCCGCGGCCGCGAGCCTCAGCCCGCTCGCGTCGCAGGTCAGCTGATTGATGCAGGAGCCCAGCTCCCAGGGTCCCGGCCCCATGTGCCGCCTCCAATCAAATTATCGGCAAGCGGCAGAAAGGGTTGCTTCAGACCCGTCACCCCTTGAAGGTCGACCGCCCGCCGTCGCCGAACGGCTCGTCCCGCTCGCGCACCGCCTGCTTGAAGCCGGCTTCGGCCGCGCGCCGCTGAAACGCATAGCCTTCGGGCGTGTGGCGCGCAATGCCGTCGAAGAGCGTGCCCAGGACCTGGGCCCCGGAAAGGCCCTGCGCCATCACGGTCTGGTTGACGAGCAGCTTCATCATGATGAGCTGGTTCTTGGGCATGCGCGCGATGCGCTCGAGCAGCGCCTCGAACCGCTCGTTCAATCGCTCGGCCGGCGCCGCCTCGCAGGCCAGGCCCCAGGCCACCGCCTCGGTGCCCGACAGGCAGTCGCCGGTGAAGAGCAGCCGCTTGGCCTTCTCGATCCCGATCCGGTGGGCCCAGATCGCGGTCGTGGGCGAGCCCCACACGCGGGCGGGCGGGTAGCCGATCTTGGCCCGATCCTCGATCACCAAAAGGTCCGAGCACAGCGCCATATCGGTGCCGCCGGCGACGCAGAAGCCGTGCACCTTGCACACGACCGGCTTGTCGGCAAAAAACAGGCTCATGAAGCCGCGCACGTTGCGAATCATCATCGCGTAATCGATCGTCGGATCCCACGGCGCGGCCGGATCGTGGTTTTTCAGCTGGACGGCCGGATCGAGCACCGTGCCGGCGGGACCGCCAAACACGCTGCCCGCTTCGGGCCGCCACTCCGCAGCCGCTACCAGATCGTAGCCGCCGCAAAAGCCGCTGCCGTTGCCGGCCAGAGCGATCACGTGCACGGCCGGATCCAGGCTGGCTCGCTCGACGCAGGCCGCCAGCTCGCGCGGCATTTCGAACGTGATGCCGTTGCCACGTTGCGGTCGATTCAGGGTGATGCGGGCAATCCGGCCCGTCACCTCGTAGGTCAGGCTTGTGAGCGTGTCCACGGGGCCTCCTCGTGCGGCTGCGGACGTTACACGCAGCCGCAAACCGCTACAAGGGTCGACGGAGACTCCGCGTCAGCGTGGGGTCGGCGGTGTCGTCGGGGGGCACATCGGGCCACGAAAGGCGAGCGCCTTGGCTCAGCACCGCCTGCTGGTAGCGGTGATACTGCAGCGCCAGCAACTCGACCCGCCAATGCGGGCACATGCCGAGCCCGACCACCACGCTGCCCAGACGGTCGCCGTGGATGCTGTGCTCGACCAGCACGCGCAGGAGCTGCACACGCGAGATGGCGCCGCGCGTGACCAGAAACTCACCGAACCGCGGTCGCGCGGGCAGCGTGGGCTCGATCGGCAGGCCGGCCGCTTCACGCGCGAGGTAGCGACGAACCAACGTGCGGTCGTTGCGGCTCGCCATGCAACGGGCCTTGCCTAGCAGGCTCCGTGCCATGTGCGGGTCGCTGCGAGCACGCGCACTTGCGTCCCGCGTTGCGACGGCATGGCGAGTACAACAGTCAGCAACCGGCTATCATGAATACGCATGCACCCAGTCTTTCTGCTGTTCCTCCAAGTGACACAACAAGTTGACCATCCGCCCATCACCGATCGCAACTACACGCTCGATCTGTATTCGGGCGCGGTTCTGGGATCGACCAAAATCGTCGGCATGGGCGGGGCCTCGATCGCGGTGGCCGAGGGCTCGGCCTACATGAGCGCCAATCCGGCCGCGGCTGCCGTGCGTCCGGCCACTTCCAATGACACCTGGGATTGGGATTGGCACCTGGATTGGCTCAACCCCGATCTGGGCTCCGATCTCGACAACAATGGCAGCACGACGCACGTCAGCCGCACGCTGCTTCTGACCGGCGGCCTGCTGGGTCAGTGGCACAGTTGGGGACTGGGCCTGACCGCCACCTTCCGGCGCGATGTGGTGCAGGCCGGTACCGGGGGCCAGGCTGATCCGACGGTGATGGTGGGCGCGCTGGTGCTGGCGCGCAGCTTCTGGGACGATGCACTGACGCTCGGGCTGTCACTTCGAGTGGGCGCCTTCTCGATTGGAGAGTTCGCGAACGATCAGCGCACGCGCACGTTGTTCGAGCTTTCGGGTGCAACGTTTCAGGCCGGCGCGCTGTGGCGGCCGCCCGAGAGCAACCTCCGCGTCGGCCTGAGCGCCGCGCTGCCGGTGGCCGGCCAGACTCCCAGCGTGACCGGCTGCGACCCCATGAACTGCGACGGGTTCATCCTTCCCAATCAGGTGGAGGTGCCCTGGGAAATCGCGGCCGGCGTGGCCTGGCGGGTTGGCGCCACACCCTGGAACCGCAAGATCACGGCGCGCTGGCGCGACGAGCGCGAGCTCGTGCTGGCAGCCGACGTGGTGGTCAGCGGGCCGGTCGAGAACGGCGACGGCATCGCGGCCTTTCTGAACCAGCAGCTCCAGCCTTCGGGCCGCAGCGCGAGCGTGTCAGTGCGCGGTGGGGCCGAGTTCGAGTGGGTGCCGGGCTGGCTGCGCGTGCGCGCGGGAAGCTACTGGGAGCCGGCCCGATTCAGCGACGTGAGCGGGCGTGTGCATGGCACCGCCGGGCTCGACGTGCGGTTGTTTTCGTTCGGGCTGTGGAACCAGCCCTATCGAGCGCGACTTTCGCTCGCCCTCGACCTGGCCGAGCGCTACGGAAACGGCGCACTTTCGCTCGGCTTCTGGCATTAGCGAGGGAGCGGGCCGGTCGCTGATCGGATGCGGACAGGCGCGCCCGGTGTCAAGCGCGCGGATCTGCTCGGCTGCCAAGTGGCGCGGGAATTGATCGGAAGGCTGCACCATGCGCCGAGCGGCGATTGCGATGGCTCTCGTGGTGGCGGGGCCTTTGGGGCTCGTCGGGTTGGGTTGCACCGGCAAGTTCTTTGTTCCACCGGGAGCAGGCGGTGGGGCGGGCGCAGCCGGCGACAGCGGGGGCGCGAGCGGGCCGCGCGCCTTCTTCGAGCAAAAGGTGGCACCCATGCTGCTGGCGAGCTGTGCGAGCTGCCACATGGGGACGGAAGCCGCGCCGCCGCCGCCCAAGGGGCCTCCCTTTCTGGGCGCCACGCTCGGCGCGTTTTACGGCTCGCTCAAGAGCAACCCGCGGCTGATGGGCAATCCGACGACCGCGCTGCTGCTCACCAAAGGCCTGCACGAGGGACCCGCTTGGACGCCTGCGCAGGCAGACACCGTCCACCAGTGGCTGGTGATGGAAGATGGCGTCGGCGGCAACGGCGGCAGCGGCGGCAGCGGCGGCAGCGGAAGCGGCGGCGCGGGAAGCGACGGCAGCGGCGGCAGCGGAAGCGGCGGCGCGGGAAGCGGTGGCAGCGGCGGCAGCGGAAGCGGCGGTAGCGACGGTGGCGCCGGTGGCGCCGGCGGCTCCGGCACGCCCGACGCGTGTGGTCAGCTTCTGTCCTGCTGCGACCTCCTGCCGCTCGATCAGCAGGCCGACTGCCAATTCCAGGTCCAGCGCTTGAGCCCGGACCAGTGCCAGCCGGTGCTCGACGCCCTGCAACAGCAAGGCTACTGCCTGTGAAAGATCCCGGCCTCCGCGCGCGCGTCGGTCCCGGGTGTGCGCATGCGCGTATACCAGCGCTGGTAGGCGGGCGCGTACACGGCGGCGGCTGCGGTCAGGATGGCGAACCCTGCGCACAGACGCGCGTGCTCGCCCAGCGCGGCCAGTGATCGGCCGTCGAGCCAGGCGCTGGCCGCGACCACAAGCGAGGCTCCCACGCCGTTGTAGTAATCGATCGGAAACCGCCCGATCCAGGCCCGGTTGTGCCACCAGATCTGGCCGCGCCGAAAATGCCGCCATCCATAGGCGGGGTTGAACAGAAACCACAGAAGATCCCAGGCCACCATCCACAGCATGTAGCTCGCGAGCAGGCGCGCCTCGGCGGCCCAGCTCCAGCGCAGGCCCTCGACGAATGGGAGGTGAAACGCGAACAGCGGCAGCACCAGCATGAACGCGTGATAGCCGGTCAGCGGCTTGCCGCTCATCAGACGGCCGTACAGGCGCGCGGCCGCCCCGTCGACGCGGTACCAGGTCGGCAGCTTTTCCGCCCAGCCCCAGGGGCCCTCGATTTCGATTTCTACCAGCGCCATGAGCAGCGCAAACCCGAACAGGTAGACAATCCGAGCCAGCTCAGCCATCTCGCCGCTACTCTATCACTTCGAGTAAGCTGCGCCCCATGCGCACGGTTCCTGGTTTGGTGCTCGCGCTCCTGCAGGCGCAGGCGCAAACGCAGTCGCAGCCGCAGGCCCCCCTCGAGCAGGCCCGCCAGCTCGAGCAGCAGGTCGATCAGCTGTTCGCGGTCGGCAAGTACGCGGAGGCCGCGACTGCCGGTGAGCGCGCGCTGGCGATGATGGAGAAGCTGCTTCCGCCCGACCACCCGGACATCGGCACGGCTCTGAGCAACCTGTCGGCGGTGTTGTGGGCGCAAGGCGCATTCGAGCGCGCGGAGTCGCTGGCGCGGCGGGCACTGGCCATCCGCGAGAAGGCGCTGGGCCCCGAGCATCGCGAGGTCGCCAACTCGCTCAACAATCTGGGTCAGCTGTACGAGTCGATGGGCGCCTACGGGCGCGCCGAGCCGCTCTTCCGGCGCGCGCTCGCGATCCGCGAAAAGGTGCTGGGACCGCGCCACCCAGAGGTCGGCAACACGCTCAACAATCTGGCCGCCCTGTACGTGAGCACCGGCGACTACGCGCGCGCCGAGCCGCTCCAGAAGCGCGCGCTCGAAGTCTACGAGGCTGCCTATGGGCCCAATCACGCGCGCGTGGCGACCGCGCTCAACAACCTGGCGCTCGTGTATAAGAAGATGGGAGAGCTGGCGCGCGCCGAGCCCCTGTACCAGCGTGCGCTCGCCATCCACGAGGGCGCGCAGGGGCAGGTGCACCCCGACCTCACCAACCCGCTCAACAACCTCGCGCTCCTGTATACCGCGATGGGCCAACCCGAGCGCGCGGAGCCGCTCTACCGGCGCGCGCTCGCCCTCCGCGAGGCCGCGGTCGGGCCCGCCCATCCCAGCGTCGCCACTGTGCTGGTCAACCTGGGCAGCGTGCTGGTCGCGCGCGGGCAGGCCGCGGCTGCGCGACCCCTGCTCGAGCGCGCCTTGCGCATCCTCGAGCAAGCGCACGGGCCCAACCATCCCCGCGTGGCGGCGGCGCTGGCCAGCCTGGCCGCCCTGCACGCTTCGAGCGGGGCCTGGGCCCAGGCGGAGCCGCTCGCGCGGCGCACGCTCGCGATCATGGAGAGCGCCGAGGGCCCCCAGCATCCCGACGTGGCGACGGCCGCCGACGCTCTGGCCCGCCTCCTGGTGGCGGCCGGCCGAACGGCCGAGGCGCTGCCGCTCGAGTGGCGCGCGCTCGCCATCGGGGAGCACATGCTGCGTGCGGTCAGCGGGAGCGCGACCGAAGCGCGCATGGCGGCCTTCCTGGCCCGCCTGCGCGAGCAGGAAGAGGTGGTGTATTCGCTTGCGGCCGAACGGCCCCAGGATCCGGAGGTGCGCCGGCTCGCGCTTGCGGTGGCGCTGTTGCGCAAGGGTCGCACGCTCGACGAGGCGGCCGACACGTCGCGTGCGCTGGCGCGGGACCTGGGCGCGCCCGAGCGGGAAGCGCTGGAGCGGCTGCGCGCGCTCAGGACCCGGTTCGCGCGCGCGAGCCTGGATCCTGGCGGGGGCGGCAAGGGCTTTCACGAAGACCTGGCGGAGCTGACCCAGCGGGTTGAGCAGCTCGAACAGGAGCTGGCCGCCCGGTCGGCCCCGCTGCGCGCACA
>Ga0126376_10000794_pt1 | contig 16142 bp, 10 predicted proteins | sample PanSoiMetPlot_15_FD_92760 | JGI IMG/M metagenome (GOLD analysis project Ga0126376, IMG submission 92760) | Tropical forest soil microbial communities from Panama - MetaG Plot_15 | ecosystem: Environmental > Terrestrial > Soil > Tropical forest > Bulk soil | place: Panama | collected 2016-02-17
AAGAGCCGCAGGTCCCCCTCCATCCGCCGCGGTGCCGGCGGCGGCGCGGCTCCCGGTCCGCCCTCCTGGCGCGCGCCCGGCGAAGGAGCGGCATCGAAGGCGGCGAGCGCTTTCGATGCCTCGATCCCGAAGGGCTCTGCCGGGAACTGCTCGACCACCTCCGCGAGGGCGCGACGAACCAGCGGCGCGGGGGTGGCGGAGAGGGCCAGCACGATCTCGGTCAGGACCTCGGCATTGCGCCGCAGCACCACGCCCAGGAGCTTGCGCGGCAAAAGCGCGTGCAGCGCGTGGAGCAAATCATCCACCAGGTTCGGCTCGCTCGACAGGTCGACGGTGCGCAGCTCGGCCAGGCGGTCGGCGACGCCGGCGTGCCGTAGCCGGCCGATCGCGCTCTGGACGACGGCGCGGCGTGCGGCGGGAGAGCCGCCGCGCAGCAGGCCGACGGCGATCAGGCTGCGCAGCCGCTCCAAGTCGTCGTGCGGGATGGCAGCGGCCGTGCCGTCTTCGAGCCCGGCCTCGATCTCCTGGAGGCGCGCGAGCAGCGCCTTCTCCGCGCGTTCGTGACGGATCTGGGTGAGGCGCAGCAGGGCTTCGCCGGCGAGCCGCGGGTGGTGCACGAGCTGCGAGAAGTGGACGACCTGCTCGAGCTCGCGCTCCTCCAGCGCCTCGGGCGCGCAGGGGATGCGATGCAGGAGGTAGAGCAGGTTGCGCTGGTAGAACCAGGCGTTGGCACGGCTGTCGCCGCGTGTGGCCTCGATGCGGTCCAGGATGGCGGGACGCGCCGCCGCGCCGTGGATCTCGAGCAGCGTCAGGCGCAGCCGCCGCAGGGCGCGGTCGAGCTCGCCGTCGAGGTCGCTGAGCAGCCCGGCGGGATGCAGCGCCGGGAAGAACTCCATGAGCTGGCGCAGCAGCGGTTGCTGCTGGGGATCGACCGCGACGGCGCGCAGGCGTTCGCTGTTGAGCGCCTCGTGAGCGCTGCCGCGCACCAGCTCGGCACTGCTCGCCGGCACCTTGTGCTCGGCGAGCAGGCTCGCGGCCACCTGCACCAGCGCCACCGCCCGCGCCAGGGAGCCGGAGTTGAACTCGTCGACCACGGCGCGCACCAGCTCGCGGAAGCGCTCGCCGCGCTGCTCCGCGCCGTCGGCGAGGTCCACGAAGCGGCGCAGGGCCCGCGCGTTGCCGCCCAGCGCCTCGGGGGCGGCGACCACGACCGGCGCCCAGTCGGGGAGGGCGCGGCTCAACGTGCGCACCACGACCGCCGGATCGGCGCCCTGCACACCCAGCTCGCGCAGGTGCTGCAGGTATTGGCCCAGCTCCCCATTGCTGCGCGCGGTGGTGGCGGCGGCGGCCAGCACCGAGGCGATCAGCTCCTCGCCCGGCGCCGCTGCCGGGTGATCGGACGCGCCGCCCGCCGGCGGCGGCTTCAGCCGCTCGAGCAAGAGGGCGAAGCGCCGCAACTCGAGGCTGAGCGCCGCGTCCGCGGTGCCGGCGCCCGCGGCCGGCTCTCCCATCCCCGTCCCGGGCGCGCGGCCGATCGGGAAGGCGGTCGTGCCCAACTCCGGGGTGCCCCCCTGGCTCAGGCGCTTGAGGCTGGTGCGCACGAGCTCCTGCTCCTCCGGCGGGCAGAGCGGGACGATGGCTTCGACGAGGGTGGCGAGATAGCTCCCGAGTTGCTTCTTGGGCACCAAGCCCAGCTCGCCAAGCAGATACAGCTTGCGCAGCGCGTGGAAGGCGAGGTCGGAGTAGGCGACGGCGCGGCCGCGTGCCCGGTAGTGGAAGGACAGCCAGCCCTGGATCTGGGCGGTGATGGCGTCGGGCGCGCCGCTGACGAGGGCGCCGACGGCGCCGGCGGCGAGGAGCGGCGGGATGCCGTCCGCGAGGTAGTCGCGGAGCTCCTCGACGCTCTCCTGCAGCTCCTGTGGAGAAGGTGCACCCTCGCTCACGCGGTCCCCCTGTTGACGCGGCCGACAGCCGAATCTTAACCGCGTCCGCCGCCGAACGCGCCTGCTAAACTGAGAGCCAGCGAAGAAGGGGTGCGTGCGTCATAATGGATCGTCTCCACCAGAGGCTCGCCGGCGGAGTCTTCGCGATCGCCACGATGCTCGTCGCCTGTGAAGATGATCGGGGCGGCGACGTGCCGTTCATCAGGGCCGCGCTCGCGGAGCTCCCGAGGGTCGAGGTGCGCGATGTGGCCGGATGGGATTCGATGTGGCCGTTGTTCGGGCCGATCGACATCCGGGCCACGCTGGACATCCGCGGTGGAGGCCGTTTGATCCTCTGCGATCTCACGCCGGGAGCCTTCGACGGATCGCGGCCGTTCATCCTCGCGCAAATCGGCCGTTGGGTACCGTCCGCAGTAGCAGAGCACGACGCCGCGCGCGTGCGAAGGGTTGCGGGGTGTCCCGCATCCGTCGACATCGGCCCGGATTCAGCATTCGTGAAGCTGGTGCCGTTCCGGATACGAACTGTAGAAGACGTTGTACGCAACTATGACCGCCTGGAGGCTTTCGTGGGCTCCTGGCCGGTCCAGCCAAAACGCATACCTGCGAGCGACGGCTGGATCGAATATCGGAAGAGCGAGGCGCCGTAGGCGCCCTCGCTATGGCTGGCGCGAGAGGTCCACCAGCGGGCTACCAGATCTCGCACAGTGCGAGAAGGCTCTGTTATAGTTAAAAGGGAGGCACGTGGGAAGATGCAGATCGCACTGGAGCTACCCGAAGACATCGCCAAGCACCTGGAGAACGCTTGGCGCGATGTACCACGAGGCACCCTTGAAGCTGTAGCCGTCGAGGGCTACCGTGAAGGTGCGCTCACACGCGGTCAGGTCGGTCGCCTTCTCGGACTGTTGTTCTGGGAGACGGAAGCGTTTCTCAAGGAGCGTCAGGCGTTTCTTGCCTACACGGAGGAGGACTTCGAGCAAGACCGTAGAGACCTCGATCGCCTCATGCTCCGATGACCTGTGGACCGAGTTACCAGATCTCACGTAGCGCCAGAAGGCTCTCCCGGTAGTCCTCTATCCGGAGATCCGCAGGGATTCCGTGCGCGGCGAGCAGGTCCATCATCTCGCTCACGGAGACGCCTGCAAGCTCGGCAGCTTTGCTCAGAGAGGCAGTTCCCAGACGATACCGCTCCAGACCCAGGAAGACGCGGCCGCGGCCGATGAGGTCGCGGACAGCGGTGGACAAGTCCTCTTTCTCCGCTTCCGCCAGGCTGCTGAGGAACTGGTAGTCGTCGGCTTCCAGGCGGATGCTTACCGTTTTCTGCGCCTTGGCCATGTTCAGCTAACCTCCTATTTGACGTGCGACCACTTCGATGATCTCGTCCGTGAAGCGCCCATAAGCTCTCAGCCTCTCCAGATAGCGCATCCCAGAGTCGCTCGTCAAAAGGCCCTTTTCGACAGCCCGACTCAGGATACCCAAGGACGTGACGAACCCGATTCTTAGAACCTTGCAGGCCCGAATGGCACTCCGGTCATCCATGGCTCGCGCGATGCCTATTCTGTGGCTGTTGGTACCTCCATCCGTGGTGGTAGGCCCATCACAAGCGCTCTACTTTAAGCCTCGAACGGCTCGCCCGCGAGGTCGCCACCTTGGCGATATTCCGCGCTGCGGGGCTTTTCAAATTTGGGAAGGCGGATAGGCGGTGAAATGAGAAAGTCGCGTTCGTCTAAGGAAGCGAGGCCAGTGTGGTTCAGCGGTCGCAGCTTAGTCGATTGTATCTGTATAGATGCATCTACATAGAGCTGGATCTCTTGGTCCTTTAGTAAGGCGGCGGCCCAAGACGTCTCGGCAAGCGCCCTTGACGGCGTCGCTTCGTGGTATACTTAGAAAATCTCCTTAAAGAAGGTGACTGGATGGAAACAGAATCCTTACCCCTGAGGAAGCGGTTTTTTCCTCTGGTGACCCCCGAGCTGTACTCCCCTTTGAGCGAGCCCTGGGCGAGAGGTGAAGTTGAGCCGGGGGCGAGGATCGCCCATAAACTCCTAGCCCTAGCTCATCGCAGATTGAACTTAGTTCAGCGACTACTGAAGACAAGGCTGGATGCCGCGGGGCGCATCGGATGGTTGCTGGCCTTACACAAGGCGGCCTTAGAAGTAGAGATCGACGGAATTTGGGGTCGAGCCGACTTTTTCTGGCAGGAGCTCCGGAACGAGCTTCGGATCCTTTGGAACCGTACGCCGGTCTGGGAGGAAGCGGTCGCCTCAGTCGCCCGGCAGGAGGAGATCGAATGCGACTGCAGCGCGATCGAGTTGCGCAATCGCCTGCTCGACGAAGTCTTCCTTGAGACCCATTACGCATTCTACCTAAGCCTATCGCAAGATGTAGAAAAGCCGTCGTCGTCGGACCGGGCCTTCGTTCATGTGGAGGCGATCGAGCAGCTACTCGATCACTCTTCTCTGTCTCCGGACGAGAAGCGGGCCGCCTATGGTCCCCTTTTCGAAGCGCGCATCGCGGCCTGTCGCGAGGCTGGAAAGTGGGATCAGGCTGTGACCTTTGCGACACGGCTGGCGTCGCGTTTCTCCGAGGATCTCGAGTACCAGGACCTCCTGGTCTACACCGAGCATAGGCGGACGATGAACTCGCTAAGCAACCACGATGGGGAGTCGAACAACCTGGCGGATGCCAGAGCGCTCGAGCGCGGCATCCAGCGCCAGGAGGCCCTGCGCCGGCTCTATCCGTCCAACTCTTCCCTCTTCGAGTCTCTGGCCGTGCTGCATCACCTGCGAGCGGTCAAGCTGGCGAATGGAAACCTCGTCGCGGACGCTCTGCTTGAAGTGGAGAAATCCCTTGCTTTCCAGCCAGGGGAGGAGGCCGTGGAGAAGACCCGCGGCCAGCTTGTGGAGATGATGCAAGCGCTGCAGATTCATGTGCGTGCTCTTGAAGCGGAGGTGGCAAGGCGCCCGAATACTCATTTGAATGCCAAGGGGATGCAGTTGCGAGACCAGGCTCGCCAGGGGTTCCGACCCGCCCAGAGCTTCCGGGAGTCCCCTGCGGTGCAGCAGATCCGGCAGGCGCTGGCCCTCGCGCACGTGCGTACCTTGTGGAAGAGAGTCGGCCTTCCGGTGCCCGCAGAAGCGTGGGACGAGCAGGCCTTCGCCTTGGAGCAGGCTTTGGGGCGAATTGTGTCCCATCCGCCTCAAGAACCCTCCGAGCTTGCGATCACATGGCGCAAGGCTGCCCAACCGGATCCCCTTCTGGTCTCGCTGGATCCGCAGCCGATTGAAGCTTTTCTCCGGCGGCACTTGTTCGGAGAAGAAGAGGAAAAGCAGCAGGTGGCATCTCCCGCTCCTGCTCCCCTTCCGGTGAGATCCCGCGAACGGCGGCCTGGCGGCGAGCCGGCCACCTACTGGCTTTTCAGCCGGCAGAACCCTTGGATTAAAGCGATGGCTGCGATGGCCATTATCCTCGTCCTCGCTGCGGGTGCCCTAACCTTCCGGGATCTCCGAAATCGCCATGCGCGCAACCTGGCATGGAATGGTCTCCAGGAAGCCTCACGAAACCGCAATGACCTGGGGGTTGTCATCGCTTCGGAGGCGTTTTTCGCCACTCTGACTCCGCCCGGCGGCGACATTTTGCGGGAAGCCCAGGCGCGGAGCCTCTACAGCGAGGCGCTCGTACGCTGGTTCCTGAGAATTCCAGGGGCGCCGGATGCCGAGGCCTTGCAGCACCTGAAGCGCTACCGCTCGTTCCTCGCCACCCACCCAGAGGAGGCTCAGCCATGAGCGTCAAGAGGATCGTCCAGACCCTGAGCTTGGTGGCGATCGCCGCTGCCCTTTACCAGATCGGCTCCGTCACGACGCAGTCGGCAGAAGCTGTGCCGGCCGTGAGAGCGGAAGCTGCATTCACCCGTTTCCCCGAAGGGGTGACCCGACGGATCGATTTCCAGGCCGACGACGATGCTTTCGCAGGGCTCACCGCCTTGGAAAAGCAGCAGCAACTGCGGGACTGGCTCCTGTTTGCGGTGGTCTCCGACGCCGGGCTGGGCCCGAAAGAGGTCCGCGAGGTGCTTTTCGAGTTGCCGCCGATCCGCCGCGGATATCTCGAACCGGTGGCCAGCTATGACTATGGCGAGACCCGCTCGCGCTGCATCGGCAACGGCCAGGTGATCGCCCTCGTCCGCAAGGGGACCCCCGAAGAGGAAGCCGAACAACTGGCGCACATCGCGGACGAGCAACGGAAGAACCTGGGAGAGATCCCGAAGTCTTTCGTCGTCTTCGAGTACGAGCTCCGGCCGGACGAGACGCTCGGCTATGTGACGCGCCGCAGCCTAATCGACGGGAACGCGCTCTTTACCGAGAAGGCCGGCTACCGGCAAAGGAGCATTACTTCCTCTGTTGATCTAGCGGCTTTCCTGACCGAGGTAGACGATCTCACCTTCGTAAGCTTGGAGGGCTCCGGACTGACTCTGGGGGGCCGTAGGTTGGCGCAAAGGTCGCGCGGTCTGAGGGCGGAGGACATTGCCGCTCTCTGGAAGTCGGAGGTCTTCGTACGTCCGATCCGTCAAGCCGCAGAGGAGTTCAAAGCCCGGTGGAAGCGGAGAACCTACAGCACCGAGACGGAGAAGGCACTATTGGAAAGCGAATACGAGCAGGAGCTGAAGAAGCTCAAGGCGAGCGGCGGGCTAGTCGAGGGCAGTGGATTCTCTCTTGACCCTAAGTTCGATTATGAGAAGCTAGCAGCCCTCTTCCGTAAGATGATTCCTTTTCTCGCAGCAATGAGAACAGAGACAGGTGAAGATGCCTCGATTCCCACGGATGAAATCCAGCAGACGGCAGCAGCCTTAGCCGAACATGACGAAGAGCCATTCCTCAAAATTCTCGACAAGGTGTCGCGCAGTCGGAATCTCAGCCCAGCTGCTGTCGGCCGCATGCTCGATGTCGCCTCTTTTCAGGCGGCCCGCTATGACGGTGATCTCAAGGGAACAGAAGTGGGAATGGTCCTCTTCTATACAGATCTGCTTGCCAAGCTCTGGGCGCTCGATTACATAGACAGCGCCCCACGACAGGAGAATGTGGAAGATTTCGTCTCGATGTTAAAGGTCTATGTCTCCCCAATTTATTTGCGGGAAATGGAAGATCTCTCCGGCACCCGGCTCTGGTTTGGTCATCAGGATAAAGGTTTCCAGGTCATAGACAGCGGACCCTGTCTGCTGTTCGCGCGGAACGCTACGCGGATCTATGCCGCTTCCTCGAACCCCCTAAAGCCGGGAGAGGAGGCAGAGCCGAACGCGGAAAGCGCTGCGTTCCTGGGCTGGTGGAACAACCACTATGAGGAAGTCGCCCGCTTCGAGCCGCAATATCAGCGGCTCAATGAGATCATGAAGTGGAGTCTCCTCGTCAGCTGGCTCGCGGACCATGACAAGATGGAGCGGCTGGGCTTCCTATCAGACCAGGAAGTCGACCACGCGAACTGGTTCCCGGAATGGGTCGAGAAACAGCCGGACCTGCAATTCCAGAGGTGGGACCGCGTGGGTTTCTTGAATCGTGATCCCCGCACGAGCTATAAAGGGGTGCAAACCGAGGCGATTTCCATTCTGTATTCGGAGGGGTTCGCGAAGGCAGGGGGCGTCACCATCCTGAGCGGCGGCGTCTCCCTCGGCTCGGAGGAGGTGTTCAAGGCGCGAGTTCCGCTCAAGGAGGAGATCCCGAGCCTGCTGCGGCGGTCACACCTGGACTATCAGGAGATCGAGGACGTCGGGGAAGGTACCTTCCGTTTAAAGACCTTGGAGAAGGCGGAGTTCGAGTTTGGGGAGATCCTGGGGGAGAACGCCCGCCTGGTAGCCCAGGCAAAGCCCACCGCCAAGCTGCGGACCGCCGACCTCGAACTGAGAAACGTGCCCTTTGAGGTTGACTACCGCTCTACGCCCGCAGAGCTTCGAATCGACGCTCGCGCCGGAGGAACCGAAGTAGGCCGCCTCTCGGTTGGCACTACGAAAAACGGCTTTACAGTGGGGTTCAAGAGTCTGGATCTCGAGCAGGCCGGCGGGCTTACCCACCGGGTCATCGATGGCATCCTCGAAGGGCGTGAGCCGTTGGGGGTGCTCGCGTCGGACCCGCGCGTGGCAGCGGTCCTCCGTACACCATCCGGAGAAGGCTATCTCGTCCAGATGAAGGGTGCGAACCATTGGCTGCGGCTGGCTCCAGAGGAGCAGCCGAGCGCGACGATCGTGGAAGGCGTCCAGATGCGCGTCGGAGGATGGAAGGACGGTGCCCAGGAGGCGCCGCGCTGGACGGCAGCCTGGGTGGAGGACGGCGAGTTCCCGGTTCAGTTAGGAGATGGCGGCTATCTCGCCGTGGAGCCTCCGGCTTCGGGCGGCGGCGGAGTCGCCATCGAGGTGAGAAACAACGGGCCTCCTCCGAACTCCGGCGGAGTGGAGTTTTCCTTCGGGGATGCCCGCGTCTACGCGCGGCGCGACCCGGCGTCCAAGGGCCGCTATTACTTCGAACGCAAGTCCCTGCCCGAAGCTCTGCAGAAAGATCCGAGCCGGCTCCGCGAGCTGTTCGACCCGGCGGCAGGACCGGCGGACATCGACAGCGCCATTGCGCACCTGCAGCAGGGAGCCTATGAGCGGGTCGGGCGCGATCTGTCGCTGGATCCGATTCTTTTCAAGCAGCGTCTTCAGCAGTACCGGGCGGACGGAATCCGAGAGGCTGACCGGCTGATGGCGACGGGCCGGCATGCGGAGGCGACGCAGATTCTCGACACGCTGAGCGAAACATTCGGCAATGCTTCGGACCTCAGCCTGCGGCGGGCAATGTCGCAATTGGGGGAGAGGCGGACAGCGGTGGCGGTGGATGCGCTCGAAGAGGCGCGACCTGCGCTGCGCGACCCCAGGCCGGCGATCGCGCGGATCGATGCCCGCCTAGCGCAAGGAAGCGTACCCACCGCCGAAGAAGTCGGCTTGTACCGGATAGGGAGAGGTCTGGAGATGCAGGAGCAGGCGCTACGCAACCCCAGCCTGCGGATGGACACCCGGTTCGTCATCGATCTCGACGGCCAGCTCGATTTCCACGCCTTGCTCCTCGACGCGGTGAGGGGCAGGAAGGTGCCCGTGCAGGACATCCGGTCGCCCCATATCTATCTCGACGTCGACGATCCCGGGTTGCACAACCTGGACTGGTCTTCCTCGGTCCCGCCGGCGCTGCCTGAAGCGGTGTCGCAGCGGCTGGTGCTGACCGAGCTCCCCAGTTGGGAGATCGCCCATGCCAAACCCGGAGTTCTGGAAGAGGTCGCCACCAAGCACCAATATCGCTTAGCGTCAAAGGTCCAGCCTCTGGAGCGCCTGACCCGCTATCCCTCCCTCCGAAACGAGCCCTGCGGCAGCGCGACGGATCGGCAGCAGCGGTTGGACTGCGATCCTTACGTGTACCTGGTGACGACGCGTCCCGTCGCTGCTATAGGAATATCGGCGGGCCGGTGAGGTTTGCTGAATTCACGGCGGCTGTGGAGGCTGCCGAGGACCACTGGCAAAGCGGACGATGGGGCGAGGCGTTGGACGCTTACCGAGAACTGGTCCATCGCCGACTGGCAGAAAAGGGAGAGACAGAAGCCCTCACGCATGCCGATCTGATCGTGTTGCAGCGATTGGCGGACCTCGCCGTCCCTTTTGGCGAGACCGAGGTTATCGACGAACTCCTGTCAAATCTTGTTGTACTCTATCACCGGCGTGGGCTGCCATGGTGCGCCGATCTCGCCGCGATCAAGCGCCTACACCTGGCCCTCGGAGCCGACAAGCTCTACGCCGCGCGCGAGGTGCTGAAATCCCTCGTTCCCAGTCTTGGATCGATCGAGGCCATCGACTTATCGCCTGCCGGGTTGACGCGATGGGAAGCTGGTCGGCCTTGGCCGCTGGCCGAGCAGGCCGTTCTCTTTACGCAGCTCTATCTTGGCTTAGGAAGGCTCCTCGCCGGCCTCGGGCAATACCGGGATGCTCTCATAACCCTTGAACGAGGCTTATTTCACGCGAGAGCAGACGCGCCTCCTCTGGCTCGAGAGGCTAACGTCCCGTTACGGCTGGCCATCGCCGCTGCACTGTTCGAAAAGGGAGATCTGGCCACAGCCTCGGAAACATTGGGTGCCTTGGCGGCTTTGGACGAGCGGGTTCACCCCGGCTCTGTAGTGCGCCGGTGCGAGCTTCTAGCCAAGGTGCACCTACTGCGGGGAGAGTTAGGAGCCGCTGTGGAACAATTCGAATGGAGCGTTGAGATTTGTAGAGAGCGAGGCTTCCATCGCGCCTCGCTGGTGGCCGTGGCGAACTTGGCCCATATTCGCATCCTCCTGAACCAGACCGGGGAAGCAGAGCGGCTCGTGGCAGCAGTCGCGGACGGGGCTCAAGCTTTTTCGGACGTAGTCCTTGGCAAACGCGCGGCCCTCCTCTTCTGCCTAGCCCGAGTACGGGGAGGATCGCTGCTGGGCGACGATCCTGCCGTCGCTGGTGTCGCCGAGATGCAGCAGGGAGCCTTGCCGGCCGAGATGCACGTGTCGGAGGCACCGGTGCTGCTACCCGAATCTCCTGCCGTCCGATCTGCGAGCTGCCTCGCAGCTTTTGAGGATCGAGCCCTAGAGCTTCAGATTGAGCTCGCCCGCCAGGATCTGGATCGCGCCGTAGACGTCCTGGCAATCATCAAGCAGGGATTTGGTTCTACCGACTCGAACCTGATCCAGCTACGTCTGCGAGTCCTCTGCGCTTTAGTCGTCTACTATCAGGGCCAGGCTACGCTACAAGCCGAACAGCGCAGTCACCTCCTGGAACGCGCTGAAGGCCTGTTGCAGCAGGCCCGGTCAGCCCTGCGTCAGATGGGGCTCAAACCGGATCTGTACCAGCTCCAGAGAATGCTTGGCTGGTGCCAGAGGCACTTAGAGCGACCCGCGGCGGAGCGTGATGCGCTGGCGACAGAAAACCAGCAGCTCCTTGAGGAAATCGCGAGATCCCTTGCCGCCGAGGAGAAGGCTGCCTATCTCATTAACAAATGGCGAACAGATGAAGAGGCACTGGCAATCGAGATTGACCAGATCGTTCGGCTCCGCGATAGAGCGAATCGTGTCGGCCGTTGCCGCCGCTTGGCGTTCAAGTGGCAAATCTTGCAGCGCTTGAGTATTCTCCTCGATCGGATCTATCGCAACCGGGGGGCTCTGGCCTGGAAGGCCATTGCAGGAAAGGACGGGGACCGATACCCAGGTCTCCCATCCTTGAGACGCCAACTCCTGCTGCATCCCATGCGACGGGCAACACTCGCCTTTTTGGTTCTGCCGGACCGGGTACTTGTCACTCGATGGAGCTGGATGTCCTTCGATTTCAATGTTCTCCGTGTGCCGCGGTTGCAAGTGCGGGAACTGGTCCGGTCCTGGCACGAGGCCGCCCTCGGTGTGAGCCCCTCTGCCATTATGCGAGTAGCCCAAAAGATTGATGAGCAGCTCAGGGTTAACGAGATCCTCCAGGCTCTACCGAGTCGCGTCCGCTCTCTCACTGTCGTGCCGGATGACTCTCTCCATGGATTTCCGTTCGCCGCGCTGCCTTGGCAAAGCGGATACCTTGTTGATCGATTCGCCATCTCGATCTCCTATCAGAGCGCGCCACGGAGAATCCGGCGACCCAGCGAGACCCGTCACCGGGCCCTTGTTGCAGGAATCGACCTGCCGGTGGGAAGCCTTCCTGGTCTGCCAGGTACGAGCCGTCAACTGCGGCGGGTGATCGAATGGCTTAAGCGCCGCGGGATCTCCTCCACGCCGCTACGCAACGGGGCCGTAAGCCGCTCCTTATTACTAGAGCAGTTGCCACGGGTGAGTCTATGCCATCTCTCCTGCCACGGCATTTTCCAGCCGGATGATCCCGACGCGACGGGACTCGTGCTGTTGCCGCTGGATGATAAGGAGCAGCTATTAAGTTTTCGCGATCTTTCAAGCCTCCGTCTGGAGGGGGTTCGTCATGTGACTCTCGTCTCGTGCTGGGCGGCAGATAACTTCATACTCCCAGGCCGCTGGATCGTGAGCTTGCCGGAGATCCTCTGGCGGCGTGGTGCTGCGAGTATAATGGGCTGTCTATGGGAGGTAGAGGACAGGGCCGCTCTCCGATTCCTTCGACGTTTTTACTGGGCGTTGGACAAGTTCCCGCGGGATCAGGCTTTGCGTTATGCTCAAAGGTGCGCTCTAAAGGACCCGCGCACCTCAGACCCGCTTTTGTGGGCTGGATATCAGCTGTACGGTGATCCTGGAAGGCTTGAGCTCTGATCGAGGGAACTATATGAAATCCTTGGAACCCATTAGAGTTTTTATCAGCAGCAAGCAATCAGAGTTCCGAGAAGCGCGGCTGAGAATGGCGGAGATAATTGAGGGAATGCCCCTCCTAGTCCCCATCCTAGCAGAGGATTGGGCTCCAGAACGCTTAGACGTACGAGAGAAGTTCCTTGGCGATGTCCGGCGCTCACCTATCTACGTTGGTCTTTTTGGGAATGTCTATAGTGAGCCGACAATTTTGGAGTACGACACCGCCCGCGAGAATCCCTACCGAGAGATTCTTATTTACATAAGGGAACAGGAATCTGCGACGATCGATTCGCGGCTGGCACCTTTCCTCCAACTTCTAAAGGAGCGCCATACTTGCAAGATATTTGAGACTGTGCAAAATATACTCCCGTTTTTCGAGAAGCACTTGTGGAATGCGGTCCGAGCAATGATAGAGGCCTATATTGAGCTTCAGAAGCCGGCGCCGGTGACTCATGGCGGTGACTCTCCGTTCCAGCGGAGATGGGCCGCCCGTCGTGCACAGCTAGGTCTTCTTGGACTTCCCGGTGGCCTCTCGCCAGAAAATGCTGCTGAGTATGCGGCTAAATTGTCGGAAATGCTGAGCAGACATTCGGGAACCTAAGAATAGGCAGTCTCAGTAGCCGTCCGACTTCGGTGGCTGCGGCTGAGATACAAAGCCATTGTGCACTGGTAGGTAAGCATGCAGCAGGTTGCAGGCATTGACGGCTGCCGGTCGCGCTGGCTCGCCATTGCGCGCGTGCCAGGCTCTCCCTCGTTCGTAGCGTAGGTGCTCGAGACGAGCGAGCTTGCGGCTCAGCCGTGGGTGCTGGCCGGCATCGACATCCCGATCGGTTTGCCGGATCGCGGCTCCCGCGAGGCCGACCGCGCGGCGCGCAGGTTCATCGGCCCTCGCGTCAGCAGTGTGTTCCCTTGCCCGATCCGGTCGGCACTGGAGGCGAGCTCTTGGGAAGAGGCGTGCGAGATCACATATCGGCACAATGGCCATCGCATCTCGCGGCAGACGTTTGGGATTCTCCCGAAGATCCGTGCCATCGATGGATGCGTGCGCTCCACCGATCTCCGGCAGCGCTTGTTCGAGGTTCATCCGGAAGTCTCGTTTGCCGCCTGGCATGGCAGCCCGACGCTCCATGCGAAGAAGGATGTTCGCGGCCATGAGCAGCGGCGGGCTCTCATCGCGAGCCACTTCGGCCCGGAGGCGTTCGCGAGTGTCGTGGCGCAGGTCGGTGTGCAGGGAGTGGGCTTGGACGATATCGCCGATGCCTTCGCGGCGCTGTGGACTGCCGAACGACTCCTGGCCAGCACCGCCCGGCGGCTGCCGGAGACCTCGACCGTGGACTCCCATGGCCTGCCGATGCACATCTGGTATTAGGATACGGAGCCACGATGAAGGTCACCACCTTCCTCATGTTCTCCGGCCAGGCCGAAGAGGCCAGACCCTGGGCTTGCTCTCGTCTTTGGCGTAGTGGCTGTGGTAGTCATCGTGGCAACCCGAGGGCGCCTCGCGCAGGCGCCTAAGACCTGATACGCCAAGTGGCCGTCTCGTGTAACGAGCTCGTTGGCTCATCCGCCCAAGATGGAGAGCTCTCCGGCAGCGGATCGGTCGGCAAGCTCGTTTACGGAGGAAGGTACAATGTCCCGCTTTATCCGGGTTTTCGTTTTGCCATTGGCAATTGCTTGCGCAGTAGCAGCCGTTTACGCCCAGACCAATGCTCCGACGGCCACGCTGGTTTCCTCTCGCAAACCGGACGGGCTCATCTTGTCAACGGGCAACCTCTATTTCACGTCACACGACGCGGCCGGGGCCACCGTATGGAGGACCTCTCAGAGCTCGGTCCCTGGTCAGGAAGGCGTCCTCTATTGGGAGCCGGGTGCGGTATTCGGCGACATCGTCTTCGCACAAGTGGACGGCAGCTTTTTCGGGTACTTCTTCGCGACGAAAGGGGGAGTCATCACGATCAAGCGCGTTCCCTTGACCGGAGGAGCGGCCACCGTTATGACGACAGTAACGAACGTCGATGTGGCCAACAGCCATCGCAACCTGCTCACCGACGGCGTGAATCTCTACTGGCAGGACGACACGGCTGTGCGCAAAATGCCAATCCGGGGCGGCCCCGTCACCGTGCTCGACCCTTCAAGCCCGAACACACCTACCGCAGGCCTCGCGCTGCAGAATGGAAACATCATCTACGCCTCCGTGGCCGATATTCGCTTCGTACCGCCGAACGGTGCCGTTACCTCTCCGTCAGTCAGGACCATTGCCACCGCATCGACTCGAGTCACGGCGCTCCACGCGGTGTCTAACGGTGTCTTTTGGGGTGAGCAGACCGGCGCCGTGAGGCGGAAGGTGGGAGCAACGACTACGACGCTTCAGTCGACCGGGGGCGTGCCCACGTCGATTTCGGCGAACGGGGCTACGGCCGGCGCAGCCCAGGCGTGGACAGAGTGCGGCTCGCAGTCGTGTAAGCTGCGGTTCGTCTTTTTGATTTTGAGCTCGACGAGGGCGATCGGCGCCGATGCTCTCGGCGTGACTGTAACATCTTCCAGGAGACTCTTTTGGGGTGATGCTGCCGGCGTGCATCGGCAGGCATTCTGAGCGAGGGAGGCGTCGGCGTCCCCGCCGCGTCCGCCCGATGTAACGAACGCGTCGGCTGATTCGCCCGAGGGGATAGCAGGCACTCCAATGGGCTTCACTCCACTGCCGACTCATTTTCCAGGAGCACGCGCATGAAACCTCTCGCCGCCACTTTTGCCGCCGCAGCGCTGCTCGTGATGCCGGCTTGTGTCGCCGGTCAAACCGCCAGCCACGGCGGCGAGGTCGCGGTTCCCTCGACGCCGGCCCCCGTCAAAGGCATCCTTTATGCGCGCCCCTTCACCCTCCAGACGCCGTACCGGAACGACTGGAGCAAGGAGCGGGCGATGGTGTCGACGGGCGTTCTCGTCGTTCTCGAGGTCGACCCGGCCTTGGTCGTTCCGCGCGACTCCCTCGAGCCGGTTCTCTACGCCGGCGACGTCACCGTCCAGCGGTTGAACCACGGACACCAATCCGGCCGCGTCATCGGGATCATTCCGGGCAACGTCGATCTCGCCACGACGCCGATCTGGTTCGGCTCCCCGCAGCTCCCCGAGCGCGTCACGGCGGAAACCGTTCGAGCCGAACGCGCGCTCGCCGAGAAGGCCGGCGTGCGGCCGTTCGCCGCGCAGCAGATCGCCGGCACTCGGCGACCCGCCGTTGCGGCGACCGATCTCGCGGCGCTGCTGCGCGACGTGGCAGCGCCGCTCGTCGACCAGTACTCCCCGCAAGAGAAAGAGCTTGCGGATCAATGGCGCCTGCCGACGGCAAGAGCGCCTTATGGGCGGAAGCCATGAGCTCGCAGCGCATCGCCTTGCGCATTTCATTCGCCCTATGCCTATTGCTGCCGCTGCCGGCGGCCGCGGCGATCACCAGGACGGAGCTCGCCGGGAACTCGCTCACGCAATACCCCTTCTTCGAGTACGTGCGCGCGTTCAACGTCAACGCTCCGGTCAAGGTGGCGATCGACCCCTCGCGGGTTCCGTCGATCGTCGGCCACACGTGCGCCATCTTCGTCGTGAACCACAAGACGCCGTCCGAGTGGGCGGCGAATCCAACCCTTACCGACGTGACGCCGGGCGGCGCACAGAGCGAGATGTTCACCGCCACGAACATCCAAGCCAACACGTTCCAGTTGACGGGGCCATCGGAGCTGAACGCCAATGCGGGCACCGGTCTCGGCGTTCCTTATGACGTCGTGCTCGACTGCGACAACAACGGCTCCCTGAGCGACGGCGACTTCATCGACGGCCTCGGCGGCGAAGCCGGTTTTTACATGGTGCACGACACTACCGCCGCCGGTCCCCTCG
>Ga0126376_10000795_pt1 | contig 16139 bp, 14 predicted proteins | sample PanSoiMetPlot_15_FD_92760 | JGI IMG/M metagenome (GOLD analysis project Ga0126376, IMG submission 92760) | Tropical forest soil microbial communities from Panama - MetaG Plot_15 | ecosystem: Environmental > Terrestrial > Soil > Tropical forest > Bulk soil | place: Panama | collected 2016-02-17
CATCGATGAGGCCGCGATGAAGGTTCTCGCTGGTCGGCCCCAATTCCAGCATGTCGCCGAGGACCGCGATGCGTCGACCGCCTGGCCCGAGCGGCGCTTGGGCCAGCACAGCGAGCGCGGCACCCATCGACGTCGGATTAGCGTTATAGCTTTCGTCGATAACAAGCGCTCGCCCGCCCGGCAACTCAAGCGCTATCCGCGTGCCGCGGCCTGCCGACGGCACCTGTTGCGCCAAGGCGACGGCCGCCCGCGCGAGATCGGCGTCCACCAGGCATGCGGCAACCAGCACGGCAAGCGAATTCATCACCAGATGCCGCCCCGGCGCACCAATCTTGTAAGTGACCGGCTGGCCCAGGATCTTTGCCTCGACGGTCGAACAATCCGGGTGCAGCGCGAATTTGAGGAGCCGCCCGTCGGCGCCCGGGTGTTCGCCGAACGAGACGACGTCGCGCACCCCTGCTTCTTCGGCGCGACGCCGTAAGCGGGCAAAGTGTGGGTTGTCGCGGTTAATGACTGCGGTCCCACCGGGCTCAAGCCCGAGAAAGATTTCCGCCTTGGCATCAGCGATTTCTGCCACCGATGCAAAAAACTCGAGGTGCACCGGTTCCACTGTCGTCACGATCGCCACATGGGGACGCACCAATTGCACGAGCGGCGTGATTTCGCCCGCATGGTTCATGCCAATTTCGAACGCACCAAAGCGCGCCGTTTCAGCCAACCGGCTGAGCGACAACGGCACACCCCAGTGATTGTTAAAGGACGCCATCGACACATGGGTTTCCCCGCTTGACGCGAGGGCCAGCGCCAGCGCCTCCTTGGTCGAGGTCTTCCCCACCGACCCGGTCACCGCCACAATTTTCCCAGTCGAGCGCTGGCGGGCGGCGCGCGCAACCTGGCGCAAAGCTTCCAGCACATCGTCGACCACGAGGAGCGGCGCATCGCTGCCGTGGTCATCGCGCCGATTCCGCGTCACGACCGCGAGCGCGGCGCCCAGCCTGAGAGCAGCGGCGACGAAATCGTGGCCGTCATGGCTGTCGCCCTTAATGGCGAAGAAGGCCTCGCCGGTCCGCACTGTACGGCTGTCGATGGAAATCCCGGCGACGGCCTGCGGCAGCGGCCCGACGCGCTCCGCTCCTGTCGCACCTGCGATAACATCGATCATCCACAGCGGTGCCGTCATGAAAATCCTCCTGCCGTAAGTGCATCCCGCACCGCCTCGTGGTCGCTGAACGGCACGACCTTTTGTCCGATAATCTGACCGGTTTCGTGGCCTTTGCCGGCAATCAACAGCAGATCGCCGGCTTCGAGTTCGGCCACCGCGCGGCGGATCGCCTCATTGCGGTCACCGATCTCGACGGCGCCGGGGGCGCCTGCCAGGATCGCGGCCCGGATCGCGCCGGGGTCTTCGCTGCGGGGATTGTCGTCGGTTACGATGACGCGGTCCGCCTTCGCAGCCGCAATCGCCCCCATCAGGGGCCGCTTGCCGGCATCGCGGTCGCCGCCGGCGCCGAACAGCACGACCAACCTTCCGCTCGCATAGGGGCGCAGCGCGTCGAGCGCCTTCGCGAGCGCATCGGGCTTGTGCGCATAGTCGACAAAGATCGGCGCGCCGGATTTGCGACCAACCAGCTCAAGCCGTCCTTTGGCGCCCACCAGTCCCTCAAGCGCTGCGAACACCGCGGCAGCGTCATCGCCGGCCGCGATCGCCTGACCGGCCGCCACCAGCACGTTTTCGACCTGAAACGCGCCGACCAGCGGCAATTGCACCTGATATCTCACGCCTTCATACTCAAGCGACAAAACCTGTGAAAATCCACTGGCGGCCGACGAGATGAGCCGGATATCCCGAGCTGTCCGTCCGACCTCGATGATGCGCAACCCGCGATCGCGGGCTGCATCTGCGACCTCTGCGGCGAAGGTATGGTCCGCCGCGATGACAGCAACGCCGTCCGCTTTCACCAGGTTCCGGAACAGGTTGAGCTTGGCCCTGCGGTACGCTTCAAGGGTGCCATGATAGTCGAGGTGGTCGCGGCTGATGTTGGTGAAGCCCGCGATGCCGACATGCAAGCCGTCGAGCCGGTGCTGATCGAGTCCGTGGGATGAAGCCTCGATGGCCAGATGGGTGATCCCCTCGCCGGCAATGCGGTCGACGATGCGGTGGAGTTCGACCGGATCCGGCGTCGTCAGCGCGCCGTATTCCTCAGCGGCCGGCGTGACCACTCCGATGGTGCCGATGCTGGCGGCCGCACGCCCGAGCGCGGTCCAGATCTGGCGCGTAAAGGCTGCAACCGAAGTCTTGCCGCTGGTGCCGGTGACCGCCGCGATGGTGGAGGGCTGCCGCGGATAGAACTTCGCTGCTGCAAGTGCCAGCGCGCGCCGCACATTGGGTACGTTTACCAGCGCGACGCGGTCCGGCAGCGGAGCGGACGGCACGCTCTCAGCCATAATGGCGACAGCACCCCGGTCGACCGCCTGCGGCAAAAAGGTCAGACCGTCGATCTTGGAGCCGGGCACGGCGGCGAACAGGAAACCGGGTTTCACGGTGCGGGTGTCGGCCGAAATCCCGCTCACCGCCAACGTCTCGAAACGGCCGTCGCAGTGGGCCTCACTGGTCAAAAGGTCACGCAGCATCATCGGTGCCATCGAAACCGCGAATCAAGCTGAAGATGCCCCAGGGGCTCGTTTATACCAACGAGGATTCGGCGCAACCGATCCGCGCCGAAGGGCGGGTTGTGCGCAGCGAAACCTCATTGCCCGCGCCGCCAGAAAGCCCTGACGGTTTCGCTATCGCTCAACTCATCCCAGGGCGCTCAGGCGACATGACAGCTGCAAAAAGCTCGCGACGGACGGTCAATGCGCCAATTGCCCGCCGGCCTTCTTCCAGGCATCCAGGCCGCCGTCGATGTGGCAGGAAGCCGTGAGGCCCGCCTCCTGGGCGGCCTGCACCGCCATCGCCGAGCGCTCGCCGTAGGCGCAGTAGAACAGAAGCCGCTTGCCCGTGGATCTGGCCAGTTCATACAGGATGCCGCCGCGACGGATATTCTCCTGCAACGACGGGTATGGAACATGCATCGAGCCTGCAATCTCGCCATGACGCTCCCGCTCCGAGCATTCACGCAGATCGATGAGCACCACCTCGGACAAGCCGATCAGATGCCGGGCCTGCTGTGCCGTGATGGCGCAGCCACGTCGCACGATCTCATCCTGCGCCAGACCGATTTTCATATTCGCAGGCACGGCCACGTCCATCATCTTCGGATTGGGGAGCTTCAGATTGTTCATCAGGTCCACAAACTCCTCGACCGACCTGACCTGAAGCCGCGGATTGAACGCCTTCTCCTCGCCGATGGTGGAGACGGTGTCGCCTTTGTAATCATGGGCGGGATAGACCAATGTCGCCTCGGGCAATTTCAGAAGCCGCCCGAAGATCGACTCATACTCCGCGCGTGCGTCGCCGTTCTCGAAGTCAGTGCGGCCGGTGCCGCGGATGAGCAGTGTATCGCCGGTGAACACACGGTCGGGCATGACGAAACTGTAGGAATCATCGGTGTGGCCAGGCGTATAGATGGCGTCGAGCGCCAGCCCTTCGATCGTGAGCTTGTCGCCGTCGCTAAGACGCATCGACACCACATCGGCCTTGGTCTGTTCCCCCATCACGGTGATGCAGTGGGTACGGTCGCGCAACGCCGCTAGACCTGTGACGTGGTCGTGGTGGAGATGCGTGTCGATGGCTTTAACGAGCTTGAGGTCGAGCTCGCGCATCAGCTGCAGATATCGGTCAACCTTCTCGAGCACCGGATCAATGATCAATCCCTCTCTGCCGGGCCGGCTGGCGAGCAGATATGTGTAGGTGCTGGACGCCTGGTCGAAGAGCTGACGAAAGATCACGGAGCGGTCCCTTCTGATGACTCCCGTGCCGCGACGCACCCTTGGCGCGACAGGCCGATTTGGAACCGTACGGGCCCTTTAGTCTGCGGGTGCTCAATTTTCAGATAAGGCAAATTCGCTCACCGAACGAGATAAGCCTTTGTGCGTCGCGGGGTCGCATGGATAGCGGTTTCAGTGGCAGAGCGACCTTTGGTTCCTAGCGAAATCTCACAGCGTGTCGTCACCGCGAGAGTTGTCTGTGGAAAAAATTGGCCCCGGTCCGTGAAGCGCGCGGGCTTGCGCGCGCGTCTCGACGAATGGCCGCTTGCACGGACGTGCCTTGTTGCCATCCGTCAAGACGGGTCGCCCAACACGGCGGCTGCTGTTGGTATGTACCATTTCCTGACGTAAAAAATCCTTTGATACCAACGACATCGCCGTGGGCACGGGCCGCCTTTTGGTTCGAGGACCGTCTCTCCGCATCAACCGCAAGCAAGTCGCCCAAGCGGGCGCTTGTTTTCGTAAAAAGAGCGATAAAATCACTCAGCGCGCTGAGCCGCTTTCGTGGCTTGAGCTGTGCTGAGAAAATCTGAGGAGAATATTATATGGTACGTTTTTTTGCGCTCGCTCTTGCTGCTTGTTTTTATCTTCAGCCCGGGATTACGTTTGCGCAGGATGCTGCTAAGCAGCTTGTCGGCACTTGGAAGCTAACCTCAGCGCCCTCGAAGTTCGATGGGGGCGACACCATTGAAGGTTTTGGCCCTAATCCCAAAGGCAGGCTGGTGATTACCTCTGACGGACATTGGATCGTCATCATCACGAGATCAGATCGCAGTCCAGCCAAGAACTCTGACGAGAAGGCCGCCCTGCTCGACTCGATGCTGGCTTACTCTGGCAGGTACACGATTGATGGAGACCGGATAACGAATCGCATTGATATAACTCATAATGAAATCTTCACGGGCGCACTTCAAAATCAGACCCGCTTCTTCAGCGTAGAAGGCGACAAACTCGTACTACGCACTGGGCTCATGGCAAGTTCGTTCAGGCCAGGCCAAAAAGTGGACAGCATTCTCACGTGGGAGCGCGAGCGCTGAGGATTCGACTTCAGCCAACAGTGCGTAGCGTTCCGGTTGTGTGCTGTACTCAGCGGGTGCGCACAACCGCGGCAACGGCCTTGCCAGCCTGGACGATCGCTGTCGCGAGCCACTACGCGGATGGTCCGATCGAAACGGGCGGGCAAGGCGGAAGGAGAGATCACGCCGATTTTGCAAAGCCGTAGAGGCGCTCCGGATTGTCCACCAGAATGCGCATCCGCGTTGCCTCTTCCGGAGCCCATGCGGCAAGAAGGTCGAACAGCAGCGCGTCGTCCGGCAGCGTTCTGTTCTGCTCGCTCGGATGGGGCCAGTCGCTGCCCCACACCAGTCGCTCCGGCGCCGCCTTGACGAACGCCTGCGCAACCCTGGTGGCTTCAGGATAGTCGGGTGGCCCGATCTTGCTGTTGGAATAGGCGCCGGACAGCTTGATCCAGGTGCGACCTCGGTCGAGAAGGCCGCGCAGGACCGCATGGGACGGGTGGTCCGTTCCAGCCGGCAGTGGCGGATGGCCCAGATGATCGAACACCGTCTGCGACTGCAGACGCCGCAACAGGTCCGCGTGGGTCACGATATCGTCGCCGTCGACATTGAACTGCACATGCCAGCCGAGTTCGTTGACGCGCTTCGACAGCGGCTCGACCATGTCCCATGTAACCACGGCGTTCGCACCGCCGAGGGAAAAACGGATGCCGCGGATGCCGGCATCGTTGAAGCTTTTCAGTTCCGCATCAGTGACGGTCGGGTGCACTACCGCCACACCTCGCGCACTCGCGCCCAGCTGCTTCAGTGCATCGATGGTGACGCGGTTGTCGGTGGCATAGTTGCGTGGCTGTACAACGACAACACGCGCGGTGCCGGTGCGCTTCTGCAGAAGCCGGTAGTCCGACACGGTGGCATTTTTTGGATTCTGGCCGGGGCGCGGGTTGGATTCGGGAAAGCGCGGGTCGTAGACGTGCATGTGGCAGTCGGCAGCATTGGTCGGCGCATTGACCTTGGCGGGATCGGTGCCTGTGGTATTCGGCACCGCCTGCTGGGCGCGGCCGCCGGTATCGCCGAGCGTGCCGGTAACGGCCGCAGCTGCGGCCGCCGTCAAGAGAGCGCGACGGCCGATGGCGTGGTCGATCATTGGTTTCCTCCTGTATCTTATTGCCCGGTTCTGCGAATGTACTCCAATTAGATCACGGCAACAGGACCAGCGAAGCCAAGCAAAATCGGCCGCCCTGCCCCTGTACAGTCGCAGACCGATCCGCTATTCGCCGTGCACCACTCCCGACCCCGCGCATGGGGGAGGGTGGGTGCGGGCAAGTCCCGTGAGGCAGGGCAGCGATGACAGTAAAATCCAATGCCGATACGCTGATCACCATTTTCGGCGGCTCCGGGTTTCTCGGTCGGCACGTGGTGCGGGCGCTGGCGAAGCGGCAGTATCGCGTCCGCGTCGCGGTGCGGCGCCCGGACCTCGCCGGCCATCTACAGCCGCTCGGCCGCGTCGGCCAGATTCATGCGGTCCAGGCGAATATACGCCATCGAGCGTCGATCACGGCTGCGGTGCGCGGCAGCGATGTCGTCATCAACCTGGTCGGCATCCTGTTCGAGTCTGGCCGCCAGCGTTTCGATGCGGTGCAAAGTATCGGTGCCGAAGGTGTTGCGTTGGCGGCAGCCGCACACAATGCCCGGATGATCCACGTCTCCGCCATCGGCGCCGATGAGGATTCGAGCGCCGCGTATGCGCGGGCAAAATGGCGCGGTGAGCAACGAGTGCTGGCCGCGACCCCCGACGCTACCATTTTCCGGCCCTCGATCCTGTTCGGCCCCAACGACGATTTTTTCAATCGGTTTGCCGGCATCGCACGGTTGTCGCCGGCTTTGCCCCTGGTCGGCGGTGGTCATACGCGGTTTCAGCCGGCTTTTGCCGGTGATGTTGCCGAGGCGATCGCGGAGGCTGGGGAGGGCGCGGCCAGACCGGGCGCGATCTACGAACTAGGCGGGCCGGACGTCTTTACATTCAGGGAGCTGATGGAATTCGTTCTGGCGACCATCGAGCGGCGCCGGCTGCTGGTGCCGCTGCCGTTCGGGATTGCCAAGCTGCAGGCGGCCGTTTTCGAGCTTGCGTCCAAGCTCCCATTGCGGTTCCTCGCCAAGCCGCTTTTGACCCGGGATCAGGTCGAGTTGCTGCGGTACGACAACGTGGTGTCGGATGCGGCGCACGATGACGGCCGCACGCTCGACGGGCTTGGAATCAGCCCGCAATCTGTGGCCGCAATAGTGCCAACCTATCTTTGGCGGTTCCGCAAGGCCGGGCAGTTTCACGGCCACGTCGGCCTGATCTGAGCTGACTGCACCAGGGCGGATTAACGTCAGCGTAATGCGCCGACCCGCGCCGCAGGTCCGGTTGAGCGATAGCGAAGCCCATCTGGGCTTTCCAGAGCTGACGCCTCACGCCAGCCATCCGGCCATGGCGCCGATGAGGATGACCACCCCCAGTCCGAAGCGGTAGACGACGAATGGCCAGCTCGAAAACCGCTCCAGTAGGCGCATCAGCCCCCAGATCGCAAAGAACGCAGAGACCGATGCCACCACGAGGCCGACGATTAGAATCGACCAGGCGTGAGCATCGAGGTGGATCTTGTAAAGCTCCCAGAGCTCCTTGAGCCCGGCCAAGGCGATCGCGGGCAAGCCGAGAAGAAACGAGAAACGTGCGGCATCATCGCGTTTGAACCCAAGCGCAAGCGCCGCGGTCAATGTCGAGCCCGATCGCGAGACGCCCGGAATAAGTGCGCCGACTTGCGCGAGCCCCACCAGCATCGCGTCGCTGAGCGACGCCTGCTCCATCATTCGCTTGTGGCGCGCAGCGATTTCCGCAACGCCGAGAAGCAGCGCCATCGCCACGCAGGCCCAGCCGATCACGGTGATGCCGCGAACCGGCGAATTGCAGGTGTTCAGCAGTTCCGATGCCAGCAGCCCCGCAATGCCGATCGGGATCGTCGCGAGAACGATCCACACTGAGAAGCGCAGATGGTGATCGCCAAATTGTCGCTTGCTGATTGCTGTCAAAGAGTTTGCTGCGAGCCCGCGCACGTCGTTCCAAAAATAGCTTACCACCGCCGCCAGCGCGGCGAGCTGCATTGCGGCGGAAAATGCCGAGCCGGGGTCCTGCCAGCCGAGAAAGGCTGGTACGAGGCGCATATGCGCAGTCGATGAAATCGGCAGCAATTCTGTGATCCCCTGTAACACGCCGAGCGCAGCAACCTTCGCGTAACCAAGCGCTGCAAATCCGGTATCAACGCCGTGCGTACAGGTATCGACCATTCGTGCGCCTCATCGAGCAAACCCGTCACCTGGCACCCCTTTACGAGGGCGCGCAGGGCGGCTTCCTAGACTGTCCGCGCGTTGCCCGCAAGGCTCCGAGCCACAACTGCTTGTGGCCAACCCGACCCAGCGGCCAAAAGAGCCTCGACAGACATTCTGGCTCAACGCCCGTGCCACCAAACACATCAACGCTCAATTGGCTTGTCCGGTTGATATTCTGTTAAGCGCCCGCCCTTACGAAGGGCATCCCGCCCGCTTGCCCTCGCCTGCGCGCCTTAACGAAGGGCAAATTGCAGATGGCGTGCTACCCCTTCTCGCATCGCTTGTGGTCGGCCCGGGGTTGTGCCCTTCGGCACAGTCTTGGTCCGCTCCTCGATACTCACCCCCGACCCTCCACAACGAGGGGGAGAGTAAAAGCGCCGCCCCACATACGATTGCCTTCCGCTTAACCGGTGCTTAACCGGAAGTACAAAAAGAAAAGAGCAGCGAGATGGGCCGTCTCCGCAGCGACGGACATTGCCCGGATTTGAACGCATTGCGGATTTCTATAGGATTCATGTGAAGGCACTGTCCGCCGCCGATTCGCTCGATATGACGCGCAATATCCGATGCTCACACTGTTTCATCATCCGCTCTGTCCGCTGTCCAGGTTCGTCCGCATCGCGCTGGGCGAGCACGGTCTCAATCCCACGCTCGTCGAGGAGCGGACCTGGGAGCGACGGAACGAGTTTCTGACCCTCAACCCGGCCGGCACGACGCCGGTATTGCTGGACGAGAGACCTCCGGCGGTACCGTGCGCCGCGATCATTGCGGAGTATCTCGACGAAACTCGCGGCGTTGCGCTTGGTAGTCATCGCCTGTTGCCGGTCGATCTTGCCGGGAGGGTCGAGGTTCGGCGCCTGTTGAGCTGGTTCAACGACAAGTTTTACACCGAAGTGAGCGGTCCGCTCGTGACCGAACGGGTTCTCAAGCGGCTTATGACCCCGACCGGCGGCGGGGGGGCGCCCGAACCCGACGTTATTCGTGCAGCGCTATCTAACATCAAGTATCATCTCGACTATATTAGCTGGCTGGTGCGCACCCGCGACTGGCTCGCCGGCGAGCGCTTAAGCTATGCCGACCTTGCGGCGGCGGCGCACTTGTCGGTGATCGACTATTTGGGCGACGTGCCGTGGCATCAAGACGAAGCGGCGAAGAACTGGTACGCGAGGGTGAAGTCGCGGCCCTCGTTCCGGCCGCTGTTAGCCGAGTCGTTTCCGGGAATTGCGCCGTCCCGGACCTACGCCGATCTCGACTTCTGACCGCGCCTGCCGACATCAAGCGGGCTCTCGCCAAAGCAGCAGCAGCGCTCGGCTTTGACGTGATCGCGGTGGCCAGTCCGGCGGTCGCGCCGCGGGTGCAGCAGGGCCTCGCCGAGTTCCTTGCCCAAGGCCTTCAGGGCGACATGAACTGGTTGGCGGCGCGGCCGGAACGACGCGGCGATCCGCGAATCTTGTGGCCAGAGGTGCGTGCAATCGTAATGCTTGGGGTCAATTACGGCCCGGATCATGATCCGACCGCGATCCTCGCGAAGCCCGAGCGCGCCGCTATCTCGGTCTATGCGAAGGGCGACGATTATCACGACGTGATCAAGAAGCGGCTGAAGGCGCTGGCACGCTGGCTGATCGCGCAGGCCGGCGGCGACGCTAAGGTCTTCGTCGATACCGCCGCGGTGATGGAAAAACCGCTGGCTGCGGCCGCGGGTATCGGCTGGCAGGGCAAGCACACCAACCTGGTGTCGCGCGAATTTGGCTCCTGGCTGTTTCTTGGCGCCCTGTTCACCACGCTGGAGTTGCAACCCGACCCGACTGAAAAGGATTACTGCGGAACCTGCAGCGCGTGCCTGGAGGTATGCCCGACCGCGGCATTTCCAGCGCCATACCGCCTCGATGCGCGGCGCTGCATTTCCTATCTCACGATCGAGCATAAAGGCCCGATTCCACGTGATTTGCGGCCGCTGATGGGCAATCGTGTCTATGGCTGTGACGATTGCCTCGCGGTTTGCCCCTGGAACAAATTTGCCAGAAACGGACACGACGCCAAACTTGCGGCACGCCACGAACTCAACGCCCCGGCACTTGGCGATTTGGCGCAGCTTGATGACGCAGGATTTCGCAAGCTGTTCGCGCGGACCGCCATCAAACGGACCGGGCGGAACCGTTTCGTCCGGAATGTGCTGATTGCCATCGGCAACAGCCGCAATCCCGCACTCGCGACCTCTGCCGAGCGCCTGCTCGACGATCCTGCCGCCATCGTCCGCGGCGCGGCCGTATGGGCACTAGGACGGCTGCTAGCGAAGGAGGACATGGCGGCGCTGCGGGGCCGATATGCAGGCGGCGAAACCGATCCCGCGGTGCGGGAGGAGTGGGAACTGAGCAGCCCCCGCCTCAGCGTGTGACATGGAGTTCCACAACGGATGACCACGCTGTTTTGCGCGGGATTCGGCTACTCGGCCCGCCACTATGCGGCGCTCTACGGCAAGCGATTCGATCGTGTCGTGGGCACGACGCGCTCGGCGGAATATGCCGCTATGTGCGGTTCGACGCGGTCTGGTGATAGCGCGGTTGAGATGTTGATCTTCGCCGGAGCTGCCTCGCCGGAGCTTTCCTTAGCCATAGCGGATGCAACCGTGTTGCTGGTCTCCATTCCCCCTGACTGGGGTTGCGGTTACGATCCGGTACTGACGCATTTGCGCGACGCGATCGTGGCATCGCCGCGATTGAAGTCGATCGTCTATCTCTCGACCATTGCGGTCTACGGCCACCACGATGGCCGATGGATCGACGAAACCACGCCGCCGACCCCGACCCTGACGCGCGCCGCGAGCCGTGTCGAGGCGGAGCGAGCGTGGCTGGCGCTCGGGGAGGCGCGCCGAAATCCGGTCGCCATCATCCGGATTGCGGGAATCTACGGACCCGCCACCAATGCGCTGGAGAGCGTGAAGGCGGGCCGCGCGCAGCGGATCGTTAAGCCCGGACAAGTGTTCAACCGCATCCACGTGGCCGATCTTGCCCAGGTCATCGATAAGGCGGTGGACTTGGCTTTGACGCACGGCACCGGCGGGATCTTCAACGCCGCCGATGATGAGCCAACCCCGCCCGGCGACCCTATTTTGTTTGCCGCCAACCTGCTCGGCGTCGCGCCGCCGGCCGAAATCGCCTTCGCGGAAGCACAGAAGACGATGACGCCTTTCGCGGTCAGCTTCTATGGCGAAAGCAAGCGCGTCCGGAACGACCGTATAAAATCCGTGCTTGGCGTTTCGCTGCGCTATCCGACGTATCGCGAGGGTCTGCGGGCGCTCGCAATCGAGCCGCCGGGCGAATCTGGTCAGAATTGAGACGCGACCGCTTCCAGCCCCATGACGTACGCCAGCATCTTGACTTCGCGCTTCTGCTCGTCATTGAGACGCATGATCAGCGGAAGGGCAGCGGATTTGAGCTGACGAACCTCAGCGCTGGTCGGATCGATGTAGGCCGCAGGGGAACTGCTCGCTCCGTGAGTGTTCGATTTCACCGCATTCTTGGTGTACACGATCTTGCGCAGTGCGGCCTCGACCGCGGGCCACATTTGCTCCTGTTCGGCCGTGAGCTTCAATCGCTGCTTGATGCTGGCGATCTGCGCATCGTTGAGCACGTTGCTCGAACGGCTCGTGACCCGATGGGCAGGGGTGGTTGCGGCCTGCGCTTTCGGCGGTTCGGGCTTTGCGGCCTCGGCGACAGCGGCAGATACCTCTATCGACCGCGTCAGCGGCTCCGTAGTCTCGCTCGCGGTCGGCGAGGTCGCCTCTCCGGTCGTGGGAGGCGGAGCCGGTGCTGCCATGCCGGACAAGGCATCTTGATCGAACTTCTCCCAATTCTCGACGGGCATTAGGCTCGCCGTCGCAAACGTAGTGATCGATCGCACGGGCAAGGAGTCGTCTGGCGACGGGAACCGCAAGGCCACGATCTCAGCCGGAGACGGAGACGGTGCTACGGACCGCAACGAGACCGCGCTCAAGCTCACGCCAAGGCCCGCCACGGCGGCGAAGGCCGCCATGGCGAAGAAAGCTAATGCGAACCTGCCCGCTCTGGCGAACCCATGATGCACTCTAGCACTCCCCAACCGAGCACCGCCGAGCGAGCTCTTTCGGAACGTTCAACTTCCTTCACGAACATAGTCTTATTATGGCCAATTCACGGTAAAATTCGTCGCCCCGCGGCTGTTCAAGGCTTTCCCGCGGACGCGAGGGCACGGCAGGCCCACAGCTTGGCGTAATGGCCGTCAGAGAATGATGCTATTGACGTGGTCGCAAAGGCAGAAGCCATTGCGGTCCTGCTCGCGCGGAGATTGTGCAGCTTACGCTCGACACCCATCGCGAGCAGGAAACGCCGTTCTCCAGGCTTCCGGATTGCTTTTCCTCATCAAGCGCGTATTTCGGTCGCCCCGAAACACCGAAGGCTTCCGCTCACGGCCCCCGCCTTTGCTCGTCTCCCCGCCGACGCGCAACGACAGAAAGACTGAACGTTACCAACGCCGTCCCAAACCTAAATAGGCTGTTTGGCTCTGCCATGCCGCCGAGGGCTGGCGCGACCCGGCTCCTCGAATTTGACGATGTGGGTCTGGGCGATGTTGCAGCAGGCTGAAGAGTAATCCCGACTGACTATGACGCCTCGCTATTCAGGTCTTTGCAAAACTCCGAAACAGCGGCGATGAGGCGCTCGATATCCTCGGGTCGCGACAGGCGATGGTCACCGTCCTTGACGAGTGACAGCACGACATCGTCATGGGCAAGACGCGAAACCAGCTCCACAGCATGTCGCCATGGCACGTCCGGATCGGCGACCCCTTGCAGGATGCGCACCGGGCATCCGGTCTCGATCAGCCCGTCCAGCAGAAGATGCCGGCGGCCGTCCTCGATAAGTGCCGCTGTGATTGGATAGGGCTCTGCAGAATATTGCGATGGACGCTTCCACATGCCTTCCGATTCGAGCTGTCGCTTCACACGCGCGGGGAAGCGCTTCCACATCAACTCCTCGGTGAAGTCCACGGCTGGCGCGATCAGAACCAGCGCGACAGGCAACGGCGTGCCCAGCCGCGGCTGCCGACGCCGGAGCTCGCGCACGAGTAGCAGCGCCAACCATCCCCCCATAGAGGAACCAACCAGAACTTGCGGGCCGTGGCAGTACGCATCGAACACCGTAATGCTTTCGTCGAGCCAGCGGCTGACGGTGCCATCGGTGAATTTTCCTTCCGACTCGCCGTGCCCGGAGTAGTCGAAGCGCACGCAGTTGCGCCGGTGCGCCGCAGCCCAGCGGTCGAGTGCGACCGCTTTGGTCCCACTCATGTCCGACTTTAATCCCCCGAGCCACAACAAGCCGGGCGTCGCGCCGGTTCGGAGCCGCACCGCGATCTTGCGGATGGCGTCGGCGCGCCCGACCTGCAGGAATTCGGGCGCCAGCGCTGTCGGGTCCGACTCGATGGCTACCGAAGGCGAGTCTTGTTGCATGACGTTCCCGCGAGATGCCCGATGAATCGCCAAAGATCGTGCGATCCTAAAGTTCGCGTCCCCAAAACAGCCGCCAAGATCATTGCGGCAGGCTGCCTGCCCAGTTATATCATTTCGGCGTGGGCGAGAGCCGCACCGGCACAATAGCAAAGGGTCCGATGGGGCGGGACATTAAAGTCCGCACTCGGGAGTATCGATTCAACTCCTCAAAATTCACGCAACACCGTTGACTTGTTAGCCTTTTGTACCGATCTTCAAGAACCTCCGTGAAGCAAAGCCTGCGGACGTGGCTATGGGTCGCGCCATGCTCGTCTACGGGGTTGCTGTCCGAAGGGTCGCATTTTGGGTGCAACAGCAAAAGGAGAAGATAGCCATTCGACGCCCGATGAGAGCCGCGCCGCCCGTCGCGAAAGACGGTCCGCGCATCAATGATGACATCCGCGAACGCGAGGTTCATCTGATCGATAGGGACGGTGCCAACCGCGGCACAGTTTCGATTTCCGAGGCGTTGGCGGCGGCTCAGGAAGCTGGCCTCGACCTCGTCGAGATTTCACCAAACGCTAAGCCGCCGGTCTGCAAGCTGCTTGACTTTGGCAAGTACAAATTTCAGGAGCAGAAGAAGCAGGCGGAAGCGCGCAAGAAACAGAAGGTCGTCGAAATCAAGGAAGTTAAATTTCGCCCGATGATCGACGATCACGATTATGATGTGAAGATGCGGTCGATGATTCGCTTCTTCGGGGAAGGCGACAAGGTCAAGGTGACGTTGCGCTTCCGGGGTCGCGAAATGGCGCACCAGGAGCTCGGCATCAGGCTGCTCGATCGCCTCAAGGGCGATACAGAGAAGGTAGCGAAGGTCGAGATGGATGCCCGTTTCGAGGGCCGGCAGATGGTCATGGTGCTGGCGCCAAAATAGGCTCCCCGTTCACTTGCCGGTAGGGTGGGGCGCCCGCGACCAACGCGGGCGCTGATTGCATGTCGTTCATATTGTGTTTTTTGCTGAACCGGCGGGTGTCGACGATTGCCAATTGACCGGCGCTCTGCCATAACGCCGAGCTTCCGCCGCCCGGCTGATGGGCTGCCGTGGCGGCGGCGAAGTGCTCATGCAGAACGCTTCATGACATGCAGCACGCTCATGAAGAGCAACCGGCTCAACCAAGCCTCAAGCTCAGTTCGAGTCTCACGCTCGGGAGCCTGCGGCTTAATCGAGCAGTACCGGAGCCACGCCACCCCCCCTGGCAAGCCGGGGAGGCAGGTGCCTTGTCCGGGCAGAAAGGAGAGCCAAATGCCCAAGCTGAAGACGAAGTCGGGCGCAAAAAAGCGCTTCAAGGTCACGGCGACCGGTAAGGTGCTGTTCGCCCAATCCGGCAAGCGCCACGGTATGATCAAGCGGACCACTAAACAGATCCGCGAGCATCGCGGCACGAAGGTGCTGTTCAAAACCGACGGCGACCGGATCAAGAAATACTGGTTGCCGGACAGCTGACCGTCGCGCCGGTCATAAAGCCCCCTCCCTACCCTCCTGCCTCCTCCCTCCCCTGCTTCGCGCCGGGAGGGCGGGAAAGGACGGCGGAGGACACGGATGAGGGCTGCGGCCGGTGCACCATCCATGCCAGAGAATAGCACCACGACTTCGAAGGAGACCCGCCATGGCACGCGTCAAACGGGGCGTTACCGCACACGCCAAGCACAAGAAAGTCCTTAAAGCCGCCAAGGGTTATTACGGCCGGCGCAAGAACACCATACGGATCGCCAAGCAGGCGGTCGAAAAGGCCAACCAATATGCGTTTCGCGACCGCAAACGTCGCAAGCGCACGTTCCGGGCACTGTGGATTCAACGGCTCAACGCTGCCGTGCGTGAGTTCGGATTGACTTATAGCCGATTCATCGCCGGACTCGGCAAGGCGGGCATCATTGTTGACCGCAAGGTGCTTTCGGATCTCGCGATCAAGGAGCCGGCGGCGTTCCAAGCTGTAGTCGACAAGGCGAAGGCCGCGTTGGCGGCCTGACGCCCGCACTCGCGGTACTGCGGTGGTCCCCGTTCGCTCCGCGCAGGCGTCTAACAAGGGCTTGCCGCGGCCGCCACCGTGCTCAAGGCGCCTTGGCGAGCGGGCAAGGCCGGGGTGGAGCGGAAGGCAGCGGCGGCGCATTTCGACGAGGCGGTCATGACCAACATCGAGGTACTTGAACACGAGTTAAGGTCCGCCATCGATGCCGCGGCCGATGAAGCCGGGCTGGCAGCCGCGCGCGTGGCCGCGCTCGGCAAGCGCGGCTCGATTTCTGCGCTGCTGGCGACGCTCGGTAAAATGTCGCCCGACGAGCGCAGACAAAGGGGGCCGCTGATCAAC
>Ga0126376_10000796_pt1 | contig 16135 bp, 13 predicted proteins | sample PanSoiMetPlot_15_FD_92760 | JGI IMG/M metagenome (GOLD analysis project Ga0126376, IMG submission 92760) | Tropical forest soil microbial communities from Panama - MetaG Plot_15 | ecosystem: Environmental > Terrestrial > Soil > Tropical forest > Bulk soil | place: Panama | collected 2016-02-17
CGTAGTTTAACTGGGAAGGGCCTCCCGCCACGCTCAGCATGGGAACAAAGCGCACAATCCGAAAGAGCGGCCGAAGCGAATCGGGCATGACGCTGATTGAGCTGGTGATTGCGTGTGGAATTCTGGTGATTCTTGCGGGCGCGGCGTTACCGATTGCGCGCCGCTCTATCAAATACCAGCAGGAAGCGGAATTACGGCGCGATTTGCAAACCATGAGAGATGCGATCGACCGTTACAAAGATGCCGCGGACAAGAACTTAATCCGGACGGAAGTAGGAAACGAAAATTATCCTCCGGATATGGACACGCTCGTAAGGGGCGTAAATGTCGGGACATCGGACAAGAAGATCCGGTTCCTGCGGGAAATTCCTGTGGACCCGATGACGAAGCAGAAAGATTGGAACTTCCGCTGTGTTTCGGATGATCCGGATTCGCACAGCTGGTGCGGGAAGAACGTGTTTGACGTTTATTCGAATTCCCATGCAACGGGAACGGACGGGCGGCAGTACACCGATTGGTGAGGCATCATGGTCAGCTATTCTAATAAGGCAAAAAGCGCCTGGCCGGAAGCAGGATTTACGCTGCTCGAGCTGATGATCGTGATTTCGATCATTTTCATTTTGATCGGGATGGCCATAGGGAACTACCGCAACTCAATTCAGCACGCTCGGGAAGCTGCGCTGCATACCGACCTACAGACAATGCGCGAAGCGATTGACAACTACACTCTCGACCGGCTCACGCCGCCGCAATCGCTCGATGACCTGAAGAGCGCCGGCTACCTGCGCGAAGTGCCAAAAGATCCGATCACCCAAGCCAAGGATTGGGTGCTGGACTACGGCGACACGGTACTAACACCTGATCAGAACGGCTCCGGCATCACAGACGTGCACTCTGCTTCGGCGCAAATCTCGAAGTTTGAAGGCACCGCGTACAACACCTGGTAAGAGTGCCTCTATAGTTCCCTCTTCGCACCTTTGTAGCAATGCTTGTTAGGCTCACCCCTTGTCCGGAAGTGCGTCCTAACTGCTAGCCCTGTGTTTCAAGTCAGAAACTTGTGGAGACTCAAATGGTAAAGGCTTGTTGGCCATGGTTTGTACGATTGACATTGGTCCTGCTTTTGGCAATGGGGATGACTGCGCAGCTGTCTAAGGCCCAGTTTCCGGAAAAGTTCACAAATCTCAAAGTGTTGCCCAAAGACATTACGAAGCAGCAACTTCAGAGCCTGATGCGCAGCTTTGCGTTCGCACTTGGAGAGCGGTGTCAGTACTGCCACGTTGAAAAGCCCGGTGCTCAAAGGCTTGAACTGGACTTTGCGGCAGACGACAAAGAACAAAAAAAGACAGCTCGGTTGATGCTGGAGATGGTTGGAGGGATCAACAGGGATTATCTGGCGAAGCTTTCGCGCACTCCCGCGGTTGAGGCGCAGTGCATCACCTGCCACCACGGCCTGGCAAAGCCACGCACGCTAAACATCTTGTTGGCGGAAACCATTGAACAAAAAGGAATCGACCCAGCAATTGCGCAGTATCGCGAGCTGCGCACCAAATATTATGGCGGCGCGCAATATGATTTTGGGGAGACACCGTTGAATTTACTGACCGAATCGTTGCTGGCCCAAAAGAAGACGAAAGAAGCCGTCGCCGTCATGGAATTGAGCTTCGAAGCAAACCATCCCGATTCCGTTTGGTCGTATCACATGCTTGCGATGGCTCACCAGGCGAACGGCCAGACCGACAAGGCACTAGCCGACTTTCGCAAGGTTGTTGAATTGCACCCTGATGATGACTGGGCAAAAAAGCAGATTGTAGCCCTGTCTGAGAAGAAGTAATTGACCTGCACGTCTTCGCTCACTTGAGACCAATGTCGGTCAAAATCTTCGGATTCTCCTCATCCATCGCAAGAACGCTGTGACAGGTATCGCAATCGTTAGCAATAGTCTTGCCGTCTGAGCTGACATGGTTGCCGTCGTGGCAGCGGAAACAGCCTGGCGAATTGTTGTGACCGAGGTTGTTTGGATGAACGCCCCAGGTCATATTCATTTCTGGGAAGATATTTCGCAGGTAGGTTTGGCTGATGCTGTTTGCGGCCTGCTGAATCAGCTGCCGGCGCGAATCGAAGATGGCCGGATATTTCGAACGATAAAAATTGTTTAGCCCTTCAGTGATCTGCTTGGTGGCAGTTTTGCGATCAGCGTAGCTGGCTTTGAGCAGGTCCACGGCCTCCTTGCGAATAAAGGGCAACTCTGTACTGATTAAGCCTGCTGCCATTTGCTTGTTCACGGCGTTTTCCGGCAGATCAAAGGCGTGCGTTGGCCGGTTGTGGCAATCGATGCAATCCATGGAACGGTGCTCGCCGGCGTCGAGTTGCTGTTTCGTGGCTTTGATTTCACTCGAGATGAATTCGACGGTCTTTCCCTGGCGATCGGTGTAATAGACCACAGGAATGACTTCCCGCTTGTCATCGATGGCAATGTATCGAATGCGAGAGCCGTCCTCGCGATGGCGGCCGTGAATTCCAATTGGACCTTGCGATGAAGTGCCGCCGACTTTCATCAGGAGTACCGTAGTCTGCGGAGTGTTTTTCTCGTCGTCCTTGAAAGACTTTTTCACGACAAATTTGTCGCCGGTGAATCGTTGCGGCCAATGGCAGTGTTCGCAGGTTTCCGTAGCGGGGCGAAGGTACTTTACCGGAGCGGGGATCGGCTTCGAATAGGTGTGAAAGGTGACGGCGAGGACTTGGCGCGTGCCGGAGAATTTTGAACGCAAAAACCATCCCGCGCCGGGGCCGATGTGGCATTCGACGCATTCCACGTGTGCGTGGGGAGAATTTTGGTACGCCGTGTATTCGGGAACCATCACCGCGTGGCAAGCCTGCCCGCAGAATTGCGTCGAATCCATATAGGAGACACCGCGATAAGATGCAGTGCCAAAAATCATCAGGTTCAAGAACGTAGCGCCGCCGATGAGAAACAAGGCGCGGCGCACCATGGGATCGCTCAGATTCACCTGCGGGATCGTCTCCAACAATTTGCCACTTGGTTTCAGCCGTCTCCTGCGAAGCCAAATACCAATAGGCATAAGGATCAGGCCAACAACAAAAATTGCGGGAAGAATCAAAAACAACAAAATTCCAATGTAGGGATGTGGCGGCCCTGGAAGCAGAACCTCATAGATCCAAAAAGAGATGAGGGTTAGCGCCGAAGACGTCGTGAGTATGGCGCCTATGAAAGTGAGTGGATTGCGGCCCAACAGAAATAGGATTCGCGCCCAATTCCTGAACGTTCCAGTGATGTTCATAGAGTCTTAACCACCCTGGGACTTCCCTCGTCCGGAGTGTACCTGCCAGATGGCTGGTGTCACTGTGACAACAGTCACAACTTAAGGGGGTGAGCAGTCCGCTCCGGTTTGCGGGCATGTCCAAACAGATCCTGGCACCGGCCCTCCAAATCACGAAATGGCTGCGGGGGTCAGATTTGACCTGACGACCTTCGGGTCATGAGTTCAATTCGGTCACACCAACCAACTACCTACGAGAAAAACCGCAAAAAACTTGCAAATTCGTAAATCCCACTTGGCCTGTTTTGGTCCCAGTCGGACCGAGTTTAGGCATAGAACAGGCATTGCAATAGTTAGGGATTGTGGCCGAGAGGGAGATTGGAACCCCGGTACCGTTTTTAGCCAGTACAACGGTCTAGCTAATTCCCCGTTTCACAGCTTGGCGTTCGGAATCAACAACTCACGTTCCGACTAAATGCCCTGTTTCGGCCCAAAACACCGCTGTTTGGGAGCATTTGTGCAACCACTGCGCAACCCAAACTTATCAGAGCATTTAAGGTAGCGATGCAATTGCATTGAGTCGATTCAACTTGTCATTAATGGTCAAAAGAAAGATGTGTTGGATCAAGTGATTCCAGAAACTCTCGCGCGTCGAAAGCCTCACCTGCAGCGACGACGCCTCTCTTCTTGACCAGGCCCGACACGATGCGCTGGGCGGCCTCCACCACAATTGGGGCGCTAATCGCGTAAATGTCCCGTCCACGCGCAGTCGCGCGGCGTTCCTCAGATCCTCTGCGTGCAATTGCGTCAACAAGAAAGGTTTGAGACGAGCGCCCTCGGTCGTCAAATGCTGTTGGCGATGGTGTTTCTGGGTCGTGGATGTCCCTGAGTGGTGCCAAATTCATGAAGGCATGCACCTCCGACACCCGCAGATGGTGTGAGATGGCGATAATTTCAGAGAGGCAAATACTTTCGACATCTTGGGTTCCGAACGGTTCAGGGAAGTTCCACAGCCGCTTCAGCGGATGGTCAGGAACAAATTCCAGATTGTTTCTGGTAAAGATAAAACGTCTTTCTGTATTTCGTTTGCCAGTCAGCCGTGTTCCCAATGTGGGCTTCCAACTATCAAGTGCGTAGGCCACCGCAATTTCGTCAGCCATCGGCCAATCTCCCATTGCGGCAGTCGCGAGGAGATCGCCGAGCCCTCCGAAAAATGCCATTGCGGGAACTATCACAATGCCCGCGTCCTTAGCTCTGTCAGTAAATCGGTCGAAAGCGTTAAGGACAGATCGCTGCTCCGGCGTTACATCCAAATAGTGAATGCCGGCGCGCAGCGCAGCTTCAACTACCGGTGTCGCAGTATCTAGAAATGGCCCGGCACAATTAATCACAGCCGCGGCACCAGCGAGCGCACCGTCTAGCGATGTGGGCGAATCGATGGAAGCTAGGCGCATCTCGACTTTAGGAAGCGCACTTGCCAAATGCCTTAACTTTTCCTGATCGCGACCGGAGAGAATCGGTGTCCATCCACGGTCCTGCAGCTCCGCCACGACAAAGCGTCCTGTGTGCCCGTAAGCGCCAAAGACGGTGATAGCTCGATTCAAGATCATCGAGAATTCCCCCGTATCGTTGACCCGCGTTCGCTTACACTTGAATCTAGCTCGCGGCTACTGCGGCCTGAGTGCCTTCCATTGTGCTTACGGCGCAGTACACCTTGATTGCGCCTTTGGTTTCCGTGAGCAAGCGAATCATTTCGCCGTAGTTCTCGAGACCTTTTACTGGATGGGTCAACAGCTTCTGCAGCCATCCCGGATACTGGAGTTCGGCGGTCGAAAGGTCCTTGACGCCGGACTCGAAATATTCTCGGTTCGCGTTGACGCTGCCGAACGCGACTTTGTTTCCTAAGACGAAACCCAGGTTGATCTTGTCGGACGGAACTTCTAGCTGGCGTGCGCCGCCGGTGACGCTCACCATGGCGAGCACTCCATTCTTCGCGAGGACATTCATGGCCTCGAACACGAGCGGAGAGTATCCAGTGCCCTCCAGAATCAAATCGAATGGGCCATACCTGGTCGAAGCCTCGGTGAGCGAAAGTTCTTTTGTACTGACATAACGTGCGCCGAGTTCCTCGATCAGCTTCGAATTGAGATATGGAGGCATGGTGTTGCCGAAGGTCGTCACTTCGAGACCGCGCAAGCGCAGAACCAGCGTTGCGAGCAAGCCGAGTGTTCCCGACCCCAGGACGGCGGCGCGCTTGGGATTCCAAACGCGAAGCCGCAGTTGGATTCGGTAAGCTTGTTCGATCGCTTTTTGCGCGACGCTCATGGGCTCCATCAGGACTCCCACATGCCTAAGGTTTTCCGGAACGCGAATGATGTATTCCGGTTCATCGACCGTGTACTCCGCGAGGAAACCATGCCGAAGATTGATCCCGCGCTCGAAATAAACATCGTCGATCGTCATATCGTAGGTGCCGATTTGGTCGTAAAGGCTCGAACCCGGACGCCTCACGGTAAGCGAAACAAAATCGCCAGGACGAAACTCGCTAACGTTCGGGCCCACCGATTCGACACGCCCGAAGCTTTCGTGCCCGATGATTAAGTAATCGTCGCCTGACGGGGCAGCCCCATATTCGGCGGCATTGATTTCCTTGTCCGTGCCGTCGACACCGACGTTGATGATTTTAATTAACACGCCGCGTCCATCCGCCACATCCTCAACACGAGGCCTCGGAACCTCGCGAAGGTGAATAGTGTTCGGCTTGCCCGGAATAACCGCCAAAGCCTTCATAAGCTCTCTCTTTTGCGTTGCTGCTTCCGTCGCTCTTTCCATCGTCGACTCCATGCTGTCCTCCTCAAATTTTCACTCGGCTTGATTTCGAATTACATTCCACTTCCGCTTTGTTCAATCAGCTTAGCGACCAGGCCCGTCCAGCCCGTCTGGTGACTCGCTCCGATGCCGGCGCCGTTGTCGCCATGAAAGTATTCGTGGAAATAGATGTGGTCGCCCCACTCCGACTCGGTCTGGAATTTCTGGAGGCCGCCGAACACCGGCCGCCTCCCGTCATCCGCGCGCAAGAAGATGCGCGTCAGGCGTCGGGAAATCTCTGCAGCTGCATCCCACAGCGAGGCCCGTTCACCCGACCCCGTCGGGAGTTCCACCGACAGTCCATCACCGTAAAAATAGTGGAACTTCTGGAGCGACTCGATAAGTAGGAAATTGATAGGGAACCAGATCGGTCCTCGCCAGTTGGAATTGCCACCGAAGAGGCCCGTGCTCGATTCCGCAGGCTCATAATCCACACGATGATTGTTGCCGTTTACGCTCATCACATACGGATTGTCTTTGTGAAAGCGTGAAATCGCCCGAATGCCGTACGGCGAGAAAAACTCCGATTCATCGAGCAGGTAACGGGCGACGCTGCCCAGTTGCTCGCGATTGACGAGAGACAACAACCGCCGGGTCCCTTTCCCGTCTACCTCCGTCACCTCGATGTGATTTGCAGCATCGGGATGATTGTCGATAAACCACTGCATGCGCCGCTTGAAACTAGGAAGTTTGTCGACGATGTCCGGCTCCAACGTTTCCACCGCCAGAAGCGGGATCAGTCCGACTAGTGACCGTACCTTCAGATAGTGGCGTTCGCCATTCGGCAAATGCAACACGTCGTAGTAAAAACCGTCTTCTTTGTCCCACAGCTCGACGCCTTCGCCGCTTCGATGATTCATCGCGTGCGCGATGTGCACGAAGTGTTCGAGAAACTTGCTGGCGACGCTTTCGTAGGCCGGATTCTCGCGCGCCAGTTCCAGCGCAATCGCGAGCATATTCAGGCAGTACATTCCCATCCAGCTCGTGCCGTCCGATTGCTCCAGATGGCCTCCGGTCGGCAGCGGTGCGGATCGGTCGAACACTCCAATGTTATCGAGTCCCAAAAATCCGCCTTGAAAAATATTCATGCCTTCGGCGTCTTTGCGGTTCACCCACCAGGTGAAGTTGAGCAGAAGCTTGTGAAACGTGCTTTCGAGAAACTCCCGGTCCGCTTTGCCGCGCATGCGCTTTTCGATCTTGTAGACCCGCCACGCCGCCCATGCGTGCACCGGAGGGTTCACGTCCCCGAAGGCCCATTCGTACGCGGGCAACTGGCCGTTCGGATGCATGTACCACTCGCGAAGAAGCAGAGTCAGTTGTTCCTTGGCGAAATCCGGATCGACTTGTGCGAGAGGGATGCAGTGGAACGCAAGATCCCAGGCGGCGTACCAGGGATACTCCCACTTGTCCGGCATGGAGATAACGTCTGCGTTGTAAAGATTGGACCACTCCCGATTGCGGCCCTTCTTGCGTGACTCAGGGGACGGCGGTCCGGCGGGATCCCCCTCCAGCCAGGTGCGAACGTCGAAATGATAAAACTGCTTGGACCACAGTAGGCCGGCGAAGGCCTGGCGCTGCACATTCCGTGCGTCCTCCGAAACATCCTTTGGAGCCCGCTCTGCATAGAACTCGTCGGCTTCCTTTTGTCGCGCTGAAAAAATGGATTCAAATGCCTGACCGAACAGCTCAGTCTTCGGCGCTTGTGCTAGCACAAGTCTTGGTGCCGACATGCGAGCGACTTTCGGTTCTTGATCAGTGAATCGCAGACGTACGGTGACGGAAGCGCCTGGCGCAATGCTCAGGTTGTAGAGCGCTGCCGCTTTGGTGCCGGATTGCGCTGGGTTCACTGCGTTCTGATTTCCATGAACCACGTAATCGTTGATGCCGTCCTTCACGTAGGGCGTGCGGTTCTCACTTCCAAACAGTTTCTTGGCGTTGGTTTCGTTGTCCGTAAAGAGAAGTTCCGGTTCGCCTTCGCAGAGCAACCAACGCTTTCCATAGGCTTTGTGTTCAAGCTCAATCGCCGTCGAGCCAACCGTCCCGCGCTCTCGTTTGAAGCCAAGCGATTGTGAGGCGCGTGCTTGCGGGCGATAGTCATCTTGTCCCCACGACCAGGTGTTTCGGAACCAGACGGTCGGAAGCAGAGCCAGTTCGGCTTCGACCGGCCCGCGATTCGTAGCGGTGATCTTGATGAGCAGGTCCTCTACGCTGCCTTTCGCATATTCAGTCAGGACGTCGAAATAGCGATCCTCGTCGAACACGCCCGTGTCGAGTAGTTCATACTCATGCTCGTTTTTTCCCCTCCAGCGATTTTCTTCAACCAATTTCCCGTAGGGAAATTCCCCTTGCGGATACTTGTAAAGTCCCCTCATGTACGAGTGTGTTGGAGTCGAATCGAGATAGAAGTAGTACTCCTTGACATCCTCGCCGTGATTGCCTTCATTGCCGGTTAGACCGAACAGGCGTTCCTTTAGGATTGGATCTTTGCCATTCCACATCGCTAGGGCAAAGCAAACCAATTGACGCCGGTCGGAAATTCCCAGGATTCCGTCTTCGCCCCAACGATAGGTTCGCGAACGTGCGTGATCGTGCGGGAAGAAATCCCACGCTGTTCCGTATTCGCTGTAGTCTTCGCGGACGGTGCCCCATTGGCGCTCAGAGAGATACGGCCCCCAGCGCTTCCAGTGCCCTTTGCGATCGCGCGATTCTTCGAGGCGTTTCTCTTCGGCATTCATGGATTGGTCTCGCTCAAAGCTTTCACAGTTATTCGGCTGCGATTTCAATCGCGTGGCCGTCCGGGTCACGAACGATAAATGCCTTTCGCGTTGCAGATTGTTGGATGGGATTCTCAACTAGGCCGGAAGATACGAATCTCGTCTTGTTCGCGGTGAGATTTTGAGCGGCAGCGTTCACATCGCGCGCAATCAGAATCGTTTCGCGATGCACGATGTCGTTGGCGCGCTCATCGGCGGGGATGGGACGTCCGTCGCGCGGAGTCAGATATTCCAGGAATTCGATCCCGGGCCCTGCAGCGGCTCGCAAAGCGGTGATCCGCAAACGCGCGCCAAACACGTTATTGAGATGTTCCTGTTCGGTGCCGTAGTTTTCGCTCTCACCGGCGACGCGCATTCCGAGCACATCGCGATAGAAGTTGAGGCTCGATTCGGTGTTCGACACGGCGATCGCCGTGTGATCAATCCCGAGAAAGAGCCGCCCGTTCGGCTTGTGCCACTTCGCCGCGCCTTTGTCTTCAGGAAATTCCAGAATCTCGACGGGATGCTCGTCGGGATCCTTGAAATAGAACGCCTTGATGCCCGCAGCATTCTTATTCCAGTCGGGCAGTCGTTGCGGTCCAGTGGAGGCGTGCTCTACGCGATTTTCACGCAGTACCTGATAGGCCCGTTCCATGTCGCTGACGATGATGGCGATATGCTGAAACCAAAGATCGTTGCTGCGCGAATCGGCCGGGATTGCACGTCCGCGCGGCGCAACAAACTGAACGAGTTCGATTGACTCGTCGCCCAATTTCATTCTGACGACGCGCACCCGGGCTCCAAACACTCCGAACAGATGTTCGACGTTTTCGCCCGCCACTTCTGTATCCGAAATCTTTTCGAAAGTAAGCACTTGCGAGTAAAAATCGATCGAGCGGTCCATGTTGGCAACGGTCATCTGAATCGCGTCGACTGCGATGACGTAGGAGGATGACGCGGAACCGTTCTTTGGCTGAGTTTGTGCCCAGGCCGAAACATTCCAGCCCAAAAGCACAAAGAACAGAAGCGAGAAAATGCCGAGTGACCTGCGACGCATGTCAGGCTCCAGCCAGAACCGCGGACGGCTCGGAGCTGCCCGAACGAGTGGCAACCCCCAGGCGCTGCTTCAGGTGGTCGCCCACCCGCAATGCATTGGCCATGATCGTCAATGCGGGATTCACGGCGGCGCTTGATGGAAAGAAGCTGCCGTCCACGACGTAGAGATTGTTCACGTCATGCGCTTTGCAGTGGATGTCGAGGGCAGAAGTTTTCGGATCGGAACCGAAACGAATCGTGCCGTTCTGATGGGCCACACCTGCAAGCGGGATACGGTCCCCGAGGAATAGATTTCGGGCGAACAGACCTTGGTGGCAATCGTGGCCATGAACACCGCACTTCGACTGGCGGCTCATCAGCTCCTTTAGTTTGCTCGTAAGGCGCGCGTGCGCCTCCTGGTTATTCGGTGTGTACTGCAACACAATCCGGCCGTCACGATCGAGAGTTATGCGGTTGTTCGGGTCGGGCAAATCTTCTGAAGTGAGCCAAAAGCTCAAGGCATGATTTGCCATGAGGTCCAGAGTCCAGCCAGGAGCGATTGCCGGCGCGCCGGCGGATAGTGCAACTCCATCCAGCTTCGCGACAAACGAAAAATGCCCCATGGGATAGTTCCATTCCTTACTCCCGAAATAGAAATCGTTTACGGCGAGCGTCTTCTGGTACAGCGTCGGATTCGGACACCTGGAAATTGCCAACAACACCGAATTGACGTGCCCCATGTAATGCCGTCCTACAACGTCTGAGCTGTTCGCCAGTCCTCGCGGGTGCATGTCACTCGCGGAACGAAGCAGCAGTGCCGCGGAATTGATCGCGCCGCAGGAAACCACGACTACGTCCGCGGAATAGTTTTCCGTAACCCCGTTGCGCGTGACGACAACGCGCGAGATCTCGCGGCCAGATGCTGTCGTTTCGAGACGCTCGACATATGCGTTCGTCAGCAGAGAAACATTGGGAAAACGAAGCGCTGGGTCGACACACAGGGTTTGCGAATCGGACTTCGCATCAATAAGGCATGGGTACCCATCACAGGTGTCGCAGCGAATGCACTTGCTCGAATGGGGATTCTTTTCGTCAATCTGCAATCCCAGAGGCGTGTGAAACGGCTTCAAACCCTGCCTTTCAAAATCGTCACTGAGTGCCTGAATTCGCGGTTCATGACTGATCGCCGGATGTGGATACGGACCGCTCGCCGTGGGTTCCGTGGGATCTTCGCCGCGTTGTCCATGAACGTGATACAGCCGTTCGGCCTGCAGGTAGTAAGGCTCCAGTTCGTCGTAGGAAATCGGCCAGGCTGGGGAAATCCCTTCAAAATGCTTGATCTCGCCGAAATCTTCTCGGCGCAGACGAAATAGCGCCGCGCCGTAGAATTTGGTATTTCCGCCTACGTAGTAATTCGTGTGCGGATGGAGAGGCTTTCCAGCTTTGTCGCGCCATTCTTCTTTCGTCTGATACTTGCCTTCTACATTGACCGCGCGCGAATCCCAGTTGGCCTTCTCGCGGCGAACATAGTCGCCGCGTTCCAGGATGAGAATGCTTTTCCCGGTCGATGCGAGTGTGTGCGCAAGCGTTCCGCCTCCCGCGCCGGTCCCGATGATGATCACGTCGTAGTGCTTGTTGGTGTTCATTCTGTTTCTCTCGCTTTCACACAATTTCCAAATCTCTTGGCGCTCAAACTTGTTTCATTTCCATATACCGGCAACGAAAAATGCACCTCTGGTTGTTCGCGTGATGAAACTTGGCGCAGTACACTGACCGCGCCTTGTGGGCGCGAACGTAAAGCTCTGCCGCCATCAGCATCGCGAGCGGCGGGGCCGTGAAATAGATCCAAAGGGCGTGAAACATATGCGCCGGGAACGCTGAACCAAAGGTCCGGGCCGGATTCATGCTCATTCCCGAGAATGGTGCTTCAAACGTAATGTAGGTGGCGACTAAAGTCGCCGCGAAGTACGGCGTGAATTGTGAAAGAGTCGCATGATTCGAGGCGACAAGAACTGTCAGTGCGAGGACGAAGGAAATCAGAAGCTCAAACGCAAAGGCGACCAGTACTCCGCTCACTCCGGGCTGAGTCGCAGCGAAATTCACTTTCGGGTGGGAAAGAGAAGGACCGAATAGCAGAAGCGAGATAAGCACTCCTAGAACCCCTCCCGCAAATTGAGAGACCGCGTAGAACACTGCGTCCCAGGTCTCGATCTTCCCCAATCGGAAAAACATCAAGGTAAAGGCCGGGTTCATGTGTGCTCCGGATCGCTTGCCCCACGTTGAATGAATCAATGCAAGCAGCGTTAGGCCCATAGCTAGCCCGGTGATGAGTCGCCGCGTGATCGGACTCGGCAGGATATGACTTGCAGGTGAGGCGGGATGCTCGAGAACAGTGGTAACAAGGCAAGCCGAAATCATGAACAATGCGAGTTCCGCGGATTCCATCAAATATTCAGGCCAATGGGCTTTAAGCGCGAGCGCAGCAGACCGATGTGTTTGCCTCGCCGGAACCAATTCACCGACTGCCGACGAAGATACGGTCGTCCCATCAGCTGAATTCGTAATGAGTCTCGCTGTCATGCGGGATGGGATACCCTCAGCAATAGGAAGTGACAGAAATACGCAAAGAAACCAGAAGGCGTGTACCTCAACGAAACCAAAAATATTTGCGACCGAACTCTGCGGACTGCATCTGATACGCCATCTTGAAGCAGGTCTGTAGGCCAAGGTTTAATCGCGGTATCAAGACTTAGGCGAATCCTGACGTAACTCTTAACCGGCTTCTGACTCCAATGAAGAAGCCGCGGAGCGGGCCGGTAAAGTTCATGGTTTGTTAAGGTTGAGTGGATTCAGACGCGATGAGTGCACCAAGAATGCATCTTGAGAATTGCGAAGCCGAATTAATCGCCATGAGCTGCGCCGGGGACCGCGATGCCTTCTACGGCCTGATCCGGCCGTGCGAGCGCGGCGTTTTTGCCGCTGCAATGTCCATCCTGAATAATGCCGCGGACGCGGAAGAAGTCGTGCAGGAAGCCGTCATGAAAGCATTGGCCGCCCTGCCCCGTTTTCGCGGTGAAGCCAAGTTCAGTACCTGGCTCATCCAAATCACCGTCAATGAAGCGCGACTGAAACGCCGCAAGGACCGCAGGCACCTCTACGATTCCATTGACGAACAGCAGACCGATGATCAAGGGGACGCTTTCCCCAAGGATTTTGCCGATTGGCGGGAAATCCCTTCCGAGGAATTGCAGAGGAAGGAGCTGCGCGTGGCGCTAAAACGCGCCCTCGATTCGCTTGCTCCGAAATATCGTGAAGTGCTTATACTGAGGGACATCGAGCACCTCACTATTCAAGAAACGGCTGAGGTCTTGAATATAAGTGAGGGGAATGTGAAGACGCGATTGCTGCGGGCGAGGTTCCAAATGAGAGACGCTCTCGCTCCGGGGATCGATGGAAGCTGGGCCTCCGGCAAGGCGGAATATGAAAAGGTAAGGCCCTGGTAAGATTGGGGTTATCGGGAGAATGAAACTTATTGCGCGGCACCGAATCCGATGAGAGTGATTGAAATTAGCTGCTTGGAAGTCTGGCGTGAGGTCTCTAACTTCATCGACGGAGAAGTCGATGCCGAATTGCGCGCGCGCATGGAAGCCCATTTTAAGGGTTGTGCCCACTGCAAGGCGATCCTTGATGGAACCCGGAACGTTGTGAAACTCGTGGGTGATGGCGTGGAGTACGAAATGCCGCCCGGCTTCAGTTCTCGACTGCAGGAAAAAATCAGGAATAAAAAATTCTAAGGGCCGCGACCACCGCCAGTATTATTGTTTGACGAACTCTATTGCGCCGCGGCTTCCTCTTTCTCACTCAAGAACCACGTGCTCTGAACCCCACCTACCTGCTCGGGAACATCTGTATTGTTGACATGCAAGCTGATCTTCCAGTCCCCGTTTGGCACCTTTTTCCAGGTATTGAAGTAGCGGTAGCGTTTGCGAATGGGTTCTCCGCCTGTCTTCGGCGTCAAGGTGAATTCGTGCCAGCCGCGGTCAAATGCCACGGAATTCATAACTGAAATTTCGATAATGATCGGAACGAATTTGACCGAATAGGACGCAAAGAGCTTCGTCGTTTGCTCTGCCAAACTCAATCGAGCGTCGCCACCGTATCTGCTTGGAGTGCCTTCCGACATGTCCGTGAATCCATCGGGGTGAAAAACCGAAACCAGTCGGTCCGCGTCTCCCGAGAGATACGCCTCACGCATTTCCGTTCTAGCCGCGTTGATCTTGTATGTGTCGTCCATCGCGTCGCACCTCGCGGAACCGTCAAACGTCAGATTACGAAAGTTCAGGCAGACAGGGCAAACAACGCTGCATCAGATGCAAACATGCAGCCGCGCGATTCAGAAAAAAGGCTGTTTCGACTTCGACGCACACTACCGCAACGGAGTAATGCCGGAAGGATTAATTTCGAAAATCAGCGTATCCCCGTTTTCCACGACAGTTCCATTGAGCCGGACCGGCTGCCCCACGTGATCGAGAAAGGTCGCCTTCGGAAGCGGCTTCTGGCTCGAGTCGGCTAACTGAAGCACCGCAGGATCACCCCGGAAGTTGTTCGTGGCAAACAGAACCGGAACGCCTCCGCTGAGGCAGCGCGCAGCGCAATCGCGGTGCACCTTGCCGCTCCCAGGGTTCATAACGCCGAGGTAGCATTTGCCGTCCACGATTTCGCCGTTTAACTCAAAGACTCCGAGCATCTTTTCGGCTGCGGGAAGCGCTTCCGCTGATCCGGCCACCGATATCGAGCCCTTGGTCACTTCGATCATTGTCTGGTTGTTTCGATAAATCAGCGTGCCCTTGAGGCGAACGAACTTTCCTTCAAAGGAAGACACTTCCTCGTCCGCTCCGTGTTTTCCTTCCGCGACCAATAAGTAGCGCGACGGACCGGAGTCCTGGGAACCGGGCCTCTTGACCAACAGAGTCGGAACGGGTTTTCGTTTGATAATGCCTTCGAAGCTTCGCTGCTTCCCGTACTCGAAAATCGAGGGAGCGAACGTCCTTTGGACGGATGCGAACGTAAGCGCGCCGATGACGGCAATCGCCATGAGAGCAATCACAGCAGCGCCGATCAGCCGTGAAATACCGGCAGGCGCTTTGGGTACGTAACCTACGTAGAATTCGTTCATGCCGTTCTACTTTCTTGCACAATCGCCGACGGCTCCACGCGTGTTCCTGGCGCAAGCGGAGATGTGTCGATCAAAACGCGGCCCTCGACAATTTGAGTCTTGAAGGTTGCGACCTTTTCCGCGAAGGGCGGCGGAGACGCTCCCGTTTCCGGCCGATATTGATAGCCATGCCAAGGGCAGGTCACACACCCGTCGATGATCTTGCCTTCTCCCAAAGGTCCGTTTTGGTGACGGCAGACGTTCGAAATCGCGGATACTTTCCCGTCATATTTGAAAATCGCGACGCGCTCACCCCGAATCGAAACAACTCGTGCGCACTTTTCAGGAATGCTCTCGACCGCGCAGGCATCGATGAATTCCGTGCTAGACCGCCTTGAGTGCGCGGAATCCACCCTGTTCTCTCGCGATGCCGCCACGATGTGCAGCGCGACGACGATGATCAATCCGAGACCCGTTGCGATCGAAAGCAACGGACTCGTTTCGGACTGCAAGAGTCCTAGAGTGACGTGACCGACCAAGAACGCGTAGGCAACATAAACCATCATGTGAAGGAACTTCCAGACCGGCGGAGTCAGGTTTCGCAGCCAGAAATCGTGACTGGTGGCAGCCATCAGAAAAAGGATTACTAACGCGAAAAATCCGAGTTGCTGAAAGGGAAACTCCGCGAGGCTCGTAAAATTCCGATTGGCCGTAAGAAGGCTGACGAGAGGATTCTTGTCGCCCAGGCTGTGGAACTGGATGATGCCAAAAACACCGTGAACGGCTCCCAAAAGAAAGGTCGCCACACCCAAGTGCCGCCGGTTGTAAAGAAGCGGTAAGAATCGCGAATCCAGCCGGCAAAGCGGTCCAATGCACAGAACGATGTGAAGCAAGAGAAATGCTGCAGAACCAACGGCACGAATGATCAGCGTTTCCGCTGTCGCAAACGGAAACAACAAATTTCCGAGCGTGATGAAAATTCCCAGATAGAAAACGATGCCGGCGAGCAAAACGAGGTCATACACTCGCTTCTGTCGATTCCAGCC
>Ga0126376_10000797_pt1 | contig 16131 bp, 11 predicted proteins | sample PanSoiMetPlot_15_FD_92760 | JGI IMG/M metagenome (GOLD analysis project Ga0126376, IMG submission 92760) | Tropical forest soil microbial communities from Panama - MetaG Plot_15 | ecosystem: Environmental > Terrestrial > Soil > Tropical forest > Bulk soil | place: Panama | collected 2016-02-17
ACCAGTGCGGCCGGTCGATCTGGCAGCCTTCTACGCGGCGATCGCAAACGAAGGCCAGCGTCCATCGCTCTATGTGATGGAATCAATCGAGCTTGTCGGCAAGAGAATATTTCAGCGCGAGCCCAAATTGTCTGCAATCAATTCCGTCGATCGCGCCGGATTTTACCAGCTGAAATCCCTGTTGCAGGGTGTCCTCGCGCGTGGAACAGCACGCTCCATTGCGCCACTTTCGCCGTATGTGGCGGGCAAAACGGGCACGACGGAGGAAGAGAACGATGCTTGGTTTGTCGGCTTCACCAACGATGTCAAGGTGGCGGTTTGGCTTGGCTACGACAACGCGGATGGCCAGCGCCGCACCCTGGGCAGCGGCTCAACCGGGGGCGCCGTGGCGGTGCCAGTGTTCGAATCGATAATCCAGGCGGTATGGTCGTATGTGGCGCCGGAAGAGGTGCTCGCTCCGCCTTCGCCGGAGGCGAGACAGCAGCTGTCGTGCAAAACAGCCGATGTCGAGTCGAAAGGAAGACGCAGGCGAAGCGCGGAGGGGTTGAGCGAGTGCTTCCGGCTCGATGATCACGGCAGAGTGCCGGACACTCGATACCGCTTGGTTTCACGGGGGCACGATAGGGAGGATCGCGACGCGTCGGTAATTCGCAAAAGAACCGAACCTGTTGAAAGATCCGAGCCCGATAGCGAGTTTGACGGTGACAGCCGGGCGCACTGGGGTGATGACGGGCGGGGCAGGCCGGCGGTGCGAGAGCTGCAAGATCGACGGGGGCTTGGTAATCCGCTTTATTACTGGTTTCGTGACTGATCGGCACTTAGTCAGAAGGCGAACGCCGCATGTCGCCCGACCATGGCCGCGAACGCGAAAGAGTGGGCGATAGTCACACACACGATGGCATGTGCTTCGGGGCGAGACTGACCGCGCCGCTCGTCGCAGCTTTGCGACCGGCGCGCAGTTGTGATGATCTCTATGCGTCGTATTCATGGGGCTTGGTCTCACTCAGCGCCCACCAGACGAGCAGCGTTCCGCCCGCCGCCACGGCCGCCATGCTCAGGAAGCCCGCCCAGTTGCCGACCTGCTGCGCGACGAAACCGAACGCGCTCAGGCCGATCGCGGCAGCGATTGTCGACACCAGGCCGACCGCGCCCCGCCCCAGATTGAAACGGCCCGTGCCTGCCGTAAGGTCCGTCACGACGACCACGGTGAGCACGGGAAGGATCGCGCCGCTGATTCCACTCAGCAGCTGGACCGGAAGCCAGAGAATCGGGTTGCCGATAACACTCATCAGACCGGCTCGGACGACCTCAATACTGAAGCCGGCGAGCAGCAGCGGCTTACGTCCCCACAGTTCCGAGAGATACCCACTCCAGGGTGCGAGGAACGCCACGACAATCTGTGGAACGACGACCAGACCTGACGTGAGCAGGGAGCCTTGTGCCGATTGCCAGGTGCCGATGTGCTCGGCCGCGAGCGGGAGCATGGACGCATCGGCTAGTTGAAATAGCGCCAGGCAGCAGGCAAACCAGAGCAACTGCCGATTCTTGCAGAGCTGCAGCATTCCGCTGATTGTCGGCGTCCCTGCCCGTGTTGAGGCATTGCGCGCTCGCGCATGATCGATCTCGTCGCTGCGGATAAAGCTGACGGCGAGGAGGGCGGGAACCGTGAGGGCGGCCGCGATGAAGAAGATAGCGCTCGCGCCGAGATAACCCCCAATCGTGCCCATCAACAGGGCTGTAAGGGCGTTGCCGGTTGCCTCGAAGCCGTAGTTTCGGCCGGTCCGCGTCGACATTGCCTGCCGTCCTACGATTCCCAGGCTGATCGCAGCGATGGCCGGCCCTATGAATCCGCCACTCGCGCCGTGCAGAACTTCGGCGCCGATTACGAACGGTAGACTCGGCTTCACAGCAAGGGTCAAGGCAGCGCCGGCGATCATCAGGAGGCCAGTTGCGGCCCATGCGCGCTTCCAGGGCAGCGCATCGGTGAGAGCGCCGCCGGGGATCAGCACGAGCCCTCCGGTCAACTGTCCCACCGTCATTACAAGACCGATGTTCGACTGCGACCAGTTCAAGCCCGCGAGATAGAACGACACAAAGGCGCCGAAGCTGACCTCCACGTCAGCGGTGAAGAAGTTCATCCAGTCCAGGGCACGCCGGCTCCGGATTGACCCTGTGTGCTCCAACGAGCGTTTGAGACGGCGATGCTGGGTTACGACGGTGCGCGAGCGGGCGAATTGTCCAGCAGCGAAGCGGACGATTGGCATGGGGCGCGGCCTCAATCTCGTTTCGAGGCCGATCGCACACATGGGCGGCCCAAAGCAGGCAATACTCTAACCTGCCGGTGGGTTCGTTGTTCCGCACGCGCGCCGGTTTTGCGACCGACGTGAGAGGAGAGGAGCACAACCCGCTAGTCCGCGGCGATGCCCTGCGCCGATCCTTCCGTCCGGGGTGTCTATCCGATGGGCAACAGAGGGACGACGCGTTGAGACGGCCCGCCAGCTCCGTGCTGCGCTTCGGGGTACATCCGCCGGGTCAACCCGTCAACGGCTATCCACGAGCGTGTGGCGCCTATCGGGATCGATCCACTCGACCGATATTCCATCCATGTCGCCATAGTCCCTCACCTTGTAGCCCGGGACGAGGCTTGTCCATTGGTGGTTCTCGCGCTTGGCGACCTTCATGCCGTTGATGGTGAGGAAGATGTCCTTCTCGCCGCCGACCGTGGCAACTTTGCCGTCGTCATTCATACGCCACCTACTCCGTACTTTTCTGGACATGATGCTAGTCGGATAGCGCACTCAGGAACCGGCGTCGGTCCGGTAGGCGACAGAATAGTGAATCAACCTCGATATCCCACCGGCAAGCTTGCCGGGGTGAGCTGCCATGTCCCGGCACACCTCGGCAGTGCAGTTTGGTCGCGCCCGGGGCATCAGGGTGCCGAACGCCGCCCCCTGCTGACACCCTGAAACTACGAGAGAAATCCAGGTCTTGTACGGCTGTGAAGCCGCGTAGTCTTTGTCATCATGTTGCGAACAACGACATGTACAATCGAGCTTTGTCTTACCGCTCAAGCCAGCAATATGAGCCTGCATCGGATCATCCAGGCTTCATTGCCTTTGGAGTGAAAGCGCACGGCGGAACTGAGGGCGGAGTCGGGTTCTGGATCGAGCTCAGCTGCGACGTCGGTTGCCGAAGAACGGAGGGCAAACGAAATGAGGATGGAGCTTCCCGGTTCTGGTTCCGGCGCCGCCGTTCCGCCACCACCGCCGCCGCAGCATAAGCCCGCGGCGCCCACGCAGGACACGTCGCCGGCAAAAGCCTGGGCGGACGCCGTCGCTCAGGCCACGGCCAACAGGCCGCAGCAGCACGTGACGGTAAAGCCGGGCGACACCTTGACCGGCATCGCCGACCACCACAACGCCGCTCTGCCCGGCGTCGAAAACGCCAATCCTCAGATCACCAACCCGAACCTGATCTATCCGCGCGAGACCGTCTATCTGCCCAAGACCGCACCGGCCGAGGTCGTAACCGGCGTGCACGATAAGGAGATCAAGCCGATCATCACGGCGATGGCCAATGCCAATCTGGCGGATCAGGGTTTGCATAGTCCCGCGCTGGCCCACGACCCGGGAGCCATTGGCGAGGTCCGGGCGCAATCGGCCCAGAGCTGGGATGCAGTCAAGCAGACCACGCTCAAAATGCTGATAGACAACAATCACAGCCCCTATCCGGACGAGGCGGCCGCCGCCGAGGTGCGGCAGCTCAACGCGCTTGAGCCCGGCAACGCCAAATTTGCGGCCGCGAACAATGCCGCCCTCGCGCAGGCGACGCAGCAATGGAAGCAGATGGGCGTCACCAAATCGCAGCTCAGCCCGATCATCAACGCCTACAACAACGCCAAGCAGACCGCCAACTCTGCCAATCAATACCTGCAAAATCCCCACATGCCGCATAATCGCGCCATCGTCGACGACCTTAGGGCGAGCGAGCAGCAGGCGAATGCCCGGCTTAACGCCGCGATCGAGAAATCGTTGACGCAAGCCGCCAATCAGGCGGGAAACGATCCGAAGGCGCGCTCCCAGGCGATGACCGACCGCGCCGCCAATATCCAGGTGATCGGGCCACAGGACCCCGCCTTTCAGACCGCGGTCGACAACGCCAATTATGATCTCCAGGTAAACAAGCCCGCGCAGGCAGTTGCGGATGCCTACACGAAAGGGGGGGCGCAAGCCGCCGCTGCGGCGCTGAAAACTGCCACACAGGATACCAGCAATCCCTATTACGCCGGTCAGATCATCCAGCGGAGCCAAGGCACGATCGAAAACATCGCGAGGGACCTGGGCTCCATAGCGAGCAATGAGCCGATGCCGAGCGGGAGCCGGGCCAGCGTGCTCGATCCCACGCCAGAGGGAAGCGATCCGAAGTTCAACCAAATCTACGCCGATCTTTCGCAATCCGTTGCGGCGGCCAACACAATCACGGTCAATCGCGACTCGGGTGGTCACGTTTCCGTATTGCTCAGTCAAAGCGGGAAGGCAGCCGCCGATATCGTCGGCAATGCCATCGCCGCCAATGCGCCGAAAAACCTGATGCCATGGCAAAGCGCTCCCTACGGCTTCGCCTCCACGAACGCGATCACCAACCGCGATGGTGCCGCGTTGACGCTCGCCACGGCCGCCGCGCTGAAACGACAAGGCAATTCCAACTTGGCGTTTACGCTAACCGAGGGCGCCGCGTCAGGAATCCAGGCGCTGCAATCGAAAACCAGCGCCGATGTCACCGCTTTCGCCACGACGACCAGCACTCTCCATCAGCTCCGGGCCACCTGGGGCCCATTCATGACCGAGAGCCAGCTGGCCAAGGCGACCAACGGCTATCTGGCCGACCATCCGGATGTCCGGCAGAAGGCCGATGCTCAACTCGCCACGATATCGCACGACGGCGACGCGGTCGCCGAGGCCGAATCGGCATGGAATAGCTATCGCGGACAGCTCAACGGCATTGATGGTCAAGCGGATCTGGCCACGGCTGCCAAATCCTTGACCGGCACTGACCCTTCCACGGCCTTCGCGGTGTCGCAAAGCCCTCGCCTGAACGGCGCCATCGCAGCCGCGCTTGGTCCTTCGTTGCCGAGCCAGGTCAGTGGCGGATCCGTCGTGCAGGCCCTCATCGCATCGCCGGTGTGGAGCTTCCCGCGGTCGGCGCGGAGCGCCCTCAATAACACTTACAAAGTAGTCGATGCCAGGATCAAAGCCGAAGCGGCAAAGACCCAAAGCCGCGCCTCTCCTCGCTACGGCACCGGAACCTACACGACGCTATCCTTTATTGGCTTGGGGCTTACCACCCTCGGCGCGTTCGCCACCTGGGGCAGAGGTTCCGGGGCAGCCTCCCCCCAACAGCTGGCGATCAGCACCTATACGGCTCTGGGCTTCGGTAAATATTCAGGCGAAGTTGTATCTGGATTGGCCAAGTCCGATATCGTCCAGAAATTCCTTGGCAGTAAGCCCGGGTTCTCCTTGGCGCTGGATCAGAAAAATAAAACGGCACTTTCCCTTGCCCTCCCCAACGGCAGCAAGGTCGACTTGAGCAACCTGAGGGACGCTGGCTGGTTCAAGGGGCTCGGATCCGCCTACTACGGCGCCGGAGCGCTCGCCAACTTTTTGCAGGCTGAAGACGATTTCAAAAACGGCGATAACTGGGCCGGTAGTTTTGACGTCGTTGAAGGGGTCGGCAACGTCCTCAACGCCGCCAAACCCCTCGTCCCAGGGCTCATCGGTGAGGTAGATGCGGAAGGCGCGACTGCGGCAGGTGCGCTGGCCGCCGAAGCCGTCGGCGCTGTGGGCAGCGGCTTGGGGCTGGTGGCGGCTGCCGGCACCCTGATCTGGTTAGGGATAAAGAGCGGCATCGACGCGCAGCATTATCAGGCAGACAGCTCCAAATTTCTGCAGCGCGGCCTTGGTCTCAATTCCAACCTGGCCGATTGGCTCGCAATGCCCGGCCAATCCGCGTCCGCCTCGACCGCGCTGAACGCCTATGCGCACGCATACGGTCTGTCGCCGCACGACCAGCCCGGACTACTCCTGTCGAAGCTCAATCGGGAGCCCATCGACAAGGCGATGCAATTCATTGATGAGGCCGCGGGCATGCCGACTCAACCAGGTGGCAGGTACGCGGTCTCGCTGCCTGGCGATGGGCCCAATCAGGTCGGCACCCACACCGTTACCATGCTGGGTGACAAAGGACATAATTGGACTGAAACTGTCGCTAATCAGGCGGACAGCCTGCGCCAATTGAACTACTGGGCGGATTATCTCTTCGGTAAAAACCAGTTAGGTTGAACGAGCGCCGAACAGTCGCACCGGCGCATTTTTGCAAACGTTGGGCGGGGCGCCGAGGACCGCGTCGTCCTCAGGAGCGAAACCTCAGCTGCCCGATCGCCGCTTACCTTCTCAAGAGGCGTGAGAGAGCCCGGAGAGCCGAGGCGTCAGGCGCCCGCTGCGACGCTGCTTCTCGCTTGGAGACGGGCCCGCGAGTCACGACAGCCTTCACAGTCCGATCGCTATCGATCAACGTCAGACCGGCCCACCTCTACTCGGGCGAATCCGCAACAGACTGAACCAGTCCTGCCACGAGAGCAGAGTTTCGATTGCCTTGAGTCGCGGACCGGCGTCGTCGCTGGGCTTTGTCCCGGCGACCCCGAATAGGAAGGCACCGAGCAATGATATCAGGGTGGCCGGGACAAGCCCGGCCACGACCTGCGGGAGAGGCGTCAGGCTGACCGGGATCCGCTCCCGCAATGCGAGTTCAAGAGCGAAACTTCCGATAGCGGTTTGCTTGAGTTCGATCACCGCTTCATTTGCGCTCTGCGTGGCTGGAGCGAATCAAGTCCTCCAATGGCTTCGAGACTTGGTGGTGTGGACGACGCCGGATGGGGGGCGAAAATCTGGACGATGGCCTGCGACCGCCGCGTCACAGGTTATTCCGCAGATATTCGACGACGAAGTCGGAGTCGTTGACGGAGCTGAAATTGATCTTGTAGTCGAGCGCTCCGCCCTTCAGCGCGATTGTCCGCTTTTCCGCAAAACCGCACGTGATGCGCTTGATCTTCTGTTTGACCGCGTTCTTTCCGACGGCATCGCCGCATATGCTGCGCACCGCGGAAAGCGCATTGTCGCAGTAGCCTTCGGCGCTGTAGGACTCAAGGTCGGCATTCGGCGCCGCGGCCCATTCGAATTTCACAGAGAAGTTGGCGCCGCAGGCCTTGTTGGTGAGGGCCGCATCCTCGATGAGGAAAGTTTCCTGTCGCGCCTGGATCTGCCTGACCTTCAACGATAGCCCACGAACGTACAACAAATCGCCGATCTTGGATTCAATGAGTTTTGACGATGGCCGCCCGACAATGGGGTGATCAGCGTCGATCGCGACGACCAGCGTCCCGCCTTCGAGAGTGATGGACATGTGCCCCGCATCTCGAATGACGACGCGCTCCAGCTTTGTCGCAACCGCCTCCCGGCCCAGAGTATCGGCCACCTCACGCTTGAGCATGATACCGACGACAGCCACGGCATCGGCCATCGTCGCCCATGCCTCCGAATTGTCCGCCAGTGACGGTGCCTCCAAGGTGATCACAAGCGCCCTAGCGCCAACGCGACCAAGTTGCTGGCCGAGTGAGGCGGCCTTTTCAGCGGCCTGTGATTTGGTGGCAGCGGGTATTTCCAGAGGGCTGGCGTCTTGATCCCGGACGACGCCCGCACCGTCGAAGAACCCGGGTCCGAACAGCGTGATGCCACCATTATTGTTGATGCGCAGCACGACGTGCCCGTTGTCATCCCGTAACGAAAGCGCGCCAAGAGAGGCAGGCTGTTTCGAGAGCGCGATAATCTCCTCGGACCCGTCGAAGCGCAGCTTGACCGTTTCGCCGAGGCGATCGAGGACAAAGCCAGCCATTCCGTTGCGCGTACTATAGTGTCCAATCCGCAACGGCGGTCCGGAATCTGCAGCTCTGGGTCCCGCCACAGTGATTACGGAAATCGTGACTATGAAGGTCGCGATCGCCACCGTGGCGCCAGCAAGCCTTGCTTTTACGCTCCAACCCGGTAGCTCCCCATTGCTACGCAGTCCACCACGAGACATGTTCGATCCCTTCGGATGACCCGGCTTTAACCCTTCGGCTCAGGCAAAGGCGACGAGCTGAGATTGGAGTCGCGCAGAAACACAGCTTGCAGGGGATTTTGTCTCGATTGTGGAGAAGTGCTTCTCCACTTACGGTGTCCGTCGCCCTATCGCCCTAGAACCCCTTACAATCCATGCCTTTATGACGCACTGCTAAGAGCATCTCGTCGCGTCCGTGCCGAGTCAAGTCGTCCGTCATGACGCGCCTGAGTTCCCTGCGCCAAACTCGACCCGCTTGCCTCGGTGAGGTTCCGTCGATACTTGGACAGCCGGGTCATGACGCTTGCCTTTCACCGCGTTCCCCGCCTATTTTCTCGGGCGATGATCGCTCGGACGAACATAGAGGAACGGCATGCTGTTGCGGTGCTCGGCCTCCTGTTTTGTAATCTGCTTTTCGCAGCGCCCGCCAGCGCGGCAACATGCGGTGGCGATTTCAACGCCTTCTTGGCCGCCATGGCACGCGAAGCCGCGGCCGCCGGCGTCTCACGCTCGGTGATCGATAGCGCGTTGACAGGCCTCACACCTGACGGCACCGTGCTTGCCTTCGACCGGCGCCAGCGCGGCACGTTCCGCAAAAGCTTCGAGGAGTACGCCTCGACCCGCGTCATTCCGGCTCGCATCAAACGCGCAAAACAGTTGATGCAGCGTCACGCCGCCCTCCTCGCCCACATCGAGCGCCAATTCGGGGTACCGGCGACGCTGCTCATGGCCATCTGGACTCTCGAGAGCGACAACGGCACCGGCGATATGGGCAAGCTGCCCGTGATTCGCACGCTCGCCACCCTGGCGCATGATTGCCGCCGCAGCGAGCTATTCCAGGGTGAGCTTCTCGCCGCGTTACAGATCGTCCAGCGCGGCGATCTGCACTTGCGAGACCTGATCGGTGCCTACGCGGGCGAGATCGGCCAGACGCAGTTTCTGCCGTCCTCGTACGTGAAATATGGCGTCGACTATGACGGCGACGGGCATGTCGACCTTCGGCACAGCGTTCCCGACGTGCTCGCCTCGACGGCAAATCTTCTAAAGACCAACGGCTGGCGGGCCGGTGCGCCGTTCGGCGAGGGCACCGCGAATTTCGAGGTCATGAGCGAGTGGAACCGGTCGGTGGTGTACCGCAAAACCATGGTCCTCTTTTCCGAGCGGCTTGGGCAACCCTGAAGCGCAGCTTTGAATTGCCGATCAAGGGCGTATCGTCCGTGGTGATTATACGGACGTCAGCCTTGAAGCTAAGTTCCGGGCCAATCAGCGCCGCAACTGTGCTCGGTCAGCCAGCAGTCCATTTCGGTTGTGGTGAAGCGGCGCCTGGCCTGGACCGAACGGACGGGCGGAATCTGGATACGGCCACGGGGACGCAGCATTCGCAAATTGTCTCTCTGTGAGCGGAGCAAATCAACAAATCAATAAGCGTCAGCACACCGCTTTCTTCGCGCTGCTCAAACGCCGGAGACGCGCGCCTCTGCCCTCGCGGAGGCTTTTGAAAGGTGAAATAGAGCATCGGGATTACAAATAGTCCGATTGCGCTCGCTACGATCATGCCGGCAAAAAGCCGGTCGTCCGACGTCGCGGCGCACGAGGCAGCGCCGCTGCGATCAAGGCCGCGCCCGATCGCGAGCACTCGGCGTCCTGGCTGACGCAATGAAGGTCCCCACAGGCAGCGTCAGAGCTTCACCCTTGCTGCAGTTGCTCACGTAACACCTCGGAAGAGAGCGACCATAGCGCAACGCCTATGGCGATGGCACCGCCTCAAAGTCAACGCCAGCTTGAGTCGGCGCGTCCATGCCGACCTGCGTCATCAGCTTTGCCAGATAAACGTACAACGACACCAGCGGTCATCTTAATGGGCCCCGACCGCCGAACGGTGATCAACTTCGCGGGCATACAGGGCCATCGCGAGCAACGCCGTGCCGCCAAACACGAGATTGACTCCAACCAGCAACCCGAGTGCCCAGGCTGCGGTGCCGGGCAAGCCTGCGATGATAATGGCGGCCAAGATCAGGTCGACGATGCCGCTCGCCAACATCCAACCCCACCTTCCCGATAGCTGGCGCTGGTGCTCAAGCGCGAACATGATCGAGGCAATACCCTCAATGATGAAGAATACGATGAGGACAAGGGTGAGCGAGAGGACGCCGCTCAACGGCCACAACAGCAGCACGAGGCCGACTACAATCGCGAGGATCGCCGACACGAGCGACCACCAGAAAGCCGGTGCCCGGTGCATCATGAAGGTTGTGATCGCGCCGGCGATTCCGCTGATGAGGAACAGCCAGCCAAACAGAAGCTCGACTGCGAGCGTAGCGATCGGCGGAATAATGACGGCGACGACGCCGAGAATGACAAGAATTATCCCCTCGACCACAAACAGCCCCCAGTGTTCGCGCAGCGATGTCGCCATCGCAGTCTGGATGTGCTCAATATCGGGCCTGTTCATCGACATAGTAGCGCTCCGTGGACGTCCGCCAAGAGAGCCGACGGTTAAATAGTTCGACCTTTGCATTCGGCCATGCATCGTCGACCCGCCGCGTGCGAGCGGCGAAAATGACGACTGACGCCATTGCCGTTCGGATCACGGTTGAGCGTCAGTCGCGGCGGCAAAGCACCGCGAGGTTTTGTTGTCGGTCGGATTCTCGACCAGTTCGACAAAGAAATTCTTGATCAAAGCCGCATGCGAGGCCCTGAGGGAACGGAGTCCAGAATCCTGGCGTTCTGAAGAGGGATTGCGGACGACCCGATCGCGCAAACTGGTCGCGCTTCGCGCGACCGTGCCACTTGCGGAGGCAACCATGATTGTGACGCGATCGGCCTCGACCCTCGCTTGTGCAATTGGTCTATTGATCTCGACGGCAGTGGGGGCCTTCGACAACGGCCAATGGAACGACGTTCCTGACCACGTGCGATCCTGGTTTAAGTCCCTCCGCAGTCCCGCCGGCGTCCTTTGCTGCGGTGTGGCCGACGGGCATCGCACTGCTTGGGAAATCCGCCGAGGAGGCTACTTCATTCCGAATCCCATCGATCCTGCCGGCGAATGGGTCCAGGTGCCGCCGGGAGCTGTTGTCCACAACGCCAGTAATCCGGTCGGTGAAGCGATCGTGTGGTGGAATGCGGTCCCTGTTGATGATGACAATGAAACAGGGATTTTCATTCGCTGTTTCGTGCCCGGCGACGGCGCCTGAGCACTAAAGGCCGCTCGGGCCATTTGGAAGACGACTTCCGGGAATGCCTGGGGCCACACGCGATGACCACCCGAATCGCCTTCGGCTGGACCCGCTGATCCCGGGTTCCTACAAGCCCACCTGCAGCGCCCGTACGAAAGTGGACAGCCCGATCTGACGCTCGCGCCTGAGGCGCTCGGCGGCGAGGATCGCACAGATATCCTCGAAGGCGTGCTTCACGTCGCGATTGACGACCACGTAATCGTATTCTGCCCAGTGGCTCATCTCAGTGGCGGCCTCGGACATGCGGGCGCGAATGACGTCGTCGGCATCCTGGGCGCGGGCCCGCAGGCGTGCCTCAAGATCCGCAATCGACGGCGGCAGCACGAAGACGCTGACGAGGTCGTCGCGGCCCTTCTCGCGCAGCTGCTGTGTTCCCTGCCAGTCAATGTCGAACACCACGTCACGTCCGATCGCCAGCGCGCGTTCGACCGGTGCGCGCGGCGTGCCATAGCGGCTCCCGAACACCTCGGCCCATTCGAGCAGGTCGCCGCGCGCCACCATGTCGTCGAAGCGCACTGCGTCGATGAAATGATAGTCCCTGCCCTCCACCTCGCCCGGCCGCGGCTTGCGCGTCGTCACCGAGATCGACAGCTCGATTGTGGAATAACGGTCCAGCAGCATCTGCGACAGTGTCGTTTTGCCCGCGCCGGACGGCGACGACAGCACGAACATGAGACCGCGCCGCGCCACCTCGCCGCCGTCGTGCCGGCGCTGGATCTCCTGGTCCGGCAAATGTCGCTCCAACAGGTCTTTCGCGGGTGTCATGATCATATCAGATTGGAGTTAACGAGGCATAACAGCGATGCGGCGCACGTGGCTCTGTTTGAGACCATCTAAATATGCACCCAGATGCGGCGCAGCCGACAACCGAGCGTTTCTTGAAGCATCCCTTGTTCGGCAGCTGTGAGATCGGAGATGTTCGGGTTCATAACCTCAAGCACGAAGCGAGCCAACCCGGCCGGCCACACGTACCGAAGCTCGTTCAGAGAGACCGAAGCACCGCAATAGCTGGCGATCACGGTTAGGTTGCTGAAATGGGTATCCCATGCCGTATCCATCGCGGCTTGCCACCAGGGCTCAGCATCAGCGCCGCAAATGTGGCAGCACACACCCGACCAATTCCCTCCAGGGTCAAAGAATTCAACCGATTCTTTAAACTTCGCAGTAACCGCGTCCGCGTGCGGCGTAAGGGCTGCAAGCAGTTTTCGCGCGTTGTCGGCGGCCTGCGGCGACGGCAGGTATTGCGGGTCAGTGGGTATGAACCTAAGCCAATTATCTGACATATCGAACCTCGGCGGCCCCAACCAGGGCTTTGGGCGCTCGCAACCTACTCACGGCCCGGCACGACGTCCACAATCAGAAATGACGTAAATGGCTTGAAAACAACAGGAATTGTAACAACGACAGGGGCGATAAAAAACGCCGCGGTACAGGCCAAAACATCATTCCAGGTTCTGCACCTGCTCGCGGAACTGCTCGACCGCGCCCTTCAGCTCAAGCCCGATGTTGGTGAGTTCCAGGTCATTCGCCTTTGCGCACAGCGTATTCGATTCGCGGTTGAATTCCTGCGACAGGAAATCGAGGCGCCGCCCGACGGCACCGCCTTTCATCACCATGAGTTGGGCTTGCTCCACATGGGCCGCGAGCCGATCGAGCTCCTCGCGCACATCCGCCTTGGCGGCGATCAGCACCGCCTCCTGGTGCAGGCGGTCGGCATCGAAGCGGTCCGAGGCTTCCAGCAGAGCCGCGACCTGATCGGCAATGCGTTGCTTGAGAGCGTCCGGCCGACGGGCGGCGGCAGCCTCGGCGCGGTCGATCAAGACCGCGATCTCGTCGAGCCGCCCGGACAGGATGCGTCCGAGCGCGTCACCCTCGCGCTGCCTGTTCTCGGACAGGCTGCTGAGGACCGCGCCAAAACCCGATACGACGTCTGCCTCCACGGCGCGCCGCTCGTCCTCGCATTCGTCGGCATCAACCACCTCGATGATGCCTTTAATGGCAAGAATACCGTCGAGCCGCGGGCGATCCGCATCGATACGGCCGCCAAGGGACTTAACTGTGTTGAGCACAGCGTTAAGCACGTCCTCGTTGAGGCGCACGACCGGCGACTTGCCATGACGCTCGACATTAAGGGTGGCGTAGATCGTGCCGCGTGAGATCGCCTCGCCGGTTTTCGACCGCACTGGCGCCTCGACGGCGTCCCAGCCTGGCGGCAATCTCAGGCGCAGGTCGAGACCCTTGGCATTGACTGATTTGATCTCCCACGCCCACGCATATCCACCGGATTCTCCGTGGGCGCGGGCAAATCCGGTCATGCTCGATAGCGCCATTGCGAAAAGCTTTCGGTTCGCCTGATCAGGTAACGGAATTGCGACCTGACCTTAGCGACGGCGACGAGGCGCCTCAAGCCGGTGTCGCGCAGCGCAGGGTGGGGTTGAGCGCAGCGAAACCCACCATCGACCTCGCCCTATAGAAGGCCCTGACGGGTTTCGCTATCGCTCAACCCATCCTAACGGCCCTGACTTCCCGCGTGCGCCGGAGGGCAGGGAGAGGGCCGGGTTGCGATCACACCCACAGGCGATTTGCGCCGACACCTGTTAACGCGGCTGCGGCTGCGGCGGCTGCGGCGGTTGCGGCGGCTGCAGCGCGGGGCGCGCGGGCCCCAGGCGGCGTTCGATGGAGCCTGCTGCCGCCGAACCTGCGACCGATGTCGCCGGTTGCGCTGGCGCGGGAGCCTGCCCCTGCTCAAGCGCACGCAACCGGGCGACGTTGCGCTGGTGCTGCTCAAGCGTCTCCGAAAATGCGTGGCCACCGGTGCCATCGGCGACGAAATAAAGTTCCTTGGTGCGGGCCGGACTGGCAACCGCTTCGAGTGCTGCCCGGCCCGGGTTGGAGATCGGCCCCGGTGGCAGGCCCTCGATCACGTAAGTATTGTAGGGCGTATGCTGCTCGATCTCGCTTTTCAGGATGGACCGGCCGAGTGTGCCCTTGCCGCCCACGAGCCCGTAGATGATGGTGGGGTCCGACTGCAGCTTCATATGCTGCTTCAGGCGATTGACGAAAACAGCGGCGACGCGGGTGCGTTCATCGGGGCGGCCGGTTTCCTTCTCGACGATCGAGGCCAGGGTTACGAGTTGCTGGGGCGAGCGGAGCGGCAGGTCCGGCATGCGGTGGTCCCAAATCTCCTGGACGACCCGCGCCTGAATCTGCTGCATGCGTGCGATCACCTGATCGCGTGAGGCCCCTCGCGGGTAGCGATAGCTCTCCGGCAACATCGAGCCCTCGCGCGGAATCTCTTTGATGCTGCCGGACAGGATGTCAGTTTCCAACAAGCGCTGCACGATCTGCTCTGATGTCAATCCTTCCGGAATGGTGATCTGATGCTGCACCACCTTGCCATCAATGATCGTATTGATCACGTCATGCAGGCTCGCCTGCTTGGGGAACTGATACTCACCGAACCTCAGCTCGTCATGTGTCTTCGCGAGCACGGCACTCATCACGAAGGTCCAGGGGTGATCAATGACGCCCTCCCGGACCAGCAGGTCGGCAATATCGCGAATGCCAAGACGCGGCGGAATATTGACTATTTTTTCGTTCTCGAGGGGACCGGGCGCTTCATAACCCTGCTTTGCGAGCACGAACAGAATTCCGCCTGTAAGCGCTATCAGGATCAACACGGTGAATACCGCATTGCCGGCGACGACGAGCGGATGCCGCGCGCTCCTCGACCAGCGTGCGGGCACCGGCACCCGTTCGGGTTCCAGAGCCGCACGTGGACTGCGCGGCACGATTCTTTTGATGTCCCTAGGTCGTTCGCCCGGCATCATACCTCTGCGCCCCTCAGTGGTTCGGTCGCGTGATGGAGCGAGCATCGCACTTTCGCGCCTGAACTCACCGCATCTCGCTGCATCGGTTCGGAAGCAGCATCACGAGAATCGGCCATGGATATAATCCGCCTACAGACCAGCGAAACTAACGCCACAGAGCGACGAGCCCGACTACCATACGCAAGATCAACGATGAATTATGTCCTTTTGGCGATCGCGACAGCGCATCGATGCCCCCGCTCTCCTCCCGCAGGGCGGGTTGGCCGAAGGTGTAGCCCGCCCGGAAACGGCAGGTTACGCTTGGCCGATCCCTCCCGCGGCAGGGCAGGATGGCGGCATCAATCGTGCAGGCGTCGAAACACCAGCGATGCGTTGGTTCCCCCGAAACCAAACGAATTTGATAGTACCACATCGATTTCGCGTTCACGCGCCCGGTGCGGCACCAAGTCAACGGTTGCCTTGACCGAGGGATTGTCGAGGTTGAGCGTCGGCGGCGCAACTCGGTCGCGCATCGCCAAGATCGAGAAGATGGCCTCGACGGCGCCGGCGGCGCCGAGCAAATGACCAATTGAGGATTTGGTGGAAGACATGGCGATGCGACTGGCGTCGCGGCCGACCAGGCGCTGCACCGCGTTGAGTTCGATCTCGTCGCCGACTGGCGTCGATGTGCCATGCGCATTGATATAGTCGATTTCGGCTGGCGTGATGCCGGCGCGCCGCATGGCCGCAGTCATGCAACGCAAGGCGCCGTCGCCGTCCTCGGCGGGCGCGGTGATATGGTAGGCGTCGCCCGACAAGCCGTAGCCGATCAACTCGGCGTAGATCTTTGCCCCGCGCTTCCGCGCGTGCTCGAGTTCTTCCAGCACCACCACCCCGGCCCCCTCGCCCATCACAAAACCGTCGCGGTCACGGTC
>Ga0126376_10000798_pt1 | contig 16128 bp, 14 predicted proteins | sample PanSoiMetPlot_15_FD_92760 | JGI IMG/M metagenome (GOLD analysis project Ga0126376, IMG submission 92760) | Tropical forest soil microbial communities from Panama - MetaG Plot_15 | ecosystem: Environmental > Terrestrial > Soil > Tropical forest > Bulk soil | place: Panama | collected 2016-02-17
GAAACGAAGTCGGCGTGCAGGTGGGTCTCAATGATGTGCTCGATCTTCAGATTTCTTTCCCGAGCGGCATCAAGATAAATGTCGACGTCGCGTTGAGGATCGATGATCGCTGCCACACCATCGGAACCGATCAGATAGGAAGCGTGCGCCAGACATCCTAAAAAGAAGTGTTCGACGAGAATTTTTGCCATGGGGTGCGCACGCAGTGTAAGGCAATCCTCGCCTAAAGGCACCAAAAAATCGCTGCGTGCGCTTCGCTGTTTTCCTGGACCCATGTCCTACTTTTTCTGCCAGCCCTGAGCACCCCATCCACTTCCTGGATCGATCGACACTTGCGATCGAGTTCGGCTTTTAGAACCGATGGGCAGGAGCATCGGCACGCGGCGTCGATATTCGACGTATTCTGGATGAAATCGCACCAGGTCGCGTTCCTCGAATTGAATCGCAATCAGAATGTATGCGGTGGTTGCAATCGCGAATACCAGATGTGCGGAGGTCATCAGCGGTGCCGACCAAAACACCAGAAGCCACCCTACATATAAAGGATGTCGAACGTAGCGGTAGAGGCCGGGAGTATTGAACTTGAGCGGCGTGTAGGGCTGGCCCAGGAGGTATAGCCAGACTTGCCGCAATCCGAAAAGATCAAAGTGGTTGATGAGGAAAGTTGCAACCAGTACAGTCAGCCAGCCAAGCGCATAGACTGCCAGGATCACTAGTCGTCCTGTGGCGTTCTCCACGTTCCAAATCACGCCGCCGATTGGCTGCCATTTCCAGAACAACAGGAATAACGCGACACTGGAGAAAAGCACGTACGTGCTCCGCTCCACAGGCGCAGGTACGACTCGGGTCCAGGCAGTCTTAAACCACTGGCGAGCCATCACGCTGTGCTGAACCGCGAACAATCCCAGCAGTAAAACGTCAATGGCCAGCGCAAGGGTAACGGCAGTTTGAGATGCGGAGTCGAGGGATTTCGGAACACCGAAGTTTCCGATGAACCCAACCGCATACAGGAAAGCTGCAAGAAACGCGAGATAGCAAACTACTCCATAAACAAAACCTGTAATTCTACTGAACATAACTTCTCCTTCCATTCTGAAATTTCATCTCTAATCGGCTCTGCGACTGGAACGCTGGATTTTCGGCGCCTTCCATCGCAGCAAGAATCGAAACAGATGGAATCTCCCGAACGGGGATATTCCATCTGCTTCAAAAAGTAATCAATTTTGTGACGATGTCGCCTTCTCTGGGCGTGCGGTGAGCGTGCTGAATCCCAAAACGACACTGTCAGTGTCGTTGAAGACTCCGCCGCCACATACCTGAATCGTGTTCGTGCCGGACACCAGTTTGTAGTCGCCCGGCATGATCACAAACTGAACGGTTCTCGATGCGTACATCTCGTCATCCGATGTAAATGAGATAAAAGCCGGTCCATAAAACGCACACGGACCTTCGTTTACCCTCAATCCAGTGATGAACGACGCATTCGCGCGGTAATCCGTGCTCCAGGTTACGACGATGGGCACGAGCTTATCGGGCTCGACCACTTCGATTGGATCTCCCCAATTGGAACAGCATTTCCCGGTGTGGGTCTCGCCCTGAGATATCGTCCGCGAGACCGAGGACTTGGAAGCCGCTAGAGCTGAGATCGAAACTGCTGAAATCAGAACGGGCAACATGAGGAAAGATACGAAACTGAGATTCTTGATACCTGACAATACTTTCACTTCTGTCTCCTTAGATGGTTGCAGGAGTTTCCTGCGTAAATATGTCGCTGCTGGCCCTGGGTCCGAGCAAAAGCGCCTCGAACTAGTCAATATCCGTCGGGACCACAACTCGAGCGCTCTCACGAGATTCGTTAATCGCTATCGCGGAAGAAGTAATAGTCCGCGGTGTAAGGCACGAGTTTCTGCTTACCCACATCGCTTGAACTGGAGCACCCATCGACGGGAGCTGTTCCGCCGGTTGTGTTCAGGCGTTGAATGAAGGTGGTCTTCGTCAAGAGACTGCCCGATGGGCCGCGCTGCGACCCGATCGATTGCAGCAGCAAGCACGGGATCGCTCCGGTGTGTGAGCAACTCGAATCGGATCCGGCCGGTATCGATTTCAGCGGCTTCGCCCAAACCACGCTGCTGTCAAAGGAACTTTGCCAAGTCGGACTACCAAAAGGCAGGGGAGTCGGAGCATTCTCGTTGGGGTTGGTGTCAGGACTAAGAAAATGCGTCATGGCTTGGACGTCCAGGCCGAAGATTTTTGCGAAGAGCGTAGCTTCCGGTCGGCTGCTGTTGACGGTCCAGGATGCGCCGGTGCTCGTGGGCAGGCAAACATAGCCTTGAGTACCTACAGCGCTTCCCATCAGGAACGCGGAAGACCCGGCAGGAGGGGTGATATCCGCCGGAGTAGTTGGGGGCGTGACTCTCTGTGCAGTCGCAGTAGTGACTGTGCCGAGTGCACACCCTAAGATGACGAGGCCCATGAGGAGTATCCGAATTCCCCAGGGCCTCTCTCCTTGCTGGTGGTACTTACGATTCATCTTCTTTCTTGTTCTCCATTTCTCTGTATCGGGTTCGTTGGCCCTAGTGGGGATCAGCTACTGTCGCGTCCAGCGCTGACCAAGGCTGACTCAACCAGTACGTGCTCAAATAATGGCCCACTAATTTGCGCAGTCAGATTGCATTACTCAATAGAACGGTTCTGTAACCTTCATTGACTTTTATGTCCCGCTAAGTTCAAGCAGACAAAAGGAGATGTGGGCACTCTACAGACGTGTGTAGGTGGTCGGGTCCAACAAATGTAGAATCCCCTTCCAAGGGAAAAAGGAAAAATATGAATACCGGTTCCTCGCTGGCAGCTGGGCCAGTGAGGTTTGGCGAGGGCTTTGAACTCGATCTGAAGACCCGACAGCTCTTGCGCTTCGGTCAGGTGGTGAAGCTCGAACGGATTCCCCTGGAAGTCCTGATCCTGCTTGTGGAAAAACAGGGCGCCATCGTTGAGCGAGATGAGATTGTCGCCAAGGTTTGGGGAGGCAGTTTCCTTGATACAGACAACGCGATCAATGGAGCGATTCGAAAGATTCGGCAGGTACTGAAGGACAATGCCGAAGAGCCTAAGTACATCCAGACGATCACAAGCAAGGGATACCGGTTTGTCGCCGATGTTCGGGAGGCGGAACCGAGACTTCCCAGATCAGCAGAAACACTCGAGAAGCCCCCGCAGCAGAGTGTCAGGCTAACCATCAATCGATGGACCCTAATCGCTGCAATACTCGTCGTATGTCTGATCTTTGCCGGGATCTACGCGGCTTATTCACGCTGGGGTGAACGCAGGAATCCCGTTCAGGGAAAGCTGATGCTCGCCGTCCTGCCTTTTGAGAACCTTACCGGAGATCCGAGCCAGGATTACTTCAGCGATGGACTCACGGAGGAGATGATCGGTCATCTAGGGAATCTCGACCCTGATCATCTTGGGATCATCGCCCGTACGTCAGTGATGCGGTACAAGAACAATAAAGATGGACTGAGCCGCATCGGGCGAGAGCTGGGTGTCGATTACGCGCTCGAAGGCAGCGTTCGCCGGGAGTCAGGAAAGGTTCGAATCGCGGCGCAGTTGATCCTGATGAAAGACCAGACGCATCTCTGGGCGCGGCAGTACGACCGCGATTTAAGCAGCCTGCTGACACTCGAAGATGAAATTGCGAGCGAGGTAGCACAAGAGATCAGGCTGACTCTCGCTGAGCATCGAGGTTCCAGGCAGGAAGAGGCTTCCCGGACTCTGAGCCCGGAGGAGTACGCCGCTTACGATTCGTATCTGCGTGGACGGTACTTCTGGAATAAGCGAACGGCAGAAGGATTCCAGCAGGCAATTAAGCATTTTGAAGAGGCAATCGTGAAAAACCCGAATTACGCGCGAGCCTACGTGGGCCTTGCGGACACCTACGCCCTGATCAGCGGGTACGACCTCGCTCCGAAGAACGAGACGATTCCGCGCGCTCGTGAAGCTGCGGCAAAAGCGCTTTCACTTGATGATGGGCTCGCGGAAGCTCACGCGTCGATGGCACTCATAGCACAAAACTACGATTGGGACTGGAAGAAGGCGGAAGCGGAGTATCGGAGAGCGATTGACCTGGACCGTAACTACGCGACCGCGCGCCATTGGTATGCCGAGTTTCTAACTCTGCAAGGAAGGTTTCCTGAGGCGCTGGAGGAGATCGAACGCGCGCGGCAGTTGGATCCGCGCTCTCTGATCATCGCAGCAGATCGAGGTGCTGTCCTTTATTGCTCCCGTCGCTATAAAGAGGCGATCGAGCAGCTCCGAGCAGTTCTCGAGATGGAGCCACACTTCCCGAGAGCTCATATCGTCGTGTTCGCATATCTCGAACAGGGGATGACCGAGGACGCTCTACGCGACGTTGCCGAATGGCAGAAGGTAGAGGACGGGCCGTTTACCTGGATGTTGTCCGCATATGTACACGGACGAGCCGGACACAAGAGCGAAGCACAGAAGTTTCTGAGTAAACTCGAAGCGGAAAGATCCAGGCGCTATGTCGATGCCTCGAAACTGGTCGTCGCGTATTTAGGATCGGGAGACAACGAACAGGTCCTGAAGTGGTTTGAGAAGGCCTTCTCAGAGCGATCAACCGCACTGGTTTGGCTTAAAGTCGATCCTGTGTACGATCCACTTCGGTCTGAGCCGAGATTTGAGTCTTTACTGAAACGAGTGGGATTTAACTGAGAGGTTGGCAGATCGTCCCTCGGCTCAGCAGCCTGACCTGATTCACGACTTCTTCAAGCTTCTGATCCCTTGTTCTTTCCACCGACATCGCGATGAGTCGGGTACCCGGAAGCCCGGAACCGTCTCCAGTCAAAGAAAGACGATTGGAATAAGTTCTCTACAGTTGAATTACCTCGCGACGTACGGCAATTTCCGTTATCGCGTGGCCGACCTGCAATTTCCCCGGTCTATCTGGTGGCGAGTGGCCAGCCTTGATGTTCTTGTTTCAGATTGGAACTTCAGGGAGTCGGATTCCCTCCCCCGGTCCCGCTTATTGGTTCCACTTTGGAACCAATAAGCGGCGGAGTAATTCAAAGAATCACTGCATTCTATGTACCGCATCGCTCGGAAGCGGAGGGACACTTGGTGGCGGCATGCGGTGATGGGTGGCCTGTTCGAAAGCGTAGGCCAAGGCAATCAGACGCGGCTCACTGAAGGCGGGGCCGGAGAAGGTCACTCCATACGGTGCAGGTTGCGCGTTGAAGCCTGCCGGGAAGGGCGTTGGCGGGCTAAACGGGCAGGGAGTGGGATCTGACAAACACGCCGCGACCGGCGGATTCACAAAGAATCCACCCGGCACGACTATGCTCGGATATCCCGCGCGTGCGGCAATGTTCGCGCCACGATTGGCGGGGAACAACACCGCATCGAAGCCTGCTGCGAACACCTTGTCGAGCCCGTTCGTCTGCGACAATTGGAGGTCCTTCATGCGGTCTTGCATGTAGCGCTTCGTGTCGTTGCTGCCTGCACTGGTATCGAGCATGTTGGCGGATTGCACGAGGATCTGCCCATATTTCAACGCCACAGCACTGTGACTGTTGTTGAAATTAAAGACATCATTCATGCTTTTCACTGGAGCGTTTGGCCCCAGGCTCGCCAAGTAGCTGTTCAGGTCGCGCTTGAAGCCGAAAAGCAACACGGAAGTGCAATTGCTTGGAAGCGGAGGCAGAACGACGCAAGTACCAAACTTGAGCAGGTCTGACTCGTCGGGAATGTCGTAAGGATCGACCACCGTCGCGCCCTCAGCTCTGAGAACGGCGATGGCGTCGTTCATTATCTTTTCCTGCTCGGCGCTGATCACCACAAAGTGGGTCTTCGTCGGGTCGGGATCGCCCTGGTCCCAGTAGCCATAGTGCGGCACCGCAATGCGCGCGCCGTGCAGTGCATTCTTGTCTAGGAATTGCGTGTAGTCGCTGAAGCAATTTCCCGGTTTGAGACAGGCGGCAGTTGCCGGGTCTTTCGGATCAAATCCGGCAATTACCCCCAGAAGCTTAGCCGCATCAGTGACGGTGCGCGCCAGTGGACCAGCGGTGTCCTGGTCAGCAGTAATGGGGATGATGCCATCGCGGCTGACGAGGCCGACAGTTGGTTTGATTCCGACCAACAGGTTCGCGCTGCCGGGGCTAAGAATCGATCCCGAGGTCTCGGTGCCAATACCTACGGTTGCCAGGTTGGCCGATACTGCAATTCCCGGACCGGAACTGGATCCCCCAGGCGTGAGCGCCGGACGCCCATCGGCGAAGGCCGCTCTGGGATCGGGACGCGGATCGAATGGGTTGAATCCATAACCGACCTTGGCTGGATCACCGCCGGCGGCGGCAAGCTGAAGGCGCAACTGCGAGCTATAGCCGGAAGGCATGTGGTCACTGATAAAATTGGCAAACTCCGTCAGCGTGCCCTTTCCCAAAATGATTCCACCAGCTTGGCGAATCTTCTTCACGATCGTGGCGTCGTCAGGTGGAATCGATCCGCCGAGAGCCACCGAGCCTGCAGTGGTCGGCATATCGAAGGTATCGTTGTTGTCCTTTACAACCACCGGAATGCCGAACAGAGGCTGGCGACGATCATCGCGGTCGCTGTCGCCATCCTCGTCCTGCCGCTCCAGCGTGCGAGCGGCATCGACGGCATGTGGATTTACAAACATATAGCTGTTAAGTGTCCCGTCATATGCCTTAGCGCGGGCCAGGTACATGCGGACAAGCTGCTCCGGCGTCAGCAGGTGTGTCTGGTAAGCATGCTCGATTTCACTAATGGTGGTCTCGTTGAGTTGAAAGGTGTCCTGAGTGTCCTGATTGTCTTGATCATGGCCCTGGTGCTGTGCCGACATGGGAAGAACTATCGCAGCCCAGAGAACCAGCAGGAGGAGAAGGCTGTATCGTTTCATGGGTATCCTTTCGGCAGGGGAAGCGCTTCGTATGGGAGCGACGGCAGGATTTGGCGTCAGCGGAGCGCCGGGCGCGCATTATCCGCCTTCCGATAAACCAGAGTCAAGGCAACCACGGGCAGACGAAATGCCGGTGTTCGGGTCGGCGAGTGGCACGCCCTAACTGGATTTGATTTCTAGGCGACCGGTATTTTGGTCTCTGACATTATGCTTCTCGAGGTGGCGAACCCTAATCACGCGGTAGCGCCTGGGGCAGCTTCACTGCTTTATGAAGTACGTCAACACCGCCCCAAGCGCTAAAGCCAGCGCAATTACCAGCCATAAAACTTTCTTGTGGTCGTGGAGCATTTCTCCAACCATGTTGGTCAGCTTGTCGTTGTGGAGCATCCCCTCAACGAACACAGTAAGTTTGTCATCAATCTTCTGCTGAACTTCTTCCCGCGTGGCTCCTTCAATGCTTTCCGCAGATCCTTCCTCCGCGCGGCAATAAATCCACCTTCGGCTTCTGAAAGGCTGGAGTAGGCTTATCTGATTCACGACTTCTTCGAGCTTCTGATTCCTTGTTTCCACGAGCTCAAACGCTTCCGGTGGATCGTTCTGGACCTTTGTCACTTGCCAAACCTCTGGCACGAGCGTCATAAGAATGACACTTAGCGGTGTCTCGCGACCAGTCCCCGTTCTGCTAAACGTCTGATACTCGAACGATTACCTCTTCTCCTCCTGCTGGCAAAACAGTTGCACGAGCTCACCTCCATCACGAGTCATGAAATTGAGTCGGAAATCTTTAGCAGTGGAGAAAAGGGTAATGAAACGAGCAGTTTGCACCATCCTCGGACTCATCACGTTTTTCGGCATTGCCGCAGTTGCGCAAGAACAGCGGAATGAGATCAGTGTTCAGGGAACGGGATTCTTCACCAAAGATACAAACACTCGGGATTTCTCCCGCACTTCGACAAAGAGCGGTGGCGTACTGGTCGGATATCGCTATCGCTTTAACGACTGGTTTTCGCTCGAGACCAACTACGGCTGGGCTCGCAACACGCAGCGATACTTCACCACCGGTGGGAACTCCAGGATTCAATCCGATGTGCATCAGGCCACGATCGATGCCGCCTTCAACCTTCCTTTTGCAATTGGCAGACTGAGTCCCTATGCGCTCGGCGGAGCAGGCGCTCTGGTCTTCAGACCAACCGACAATCGCGGAGGCTCTGTGATGGGAGCGAGCACCGATGCACGCAGCGCGTTCCTGTACGGCGGCGGGGTGAACTATCCGCTCCCCTTCGTGCGAAGAGTGTTGGTACGCGCGGAATACCGTGGCTTCGTTTACAAGGATGCCGATTTCGGACTCAGCAACCTGCACCGGAGCACCTGGACTCATACGGCGCAGCCATCAGCGGGTCTCGGGTATCGGTTTTAGTCGTGCGCACAGCAGTCGGGGATGCTCTTGCTCTCTCCCTCCCCGACTGCCACATATCTCGGACCAAAGGGCACAAATTGAAAAATTTGTTTGAAAGCAGTGGATGTCATGAAGCACTTGAGTATTGCATCATGAATCCTGATCGCCTCCGGAGTTTGCGCGGCGCAGGACGAGTTAACTGTGCAAGCCAAGGGAAAGCAGTCTTGGCCGGCTGAAGAAGTCCAGAAGATATATCTTTCCTCTTGCTCAGCCGTTTAGCGGGAATTTGGAGTGACTCACGCTCCGAGTCCTAGACTGACCCTCGTCTTGGGCTCCAACAAGAACGAATTGTCGTATATCGAGCGGGAAATCAGGCTTAAGAATTGGGACGGATTTCTGTTTGCGCAAGGTGTTGTCGCCCTGGCGTTCGAGGAGATCATGACAGACGATGAACGACTCAAGATCGCGAAGCGGGCAGTCGGCTGGGCGAATGCGACGGTGAATGTTGCACATCTTGGGCAGTGATTTGCCGCTCGCTGAGCGCGACACGCTGCAGGGAGTTTCAGAGTGAGAAGTTCCATTCATTTGCCGCGGTCCTTCATGTTCGCCCTAGCCAGCTTAGTCGTGGCTGGGGTAATCGTTGCGCGGGGAGAATCTCCTCGCGCATTTTCTGCGGAGCAACCTGCCGTAGCTGTGGGCCCGACGCTGTCCCCCGCCAGCCTCTCGGCGCTCCACGGCATTGTGGACTCTGCGCGCAACACGGATCTTCGATGGCCTGAATTTGCGTTCTATAAGACGGAAGTAGCCAAGCTTTACGAGACCAACGGTTACTCACTGCCCTGGATTCGGAACGGTCGCGTGCGTCCCCAAGCACTCGCGGTAATTGAGGTCTTGAAAAACGCGAACACCAAAGGCCTCGACCCCGAAGATTACGACGCGTCACGTTGGCCGGGCCGCCTTTCCAAGTTGAGTCAGAATCCGACTGAACAGGATCTTGTCTCGTTCGATACTGCGCTTACCGTCTCGGCGATGCGCTACATCCGCGCAGTCCACCTTGGCCGCGTAAACCCTCAGCAATTCAATTTTCAACTCGATGTGCAGGGCCGCCAGTTCAACTTGGCGGAGTTCGTCCAGACCAAAGTAGTAAATGCGGAAGATCCTACCGCCGAAATCCAGAAGACAGAGCCTCCCTTTTTGGGATATCGAAAGCTACTCGCACTCTTGCCGGTATATGAAGAATATGCAAGAAAAGACGACGGCGAGAAGCTGCAACTAACGACGAAGACCCTCGTTCCCGGTCAGGCCTACGCAAGCCTCGCGCGTCTCGGGCGGTTTCTTCAGCTCATCGGCGATATTCCTGCAGGGACACAATTGGATTCGAATCCAACTATCTATCAAGGTGCTCTCGTTGATGGCGTGAAGCATTACCAGAGCAGACATGGAGAGAGTCCCACAGGCAAGCTCGATGCGCGAACCATCAATGAACTCAACACACCGGCGCCGGCTCGAATTCAACAAATCAAGCTTACCCTGGAGCGTTGGCGCTGGCTCCCGCACTCTTTCTCGCAGCCTCCGCTGGTTGTGAATCTTCCTGAGTATCGGGCGCGCGCAATGAATCCCGATGGCACCGTCGCGTTCTATAAGAACGTCATTATCGGAAAGGCCTATGGCCATAGGTCGCCGGTTTTTCAGAAGGAAATCCAGTACGTTATCTTCCGGCCGTATTGGGAAGTAACGCCGAGCATTCAGCGTGGCGAAGTCGTTCCGCACATCCAGAAAAATCCTAACTACATCGCGAAGCACAATTTTCAAGTCGTTACGCCAAGGGGCGAGGTCGTTACCGAGGACAAAGTCAGCCCTGAAGTTCTGGAAGGACTGAGGTCAGGCCATCTGATGGTCAGGCAGAAGCCTGGGTCAACGAATTCTCTTGGTCTCGTGAAGATCATCTTCCCGAATCCGGAAAATGTTTATCTGCATGGAACCGACGTCCCCGAATTGTTCTCGCAGGATGTTCGCGACTTCAGCCACGGATGCATCCGCGTCCAGGACCCTGCCGACCTCGTCGCCTGGGTCCTCCGCAACAATCCGGGGTGGGATCTGGACCGTGTGAAAGCCGCAATGAATGGCGACAAGGACAATCTTCAGGTCAACCTAGCCACGCGAATTCCCGTACTGATCGTGTACGGCACAGCCTCAGTGAACGAAGAAAATCAGATTCGGTTCTTCGACGACATCTATGGCTACGACGCCGCGCTCGAAAAAGCGCTGGCCGCCGGTTATCCCTGAGGACAGATAGCGCACCCTTTTGGTGTTCGGACCTTGAGCGGGAGGCTCATCCTTCCCATTCTGAACTAGTTATCTGAGTTCAACCTGTGAGGTCGCGCAGAGGGCACGCTCGAGTACTTATTAACAAAAGGGCGCGGCCATGCCTGCGCCCTGGCAGCTGGCTCACCGCTTTATCAAATACATCAATACCGCACCAAGCGCCACCAACAGCGCAATTACCAGCCAAGATTTGTTGCTGCTTTCAAACTGGGGCTCAGCCGAGGGCGTGGTGGCGAGGTCACCAGCGGAGGGAACTGACGGTTTTGAAAGGCGATTGGTTGACGACGTACTGGTTACGTTGACCCTAATCTGGGCTCCGCCGAGTTTAAATTCAGTTCCGCCGACTTTCTTATGGTCGTGGAGCATTTCCCCAACCATCTGAGTAAGCTTGTCGTTATGAAGCATCTCCCCAAAGATCAAAGTAAGTTTGTCATCAATCTTCTGCTGAACTTCTTCCCGCGTGGCTCCTTCAATGCTTTCCGCAGGCCCTTCCTCCGCCCGGGCGACGAATCCACCTCCGGGCTTCGGCTCAATTCGGTACCGAAACTTTGTCGTGATTGTCTTAGTGTCCATGGCGCCCAGTTTCACTAGTTTTACTGAAGAGCGATAAGCCCGCGAGTTACGAAGGTAGAGGACCAAAAGGCGAGGGTTGCGGAAACCAACTACGGAGTCATCTTGAGCGTTTATTTTAAGCCTGTCATCCTGAGGCCTTGGCCGAAGGATCTCCCGCGATGCTTCGGACTAAATAACCTCGTATCGGCTCTCCGGCCAAGATCGCGTGCGATGATGCGCTTTGAAGGAGTCTCGTTCCGGGACAATTCGACGTAGAGGCTACCGCGGCGTGCGAGCAAGTCCAAATTAAGTTCCTTGTGAAAGTGCCCTGCTGGCAGCAACCAAATCCCAGACATCCCGGGAGATTCTTCGCCAAAGGAAGGCTCAGAACGACAGTCTCATATATATGTATATGCTAAGAGTGGCAGGCCTAAGCCGAGGGCCAGCCTGTTCCTTGTCCCCTGTTCCCTGCCCCCTGTATCGGTATCGACGGAATCCGCCTATTGCGGAAAATTTACGCGCTGCATAAGTGCCTGGAGGCGCGGATCAGCACGGAGTGGATCAAAGATATGGAAAACTTTCACGTGAGCGTGTGGTTAACGAAAATTGCGCCAGTTGAGGCGGTTTGGGTCTTATAAGCGAAATTAAGACGCAAATCCTATAGAAGTCATAGGAAACATATATTTTACCTATGCGTTCCGAGAGAGGAACATGAAAGACATGGAAAACGAACTCGCCGTCGCAGCCGGGGCAGGCACCGGAACTCTTGAGCAAGCAAATTCAACTGAGGGCAAGTGCCCCGTCGCGCATGGCGCTCGCCGTGCCCACACCAACGCGGACTGGTGGCCGAATCAACTTAGTCTGAAAGTTCTTCATCAGAATTCTCCTCTTTCTGATCCCATGGGGAAGGAATTCGATTATGCGGAAGAATTCAAGACCCTCGATTTGCAGGCCGTGATCAACGACCTTCATGGCTTGATGACCACATCCCAGGACTGGTGGCCGGCGGATTACGGTCACTACGGTCCTTTCTTTATTCGCATGGCCTGGCACAGCGCGGGCACTTACCGCATCGGCGATGGCCGCGGTGGAGCAGGGTCTGGCTTGCAGCGATTTGCGCCGCTCAACAGCTGGCCGGACAATGTGAACCTCGACAAAGCGCGCCGCCTGCTGTGGCCGATCAAGCAGAAGTATGGCCGGAAGATCTCGTGGGCCGATCTCATGATCCTTGCCGGCAACGTCGCATTAGAGTCGATGGGTTTCAAGACCTTCGGCTTCGGCGGCGGGCGCGCAGATGTCTGGGAGGCGGACGAGACATACTGGGGGCCTGAAGGCACGTGGCTGGGAGATGAACGTTACAGCGGAGATCGTGAGCTCGCAACTCCTCTCGGCGCGGTTCAGATGGGCCTGATCTACGTCAATCCCGAAGGTCCGAATGGAAAGCCCGATCCAATCGCTGCGGCGCGCGACATCCGAGAGACATTCGCCCGCATGGCGATGAACGATGAGGAAACCGTCGCGCTGATTGCTGGAGGCCACACGTTCGGCAAAACCCACGGCGCTGCTCCTCCGCCGCAGTATGTCGGCCCTGAACCCGAAGGCGCCGATGTAGAGGAGCAAGGTCTCGGCTGGAGTAACAAGTTTGGCAGCGGCAAGGGTGCGCACACGATCTCCAGCGGGCTGGAAGGCGCATGGACCACGACACCGACCAAGTGGAGCAACAACTACCTGCAAAACCTCTTCGGCTTTGAGTGGGAGCTCACTAAGAGCCCAGCAGGCGCGCACCAGTGGACTCCGAAGAATGGGGTCGGCGCTGGCACTGTTCCTGATGCCCACGATCCGTCGAAGCGGCATGCGCCGTTCATGCTTACGACGGACCTCGCTCTCAGGATGGATCCGATTTATGCGATTTGTGCGAAGCGCTTCCACGACCATCCGGAGGAGCTGGCCGACGCGTTCGCCAAGGCTTGGTTTAAGCTCACGCACCGCGATATGGGTCCAATCTCGCGCTACCTGGGCCCGCTTGTTCCCAGGGAGGTGCAATTGTGGCAGGATCCGGTTCCCAAAGTGGATCACAAACTGATCGATGAAAAAGACGCTGCTGCTCTGAAGGCCAAGATTTTCGCGTCTGGTCTCTCGATCTCTGAGCTGGTGACGACGGCGTGGGCGTCGGCGTCGACCTTCCGCGGCTCCGACAAACGAGGTGGCGCGAACGGAGCTCGCATTCGCCTCGCACCGCAAAAGGATTGGGAAGTAAACCAGCCCGTCCAATTAGCGAAGGTGCTGCAGAAGCTGGAAGGGATCCAGAAAGAATTCAACAGCTCGCAGAGCAATGGAAGCAAAGGAAAGAGAATCTCGCTGGCGGATCTGATCGTCCTGGCCGGCGATGCAGCGATCGAGGAAGCCGCGAAAAAGGCCGGGCACAATGTGAAGGTTCCATTCTCGCCGGGGCGGACGGATGCTTCGCAGGAGCGAACTGATGTGTGCTCGTTCGCCGTCCTGGAGCCGGCTGCAGATGCGTTCCGAAACTATCTGCGTAAGGGAGAGGAAAGATCCGCCGAGGAGCTGTTGTTGGATCGCGCGCAGCTGCTGACTCTGACTGCGCCGGAGATGACGGTGCTGATCGGTGGCCTCCGCGCCTTGGATACGAATCTCGGGCAGTCGAAGCACGGTGTCCTTACTACGCGGCCGGAGGCGCTGACCAATGATTTCTTCGTCAACCTGCTCGACATGAACACAAAGTGGCAGCCAGGAACCAATGGCTCCGGCGGCGCCTATGAGGGACACGATCGCGGAACTGGCAAACTCAAATGGACCGCGACGCGCGTCGATCTGTTGTTTGGTTCGAACTCGCAACTCCGTGCGATCGCAGAAGTCTATGCATGTGACGACGCGGAGGAGCAGTTTGTGCATGACTTCATCGCCGTGTGGAACAAGGTGATGAACCTCGATCGCTTTGATCTGGCTGAGGCGACTAAGAGACCTGTCAACTAGGGCACATGCGTATCGGCATTGTTGGCTCCGGGCTCATGGGCAGCAAACTCGGAACCATGTTTGCCCGAGTTGGCCATGATGGGATCTTCAGCTATTCGCGCTCTCGCAAAAAGCTGGAGAACCTGGCCAAGGATGCCGGCACACGCGCGCACGCAGGAACACCGGCAGACGCAACGCAAGACGCCGATGCCCTGTTGCTCGCCGTTCACTGGACGCGCGTAGATGATGGGTTAGCTCAGGCTGGAACTTTGTCAGGCAAGGTCGTGCTGACATGCTCCTTGCCCATGAGCAAAGACGACAGCCACATGGTCATCGGGCACAACACTTCTGGGGCGGAAACCTTGGCTGCTAACGTCCCGAGAGCGCATGTAGTATCCGCGTTCAGTCCCGCTCCCAGCGAGGTGCTGTTTCCAGTATTCGAGCAACGCGGAAAGGGATCGCCGCCTGACCTTATTTATTCTGGAGACGACAAAGGAGCGGAGCAAAGAAAACAGCCGCTCGTCTGATCCGCGATGCAGGTTTTAACCCGGTGGACATCGGCCCCTTGTCCGCGGCCCGCTACACAGAACCGTTCTCGCTGCTGGTTGCGCAACTCGCCTATAACAGTTCGGACGGGCCGGAGTTAGCTTATCGCTTCGAGCGTTTTTCAAACGATGCGAAGTAGCTCTATCATCCGCTGCTTCCGTAAACGGGAATGGCTGCGCCGTGAATAACCTTGGAATCATCGCTGCACAAGAACAAGATGACTCGAGCAATCTCTTCTGGCTTTGGCCATCTTGAATAATCGGCTTGTGGCATCGCTTTCCGATTTGCTGGCGTATCGATGATGCTGGGAAGAATCGAGTTCACTCGCACTCCGCTGCCCTTCAGTTCGGCGGCTAAGGAATCCATCAGAGCAACCGCCGCAGCCTTCGATGCAGCGTAAGCCGATGCCTCGGCAGCGTGATCCATCGCGGCCTTCGATGCAATATTTACGATGGTCCCACTGCCCACCCTCAGCATCAGCTTGACTGCTGCTCGCGCAAGCACGTAACCGGAGCGAAGATTCAGGTTCAACATCTGATCAAATAAACGCGTATCCAAGACCCAGAGCCTGATCCCTCCGACGTAACCGCCTACCGTATTCACCAGCACATCCAGCCGTCCACGTTCCGTGGCGATTTGATCCATGAGTCGTTGAACGGCAGCTTCGTCCGTGACATCGATCTTTTGTCCGCTGAGCCGGGAGGACCTCTCGCTAACGGCGCGCTTCAAATGAACAAATTCCTGTTCACTCCTAAACGTAACGATCACGTCGGCGCCGTCGTTCAGAAAGGCTGTGCTTACCGCCTGACCTAGACCTCCCGTGCCACCTGCAACTAAGACGATTTTTCCTTCAGATGACATACTTTCCTGCATCGACGCCAGTAACGGGCAATCCGGAATTAAACCATAAGGCGCCCCGTCACTTCCGAATTGCCGCGCGTCCCCCGCATGCCGACCCAGGACCGTTGCCTTTAATATGCCCTGACACGTATATGCTCTACGGAGTATACATAGGACGTGGAATCTGTATTCGAAATCATTGCGGAGCCGAACCGCCGCGCGATATTGAGCCTCCTGGTCTCGTCCGAACAGTCGGTGGGAGAGATCGAGCGTCAACTTCGTATGTCGCAGCCGACCGTATCGAAGCACCTGCGCGTACTGCGTGAGGCCGGTTTCGTGGAATCCACAGTGGACGCACAGCGTCGTCTCTACCGGTTGAAGCCCGGACCATTTCAGGAGGTGGACGATTGGCTGGCTCAGTTCCGCCGGTTCTGGTCCGCTCACGTGGATGCTCTCGAACGCCACCTCGACCGCATGGATGAAGATCAGTCAACACCACCGAAAAGGAAGACAGAGAAGAGGACGCGGCCCAAACCGCGAACGTGACAAAGGAGAAACCAAATGA
>Ga0126376_10000799_pt1 | contig 16121 bp, 16 predicted proteins | sample PanSoiMetPlot_15_FD_92760 | JGI IMG/M metagenome (GOLD analysis project Ga0126376, IMG submission 92760) | Tropical forest soil microbial communities from Panama - MetaG Plot_15 | ecosystem: Environmental > Terrestrial > Soil > Tropical forest > Bulk soil | place: Panama | collected 2016-02-17
TCGCCGTCGAACTCTTCGACTGTGACCGTGTTTTTGAAAGTCATGATGACCGCTCGTGCAACGCTAACGGTGCCGAGCGGCTCGTAAGTTTGGTTTAACAGCAATACTCGTCCATCGAGTGCCATTACCCGGCACCTCCTTTCGTTTTAACTTGGAGTTCAAGAGCGGTTGTGAGGATGAGGGAATTGACTTCGCAAGGTACGAGGTCACCGCTCTTGAAGCTTGGGCCACAAAAAGGCACAAAAAACACAAATGATTGTTTGTGCCTTTTGTGCCTTTTTGCGGCTGGATTTCGGTGGCTTGCTTAACCCTTGACGCAAACCACTTGCTTGATTTCGGCAATAACTTCAACCAGGTCTTCCTGGTTCTTCATCACTGCCTCGATTGATTTGTAAGCGCCGGGAATTTCATCCAGCACGCCTACGTCTTTGCGGCATTCGACGCCGGCTGTCTGGCGTTCCAGATCGTCTTTCGTGAAGGCTCGTTTTGCCGCACCGCGCGAAAGCTTGCGTCCTGCTCCGTGTGAGCAGGAGTTGAAGCTCTCGGGCAAACCGCGTCCTTTGACGATGAACGACTTGGCTCCCATCGAACCGGGGATGATGCCGTAGGTTCCTGACTCCGCGTTGATTGCGCCCTTGCGTGTGACGAAAACTTCTTCGCCGTAGTGCTGCTCGAGCGCAACGTAGTTGTGATGGCAGTTGACCATCAGCTCAGGTTTGAAAGGCTGGCGATGGTTGAACATCTTGTTGAATACATTCAACAGACGCGCCATCATGATTTCACGATTCTTCATCGCGTAACCCTGCGCCCACTTTAAATCTTTCCAGTACGCCTTAAACTCCGCGGTTCCGGAAATGAAGTAAGCGAGGTCGGGAGCCGGCAGTTCGTTCAAACGCCACAGGCTCTTCGCGGTTGAGATGTGACGCTCAGCCAGTTCCTTACCGATGTTGCGTGAGCCCGAGTGAAGCATCAGCCAGACGAAGTTTTCCGTGTCCAGACAAACTTCGATGAAGTGGTTGCCACCACCGAGGGTACCCAACTGCTTCATCGCTTTTGCTTTGCGATCCTGAACTCCCTCGTGAAGATCCTTGAAGTCGCCCCAGCCGTCCCAGTATGACGATTCGTCAACCGACTCCTTGTATGCGCTGAATCCGGTTGGAATTGCTGCTTCGATCTTCGAGCGCAGCTCCTTCAACCTACCGTCGAGGATGCCGCTCTTGAACGGTGTCTTGACGGCCATCATTCCGCAGCCGATATCCACGCCGACCGTTGCGGGAATAACTGCGTCTTTTGTCGCAACTACCGAACCGACCATGCTTCCCTTTCCAAGATGCGCGTCAGGCATCAGCGCGACGTGCTTGAAAAGGCATGGCAGGCGCGAAACGTTGCGCAGCATGTTCTGCTCTTCGAGGCTGAAATCGTGGTTGGCCCAGGACAAAACGTCGTGCTGAGCTCCGCCGAGTTGCAGCTTTTCGTAAGGCATGCGGTTGAACCTCCTTTCTTTGTAGCGTTTGGTTGATATAGGTCCTACAGGCCCTATATGATCTATAGTTTTTTCTTTCGCAAAAAGGTATTTCAATTGTCAAAAAACTGAAAGGAGCGGGCTTCAAGCCTCCTAGGGAAGCTGCCCGCTCCTTACAATTCTCGCGATTTTTTCGTTGAGATTTGGGAGCGGGAGTCCGCTCCCGCTGAATTACTGCCTGATAGTCGGCGTTTCGACGATGGTCGCCTCGAGTCCGAGTCTGCTGCCGAAATAATTGGAGGGTGACAAGCTCAGACCTAAGCCACACACGGCGGCGCCCATCGACCAACCCGGTCGCCGTTTGTGTTCTATGTGTGTCCAGCTCGTCATCATTGACTTCACCTCATCGCGCCTTGCGCGCGAACGCACGTGTATAAAGTAGTCGACGTGGTCCTGTCAAGATCTTTTTTAAATCTTAACTTGGTTTCGCGTAGTAACCGGGGCGGTGGCGGATTTCGAGTTTCTCTTTGCGCAGATCGGGGTTCGTGATCTCGATCGTGATCTTTCGATACGCTCCGTCGCGCTTCTTATTGGTTGAGGAATAAGCGATTAGGTACTGCGTGCGAAGCTCGCGCTCGATCTCCGCGAAGGCTGCGTTCAAGTCAAAATTCTTATCCGGAAAGAAGGCGCGTCCGCCGGTCCGCTGCGCGACGTCACGGAGTACATCACGATCGATTCCATCACGCTTGTTACCGATACCGATCGCGTAAATGACCGTCTCGGCAGCGAGCGCACGATTGATTGCTTCCTTCATTTCCAACCGGCCCGTCGTGTTGAGACCATCCGTCAGGAGAATGATCGCTCGTCGCCTCAGGCCCGGAGCCTTCTCCATTACGTTTCTCGACGTCAAGGCTATGGCATCCCAGATCGCAGTCGTTCCTGCTTCGGGTGGCGCTGCCAAACCTGGACCAGTCGGTATGCCTGTCAACGGACGCCCCGCACCGAGATACGCCGGTACCGCGACTTCGACACGCTCCAGTACGCGGTAAACACTCAGGACATCGCGCGTCATCGGTTGCTCGAGATAAGCGAGACCCGTGAACGGCACGATCGCGACTTGATCTTTACTTGATTGAATCACCTTCTCGATAAACGTCCGCGCCGCGGCTTTTTCGTCACCGAGCGTGACTTCCTGCGAGCGACTGACGTCGACCAGGAACGCGATCGCCAGAGGCCGATCGGTTTCCTGCTGGAACGTAAAGAGCTGTTGCGGCACGCCGTCTTCGAGCACGCGCAGGTCTTCCGCGCGCAACGTGGTGATGAAACGGTGCTGCTTGTCCATCGCCGTGAAAGGCAGGTTCGTGACGTCAGTCTCGGTGCGAATGACGTCCTCCTGCTGGACGAACAGCAGCAAGATAAGACAACAAATCAATTTCATAGCTTGCCCGAATTTTAGGCTAATCCTTGACTTTCCCAAAATAATGACATAGAAGCAGACAATCATGAACCGAGATAAGCTGGAAGTTGCCCTCAAACAAGCGGGCGTCAGCCTCACCGGCTGGCTGCCCGTGCTCCAGTGTGATAGCTGCAGAAAGAGGTGGGAGCCATTTGCAGTGGCGGTTGATGGTCCATCAGCGCCGACCGCAAGGTTTGACTACTGGATGTGTCCGAACAAGTGCAACGCAGACGCTGACGTTGGTTTCGAGATCAAGACTGCGATCCCAACCTACGTCATGATCAACGACGTTCCTGGGATGATCTTCGGTGACGAAGACCTGGAAGAGTTTGAACGTTACGTGCGCTCGATGGACGCAACCGAGGTCTACAACAAGTAGGATTTACTCAGGCAATCCCATTCGTCGCACTAACTCCTTGAAGCGGGGATCACTGCGCAAACCGTCAAACTCAAATGCGACGCTAATCACTGTCATGTGATAGTCGCGTTCCTCGTAACCTTTTTCCAACCACTTGATTGCTTCGTCAGTGCGATCTGCTTTCGCGTAGAACGTCGCGATCACAAAAGCGGGAAACTTGCGATTTGCAGTTTCTTCCACCAACTGCTCCAGGCTGGACTGCACGTATGCCTTCCAGCCTGATTTCTTGTAAACATCGTTCGCCGTAGCCATCCTTCCCGGCATCACCGCGCCGAGTTGTGACGCGACGGCATACTCTTTCACAGCTTCGTCATATGAACCCTTAGCTTCGTATGCGCGTGCGAGGAAAAAATGTCCAGTGGGAAAGTTCGGATCCAGTTCGAGAGTTTTTTGATACTGCTGAATCGCTTCGTCGAGCTTTCGTTCGTCGGTGAGAATATCACCGTAGGTGCGGTTCACGATCAGAGACATTGGATCGAGTTCGAGAGCGCGACGAATCTCCGCGAGCGCCTCGTCTTTGCGCCTTAACGCGCAAAGATGCTCAGCGAGCCACTGGTGCGCCGCTGCGTAGTTCGGATTGAGTTCGATAGCACGGCGATACTCGCGCTCCGCAGTCGGGAAGTCGTAGTCGTAGTCGGCACTGATCTGTCCCAGCGAAGCGTGGGCTTCCGCGAGCTTGTCGTCAAGGGCCAGTGCTTTTAATGCCGCCTCTTTCGCTTTCGGCATCACTTCGCGCGGGGGCTCGCTTGTGTAGGCGGCGAGCAAAGCATAAGTATCGGCGAGACCCGTGTAAGCGAGAGCGTAGTTTGGATCTTTCTCGATCGCCTGTTGAAAGAACGGCACCGCTCGTTGCAAATCCGGCCCGGTACGTTTGTTCCAGTAAAAACGGCCTTTTAGATAGAGTTGAAACGCGTCAGCGTTAGCCGTGTACTGCTTGTCCATACGCGATTGATCGACGCCCGAGAGTGTCGGTCGCAGGTTGTTGGTGATCTCGCGCGCGATCTCGCGTTGCACTGAGAGCATGTCGGCGAGTTCTCGTTCGTACTGGTCGCCCCAGAGTTGCTTGTTGTCGCGAATATCGATCAGCTCGGCACTGATTAGCATCTTGTCGCCACGATGCTGTAAACGCCCGGCCAGCACCGCCCGCACACCCAACTCTTTGCCGGCCGCGATCGGATCCGTTTCCTTGCCTTTGTAATGAAAGACAGAGCTGCGAGCGATCACCTTAAGGTTTGGCAGTTGCGTGAGGTTGTTGATGATGCTCTCGGTTAGACCATCGGAGATCCATTCCGAGTTTGGATCCTTGTCCTCATTTACAAATGGGATCACGGCGATCGATTCAACTGCGACCTCCGTGTTTTTCGCGTGAAAATAGGAACGAAATCCGACACCGGCTGCTATCGCAACAAGCAACAGCAGCGCCGTGCCGATAAGCGCGGCGGTCTTGTGCTGCTTGATCTCGTTAACGATGAACTCCGCGCTCGAAGCGCGTGTTGAAGCTGAGACGGGCGATTCCGTGGTGCGTGGCTGCGACTCTAAGCGCGTCGACTCCGACATCAAAACAGTTTGAGCTTCAGTGCTCGCCGAGGAGACGGGCGGCGTAGTCGAATCGATACCGGATTCCTGCAACTCGCGCCGGACTTCTTTCAACTCGATCGCGACGTCCTTGATGTTCTGGTAACGCTGTTCCGGATCTTTCGCGAGACAACGGCGCACGATGCGTTGCAAATCGGCGGGCGCACTTGGATTGTAGGTCGACAGCGATGCGACCGGCTCGCGAATGATCTTGTTGAGGACGTCGATCTGGTCCTGACCGGAAAAAGCTCTTTGTCCGGTGATGGCTACAAAGAGAATGCAGCCAAACGAAAAGATATCAGAACGGTGATCGATCTCCTTCGTCTTGCCCTGCGCCTGCTCAGGCGACATGTAACCGAGCGTTCCGAGGATCAATCCCGGCGTCGAATGTTGTTGCAGGATCGTTGGTCCTTCGCTGTCTGAACTCGCCGGCGCTTCGACGAGCTTGGCCAAACCGAAGTCGAGGATCTTCGCGTGACCATCAGAAGTGATCATGATGTTGTCGGGCTTGAGGTCGCGATGAACGATGCCCGCATCGTGGGCCTTGGCGAGTCCTTCGGCGACGTGCTGCAGCACGCGCAGGAGCTTCGAAAGATCTTCGTCTTCGTTATGAATCTTGTGTCGCAACGTCGCGCCATCGACGTACTCCATCGCGATGAAGTTGAAACCGTTCGCTTCTCCGATCTCGTAGATGTGCGCGATGTTTGGATGATTGAGTGATGCGGCCGCAGTCGCTTCCTGCTTGAAGCGACGCATCCGATCCTGATTCGAAGCGAGATCGGTGGGCAGGACTTTTAGAGCGACTTTGCGATTCAGGCTGGTGTCCTGTGCCAGATAGACTTCACCCATGCCGCCGGCGCCGAGCAGGGAGCGAATCTGGTAGCGTCCGAGTTGGGTTTGGGGAGGAATAGTCATGCAAACGAATAGGTCTTACAGGTCCGGATAAGACCTATAAGACCTATTCAAGGTTTTTGCAAACTTTACGACGCGCTCTTCGCGGCCGAGTCGGTTTGAGTTGAAGGTTTATTTGGCTGCGGAGTGATTCGCAGGTACGGCTTCGGAGCTCTCCAGCCGCCCGGGAACTTCTCCTTTGCCGCCTCGTCAGAGACCGACGTCAGGATGATCACGTCGTCGCCATCTTTCCAATTGACCGGAGTAGCAACGCTGTATTTCGACGTCAGTTGCAGTGAATCGATGACGCGCAGGATCTCGTCGAAATTGCGTCCGGTGCTGGCCGGATAAGTGATCATCAGTTTGACTTTCTTGTCAGGACCAATGACATACACCGAGCGGACTGTGAATACGTCGCTGATCTCTGGGTGGATCATGTCGTACAGTTCCGCAATCTTGTGATCCGGGTCCGCGATCACCGGGAAGTTGAGCGCCGTTCCCTGGGTCTCCTTGATGTCCTCAGCCCAGCGTTTGTGTGAATCCGTTGGGTCGACACTCAGACCAATCACTTTGACGCCGCGCTTTTCAAAATCGGGCTTACAGCGCGCCACGTAACCAAGCTCGGTGGTGCAAACGGGAGTGAAATCTTTTGGGTGAGAGAACAGCACTGCCCAACTATCGCCAATCCATTCGTGGAAATTAATGGGGCCTTCAGTTGTATCTGCTGTGAAATCGGGTGCTACATCGCCAAGTCGTAGGGCCATTTGTATCTCCTTCTGATTTGGAAAACCGATTCCTGGTCATAAGAACCGGGAAATAAGGTATGCATATTCGGCTATCTTTGAGGCCACTTTTAAACTAATGCGTGGGGCAAGTCAAACCGCGGCGAGAAAGGATCGGGTCAGTACCGTAACGCGATAGCGTAGGGTCCTTCTCACGAATACGATACTTGATGAGTTACGTACGACCCGACGCTACCGCGTTGCGGTACTGACCTTTATCCTCGGGAGTCCGTGCTATTCTCACCGCAATCATGAAACTCGCACTTAACGGCGCTACCACCATGCGAGCTGACCTTGCCACTGATTTGCAGGCAGCTAAAGCCGCGGGCTTCGACTACCTGGAAATCTGGGCCGCAAAGCTACGCCGCTTTCTTAAAGAACAATCCGCCGAGGAGCTCAGGGAGCTCTTCTCTGAATCGGGCCTGTCGCCACTCAGCATCAACTCCATCGAACACATCACTTTTCGCGACGCGCAGGCGTACGAAGGAATCAAGCGTGAATGCGAAGAACTGAGCAGCATTGCGGCTGCGGTTGGGTGTCCATGCATCGTCGTCGTGCCCGGCCCGTTGCCAAGGGGCGGTGCGACGCGTGAAAACGTGATCGCCGAGTCAATCAAAGTCTTAACTGAACTCTGCGATATCTCGGCCGCACACAACGTTGCGCTCGCGTTCGAGTTTCTTGGCCAAACGGATTGCAGCGTTCCCACACTCGATCTCGCGGCGGAGATCGTGCGTGAAGTAAATCGAAAGGATCTCGGCTTGGTAATCGATAGTTTTCACTTCTACGCCGGCAAATCGACTTTCGAGATGATCGAGGCACTCGACCCTGAAATGATCCGGATCTTTCACATCAACGATGCGGAAGATCTGCCGCGCGAACAGTTGGAAGATCGACACCGGCTGCTGCCGGGTCTAGGCATTCTGCCGCTCGGCGAGGTGCTGTCGTCTTTCAAAAAGATCGGCTACGACAAGGTCGCGAGCGTCGAGATCTTTCGCCCCGAGTACTGGGAACGAGATCCTTTTACACTCGCGCGTGAAGCTCGTGAGGCAACGGAGCGCGTGCTGTCGAAAAGGTAGAGCGAATGGCGAAACTGAAGATCGGAATCATCGGCGCCGGATACATTGCGGGAGTTCACGCGGGCGTGTTGGCAGGTGACGAGCGTGTGCAACTCGCCGCCATATTCGACGTCGTCCCCGCGGCAGCGGAACGTCTCGCCACTCCATTTAACGCCACTGCTGTTGCCACGACGCTCGAACTACTCGAAAGATCCGATGCGGTTTTCATCACCACGCCAAACACGCAACACGTCTCGTTAGCGATTGCCGCTATCGAGACCGGCAAGCACGTCTTCTGCGAAAAGCCGCTCGCGACCAACGCCGCGGATGCGGAAAGGGTGTTTGAAAAATCGAGACAGGGACCAGGCATTTTTCAGGTGGGCCATAATCGACGCTTCGCGCCGGTGTATGCGACGTTGAAGCAGATGCTTTCCGAGACGCACAAGCCACATTCGGCTCACGTCAAGATGAATCGCGGTGAACTACTCAAACCTGAATGGACCGGAGATCCGGAGATCACCGGTGGGTTTCTGTACGAGACGCCGATTCACATGTTCGACATGATGCGATTCCTGTTTGGTGAAGTGGAGAGTTTGCATGCCGTTGGATCGACGCATGAGTACAAGGAGGTCGACGATTTCTCGGTGTTGTTGAAGTTTGCCAACGGCATGCACGCGACGCTCGCGACTGCCGCCGATGCGAGTTGGTTGTTTCCGTTTGAGCGAGTCGAAGTGTTTTGCCATCATGCGACGCTCGTCACGCGCGAGATGGAGAGTCTCACGTACAGCAGTAATCTCGAAGGCCACTTCACGGTGCAGACGATGCAACAGCTATCGCGCGAAGAACGATGGGGTTACGTGCAGGAGGACCGTGCCTTCATCGATTCGATCGTAAACAACTCGCCGCCGCTGGTCACCGCTCTCGATGGCCTCATGGCAGTCCGAATCGCAGACGCAGTGTACGAATCGGTGCGCTCCAACGGCCCAGTAGTGATCCAAGGTGTTTTGCAATAGGTCCTATAGGACGTATAGGACCTATTAATGTTAAGATTCCTTCACCCGGCAAAGTCCCCTCGAATTTCCCTTCCCCTTGGACGTTGCCATGTCTACAGAGGTCACTCCGCGTCGAAGATCCAAGCCGAGCGTTCGCCCAGTAGAACTGCACGGCGCGCTTTATCGAGAGATCTTCGCCCACTCGAAAGAAGCAATCGCGATCATCGATCCGGCCGGTTTCTACCTGCTACAAAACGGCGCGCACTTCACCTTGCTCGGTTACGCCGATCGCGATCTCGAAGGCAAAACCCCGGCAGTCTATCTCGGTGAAAAAACTTTTCAGCAGATCTTTAAACAACTGGTCGCCTCAAGCGACTACGCCGGCGAACACGTCTGCCGCACGAAAGGCGGCGACAAACGAATCATCGATCTTTCTCTATTCACCATGCGCAGCGGACTGGGGGAACCGCAGTGCTACGTGAGTATCATGCGCGACATCACTGTGCGCAAAAAGACGGAAAAGGAGTTGGCCCAACTCCTCGTCCGCGAACGCGCCGCACGCGCCGACGCAGAAAAAGCGAACCGCTTGAAAGACGAGTTTCTCGCCACGCTCTCACACGAACTGCGCACCCCTTTGAACGCCGTCATCGGTTGGGCGCGTATCCTGAAATCCGGCCGCCTCGATCCGGAAAGTTCCGTTCACGCGATCGAGGTGATCGAAAGAAACGCCTGGGCACAGAAACAGATCATCGAAGACATCCTCGACGTCTCGCGCGTGATCACCGGCAAGCTTCAGCTTCACCTTGGACCAGTTGACCTTGTCTGCGTGGTTAGCGCTGCACTCGACGCGGTGCGACCCGCACTCGAAGCAAAAGAGATAAAGATCGAAACATATTTTCAGCCGGGTCTGAAGATTATCGCCGGCGACGCAGATCGCTTGCAGCAGGTTGTTTGGAACCTGCTTTCGAATGCTTCGAAGTTCACGCCGGCCGGCGGAGTTGTTGGTCTTCGCGTCACCCACGACGATATCTACGCAGAGATCGTAGTGAGCGATACGGGACCAGGCATCGCACCGGAGTTTCTGCCGCACATGTTTGAACGTTTTCGACAGGCAGACGGCTCAACCACCCGCACGCATGGAGGACTCGGTCTCGGACTCGCTATCGTGCGCCACCTGGTCGAACTGCACGGCGGCCTGATCGCGGCGGAGAACGTCAGCTCTGGCACGGGCGCAATCTTCATTGTCAGACTTCCGCTGCCCAGCACCGAACTCAATCGCGAGAAGCTGCCACCGGCAACTCAGGTCGGAGAGGTAACGCAAGTCGATCTCGCAAACATGCGAATCCTGGTAGTTGAAGATGAGTTGGACGCACTCGATCTGTTGACGATCGATCTGAACGCGCACGGTGCGAAGGTGCTGGGCGCTGCGTCAGCCGCAGAAGCACTCGACCTGCTGCGCGCGCATAAGTTTGACCTGTTGATTAGCGACATCAGCATGGCCGACACCGACGGCTACAACCTCATCAGGCAGGTGCGAACTCAGGAAGGCGAAAAAGGCGAGCACATTCCAGCCATCGCGCTGACAGCGTACGCGCGCACGCAGGATCGAATCCGCGCCATCACCGCCGGATACAACACGCACGTCGCCAAGCCGGTCGAGATCAGGGAGCTCGTGACGGTGGTGAAATGCCTTACCGGCCGAATTGGTTAGACGAATCTCCAGCCATCGCTATAATAGCGGCCCATGTTGAAGCGTTGCTTCTGGGCCACCACACCGTTATCAATTGCCTATCACGACGAAGAGTGGGGCGTGCCCGTTCACGACGACACGCGTCTCTTTGAGTTTCTGATTCTTGAGGGTGCACAGGCGGGACTCAGTTGGGAGACGATCTTGCGCAAACGCGACAACTATCGCGCCGCGTTCGATGGTTTTAATCCGAAGAAAGTCGCGCGGTACGATGAGCGCAAGATTGCGGCGCTGCTGCAAGACCCCGGCATCATCCGCAATCGTCTAAAGATTAACTCCGCTGTAACCAACGCGATCGCGTTTCTCGAAGTGCAACGCGAATTCGGAAGTTTCGCTGCCTACGCCTGGCGGTTTGTGAACGGCAAGCCGCTGAAGCGAAAGCCCGGACAACCCTTGGCGGCGCGCACGGAAATCTCAGACGCGCTCAGTAAAGACCTGCTCAAACGCGGCTTTAAATTCGTTGGCTCGACAATCTGTTATTCTTTTATGCAGGCGGTCGGCATCGTCAACGACCACGACTCGAAGTGCTATCGTTATCGTCAGCTCAGATAAACGGAGGTCCAATTTGCGATTAAAACTAATCCCCCTAACGGCTATCATTCTGCTGTCAATTTCGATTCAGGCGCTGGCGCAAAATCCCCAAACCGCGCTGGCGACACTGCCCGAAGCGGATGCGCTGCTCTACATCAGCCCGCAACGCATTCTCAACGAGGCCGCGCCCCGCGTAATGGATCCGGCCGATGTGACGAAGATGCGTGGCGCTTTCGCAGAATTGAAGAAAGGCGCCGGCATCGATCCATCGTCGGTCGAGTATCTCGTGATCGCAGTGCGCTTCAACAAGCCTGCGAGCGATCTGAGTTTCGTTGCTCCGGATGTGATGACAGTAATCGGCGGCGACTTTAGTTCCGACTCACTGCTGACGCTCGGACAGCTTTACCTCCAGGACAAGGTGCGAGTTGAGAAGTACGGATCGAAAACGATCACGTTGATGAAGGTCGATCCGATCGCTGCTGAAGCTGAGAAGAATCCGATACTCAAACCGTTCACCGAGATTGGCGTGGTGCCATTGACTTCAAACTCGCTCGCGATTGGTAACCTGCGTTATCTCAAGTCTGCGATTGATGCGATTGACGGCAACGGGCGCATCAGTTCCGCGTCGCTCGAATCGCTGTTGCGCGATCCTAACGCGCTCATTTCTGCGTCGGGCGCGCCGCTCGCCTCGTTTGCGAAGAGCTTCGGCATGATGGGTCTGGAAAACACCTCGCGCGAGTCGCGCTGCGATTCGCGTTTTGGCAACTTCTACGCTGCCGTTACGATGAACGGCTCAAACTTCAGCCTGCGCGGCGCGATGAACGCCGACAATCCTGATACAGCCAAAATTATTCAAGGCCTGCTTTGGGGATTGATGCAGCAGGGCATCGGCGCTGTGCCTGACAAAGACGCGCAGACGATGTTAAAGGCACTCAAGATGTCGGCGAGGGAAAACGAGATCGTTGTGGAAGCTGACATCCCGGACAAGGTCGTTGCCGAGCTGCTGAAGTCCGCCACCGCGCCGAAAGCGACGAAAATACAAATAGCCGCACCTAAACCCGCCCCGCGGCGGCCAGTACGAAAGAAACGAACGCCTTGAAGCAAAATTCTAAGGAGAGAATCGAACCGATGCGAAAATCACTCAGCTTGTCCCTATTCGCGTTTTCATTATTAGCTTTGGTCTCATTTCTGGTTGTGAGTTCTTTCGACGTTACGACAGCGTCGTCCGCGCAAAACGCGAACAGTTCCACGACGACCAACAAGAACCAAAACGATTCGAGATCGATTTCCGGTGGCGCCGCTCAACCGGACTTCTCGCACAACACGTGGGAACTTCCCGAGGATGCGGACAAGACGAAGAACCCCGTCACGGCCTCGGCTGAGTCAATCGAAAAAGGAAAGGCGCTCTACCTCGACCCTACCAAAGGTAACTGCATCTTCTGTCACGGCGAGACGGGCACCGGTAACGAAGCGAACATGCCACGTTTGCGTCGCAAGCCGGCTGACCTCACCAACAAGGAACGCATAAGCGCACAGACTGACGGCGAGCTCTTCTGGAAGATCACGAAAGGCATCACCGGCATCATGCCCGGTCGCGAGAAGAAAATGACTGAAGAGGAACGCTGGCACGTGGTGAACTACGTGCGCACGCTCGCGAAAGACAAGCAATAGGTCCTAAAGAAAATATAGGTCCTATTGGTCCTATAGGACCTACACCAGAAACCGCTCCGCGTATTCGCGAATCTCTTTGAGCGACGATTCCGCCAGCACGCGGAAGACCTTCACTTCGCAGCCCGCGGGAATGCGCGGCGCCATCAGTGAATCCGTAATCACGAACGCCGCCGAACGCAATCCCTTCTCCCAGTTGCGTTCGCGCGCATCGCGAAAACTCAGCGCGTCAGCATCGAGCCCCGCTGCCACCAGCATCGTCCTGCCCCAGCGCAAAAACTCAGGCCACCGCGAGACGATCGCAACTAACGAATCGCGCGAAGGTCTCGTTTGTCCACGCATCCGCTCCACCACCGAAGCCGAGTGAAGCACCAGCAGATCTGTCTCAGGTTTGACTCGATCCGCGAACGCGTCCATGTGACCATAAAGAACCAATGGCGCTGCTCCAGTCATCTCTCCATCAAACTCAAGGGGACCAACACCTTTCACTTTCACGTTCGTCACCGAAGAGATCTCGGCCACGAGGATCTCGCAGAGTTCCGGATCCGGTTCGAGCAGAAGAAAGTGGTCCGGCCGCTGCACTGAGAATGATCGCTGTATTCCCGCCTGAATCTCTGCCAGCGAATAACCTTCTTCACGCAGATTCCTGAAGAAGCGCGCGATGAGTTGATCGAGTGCCATCCCCTGCTCGACGTCCTGATCGTTGCGCGGGCGAACGTAAACGCCGCTGCCCTTCCTAAACTCGACCCAGCCGCGTCGCGCCAGTTCGCGATATGCGGAGCTCACCGTGTTGGCGTGGATATGGTAACGTCGCGCAAGGTCGCGCGTGCTCGGCAGCCGTTCGGAGATCTTCAGGTCGTTGCTCACGATCCCGAGCACGATCTGCGTCACTAGCTGCTCGCGAATCGGAACTTCACTGCTTTTGGAAATCCAGAGGCGCATGGTTGATTTGACAGGATTTCAAAACTCACCGGATTATAAAGTATCAATGGATAAGGAAGCTGCAATTGCCGTTTTGACGGCGATGATCACGCCCGCGGTGCTGATTTCCGCCTGCGGCAGCATGATTTTGTCGACTTCCTCGCGGCTCGGGCGCGTTGTGGACCGCGTGCGCGCGTTGTCCGATCGCCTGGAAAACATGTCAAACGGTCACGAGCATGGTCCATCGTTGGCCGAACGGCAGGCATCGATCTTTCAACAACTGGACAAGCTGACCAGCCGCGCGCGTATCCTGCAAAGGTGCATGGTTACTTTTTACCTGAGCCTCGGTATGTTTGTCGCCACGAGCGTCGCGATCGGTGTCGTTCCCTTTACCGGCAGTCAACGTTACAACCTGGTACCGGTCGGGCTTGGCTTGGCCGGTGCGTGTTTTCTTTTTTACGGCAGCGTACTGTTGATCCTCGAGGCGCGACTCGCGCTCAGCACCATTCACGGCGAGATGGATTTTATCTGGCGACAGTCGAAACGAGCTACGCCGGCGGAGATCGTGGAACAACACAAACCGCATTTCGTTCACTTCAGACGTCATGAGTAATGCAATCGAACCATCGTACCGCGCGCTGTTGGATCAGGGTCTTCTCGAAAGTCGCGTCGCCGAGCTCGAGAAGCTGCTTGAGCGCTGCACGGTTTGCCCGCGCGACTGTCTGAACAATCGTCTCAACAACGAGATCGCGGCCTGCTACTCGGGCCGGCTGCCGATCGTCTCGTCGTACACGCCGCACTTTGGCGAGGAGCCGCCGCTGGTCGGAACAAAGGGCGCCGGCAACGTCTTCTTCGGCAACTGCAATCTGCGCTGTGTGTATTGTCAGAACTACCAGATCTCTCAAAGGCACAAAGAGGAAATCAAAAACGAAGTGACTCACGAGCGTCTCGCGGAAATGCTTTTGGAGTTGCAGGCGCGCGGTTGTCACAACATCAACTTCGTTTCGCCGACGCATTTCGCGCCGCAGATGGCGCGCTCGATTCTGCTCGCGGCGCAAAAAGGATTGTGCGTGCCGGTGGTTTACAACACGAACGCGTACGACGCCGTGAGCGTGCTGCGTTTGCTGGACGGCATCGTTGACATTTATTTGCCGGACCTGAAGTACGCTGACGATGAGTCGGGTTATCTGTATTCGAAGGTGAGTGGCTATAAAGAATTTTCGCGCGCCGCGTTGCGTGAGATGTATCGGCAAACTGGCGATGAGCTCGTGTTTGATGGAAATGGGTTATTGAAGCGCGGGCTTGTGGTCCGTCTGCTCGTGTTGCCGAACGATATCGGCAGTGTAAGTGAATCGATTGAATGGATCCGCGATGAGTTGAGTCCGCGCGTCGCGATCTCTCTGATGGCGCAGTACTATCCGACGCATCAGGCGGCGTCGAACAAACGTTACGTGCTGCTTTCACGAAGGATTCGAGAGACTGAATGGCTCAAAGCCACAGCCGCGCTCGAGGAGTTAGGAATGAGCGAAGGCTGGGTACAGGAGTTTGACGGCGCTGCTTACTACTACCGCCCCGATTTCACCGACGCCGAACGTCCCTTCCGCGATATCAGAGATTTCGAAACTTAAGCTTCATACCGGACCGCGGGACTACCTGCCGGATAGAAGACACCTAACAATCGCAGTTCACCCGTGCCTGTGTTCTCGACGCAGTGTACCTGTCGTCGCGGAAGATAAATGCACGATCCTGGTCCGATCGGGGTGTTACTTTCGCCGGCCCACATTCGTCCCTCGCCGCGCAGGATAAAGAGCACCTCTTCGTACTCGTGAAAATGATCCGGCGCGCGCCCGGGCGGGATTGATCCGACAAACTGCGTCACCTGCTCGCTACCGATTTCCTGATCGACCAGCACTCGATACCAGCGATCCGCGGTCGGCAGCGCCCTGCGATCCGAGAGTTTCACGGTCGGAGGCACTTGCTCAGGAGCTTTCGAGGGCGGAGCCGGAGTTTGCGAACTTACAAACTTCACCACATCCGGCCCGGGATTCTCGACGCTCAAAGTCTGGCCCGGTCGAACGTAGATGCCCGTTTCTGGTCCGACCTGGTAAGCGTTGCCATCGATAACGACAGTGCAACTGCCCTCCAACACGTACAAAACCTCGTCACACTCTTGATTTCGAAGCACCGGCGAGACGCCCGGTTCAAATTCGAGTATGCGCAACGAGATGGCATCCGCGCCCGTCGTCTTGTCGATTCGCTTCCAGATCTTCAGCGACCCGAAGACTGCAGGAGCGCCGTCATGCATCTTTGATACGCCTTGCATGCTGCGATTATAGGACAAGAAATATAAGTCCTATAGGACGTATAGGACCTATTCTAGCGGCTCGTGTTAAGATTGCCCGCGTCTCCCCGATCTCTCAGAGGTAATGCCAATGAAAAGACTTCTCACCTTGACCCTGGCGCTGGGGTTGTTTTCCTTTTCGGTACTCGCACAAGAACAGCAACCAACAGCAACGCCACAGCAGCAGCCCTCTACCGAAGAGCAGGAAAAGGAAAAAGCGGAAAGAGAAAAGAACGCTTACCGCCTGCTGGACCAGGTTATTGACGAGGCCCAGTCGCTGCA
>Ga0126376_10000800_pt1 | contig 16113 bp, 7 predicted proteins | sample PanSoiMetPlot_15_FD_92760 | JGI IMG/M metagenome (GOLD analysis project Ga0126376, IMG submission 92760) | Tropical forest soil microbial communities from Panama - MetaG Plot_15 | ecosystem: Environmental > Terrestrial > Soil > Tropical forest > Bulk soil | place: Panama | collected 2016-02-17
AAAAAGGGCCGTTACCGATAACCGCCAACTTCAAAGCACTAAGCGATGCACCGGCGATCCTGGAAATCAACGGTTCGATTTGGACTCAGAGTGCAAATCAGATGATCGGAATCCAGATCGCAATTGATGGCAAAGTGGTCGGCCTGGCACAAATCTTTTCGAACGCGGCATCCACACATCGTGCCGTAGTCCCCGCATTCATTTCGCTTCAGCTTGGCTATGGCCAACACTCGATTACACTCAGCACGCAACCCGGCACCACAACAGTGTCTGACCTGAATGACTTCTACACCGCCGTGGTTCATTACTGATTGTTTGGTAACAACATCATTCGTACCAGGGGGCGGCCAGCGCCAACGGCGCGCAATATGATAGCCAGGGGCAAGCGCCGAACAACGTGAGGCGCGTCGCCCCTGGTTACGGTGAAAATAAATTGAACAGAGCACTGAAAGTGCGAAATATCAACGTCAATTATTACGCTCTTTCAGAGCTTCATCGTCATTCTACTTTTGTACCAGGGGCGACGCGCCTCACGTTGTTCGGCGCTTGCCCCTGGCTTTCATATTGCGCGCCGTTGGCGCTTTCTTTCTCTTTCCCGCCTTTTTGCGCCTCCTTTGCTCCTTTGGCGCTTTCGTGCAAAGCCATCAAGAGTCCGCGTACGAAAATGTAGACTCCGAAAGTCTGTAGAAAATCAATCACTCACCTCACCACACAATCCAAACACTTCAATCACTCGCGATCCGAAATCCAAATTCATCAAGTGACGTTGGGACGAAGCGTACTCAGCGCGTGACGAGTTGGCCTGAGCCCCAGTTGCTAACCACGGGCATATTTCTTGCGCCTTACGCTCTCGTCTCCTGAGTTCGCAATCACACTATCTCTGAAACTTTGGAGTAAGAAATCGTGGGCCGCTCCGGGAGACCGCAACAGTCTCCGAGAAATCGGAGCGGCATTTAAAGGAGTTACTCAGTATGAAATATCGATTTATTTTTGTCGCCGTTCTGCTACTCGCTTCTGTCGGATCGGCGACTGCCCAGACCAGCAAAGGATTCATTGCCGGCACCGTCGAAGATCAAAACGGCGCCAGTGTTCCCAACGCTGCGGTCAAGATAACCAACCTAACCACTGGCGTTGTCCGCGAAACAGTCGGCGATGGGAACGGCAGCTATCGACTCGATGCGGTCGATCCCGGCGTGTACAAGCTCGAAGCTTCCGCACAGGGATTCAAAACCGCGAAGGTCGATCGCGTGGAAGTAAATGCAGCACAAACTGTCAACGTCTCACTCAGACTCGAGATCGGCAGTCCGACTGAAGAAGTAGTGGTCACCACTTCAAACGAAGTCGTGATCCAGAGTGCCGACGGCACGCGCGTTAACACACTCGGCGAACGCGAGATCCGAGATTTGCCGGTGCAGGGACTCAACCCTGTTAACCTCGTCTTCACCTTGCCGGGCGTCGCCGATGTCGGCGGTTCAAACGGTCCTGCCGCCGGTTTCGTGCAGGGCACGGAATTCTCAATCAACGGCTTGCGGCCGCGTGGCAACAATCAACTCATCGACGGCCTCGACAACAACGACAACTCGATCACAGGCCAGGTTTATCAACCAGCAGTGCGCGACGCGTATTCACAGGTGACCGTGCTGGGCGCCGATTATTCGGCTGAATTTGGCCGCGCCGGCGGTGCTGTCGTGAACGTGATCACGCGCAGTGGCACGAACCAGTTTCATGGCTCTGCCTACGACATCATTCACAACGCTGCCTTCGATGCTTTAACTCCCGGGCAGAAAGCGCAGTCGGGACTCACCGAAGTGCCGCAGTACACGCAGAACACTTTTGGCTTCTCGTTCGGTGGACCGATAGTGAAGAACAAGCTTTTTTTCTTCGGCACGTACCAGGCCGATCTGTTTCGCGCCGGCGCTGTTGTCGGACGTGCGATTGTGCCGACAGAAGCAGGTTTGACTAAGTTGCGTTCGCTGTTTCCGGCCGGGGCGAGTCCGAACCTGGATCGTTATCTCGCAGTCGTCGGCGATCTGCGCGGCACAACCAGTTTCGTTGACGTGCCACTCGGCGGTGGGCGCGGCGACGTTCAGTTTGGCACCGCGACTCGCACCAGCGCTCAACCCGTGAATACATACGATTACCTCACGCGCATCGACTGGACCACGTCGTCGAAGAACAGCGCCTCATTCCGCTACCTTGCAAACGATCAGCTCTTCAGCAACCAGTTTCCGGATCCTTCAACAGGTGTCACCGGGAGCCAGTTTGCCGGATTCGAGATCGACGTTCCATCGTTGACACAAAACTTCTATACGAGCGACACCTACGTTTTCTCATCGCGCACGCTCAACGAAGCGCGCTTCGGTTACGGTCGCTTCAATCTCTTCTTTGGACCACGCGACACGGCGCTGGTCACGAGCGGCCCGCAATTCATCTTCTCCGGCACGCCCATCTCAACGATCGGCTTGTCGCCGAGTTTCCCGCAGGGCAGGATCTTCAACAACTTCCAGTTCCAGGACACGGTCACGCACACGAGAGGCAATCACACGCTGCGCATCGGTGTTGACATCCTGATGCAACGCGCGAAGCAGTTTGTGCCGATCAATACACGCGGACAGTTGACCTTCGCTGCCGGCGGTGGTTTTCCAGCGCTTGGTAATTTCGTGGACCAGTTCTCAGGCGTCGGCTCCGGTGGCGCCACCAAAGTGTTTGGCGCCGGACTCGATTATCCGAACGTCACGACGCAGGCCTACTTCATCAACGACAGTTGGAAAGTGAGGCCAAACCTGACGCTCAATCTTGGTCTGCGTTACGAAAATTTCGGCGCTGTTGCCAACAACGCAACGTTCCCGGCGTTCACCGGTTTCGATGCGCCGTTGCAAACTCGCGTCGAGCAACACACCGATAACAACAACTTCGGACCGCGCTTGAGCTTTGCTTATTCGCCGCACTTCGATTCAGGTTGGATGGGCCGCGTAGTTGGCGCCGATAAGACCGTCATCCGCGGTGGCTTCGCGATCAACTACGATGTGTTCTTCAACAACATCCTGAGCAACATCATGGCTACGTCGCCAAACGCTCTCGGCACAACCGTACTTGGAGCGACGGTCGGTGGACGCGGCATTGCAAGCTTCACTCAGAATTCCCTGCCGTCCACGCTCGTCGCAAATCCGCAGGCTGGCCAGAATACGATTCCCGCGGACCTCAAGAATCCGCAAACGTATGTCTGGAACTTCGGTATTCAACGCGAACTGCCGGGTCACAACATTCTTGATGTCGCGTACGTGGGCACGCGTGGCACACGTTTGTTCATCAACGAACAGTTGAATCCAGGAATTCCGGGAAGCCCTAACGCGAATCGTCGTGCGTTTGCCACGAGAGGCTCGGTCATCGCGCGCACGAACGGCGGCGATTCCATTTACAATGGTTTGCAGGCACGACTGGAGCGCAGCTTCAGAAACAACTTCCTCTATCGCGCTACCTACACTTGGCAGAAGACGATTGACAATACCAACAGCGAGGTCTTTACGACCACTGCTGGGAACAGTGTCGGTTCGAATCCGTTCGATCGTAGGGCTGATCGAGGAGTGGCTGACTTCGATGTACCGCACATCTTCACGCTCTCGGCGTTGTGGGATGTGCCGGCCGTTGGATCGGGTTTCTGGAGAGCAGTGACGGGTGGCTTCCAGTTCTCGACGATCTGGCGATATCAGTCAGGCAATGTCTCGTCACCGTTTGTCACTGGCATCGACCTGAATGGCGATCTCAGCGGCACAAACGATCGACCGTCGATTGCGAATCCGAACGCTCCGGCAACTTCGGTCGGGTTTGCGAATTCGCTGGCCGGCGGACAGGGATGTTCGGTGTCTCCAACCGGATTCTTCGACATCAACTGCAACCCGGTCACGTTGTCGTCGGTGCGTTACCTGGTCGATCCTGCGACGCGAACAAATATCGCAGGACGCAACACGTTGCGAGCTCCGGGATACAACACGTTCGACATGAGCTTGCAGCGTTCGTTCAAGATCCCGTTCACGCCGATGGAACAGGATCGTTTTGAGATCCGGTTTGATTACTTCAACGTCTTCAACACGCCGATCTTCCGTTTCGAAACCGGCGGCTTGTCTGACGGAGATGTAACCAACCCGTTCTTCAACCAGCCGAACTTGAATTCGGGTGTTTCCGTTGGAACGAACGGAGCGCGTACCGGACGGTTGCAGTTGCGTTACGTGTTTTAGAAAAACCAATCCACAGGTTACGCAGATTAATCTGTGTAATCTGTGGATTACCTAATTGGTCGGCGCGCTTTGCTTGAGGGTGATCATGTGGTTGTCGGCTCTGCTGATCTCGTCGAAGAGACGCTTGAGCTGATCGTAGGTCGTCACCGGAAACAGGATCGAATCGTTGCCGCCGAAGAAAAAGGTACGCTTGTAAATCAGCGTCGTCTGGTCCTGGGTCACACCCATGTTTATCTCGTGCTTGCAGACCGGGCCGACATTGATCGCCGCCGGGCGATCCGCGTTATCGAGCGCGTAACCTTTGGGTAACGAAAACTCGATGTGGTCTTCCTCTGACCATGGAAAATGGAAATAGATTGGATAATGTCGCGTGCCCGCGCTGAACAATGCATCGATCCCTTTGTGAAAATATCCGGGCTGGAAGAAGAGTCGCTTACCGGTTCGTTGCGCGTAGCCGGTCACCCGCACGTGATACTTGTAGATAAACGGCTTCACCGGATCGGTAACGTTCTCGATCACGATATTGCTTAACTCGGCCGTACTCAGTCTTCCCTTCACTGCTTCTTTCAGATTCTCCTCGCGTTGGACCGGCGAATCATCATCGTTGAGCTTCTTGCGTTCGACAGCAAGGTGACCGGTGTATTCGATGGTGACGTCGCCTTCGAGCGTGCCGTTCTCGTCAAGAGTAAACTTCCCGGTGCGTTTCTCTTTCGACTTGTCCGGCGGCGACATCGGTGTTCTCACCCATTCCGATCTCTCATCCGCGATCAGCCCGTCGACACCTTCTTCCTGCCAGGGCATCATCGGTGGCGTAACGTATTTCGAACCGAGATCGAAAAACTTCCATTTCTCGGCTGATCGCACTGCGATGGCGGCAGCCTTGAGCGCGCCGGGAACCATCACGTTGCGATCGAAAAATCGGCGGCCACGATCCGGCAGCAGGGTCACGCGCGCTTCGAGTCCGGCGGCATTCACGAGAGCCGCAAACAGAAGATTGAGATCGCTTCCGGAACCGACGCCGCGCTTCAATGTGTCAGACGGCTTCTTGTTCTCTTTTAACTTCTCCAATTCTTCATCGCTGAGGCCTGCGTTCTTGTCGTCAGTGTTCTTGATGTTGGCGCGGCAAAATTCAAAGATCTTCTGTACCTTGTCGTCCGTGGTTGTCGCTCCCGCCACGATCTCAGCCACTTTATTCTTGATGTCTTTGTCGACTTTCATGAAGGGCTGAAAGACGTAATAAGTTTGCGCGGCCTGAAACGGGTAACTCTGAAGAAGACTGAAGAGGCCGTGGTATCTAACTAACGCCCACGATCTGACGCTGTCCTCGGGCGGCATCATCGGCTCTTCACGAAATGCCGGCATGCGGTTCACTGTCGTGACGTCAAATCCATTCTTCTCGCGCTGAAAACTAAATCGGTCCATGTTGAAAGGACGTACGTCCCAAAAAATGTCTTTCGCCGGCTTGATTCGATAAGTAACAGCCTGAATCGGGATGTCACGTTGGAACTGGAGCCGCATGTTGTTGGCGGAAGAGTTGGACCTGACTTCTTTCCACTTGTATTCGATGATCGCGCACGGCTCGATGCCCGGAAACGCAAAGGTCTTGGTGCGCAGCTTAAGCCCACTGACTTTCACCACTGTCTTTTCGATGATGTCGTCTTTAAGTAGCTCCACGATCGAACCGTCCGGCTTGATCGTGCGCGCGGCAACGTCTTTGATCTTGATGCCGGCAAGGAAAGGAATGTCGACTTTGCTGTACTGGTCACGACCGCGTTCGGTGAAGATCTTGATGCGCACGTAGTGGTTGAGCACCAGATCGTTTTCGCCGCCATCGTCGATGCGAATATCCCAGAAGATCGCTTCGGCGTCAGCATTCGGTTCGACGACTGCTGCTTTGAGTGCGAGGTCGGCGGGATCAACCGGCCGCCATTCCTCGCCGCCGGCGGACACGCTCGACCAGTGTGTGCCGGTTGTAGCAACCATCACGATCAGTAGCAACGGAAACAGAAGCACGCGGAAGGATTTGGGAGTCATAGTAGTCTCTGGTTTCGTTCGTCATTGAGGAACAAAGGCTTCACGTTGAGGACGTCTCGGAGTTCCATAATGCCATTATTCTGCAATCTTGAGAATACCCTACCGTGTGATATCGTCGCTCTGGAGAACATAATTGCCGATCACGCTCGATGACTTGCGGCGGTATGCCGTCGCGCGGAATTTTCCCAAGCCAACTACACTGAATCGCGCCCTGCAGCAGATGGAGTTTGTGCAGGCTGATCCGATTCGTGCGCCAGCACGGGCCCAGGATCTTATCCTGCGACATCGGGTTAGAAACTATCGCGCCGGCGATCTCGAGCGTCGCTATCCTGAGCTCGATGTCGAGGAAGACTTCTTCGTCAACTACGGTTATGTCTCGCGCTCTTTGCAGGCGCTGATGCATCCGCGCTCAAATTCCAGCTCATTTTTCCCGTCAGGCCAGAAAAAGAAAGCGAAACTGCTGCTCGACTTCGTTCGTGAACGCGGTCCGGTACACCCGCGTGAAGTCGACGACTATTTCGCTCACGGCCGGGTGACAAACTACTGGGGCGGGTCGTCAAACGCCACTACGCACCTGCTGGATCTGATGCACTACACCGGACTCTTGCGGATCGTGCGCCGCGACAAAGGTATTCGTGTTTATGCTGCGCACCAGCACGCGCCTGTTCCACGCGGTACCGCGGAACGTCGCGCCCGTATTGATGCCCTGGTGGATTCACTGGTTCGCATTTACGCGCCTTTGCCTGGCCCGAGTCTTTCCTACTATCTGCGACGATTGCGATATGCAGTGCCGCAATGGCAGAAAGATCTACCGACCGCGTTGGAGCGAGCGAAGCAGCGTTTGTCTCACGCGCGAATCGAAAACGTTGATTGGTACTGTCCGCCTGATGAAGCTGCGCCTGGTCAGAATGCTTCCGAGATTGTGCGCTTGTTGGCGCCGTTCGATCCTCTGGTTCACGATCGCGATCGTTTCGAGCTCTTGTGGGGTTGGGTCTATCGCTTCGAAGCCTACACACCGGCTGCGAAACGTAAACTCGGTTACTACGCAATGCCGCTGCTCTGGCGTGACCGCGTGATCGGTTGGGCAAATCTATCAGTCAAAAACGGCGAACTCGTTTACGACCTCGGGTATATCGATTCAAGTCCGCCACGCGATCCTGGTTTCAACCGCGAACTCGAAGCAGAATTTGCTCGTGTCCGCATCTTCCTCGGTCTTTGATGTGAACAGCCGGCGGCGGCACTTCACTTGCAGAAAAATACTGGAGGACTCGATCGAAACCAACACCGATCATGAAGGTAGTCATGATTACAATGACCCAAAGCACGAAGCGTCTCATTACAAACCTCCTTTGACGCTACCAGGATACCCGCATCGAGGACTGGGTGCGATGTTATCACCAACATCAACGATTGTGGATACCAACAGTGCGGCGCTGTTTGCAGAGTGAGTCGCTCTCACACGATAATCGCGGCACCATGGAACCTTTAAGAACACTTTACGACGAAATCGAGCCTTACGACAGTGGACACATCCGAGTGTCGCCGGTGCACGAGCTTTACTATGAGCAGTGCGGCAATCCGAATGGGAAGCCGGTTGTCTTTTTGCACGGTGGACCAGGCGCAGGACTGATTCCTGACTACCGCCGATATTTCGATCCGAATGCCTACCGCATAATTCTTTTTGAGCAACGTGGCGCGGGCCGTAGTACTCCGCACGCATCGCTTGAAGACAACACGACATGGCATCTGGTCCAGGATATCGAATTGATTCGCGAACACTTCGGCGTCGAGCAATGGCTTGTGTTTGGCGGTTCGTGGGGTAGCACCCTCGCGCTCGCGTATGCTGAAACGCATCCGGACCGAGTGCGTGGGCTCGTGTTGCGCGGCATATTTCTCTGCCGGCCAAAAGAGATCAAGTGGTTTTACGAGGACAGTCAGGGCGCGAGTGCGATCTTTCCGGAGACGTGGGAACAATACGTGCGCCTCATCCCGGAAACCGAGCGCGACGACATGATCAGCGCGTATTACCGCAGGTTGACCAGCGACGATGAGAGAGTGAGACTTGAAGCGGCGCAGGCATGGTCCATCTGGGAAGCGAGCGCGTTGAAGCTGTTACCGGATCAGAAGATGATTGATGATTTCAGCGAGCCGGAAATGGCTGTCGCACTCGCGCGCATCGAGTGTCACTACTTCATCAACAACTGCTTCTTCAAGACTGACAATTACCTGATCGAACATGTCGATCGCATTCGACTCATTCCGTCAGTGATCGTGCATGGTCGTTACGACATCGTTTGCCCGTTCATGAACGCATGGGATCTGCACCGCGCCTGGCCGGAAGCGTCGCTCAAAGTAATTGCCGATGCCGGACACGCGGCGTCGGAGCCGGGCATTGCCGACGCGCTGGTTCGCGCGACCGATTCGTTTCGGTAGTTACTTGATCGCTATGGGATTGACGATCGCCTGCACACCGCCGGTAATCCGGGCTGGTCCAAGGGTAAAGAGAAACTCCCACGCCTGATCCTTCACCATCTCTTCGGTATTTATGTTCTCGAGGATGTGAATGCCGTTGAGCGGAATAAGAATCTGGTGTACTTCAAAAACACCTGCGTCCTTCTCAAACGGAACCGCCTCAAAGGCCCAGGTGTCAGTGCCGATCATCGCGACCTCCAGCGACGCAAGATACTTCGCACCATCGCGGCCGAGTCCAGGCCCCACCGAGCCGTAACGTTTGTTGTCTTTGCCGAGCAGCTTCAGCCAGCCTGTGTAGAACAACACGACGTCGCCCTTGTCGATCGACTTGATGCCCTGCCTCTTCATCGCGCCCTCGATGTCGGCACGGTTGAATGCAGTTCCCTCTTTGACGATGTCGGTGTTGAAGTAGCCGGCCATATCGAGCAGCACGCCGCGTGTGGCAATCGCAGGCACGTGCTCGATGCCGAGTTTCTTCAAGCCGTCAGTCGCCGCGAAGTCGCCGGACTTGTTGCAGTTGTAGTAGAGATTGTCGATGCCGATATGGCCCAGGCCGTCGATTTGCGTTCCGATGCCGGACCAGCCGTTGATCTGATCGTCGTTGTAGGTTGTCTTGGTTGGACCAAGACTCGCGCCGGCGTTCTGGCCCGGTTGCACGATCGTGACGGCCCACGTGCGCGGCGGGTACGCCGGCGTATCCTTATTCGTCTCGATGGCCAGTCGATAAGCTTTGCCTTTTGTGACCAGCTTGGTGGCAGCGAGCGTTTTGGCAGGCGTGATGTAGTTTACATTGCCGACCTGATCGTCCGGTCCAAACTTCGACGCGGTCTGGCAGGGTTTTTGTTGCGCCTGTGCCATGATTGTTAAGAGCGTAATGGTTGCGATGAGAGTTAGGGGATGGATTCGCATAGTTGTTATCTACCACAAAAAAGGTAGCCACAAAAAGGCGCATAAGGCGCATAAAGAAGGAGAGAGCCCCATTCAAAGTACTCTCAATGAGGAAAACTCTTTATGTGCCTTTGGGCCTTTTTGTGGCTAGTTAACGTATTCCCAGTGCCAGGGTTCGTAGAAGTAGGGACGAAAACCGAAGCGCTCGGCATTGTGCACGAGCCATCGATAGGCGGGCGTGTTGACCTGAATCGCGCGGTTCGAATCTTGTGTGTCGACAGGATTGCCACCCACATAAAGATCGAGTGCGCGACCGGTGAAGTGCGGGCTGTTGACTGCGAGCCCTGCGCTACCGGCATTCGGCGATCTTCGTCGCAACTCTTCCTGATACTCGCGTGAGCGAAACGCGGAAACGATCTTCAAATACTGATCTGACGGATCGAGTTTGAGTACCGGATCGGCCGCAGCGGCTGACATCATTCGTTTGTAAGCTTCGTAAGTGTTGCGCTCGACCTGGCGTAACTCAGGCGCGCGTTCAGGATCGTAGAAATCGGATGGCGGCGCGGTTATCAGTTGATCGGCGGTTGCAGGAGTTCGGTCTTTGAGCCGATCGCCTTGCCACTGCGAGACGAACGCCATCAGTGAGTTTTCGTTCAGCACACCATCTGAGCTCAGGCCCCGTTTCTTCTGCCAGGTTGCAAGCGTGGAAGCGAAGTCGTCAGTAATCGTCTCGCTTTGTGACTCGAGCGTTTTGTTGATGAGCAGATCGTAGAGATACCAGCCGTGTTGCTGTTTTCCTCCGAAGCTCCAGGCGAGCTCGTTGCGCAGAGTTGCGTTACTCAAGGCTGCGGCGGTAAACGCAGTGTTCCTTGTGGTGGTGGCGCTTGCATCAGCCCGTTCTGCTGAGACGAGCACCACCGGTTTTACCGGCGCAGGTGCTTCGTTCTTCGGTGGTGATTGGGCCACGGCGCCAAGCACGCAAACAACGATCACAACCAGCAACGTCAGTTTCTTCATAAGCTCAACACAAAAAGATGCTCGAAGATCATCTACGGTTCGCTTGCTAACGGTGGCGTCTACGCGTTTTTCGCGAGTTGCTTCGCGCGTGGGTTGTTTTGTTGCGTTTCCCTTTGATTTTCGCCGGTTTTTCCGCCGCGTGATGCGCCTCCTCAGGCGGCGGCGCACCTGCCTTTTCAAGACACGACGAAATGAGATCGTCACTTGGACGGCTTCCATTCACAAACGCAAACACGTGATAGTTCGCATTGCGCTCGCGTATTACTTCGATGCGTCCTTCATTCTTTATACCCGCCAGCTCGCGCATAAGAAAGTTCTGCTCGGCCACGCTCATGTAACGATAATCGATGTCGAACGCGAGTCCGGTCGAGTGAGGCGGCGAGTCGATCGTCACTGCATTGCGATTCACTCGCCGCAACTGGTGCTGGTACTGCTCCGGTCTAACCAACGAGCTTACCGGCAGCGGTCGAGCGAACTCCTTGTGATACGCCGCCGCCACCTCCTGCATGATTTTCAACGCCTGCGGTCTCACCACGCTCAGCATGTTCATCTTGAGCGCAAGCCGATCGGCGGGATTGTCGAGGTCATAAGAACGCCCGTTGAAATTCTTCGCCAATTTCTGGAGCGAACTAAATTCTTCAGGAGGTGTCTTCTGCTCCGTGCCGGCGTTCTTGTTGGAATTCTGATTGAGCAGATCCTTGTCTTCCTCATAGCGACTGAATGGACTGTCATCGGCTCGCTGACCGATGCCAAACAACACGAATGTGTCAGTGACGGCGGGCACCGGAATCATTTCGCCGCGCTCGATCATGGTCGCGAGATCGAGATAATCCTGGCAGGTTGGAACGTTGTACTTCTCAACTTCAGCAACCTGCGTGGCCAGAAACCAGTAGCGCTCCTCGTAATGCCTGAGTTCAGGAGGAATATCGAGCGCGCCCGCGCCCTCGCCGGCGCGGTCAGCCTTGACCTCATCGACGGCACGATTCCACGCCTCGGGATCAAGCGTGAATGAAACACTGGCTAGATTCGTTGCTGATTGACTGCTGAGATGCCTGGTTAGCTTGAAATGATACAGTGCCCAGCCTGCTCCAGCTGCGAGTACGATTAATACGAGTACAAAGACGATCCTTCTCCCCATTCCCAACCAATATAGGCGAACAGAACAAAACCCGCCACAGGATCGATCTTGAGGAGGGTTATTTTCTCTGCGGCACTCTGCGTCCCTCTGCGATCTCTGCGTTAAAAGACGTCCGTAAAACGCAGAGATCGCAGAGGGCCGCAGAGCGCGCAGAGAAAACTCAAGCAGGAAACTTAACGACGCTCGTCGCCAGGAACAGGCGTCGCATGCGCAACACTGGCAACTGGCTCTCGCTTAAGCTCGAATACACTGAAAGATCGAACCAGAGTCGCCCGCTCTACTCAACGCCACTCGGTTTGTTCGTAGCGAACCACGTGTTAATCATGTCAGAGACTGCTTTGATGAACGGACTCTCCGGCCCGAGCTTCCCTTTCAGAATCGAGATTGACGTCGGCGTCGTCAACATAATCGGTATCGTGATCTCCAAATCAGGCAACTGCGCATCGGCAACACCTGATTCCTGGAGCCCGTAGCCATACGACGCGCCCAAACGCACCGTCCGATTCTCGTTGCCCGCCGTCTGCGCGGCCTCGAAGAACGCAATCAGAAAGTCGCTCAGATACTGCGCCACGTACTGCGGTTTTGTAGCGGCAAAGTCCGCGATGTCGATCTCTTCGTTGGGATCGAGCAAGGGCGTCAGCACATTGACGAACCTCACCACCGGCGACTGGAAGACGAACGCGGGATTGGTAGTCTCGTTCGGCAACAGATTCTCATTGCGCTTCACAGCCGCGCCGGCCCACGCGTTTTCAACCGTCAAGATATCGAAATCGGTGAACACTAACTGCCGTGAACTCAGGTTTCGACCAATCTCATAACTCAATACCTGCTCGTCCTGCTCGCCGACAAAATAGTACGACGCGGATTGTGTTGTCTGGGTCAAGATCACAGTCTTGTAGCCCGCGATCTCAACCTTTGGCAATTTCTGCAAACGCGGACCCGAACCGTCGACCTCCACCGTCACCACGAGCGCTTTCACGACACCAATGTTTTCGGCGTGCTGTGCAATCACGAAGTGATATTCCGGTGAATCGACTCGTGTACTGTCCGAGGCGGCCGTGTTTTGCCACGTCAGCCATGCCTTCGCAGTTCGTTGGGCCAGCCACGCAAACGAACTGATCGCACTGAAAGCTTTCTCATCGTCGGTGCCGGTCGCGAGGTATTGATCCAGATCTCTCGCGATACTCGGGTACGCTGCGGTGAATTGGACCAACGCCGCAAACAGATCGGGATTGGTTATGTCATCGTACTGCGCCTTCAGCAGCGCCGTGGGCGGAACATTCACCTTGATGTCAGCAAGAATCTTGTCGTGCGCCGCGCCGACATACTCATACTGACAACGGTAATCCCATAACCGCGCCTTCAGTAGCTTTTCTTTTCCGTCGTCCGTCAGTAATGGGCTGTCACCAACAAACTGTTCTACATGCGGGACGAATGTCTGTTCGCTCAACGACGGCGGCGTGGGATAAGCACGCAGCGGCACCGGAATCGTTTGCTCGCCGAGCGGCACGAGAATCTTGTGCGCGCTGGGCGTCTCAAAACTATCAGGCAGCACGAAGCTCAACCACGATGAAGCGAGATAACCATCGATACCTTTGACCGGATGAATCTCATGCTCCACCGCGTTGATCTGGTAGAACAGATCGATCGTAAACACATCTTCGAACTGCTGCCCGCCTCTTCCCTGCTGCTCCTGGTTGGTGGCAAACGAGAACGTCAGGTGCGTGCCCGTGGCACGTTTCGCAAGCGAGAATCTGCCCGTCGAAAACGACCACGCATCTTTCTTCTCGATATCGTTTGGATCGTCCGGGTTTTCCGAAACCGGTTTGCCGAACAAACGCGGCGCGAACACGTCTTCCGGAGGATATTGAGAGTGAGTGACAGCAACCGGATACTGCATGATCACATCGACGGTGTAAGCCGACGTGAGATCGAGGAGCAACTGCTGGCGCGCCACTTCGCGCGCATCGGCGAGTGCATCAGCCGGCGTACTCTGCACAAAAACGTTAACCACGTGCTTACTGATGGCCTCTGCGAGCAACTCCTTCGCGGCGATAATCGCTTCGTAAGGATTCGTTTGCGGATCTGGTATCTCGGGCGCCGAAACAGTCGTCGCCGAACCATATTGAAGCTTCCAGGTTGACGCTGAGAACTGTGGTCCAAGGACCTGTTCCACAGCCGCGAGGAAATCGCGGCCCGTCTGGTCCAGGTCAACACCGTTCTGAGAAGTCTTGATCGGAATCTCGTTACCGATGAACTTGCCGGACTGATACGGATAAACGAGCACCTCCGGACGTGAAAGCAGGCTTTTCGCGAGCGGCTCGACTGCGAAGAAAAACGGGCTCTGACCGTCGATCGTGAACGCGATACCAGTTTGGGTGGGCGCGAGCCGGGCGATCCAGACCTCTTCCGCAACCTGGCCCAACCCTTTCTTTGGCGCGGCAACCAGCACTTTCAAACTCGGAAACGCCATCTCTAATCGTGCGGCGAACTCCTGTAGCGACAACGGCGGTGCCGGTTCCGCCTTCAACGCGGCCGTCTTGTTCTGCTCTGCATTCGCAGGAACGCGACTACTCACCACGCTTACGGACGGAATGTCCTTAAACTCGTCGTTGACTAAATCCGGGTTGCGGTTTATCTCGACGCGCACCACGAGTGCGAACAGATTATTTGGATTTTGATCTGCAACCGGTTGCGACATCGCTCGATCGACCGGCGCGGGCGGTGCAGGCAAACCTGCACTTATCGGAGTGAGGAAGTTGATAATGTCGAGGACGAATTGAACCATCACGTCGCGCGGCGATGAGGCATTCGTGAGCAAAGCGGAGCCTTGCATTGTCGAGCTGAGCGTCACGCGCACGTCGGGCTGAGTCAACTGGTAATAGATCGTCTGGAACTTGCCCAGATCGGTCAGCGCCATGTCCCTCGTCTCTTCAGGATCATCATCGGCGGGCAGATAGAGATCGGCGTTGAATCGCAGCGTGACGGACAACTCCGGAGCTCCGCTCGGTTCACTACGTTCGATAACGTAATCAGACGTGACTGCCGGCCACTGATCGAGCGCGATGAGGTTGTCGATGTAACCAACCGGGAATCCCTGATCGGGCCAGCTCGGATCGATCACGCTGGAGTCGATCCAGTTGCCGAACAGGTCTTGCCAGTTAAAGTTCAGTATGACTGTATTCCCGACGCCGTTGTATGGATTCTGGCGCGGGTTAGGTGTGCCTTCGCGGGTGTCCGCGGGTGCAGGTACAAACGGAAAGACAGGCACCACTGATTCATAGATCCAGTCTTTTGTTCCTTCAGGCGTGACCGGACTGATCGGAAGCGCCGAGTTGGTGCTTTCGAAACCGTTGCCAGGTTTGATGCGGTAGCCGATCAGGTTATACAACTCGGCCAATTGCTGTTGCGCATCGATGACGGGATTGTCCGATGTGGCCGCCGGACGAGTGAATTGGAACGCCACGTTCCCGGGCGGAATCGTCGGAATCGTTTCTTCGAGTCGATCGTCGAACTGAATCGTTCCTTCAATCAGACCCGGCACGTTCTTGTTGGCATGCGCGAGTGTCACCACAGTGGTGGAAAAACGCTCAGCCAACGACGCCAACGTATCGTTATCCGCGACTCGCCAAATCGTTTCCGGTAAACGGAGGAAACGAGCCTTCGACAGAGCGCTTGCTTTCGCGAAAGCGTTCACGTCAGCGATCGCCTGAGCGGTGACGTTGGCTCGCGACGCAATCGCATCCAACGATTCACCATTGCGACGCTGATAAGTCAGCGGCGGAATTCGCAGGTGGTTGCCGGCTGCAAGTTTCGCATGCGCGTTGTTGTACTGAGTTGCCAGTTGTGTGACCGTCACGCGATAACGCGCCGCCACATCAGCCAGGCTTTCGTTTGCTGCAAGCGTGAAGTTCGAGATAGTTTGTGTCACCGGCTGCACGTACAACACCTCGTTCTCGGTGTCGATCGCCTGGTGAATGACAACATTATTCAAGAAATTCCTGAGCACGTTGTCGGTGATGGAGTAGGTGACCAGCAACGTCAGCCGGGCGATGCCGTCCTGGCTGAACAGGTAGTCGGGCAGTCCACGCTTAGCGGCTTCGTAATACAAAATGTAGCCGCCGCTGTTGACGACCGACGATTCCCACAACAGTTTTAGAAACTCGATGTCGGTTTGGCCCAACGGATCACGTTGCGGTGAGGCTGCAGCCAAACGAAGCGCCATAGTCGCGTTGACCTGCGGCGGTTGCGATGCGGTCGACAGATTCGTCTGCAAAAGGAAGAACGTTGGATCGGCTTCAGATCTTAATCCTGTCGGCGGCGCATTCT
>Ga0126376_10000801_pt1 | contig 16109 bp, 16 predicted proteins | sample PanSoiMetPlot_15_FD_92760 | JGI IMG/M metagenome (GOLD analysis project Ga0126376, IMG submission 92760) | Tropical forest soil microbial communities from Panama - MetaG Plot_15 | ecosystem: Environmental > Terrestrial > Soil > Tropical forest > Bulk soil | place: Panama | collected 2016-02-17
CAGAAGCTCGACGCGCAGAAGTTGAACAAGAACGAATTGAAACTGGCGACGACGCTGGTCCAGGAGATGACCACCACGCTTTCAGAGATCGACACCGAAGACAACTACTACAACGCGATGCGGACCTTGATCGATGCGAAGATCAAGGGTCGCAAGGTAACGGAGTTCGAAGAAGTTGAAGAAGTCCCCAGACTTGATATCATGAGCGCGCTGAAGAAGAGTTTGCAGGCGTCGAGTCGCAAACCGATGGTCAAGGCGCCAGCGACAGCGGACAAGAAAAAGCCGCAGATCACGCTCGTGAAACCGCGTGCGGCGAAGAAGCGAAAGGTTGGTTAGGACACAAAGTTTTAGGTGCTAATGAAAGACCAGGGCACGAAGGTAATCTCATTTCCCTCACCTGTCCCTTCAAAGGCAGATTACCAACGTGTCAAATCTTCTTATTCTGTTAAAGAGATCAAACAACTGTTCGGCCTGAGTGAGAAGACGATTCGCCGTTGGACTGAACAAGGCATCATCGAGGCGGCATCGTCTTCACAGGCGGCGGATTACGTTTACGATTTCAACGCGTTGACACAGTTTCGACGCGTGCGCGAACTCCGTGCACAGGGTCACAGCATCCGCCAGATCGAAGCCGAGTTGCAGGGTCAGCTCAATCTCTTCCGCGTCGAAACACCGCGTCTCGCGCGCTTGCTCACTCCGTTTGAAGAAGCACTGCTGCTACACGAACAGGGAGATCCCAAGGCGGCCGAACACTATCTCGAGGCGATCGGCGAAGGCGACAACGTAGCCGAGGCTTATTGCAATCTCGGCATCATTAATCTCGAACGCGGCCAAATCTCCAGCGCGCTCGACAATTTCACCCTTTCACTAAAAAACGATCCGCGCCACGTTGAGGCACATTACAACCTGGCGAATCTTTACTACGACGCCGGCGATCTACAGTTGGCGAAACTTCATTACGAAGCGGCGGCACAAATCGAGCCCGGCTTCTCGCTGGTTTATTTCAACTTGTCGTTGGTTTATCACAAGCTCGGCGACCTTGTGGCAGCCTCGACGACGTTGGAAAAGTATCTGCAGTTGGAGCCTGAGGATGAAGACCTCGAAGTGTTGAATCGTCTTCTGAAAGCGATGAAGAACCACGCGCCGGCGCCGGTCGGCGCGGATCGCAAGTCGGATCCTCGTTAAGGTTGTTGGCGGTGGGCAGGAGGGCTGCCCACCTGGTCTAGTACTGGACCGCAAGAAAGGGTGAACGATCCGAAAATACGTAGTATTTCAAGGAAAACGCCAATTGCTCGGTGCTTCCAGAATATAGTTGCGGTGGTGGCGCAATTGCTTTGGGCCGACTATAATTTTGTACCTCCACTGCTTCTCCTGCTTTCAGTGGTTAGCTAAAACGTGCCTGAATTAGGGAGGTTTTCACCTGTGGCAAGTTCTAAGTGCCGTGTGCTTTGTGTGGACGATCATCGCGACACATCCGATATGTTGCAGATGCTGCTCTCTGAAGAAAACTACCAGGTTCATACTGCGGCCAGTATGCAGGAGGCCTGCGACATGGCGATGCGCAACGAGTATGATCTCTACGTTCTCGACAAACGCTTGCCTGACGGCACGGGTGTGGAGTTGTGTGAGACTTTGATGAAGCTCACTCCGGACGTGCCGTGCATCTTTTACACCGGCGACGCCTACGAGATACACCGTCGCGAAGCCTTCGCCGCCGGCGCCGCCGCATACGTCGCGAAGCCTGACATCGAAGGTCTCATTGACGCCGTCCATCAACTACTCTCGAATAGCGAGTGCGCCACCACGTCATAAGCTAGGCTTGCTTGACACTCAAAACACCGCACGTATAATTTTCGGCGCGTCACTAAGGGCCGATAGCTCAGTTGGTAGAGCAGCTGACTCTTAATCAGCGGGTCGCAGGTTCGAGCCCTGCTCGGCTCACCATTCAATTCAATGACTTACGGCAGGTTGAAGGGCCTGCCGTTTTTCTGTTGTGACAAACTTGTGACGTCGTTTTTGTCGATACTCAGACAAAACGACAATCGCTCCACGCTTTCCTTGATCGGTCGCGTGGATGTAACGCATCGTTGTCACAATCGACGCATGTCCCATCAACTCTTTAATTTTCACGACATCAACGCCGGCGTCCGCTAAGCGAGTGCCGAACGTGTGACGCAAGTCGTGAAACGTGAAGTTGGTGATGCCCGCTTCACGACACGCCGCGGAAAACGACTTCTTTACATCCGTGTATCGCGTTCCGGTGTCAGGATTCGTAAAACATATTCGGCATCACCGCTTTGTTGACTCAGTTCCAATAGAGCCTCTCGGACAATTGGCTCCATCGGCATCGCGCGATCCCTATTGGTCTTTGTCTCTGTAAAGTTAATGAGATTCAGACCGAAGTCCACATTCGACCAACGGAGCTTTGGTAGCTCTCCACGCCGCGGTCCGGCGTAAAGTGCCACCGTTACGAGCGGTCTGAGATATTCGCGCTCGCCTGTTAGCTCTGCAAACAATCTATCTTCCTCTTCGAAAGATAGATGCCTGGTTCGCTGATTGTTTTCAGGTAGTGAATCCACCTTCCTACACGGATTCTCCGTTATCTCATCGTAGTCAACGGCCATTCTGAAAATGCCAGATAGAATCGCAAGCTCCCGATTCACCGTCGCGGGCTTTCGCGGTCTACCGTAGCGAGTAATTGATTTCATTCGTTTGACTTTGAACTCCTCGACCATCTGATGATCGATTTCGCTCAAACTCTTGTTCCCGAAGTGACGACAGAAAACTTTGGCGTGTAGAACATCGTCACGACTGGAACGCTTTGTAGCTTTGGCCCAGGGTAAGTAGGTATTCTGCACGAACTCAGTAAATGATCTGCTTGCCGAAGTTTTGCCAAACTTGCGCTCATAGATCTTGTTCTTGATCTTCGCCTCAGCTTGCTGTGCTTCTGCCTTCGTACGCGCCTCGGGTAACGCCCCCCTGTATCTCTGCCGGCGGATCATGAAATCGTAGTGATAACGTGTTCCGCGTTTTCGGATTGTCATCCGGTTGCTCCTTTCCGGTTGCAGCCGCCAGGAGCAGGCGCCACTTTACCACGTACCGGCATGAGCCCGCGTTTCTTTTCACGTTTGCGATCGGCTTCCGCCAACATCCATTTGTGAATTGCAGTCGGATCGAATCTAACGAGATCTCCGGCCATGAGGAACGGAATGTAATCGCGATCAAACCCAACCGTAAATCGTGCTCACACTAACCTGGAGGCGGTGGGCCAACTGCGCAACCGTCAGATAGCTTGGTTCACTTTCAGCCGTCGATTCAGAACACATGAGAGTTCAGCATTTTTAGATTCCGCATACTTCGACAATCATCAATGTCTGTGCCGTAGCAGCTGATTGCTATGAGCGCATCGGTTTGTTGAGGGCATCGTGTAAGTTGCACCTGGCGCGTTCTTCACACTGCACAGAAACCGTTAACGACTGCCCAAGATACCGTCACTGTTGAACCTCCTCGGCATTGTGTTTGGCCTATGCGAGCAGCGGTCTCAGTTGGGCCACAAAATGGGAAACTCTAAGGTCTCAATTGCTGAGTAGAAATGGACTTACGCGGAATCTTAGGATTCCTAAGGTTTTTTCTTAGGAACTCCGAAACTCTAAGGTCTTAGAATCTATAAATTGAGTGATTTTCGAGGGACTGAAAAAGGCGTCTATCCTGTCCGCTCAATTAGGATGAGTTCCTAAGGTCCAATGTACCTCGATTTGGAGCGTCGGATCACACCTCATGGAAAATCTCAGTTCTGTGAAATCAGACACGAGCCGTAGGCGAGTGCAGCCCCACACAATTGATGCCCGTTCGAGTAAATGCGACACGTTGGAAATCAAAAAAAGGAATAGACGGCGAGGCGTTTGATAAGACTGATTGGACAAAACCGCTACGCGGTAGGCTCGCGAGCGGTTTTTTGAACCTCGCTGATCACTTCACTTCCGCATAGCGGAAAGCTCCCTTCAACAAAGCATAATGTTAGTCGCCAAACGAACATTTCGCCTCTGAAAGGAGCTTCCCATGACTACTCTCCGTCAACGCCTGATCGATGATCTGCGGATACGCAACCGATCAGCGCATACCATCAGGATCTACATCGACTGCGTCAGACACTTTGCCCGGCATTTCGGCAAGTCGCCGGAGTTGCTCGGGCCAGAAGAGATTCGTCAGTACCAAGTATATCTGGTCAACGAGCGCCACGTCTCCTCGAGTAAACTCATTCAAACGGTCTGTGCGCTGCGCTTCCTTTACTGCGTTACCTTGCAGCGCGACTGGGCCATCACACGTATTCCTCAGCCAAAACAGCCGCGCCGCTTGCCCGTAGTGCTTAGTCAAACAGAAGTCAAACAGCTCTTCGACTCGATTCGCAATCTCAAGTACCGGGCCCTATTCATGACCGCCTATGCTGGTGGTCTGAGAACCTCAGAAGTGGTGCGCCTGCGCCTGACTGACATCGACTCTGAGCGCATGGTGATCCGCATCCACCAAGGCAAGGGACAGAAGGATCGCTACGTGATGCTCGCGCCCACTTTGCTCAAGGTATTGAGACAATACTGGCAGCAGGAACGCCCAACCACCTGGCTGTTTCCGGGTCAGGACGGCCACCAACCGCTTAGTCGGCATCGCGTGGCTGAGATGTGTAAGCGACTGGGCGCCGCTGCCGGCGTGAAGAAGCCCGTCACCGTCCGAGCTTTGCGTCACTCGTTCGCCACGCACCTGTTGGAAGCCGGTCAGAACGTGCGCGTCATTCAGATGCTGCTCGGACACCGCAGCCTGCGCACGACGCAGCTTTACACTTATGTTTCAGCCAGCGCCGTGCGTGCGGCCCCAAGTCCACTCGAGTTTCTGGCCATTGGTGTTGACGACGAAGAGCGGTCGTAAGCATGCGACCACCGTTGGAGGTGGCCGACATCTTCCGCCAGCACGGCGACGACTTCCGCCTCACGCACACGCTGTCGCCAGAGCAGTGTCGCGTGATGCGCGCCCTTGAGCGCTGTCGCACCGCGAGGCTGGGCGGACATGTTGAGCAATGCGATGCGTGTGGCCACCAACGCATCGCTTACAACTCTTGTCGTAATCGCCATTGCCCAAGTGTCAATCACTGGCCAAGGCTCGTTGGCTGCAAGCACGCCTCGACGATCTCTTGCCGGTGGAGTAATTCCATGTGGTCTTCACCTTACCCGAGCAACTCGCGGCGGTGGCTTTGCAAAACAAACGGGTCGTCTACAACCTGTTATTCTCCGCAGCCGCGGAGACGCTGCGAACGATCGCTGCAGACCGGCGCCACCTTGGCGCCGACATCGGCTTTCTGGCCGTGCTGCATACATGGGACCAAACATTGCGTCATCATCCGCACCTGCATTGTGTCGTTCCGGGTGGTGGTCTATCGATGGATGGAGAAGGCTGGCGCAGTTGTCGGCCCGGTTTCTTCTTACCAGTGAATGTGCTGGCGCGACTGTTCCGCCGTCTATTCCTGCAGGGACTTGAAGGCGCCTATGAGAAAGGCCAACTCAGCTTTCATGGCTCATGCGCTTTCCTGGCGCAGCCGACCGCGTTCAAGCGCCTGCTCAAAAGTGTGCGGGCGCGCGAGTGGTGGGTGTATGCCAAGCCACCTTTTGGTGGTCCAGCCCAGGTGCTGGCTTACCTCGGTCGCTACACTCATCGTGTGGCGATCTCGAATCATCGGCTCCTTTCGTTGCAGGATGGCAAGGTTAACTTTAACTGGAGAGACAATCGGAACGGCCAACTGCGGTCCACCATGACGCTCAGTGCCGATGAGTTCATACGTCGGTTCCTGTTACACGTGCTGCCACGCGGCTTTCAACGTCTTCGTCAGTTCGGACTGCTTGCCAACCGCCGCCGCGCTGCACAATTGGAACGTTGTCGCCAGTTGCTGAACACAACAGCTCAGACTATTGAAGCTCTGCGCCGCGACTATCGATCTCTCTATCAAATAGTCAGCGGTACTTCGCTGCGCCAATGCCCGGCTTGTCGTACGGGCGCCATGAAGTTCTTTACGACTCTGGTACCGCTGACTCACTATGGGGCGCCCCACAATCAACCCGCGTCTGCGATTGTATTTCAGGCGATCGATTCATCGTGAGGATAGGTCTCCTAAAGACATGCCAGACATGCCACGAATCACCATGATGCATTTACTCGTCGCTGACCCGTGGACACGCGGAACTGTGTTCTCCTCGCTAGAAGTTTGTCGTGTGGCAGTCCAATCTTCGTTGCTTATTCGACCCAGCGGGCCGACTTTCGCTTCATCGCTCCACATTTGCGATCACAAATCCTTACCACGGCCCCTATCGCGCAGATGACCCGTTGATTGAATCTCCATAGTTCCACCCCGCGGTTTCGTCCAACGCAGTTCTTTCTAAAGTGCTCGCCTTGCGGGCCATACCCTCGATGGATCAACTTCCTCCAACTCGCTCAATACTGCGGCGAGACTTCAGAAAGAATCCTCTGAGTTATGTTCGAGGCTTTGGGAGAACATAATGAAGAGGATTCTTTCCGAAGTTTCGCCGCGAGAGTAGTGAAGTTTAGGGGAGTGAAGCTTCGTCGTTAGCACGGTCGCGCGGCGAACACTTTGGAAAGAATTGTATTGGACGAAACCGCGGTCGATGCTATGGCGATTGAATGAACCAAGCACCTAACGGTAAAGCCGTGGGAAGAGCATGCGGAGATTGTCATTGGCGGTGACGAGAGAAAGCGCATGAAAAGTGGTCCTTCAACGGTCGAAGATCCGGCTGACGGATAATTAGCCTGCGGGCGAAAGCGCGAAGTTCGGCGCTCGTGCCTGAAGTTAGACACACCCGTCTCGAGGCACGCCGGTTTGCAATTTGTGTAGCAGTGAAGCTCTGCGCAAAACCTCTTCTCTTTATGATGAATCGAAGCTCTGAACCGCAACTACGGTGAGGCGTTGGCTACCCGCATAGCTAACCACCGGGACAAGCAGCCCAGCGAACTTCATGTAGCCGGTGCGACAAACGCGACAATGATCCAGCGATTCGCCGGTAACGGTTTCATAGAGAGACTTATAGTCGCCGGGAAGCGGCGCGGTAGTGGGAACTGCGGCACCGAGCAATTGGCGACAACGTGCCAGTTGATCGTGGCGGCGGCGATTGGCCAGCAATCCGAATTGGCGAATGCGTTGAAAGCCGCGCGGCAATACGTGCAACAGGAAGCGACGTATGAACTCGTCGGCCTTGAGGGTCATCAGCGATTGTTGCTTAGCGTGACGGTAATCTCGCCATTTGAAGGTAACCTTGCCATCTTTCAAAGACAGTAACCGCTGGTTTGAGATCGCCACGCGATGTGTATAACGACCGAGGTAAGCCAGCACTTGCTCTGGCCCACCGAACGGAGGCTTGGCATAAACCCACCACTCGCGTGTGCGCAGGTTGGCAAGCAATTGCCGGAAAGCGCGCGCTTTGGCGAGAGGTTCAAGCGAGCCATTAAAGGTGAGTTTGTCATTCTCGTAAGCGCGTTCCAGACCCTGCAGGAACAATCGCCGAAACAAACGCGCGAGTACGTTGACGGATAGAAAGAATCCGGGCCGACAACTGATCCAGCGCGCTCCGTCAACTGATAGACCACCACCGGGAATGACGCAATGGAGATGAGGATGATGGCAAAGAGTCTGGCCCCAGGTGTGTAGCACGGCCAGAAAACCGATCTCCGCGCCAAGGTGTCGCGGGTCAGCCGCGAGGGGGCGCAACGTCTCGGCGGTGGTGGCGAACAGCAGGTTGTAAACGACGCGCTTATTCTGTAAGGCCACGGACGCGAGTTGCTCCGGCAGCGTGAACACCACATGGAAGTATTCCACGGGCAACAGATCCGCGAGGCGCGCCTCGAGCCAACGCGCTTTCGCCAGCGACTGACACTTGGGGCAATGGCGATTGCGACACGAGTTGTATGAGATACGTTGGTGGCCGCACGTATCGCACTGCTCAACATGTCCGCCCAAGGCTGCGGTACGACAACGCTCGATGGCGCGCATGACTCGACGCTGCTCTGGCGACAGCGGGTGCGTAAGTCTGAAGTCGTGCCCGTGCTGGCGGAAGATGTCGGCCACCTCCAACGGTGGTCGCATCCTCAGAGGCGGTCAGCGTCAACTCGATAAGCCAGAGCTTCAAGTGGACTGACCGCTGCGCTGACGGTGCCGGTAGATACGTGCGTGTAGACCTCGGTAGTGCGCACATTGCGATGGCCCAACAGAGTTTGAATGATGCGAATGTCGTTTCCGTTTTCCAGTAAGTGGGTGGCGAAACAGTGGCGCAAAGCGCGTATCGTGACCGGCTTCTTCAGACCAGCGGCTTTACCAGCCTTGCGACAAGCTTCTACCGCGGCGTGATTACTGATCGGTTGTTCCGGATTCTTGCCGGGGAAGAGCCAGGTCTTCGGTCGTTCGCTCTGCCAATAGCGACGCAAGATAGCCAGCAAGGTAGGCGCGAGCATCACGTAGCGATCTTTCCTGCCTTTGCCCTGGCGTACCCGGATGACCATGCGGCTGGAGTCAATATCCGAGACTTGCAGTTGTGTGACTTCCGATACGCGCAGACCGGCAGCGTAAGCAGTCATCAAGAGTGCCAAATACTTTGGCCTGCGCACCGCGTCAAAGAGTCGTTTGACTTCCTCTTGACTGAGCACCACTGGTAGCCGCTTAGCGTGTCTCGGGTAAGCAATCTGACTGATGGCCCAGTCGCGCTTCAGCGTAACGCAATAGAGAAACCGCAAGGCGCTGACTATTTGAATGAGATAACTCAAAGAGACGCGGCGCTCGTTGACCAGATATACTTGGTACCGACGAATCTCTTCTGGCCCCAGCAACTCCGGCGATTTGCCGAAGTAGCGGGCGAAGTTGGCAATGCAGGCGACGTAAGCTTTGATGGTGTGCGCGGACCGATTGCGTACTTTCAGATCATCGATCATGCGTTGACGAAGAGTGGTCATGCGAAAGCTCCTTTCACGGGCAGAATGTTCGTTTGGTTACAAACATTATGCTCTGCCGGAAGGAGCTTTCTCTTGCTTTGAAATCGATCCGAGAAGATCACGCCGAGGATTACACAGCTACTCTCATGAGCTTACCGCGTAGCGGTTTTGTCCAATCCAGTCTTATCAGACGACCGTCCTTATTGAGTCTTCATTCCTCACCAGTCTAAAACGCTTGAAGTTTTCGTGCAGACAATAACGTATCTATCATGCGACCATGAGCAAAACTGAGTTCCTCGAAGAACTACCCAAACTCACAAAGACGGACCGCCGAGAAATCCGCTTGAGATTGGCCGAACTCGACAGCGATGATTGGCTTGATGACGAAGAACCGTTAACGATTCACGAAAAAGCGCTACTCGAAGCTCGCCTCGCCGCATATGCTAAGGATCCAGATGCCGGTAGCACATGGGAAGAAGTTGAGCGCCGAATCCGAGCCCGCCTCAGTCTTCAACAGAACGGATGGCCAGAGCCTAATCATCAGACCAGAAGCTGAGGCTAGGGATGTGCTTGATGCGCACGTCGATTTCATCTCGAAGATCGACGCCTTCGGACTTCATTAAACATTCAAAATAACTAGCAACACTACTACCTCGGTACCAATGTGTTAGACATTTCAAGCGGCGCTATTTAAGAGGTACAGCAATTGTTTCTTTTCCGAAATCTTTCATCGAATACTTTGCTGCATTCCGATAAGAGCGATAGGTTCGTAGTGTTTGAAGACTAGGATCTGCAATCTCACTCAGAGCGGTCCCAAGCGTTTCGTTCGACAGATCTATCGTGGTGGGTGAGGGATCACATCGACGAACGAGACGGACCGATAATTCCTCCAACTGATCCCAACGAAGCAGAATGAATTTCGCCAACATGTGATCGTTATCCAGTACAGCCTCCGGATCAAAGCTAGAAGAACATTCTATGTCCATCAGCGCATTAGTAATCTCATCTTCTTGAATGCTCGTGTTAATTGATATGCCGGGTAGCTTCTTAGTCAACAATCGCTGCAGTTCTTCAATCTTTTTCTTGAAAGATGGAGGCGTCACAAAAATAAGCGCATCAAATCTCTGCGCTCTCGTCACAGCCCTGTCGAAATACTCGATGTGATTTGTCGCAATAAAGTAAATGACCTTACGTTGTTTCCAAAGCTCCGCAAGTTTTGGAAGCATGCTTGTTGTCAGAAAACGTCCAAATGCGTCAGGTTCTACATCTCTCTCACGCACAAGCTCATCAATTTCATCGAAAAGAATGACCGTATGATCGAGTTGCATCAGTCGTTGAAATATCTCATCGGCTGTCCGTTGCACCACAGGGAGTCCCTCGGCAACAAAATGACTGGCGTGGAGTTCGACGTAATGCCAGCCAATGGCACGCGAAACTGCACGTGCCAAGTTCGTCTTACTGGTCCCAGGTGGGCCAAAAAATATAGCCGAACGCGCTTGAGTTGTGCGTATGGGTTTGTAATCTGGTTCAAGTTGAGGCTCTTTTTCAATGGGTGTCGCTGTGTTTACAAATAAAGTAAGTAGTTGGTCTGACACCTTTTCGGAATTGGCGGTGGGAGGCCACGTGTCACCCCGATCAGCAATATCTGTCAAACCTTTTGTATCGGGGCGCGAAACAACCACCTGGTTGAGTTCTTTCCCCGCAACCTCACGAGTCCATACACCCAATAAACGCCTCAGCGATTGAGCATAAGAGAATACACTAGCTGTGGCCCAGCTTTCGGCATATATGTGGTCGATCCGATGACCGGAACTCCAGCCTAATCTGGAACCATCCCAGGTCGCCGCTCCAGCCACCGACAATGGAATCTGCGTCGTTATGGCGTAACGCCAAAGCATCATCAATTTAGGTAGAAATGGGCGGAGTGTTGCCCGCAAAAACTCCCCTTCGTCTTGCCTCTCCAGTACTGTTTTTAAAAGTACAGTGAACGTTTCATAAACATAACAGTATGCATTTCCAGCTTCTCTATAATGAAACAAAGGTCTTCCATGATGCCACGTGCCAGCAGGCGTCTGCTGATCAAAGAGAGCCTTGAACCCTCCGCGCAGAAAATCTTGATCCGCTAATTGGGATTGAAAACCAGTACCAAATCTAGTCAGTATTGCTAAGGACCACGCAAGCTGATCCGAATCTAGTGTTGACGAAGCTCCAACATGTAATGAGATTTGGCGACCGGCGACCTCTCGTGCCCACAACAGCATTTGATCCCTCAATCGTTGCAGCGACAAGTTTTTTTCGAGCCTTTCATATTGGGGGCTGAACCTTGTTTCAAGTTGCTTCAGTATGGTTAGGAACCAATAAGTGTGAAATGCGTTTGCTGGATACCAATCCCTTTCGTCCTTCACGTTTGGGTCGGCTTCACCGATAGCGAAGCGATCGGCTTTGCTAAGTTGTTTCAGGATCGTTTTTAAGTGACTGGCAAGGCGTGCGTCATAATCGGGAATGTGTCTAATAACGAACGGCAGAGCTCGGCATCGACAGTAGATGCGAGCAGAACCTTCGGACTTCCATTTTTTTGCTTGGCGACTAATTGCCAGTGTGGCGAATTTAGAAGCCATTTGGGGATCGATTGATTTGTCGCCAGGGAAAAACTCATCTGGGCAATCCAACAAAGATTCGATGCAAGTGCCGGTACTTGTAAGGTGGTGAAGTTCGGTACCGAGATCACGCTCGTGAAGATTCAGTTTGAAGCTTGGCCCAGATTTGAACGCGAGAATGCTGGGTATATGCGCTTTGCAGAATTCTTGCAGTAATTGTCGATCGCGGGCGAGGTCCGCAAAATCAGAGGACATGATCAATTTCCCCGGTGGATAGTCGGATTGAGAGTTTTAAGAATGGAGCAAAAGTTTCTCGATATTTAACAGCTCCTTCTTCTGAACAACGTCGCCTAGATCGATGTTCAAAATATTGGCCATATGAATCACGTAAATGAATACGTCCGCCAATTCCAAGGACTCCGCATTTCGTATAGCTGGCCCATGTCTGGTCAATTTTTCTTTTTTTCTCAGAGCTCTTGCGAGTTCACCGATTTCCTCCATCATCAAGAGTAAACAGTTTTGAGAACTCTCGTGGTCAAATCCCCGTTGAACTGCCGCGCGTCTATAGTAGTGTTGGAAAACCTTAAGCTGTGGAGGAGGCGGTGGAATTCTCTTGGCAGTTACCTCAACAAATACTTCTTCAGGCGATTCTACAATAGTCACAAATGATCGAAACGCCTCATCTACCGGCTGCGATGTCGCGAAGACTGGGATGCCGCTGGCCCTTGCAAACCCAAGTTCCAAGGCCGCCGTTGGACCGACATATCCGTTTGGAGCATGCAGCCAAACCAAGCGCGCTCGCTCAATCGCATCGAGGTGCCTCAACTCCAGGCTTTCCGCCGTTTGAGATTGTTCTCCGCGCATATACACGAAGCCGTTCTTTTCATTTACGATATCCACATTCGACGGTGATAAGACATTAAAACCAAGGTCTTTCAACTCCTGAAACGCGCGACGAAGTCCCTCTACATCTCTTCGAAAAGTACCGCACAAGACGACGTCTAATTCATCGATACCTCCGACGAATCCCGGACGAAGCACAGGAACCACGATCTCTACAGCTTCAGGACTGAACATCTCTTCATAGCCCGGAAAAGGAAGAAGATTTCCGGTATTTCCCACGATTTTTCGACGCGTCTTGCCAGGCATTTTGACTCCAGTTACAGATCCTCTAGAACCAGCCGGATTGTAGAGGATGGTAGAAACGGCCTCCAAATTGTGAAAAAAATCGTGAGGTCGTTGATGTGTAAGGACTTGTTTTCCTACCCACTTTGAGGATTTCCTGTGGATAATCTGTGGATTAGCGGATGCGGGATTCCCTACCAAGCCTCTGCGGTTGTGGTTTGACGAGTCTAACCATCGATATGGCACGACTTGCCTCATTTGTGAGGTCATTTGTGAGTTATCCGCCATCTTGTGGAAAACCTGCACTGTGGAAAATTGAAACAGGCCTAGTGTTTTATTTTCTGGTAGAGTCAGTGGGCGTCCTACGTCCACTTTAGAGGAAAAACTTTCAAGGCGCAACGACATGACAGAAAGAGAAGGACATATCTTTGTAATCGAAGGCCCAGACGACGTGGGCAAGACTACGTTGGCTGGTATGCTGTCAAAACGCCTTTCCTCCAATGGGTGCAGAAACGAGATCCTGTCTTTTCCTGGGAGTGAACCCGGGACAGTCAGCGAGTTGATTTATCGCTTCTACCATAACCCAGCCGCTTTCGAAGTCAGCGAAATTTCACCTGTCGCGATGCAAGTTTTACTGACAGCGGCCCATGCCGAAGTGATAGAGGCCAGAATCAAGCCATTGATTAGTGCTGGTATCAATATTGTCTTGGATCGCTATTGGTGGTCCACCTGGGTTTATGCCACCGTTGAGGGCGTTCCCCCTTCGATCATTGAGCGTATGATAGCTCTTGAGAAGGAAATCTGGGGAACGATTCGGCCTGAAATTATTTTCCTTGTTTTGAGGAAGCAACCGTTTCTAGACCAACCTGAAAGCCGTCAGTGGTCAGACATAGTAAATTTGTACACCGATCTACTAGCAACGGAGAACCATACCTCTACAGTTCAATTGATTCGGAATGAGAGCAGCGCATCCGAAGCACTTAACCTAATGGTTTCGTCCATCTCATCCAGATACGAATATTGATTCCTTTGACAGACCTATTAGACTTCTGCGAACCGTGATCTCACTCCGGGTGCGGGGAAATAATTCATTTAAACTCAGCTTCCAGCTTGGTGAGGGTTTCTGGACCAGGCAATAAAGAAACTGTTCCGTTTTCTATCTCGACCTGGCGGCGCTCGACCTCTACTGCCCAAGCTTCTTCCACTGCCGGGTCAGTATCAAGAGTGGCTAGCAATCGATCGACAAGTCTCACTCGATCCGCAAGCGTTAACTGTAAGGCTGCGGCTTCAAGCGTTTCGAGGGTTTCAGTTTCTGATGCCATTATGCTTTCCATTCAGACTCGCCGAACAATTCTGATCGAACATCATCCCATGAGATCAACTCCACCGTGCCGGCATCGATCTCGGCTAAGCGTCGCTCGATCTCTGCGGACCATGCTGCTCCAACGTCTGACTCCAACATACGATCCACTGTTGCTCCTGGCTGTTTCATCAGTGATTTGTGAGGCCAGTTTATCACCTCGATCGGCCAATTGGGTCCGCCCACACGGGTCCCCCGTGAAGGGCGGTCGCCCGATGTGGTCAGTCGTCGTTCGCGGAGTGACGAGTTGGTCAATGACTTCCGCGGGTCCTGTCGCTGATCACTAGCCGAATTCGTTGTGGCAGACTTGTGGCAGGAATAAATGGAAACCGACTGTTAACGGATGGGAACCGATGTAAGCAAGTTCAAAAACCCTTGATTTTGCTCATGGCTGCAACTCGATTCAAAATCAATTAGTTAAATTTTGCTGCCAAACTAGATTCGGGATCGTGAGCTCGACGAGTTAGAATCCACTACCCCGGGCCAGACTTGCGAAGGAAAACCGCGTCTCCTCGGAAGAGCGTTCGTTGTTTGTTGGAGTGATTGTCAGGGAGTCTCATAGATGAGAAACACGGACATAGAACGGTGGGCGCTTCAGGTTATCGATCGTGTCGGTCGCAAACAACCTATTGAGGATTCCCAGGTTGAGCTAAAAAGAGAATGGCCCGCGAACCCTTGGCGCGCTGCCCGTCGCATCGCCGGTCACGCTAATGCTGCTCGCGGTGAGCCTATCCTGTGGTTGATTGGCGTAGACGAAACGACAGGAGTTAGAGGCGTAATGTACTCCGATTTTGCAGGCTGGATCGCTCCTGTACTCGCCTATTTCGATCAATTGCCGCCAACCTATTTCGATCTTAATGTTCCGACGCCGACTGATCAGATAGTTGTGGCTGTTGTTTTCGAAACGGATCGCGCTCCCTACGTCGTAAGAAACCATCACTTTGGTACTCGTAGTGATGATCCAATCGCACTCGAAGTTCCTTATCGTCGAGGCACAGAGGCGAGAACAGCCACACGCGCTGAAATCCTACTCATGCTTTCTGACGCTAACTCACTGCACACTTTGTTGGCGGAGTTACCGTGGAATCTCGAGGTTGCTAATCGGGATGGACCTCACCAAGGGCAATACCGGATTATTGAATTCGAAAGGCTTTTTGGCAAACAATTGTGGAATACCCTGAATGAAGACACTCAAAGGTATTTGCGGGATGCCTATATCGCCATTTCCCAAGCACAGAGTCTGGTCCGGAGTTATGAGGCCGCTGACGCACGATCGAGGATAAATCTTCAGGGAGAAATGATTGCAGCCAGGGTGGAAGCGCGACCGTTAATCGAGGTTGCTTTGCGTAGCCTCAGAGAATTGACGGGAAGAAACTAAAAGCTGGCAGCCATAATCTGTTGTTGATGTTTTTGCCTCACCTCTTCTGCCTGTTAGAAATGGACTTAATCTCCGTAAACAGACCTTGCGGTTGCGACAAACTTGTGACAACACCACAGCGAAACTAGCCTTAATAGGTGGTAATAGATGGACTCGCTGGCGGCTGCAATCTGTAACAAATGTTAGTAAATTATATGAGCCGTAATCTGATGCAATGCTCGTGATCGCACTCTTAATCAGCGGGTCGCAGGTTCGAGCCCTGCTCGGCTCACCAGAATTAGAAATGATTTACGGCAGGTTGAACAGCCTGCCGTTTTTCATCTCAGGTTGCCGTGAGCACTTCCGCTCTAATCTCTCGCGAGCACACTCCCTACCTGCACGCCCTAATCGTCGAATCAACCGCTTCCTTCGCTCGTGACGGAATCGGACTCGCATGCAGCAACGACACAAACTTCTCCGCCACACAATCCTGCGCCGCTGGCGTTCGTAGCCCGGCGATCTTTGCCTGATCACGCGCGAAATACTTCGCCTTGTTACCATTTATGCACTTGTCGCACTCAAACTGTTTTCCGTCGAAGAAACTCGCCAGCGTTGGCATTCCCTTCAACGTCTCCGCAGGATGCGCCACACGATAATCATAGATCTTCACTTGCAGGCACCCACAGTCATATCC
>Ga0126376_10000803_pt1 | contig 16090 bp, 12 predicted proteins | sample PanSoiMetPlot_15_FD_92760 | JGI IMG/M metagenome (GOLD analysis project Ga0126376, IMG submission 92760) | Tropical forest soil microbial communities from Panama - MetaG Plot_15 | ecosystem: Environmental > Terrestrial > Soil > Tropical forest > Bulk soil | place: Panama | collected 2016-02-17
CGGCGCACCACCCTCAAGCTGATCGATCCCGGCCAGCGCATCCGCGCCACCGTGATCGGCGCGTCGCAGTTCACCGTGCAGGTCAGCGGCAAGACCATCCATCTGCCGCGGCGCGGCGTCCTGCCAGTGCGCAACGTGCCGGTGGTGCCGATCGGCCTCGATCTCGGCGGGGCGATCGACGGCGCCGCGATCACGGCCGCAATCCGAGCGGGCCTCGCGCGGCTCGACCTCGACCCGAATGCGCGCGTCGCGATTGCGTTCTCCTGGCATGGCGATCCCGACCACCCGCGCGTTGCGCTGGCCGGAGCAGCGATCATGAAGGCGGTCGCCCCAAATGGCCTACGCAGCCATCCGCTGCTGCTGATGATCGATGGCGATATCGGCAAGACCATGGGTCGCATCCTGACCGAGGAACTCGGCCTTTTGGGCGATCTGGTCTCGATCGACGGGGTGCAACTGGCGGAGCTCGATTTCGTCGACGTGGGGGAATTGATCTCACCGCCTGGGGTGGTTCCCGTGGTGATCAAATCGCTGTTGTTTTCGTGACGGTTAGCGGGTTGACTGTTGTCGGATGACAGATGTCAGAGGACAGAAGTCGGAAGAACTGAAGACAGAAAACGTTCCTGATCTGACGTCTGACATCAGTCACCTGTCATCCGTTTGGAGGAAACCATGAGCGAGCAAAAGCCGCGCTACGGCGTCGATGCCTACCTCGACTGGGTCGAGATGGAGGGCTTGCGGGTGTTCGAGGATTATGCGGTCGACCTGTTTGCTGTCGAGACCGCCATGTGGCCGCGCTACGGTGTCAAGGCGGGGGCAGTTCATCTCAAAGGTCGCGGCGATTTCGCCAACATGTTCATATTCGAAATTCCGCCCGGCGGCGCGACAACGCCGCAGCGTCATCTCTATGAGGAGGTGGTCTATGTGCTGGCGGGAGCCGGCTCGACTCAGATCGAATTTGCGGACGGCCGCAAGAAAAGCTTCGAATGGGGGCCGCGCAGCCTGTTCGCGATCCCGCTCAACGCGACGCATCGCCATTTCAACGGTTCCGGGCGCGAGCGCGCCCTGATCGTCTCAACGACTGACTTGCCGCTTGTCATGAACGTGTTCCACGATGCGCGTTTCGTGTTCGAGACCGACTACGAATTCACGGCACGCGCCGGCAAGAACGAATATTTTGCGGGCGAAGGTGATCTTATCACGGTGCGGCCCGGCAACCATATGTGGGAGACCAATTTCGTTCCTGATCTCGCCGCTATCGAGCTTAAATCCTGGGGCGACCGCGGCGCCGGCGGCACCAATATCATGTTCGTGCTCGCCGACGGCACTATGCATGCCCACATTTCGGAGATGCCGGTCGGCACGTACAAGAAGGGCCACCGCCATGGGCCGGGCTTTCATGTCATGTGCGTCACCGGCCATGGCTATTCGCTGTTGTGGTATGCGGACCAAAAGGACTTCCAGCGGCTCGACTGGAAGCACGGCGTGGTGTTTCCGCCCGCCGACCAGCAGTTCCATCAGCACTTCAACACCAGCCAATTTCCGGCGCGCTATCTCGCCACCGGGGTCGGCGGGTTGCGCTATCCGCTCACCATGCAGCAGCGCCGCTCGCTCCTCGGCGTCAAGCCCGGCGACAAGGGCGCGGTGTCGCTTAACATCAAGGAAGGCGGCGACCAGATCGAATACCAGGACCAGGATCCGCGCATCCATCCGCTCTGGCTTGAGGAGATGCGCCGGAACGGCGTCACGCCGCGGATGGATAAGTATTTTCCGGAAGGTGGGAAGCCGGTGACCGAGGCGGCGGAATAGAGCGCAATGGAAGGGCGGGGTTGGGCCTTACGTTTGGTGTCAGAACGGCAGCCCCTTCATGGCGAAGGAATACTTGAGGCCGATCCCGAACGTCCACTGATTCGGGCTACCGCTAGGTCCGGTTACTATCGGTGATGACGCGGTCGCTCCAACCAGCTTGTCATATTCGAGAACGCCGTAGGTCGCCCAAGTGGGATTGAAGCGATACTTTAGCTGCGTGCCTGCCCCGACAGCCTGCCAGCCTCCGCCGGCGTTGAATACCGGCAGCCCGGATGTGATCGATTGTGCCGGGGTAATGCTGAAGTACGGACTTTCGGCTCCGCTTGTGACCGCTCGCGCACGTGGACCGCCAGATAGGGTCAAGGCAGGAGAAAGCGGAACCACGGCATCCACAGCAAGGTTTGCGGTCATGCCGTTGGCGCCGCCGAAAGCCTGCAGCCCTTCGACGCGTGCGCGTAGCCAGCGCATTGCCCAATAATCGATGAAGCCGCCAAGCTGGTAAGTATATCCCACGTTGCCGAGCCCGTTGAGAGATGAGCTGTAGGCCTGCTTCCGCTGCCAGATCAGCGAGCCCACCGGGCCGGCAGCGAGTACGCCATTGTTGAGTACGGCGATTCCGATTCCGTCACGGGGGGGCGTGGAAACCCTCAGGCGATCCCGGGCGGCGCATGTCGAAATACGGTACCGGCACCATCGCCCATGCATTCGATCCCATGTATCGAGGAACGGCGCGGCCATCGGCACCAATCGTGACGATCCAGTCGGACGGGGCAGGCGGCGGCGGTGGGACCGCGATTTCGGACCCTTTGACCGAGGAAACAAGCGCTCCTACCAGCAACATCACGAGCGAATTAAGCCGGTATCGCATTGCGCCGCCCTCGCACAAACTCTCAGAAAGCAACATGATATGGCCACAAAGGTTTTCGGCGGTCTAGATTTTTGGCTCCTGCACAGCTTCTTAGTCGATCCTCGTGCTTTTCTCCAGCCTGTGTGGCGGTTTTGCACTATTTGAGTCGATTGCAGCCTGATACCCCTTGTCGATTAGGAGGTAGGCAAGGGCGTCAGCTTAAGCACGGGGTGTTGGAGATGGGCGGTTTCGACTTGACGCTTGTCACCGGCGCTAGCGGCTTTGTCGGCTCGGCCATCGCAAAGGCGTTTCGCGAGTCGGGCTACGGAGTTCGTGCGCTGGTTCGAGTATCGAGCCCAACAACCAACATCAACCCCGCTGATACGGTCGTCGTGGGCGACATTTGCGACCGCAAGGCGGTCGCGGCGGCGGTGCGCGGTGTCCGTTATGTGGTTCATGCCGCGGCCGATTACAGGCTCTGGGCACCATCACCGGCCGAGATTTTTCGAACGAACGTGGAGGGAACTCGCATTGTCATGGAAGAGGCCCTGCATGCCGGTGTGGAGCGGATCGTCTACACGAGCAGCGTCGCTACCATCGAAGTGCGCGCCGGAGCGCCCGCCGATGAAAGCCATCCGCTCACCGTGGAACGGGCCATCGGCGCCTACAAGAAGAGCAAGGTCACTGCCGAGAGAATGGTCGAAGACATGGTGAAAAACGCTGGGTTGCCGGTGGTGATCGTCAACCCATCGACCCCCATCGGCCCGCGCGATGTCAGACCGACTCCCACTGGGCGCATTATCATCGAGGCGGCGCGCGGGCGCATGCCCGGGTTTGTCGATACCGGCCTCAATCTCGTGCACGTCGACGACGTAGCGGCGGGGCATCTTGCAGCGCTGCGCAGGGGCTCGATTGGCGAACGTTACATTCTCGGGGGGGACAACGTGTATTTGCACGTCATGCTGGCGGAAATCGCGCGAATGATCGGACGCCGTCCACCCCGGCTGCGCCTTCCCGTCGTCGCAATTTATCCGCTTGCCGTCGGCACTGAGCTCTGGTCGCGCGTGAGTGGGCGCGAACCTTTCGTGACCCGCGATGCGCTGCGGATGGCATGCCATCACATGTTTTTCCAAGACGCCAAAGCCCGACGCGATCTCGCTTACCTGTCGCGGCCATACCAGGAGGGCATTGCCGACGCCATCGCCTGGTTCCGTGACGCCGGATACCTGAATGAGGGTAGGTCGTTGGTCAAAAGTCCGAATAACCACCCAGCACCACGTCCGGGCGACGCGTCTGCGCGATGATCTGTGGCTCAACCAGTGCGGCGAGTTCTTCGGCGTAACGATATCCGTGCGCACAATTCTCGAAGGCGTCTCGCGTACCCGGATGCAAATAGATCTCTGTCGTACCGGCAGGGAGATGGCGAAGGAGTCCATCGAGCCTCGCAGCCGACATCGCGCCGGACCAGGCAAGGCCAAAAACGCAATCTGGCGAACGCAATCCGGCCCGCCGTACGCGGCGGGCAAGCAACCTTGTCCAGGGCGCAATGTATCCAAGACCAAGCTTGATGCCTGATTCCACCTTGGTCAAGACAGCAGTCGGCTCGCGCGGCACTCTTAGTCCGAGCATGCTATAGCGCCCGCCAATCGCGATGATCTCGTTCGCGACCACCGGATGAAGATGGAAGTGCTTGTGAGCATTGACGTGGTCGAGAGCAAGCCCGGTTGCCTGATAGGCGCGAAATTGCGCTTCGATCTCCGCCCTCAGTTGAGCCCGAGCCGATGGCCGCGCGCATATCTCGAACCCAAGCCGGGCGAGGTCCGTGCGCAGACGCCCGGCTGCGTCAACGAGATCGGGCAGCCTTTCAGGCGGCAGCGCTGGTGTGCCATCAACGAGTACCAGATGCAGCCCGATACGCAAACTGGGAAGACGGCGCGCGCGTATTATTGCCTCCGCCGCCGCAGGGGCGGCAACCATCAGGCTCGCGGCCGTCAGGATCCCGTGCTTATGCGCCAGCTCCACACCGGCGTTGACTTCGGGCGCGAGCCCAAAATCATCGGCCGTGATGACGAGATGCTTCAGAGCACAACCTCACGTTCTCGCAAGAACCTAAAAAACTCTATCCCCTCTCGAAGCCGCCGCTTCATCATTTCAGGACTTCGCACCATTTCGCCGACGATCGAAGCGACCTTCGGAGCTCGCAAGTAGAATCGCCGATAGAAATCTTCGACAGATTGGAAGATTTCGGTGTGACTCAGGTGCGGGTAACTCAGGGCCGCAGCTTGAGTGCCAAGGTCGCTCAGCAATTTCGGTGTTTCATCAATGAGCCAGCCGTTTGCCAGCGCCTGCTTGTAAAGGAAAGTGCCTGGATATGGCGCGGCGAGCGAGATTTGGATTGTGTGCGGGTTGACCTCGGTGGCGAAGCGGATCGTTTCCTCGATGGTTTCCTTGGTCTCGCCTGGGAGGCCCAGGATGAAGGTGCCGTGGATGACGATGCCGAGTTCGTGGCAATCCTTGGTAAATCTCTTTGCGACGTCGATCCGCATGCCCTTCTTGATGTTGTGGAGGATTTGTTGATTGCCGGATTCGTATCCGACCAGAAGAAGCCGCAACCCGTTGTCCTTCATGACCTTCAAGGTCGCACGCGGCACATTGGCCTTGGCATTGCACGACCAGACGAGCCCAAGCTTACCAATCTCGCGCGCCAGTGTCTCGACGCGGGGCAGATTGTCGGTCAGGGTGTCGTCGTCAAAGAAGAATTCTTTTACCTGCGGGAAGGCCCTTTGGGCCCACGACAGCTCCTCGATCACATGCCCGACACTGCGAGTGCGGTAACGGTGACCGCCAATGGTCTGCGGCCACAGGCAGAACGAGCAGCGCGACTTACAGCCACGGCCGGTATAGAAGGAAATGTAGGGGTGTTTCAGGTACCCGCCAAAATAGTTCTCGATGACGAGGTCGCGCTTGTAGACCGGAGTGACGAATGGCAGATCGTCCATGTTCTCGATGATGGCGCGGTCCTCGTTGTGCACGATGGTGCCATCGGCTTTGCGCCACGACAGGCCCGCAATGCCGGCAAGATCGCGACCTTCTGCGACTTCCCTGATGGTGAAATCGAACTCGTTGCGCGCGACGAAGTCGATGCTTATTGATGCATTCAGGCTCGCCTCCGGCTGGACCGCAACCTTTGCGCCTATCATACCGATCCTTAAGCTCGGTTTACGGCTCTTGAGCGCGTCCACAATCCTCACATCGGAAGCAAAGGATGGTGTCGACGTATGCAGCACAACGAGGTCACAATCGAGGGCCTCAGGAGCGACATCCTCAAACGTAAGGCGGTGGGGCGGCGCATCGATCAGCTTCGAGCCCTCGACGAGGGCAGCCGGCTGAGCGAGCCAAGTTGGATACCAGAAAGATCGGATTTCGCGACGCATTTGATACCGTGCGCCGGCCCCTCCGTCGAAGCCGTCAAAAGACGGTGCTTGAAGAAATAGAGTCCGCATCATGGCCTTAACGAACTCCCAGCAACAACCAAGGTACCACCCGGTGCAAATCTGTAGCGACGTCCCTTCCACCTCGCGTTTCGGCCGAAAAAGCTCGATACGAAGACAGCGAAGGACAATAAATCGCGCAGTGGAACCAGCCAGCAAGATTGCGGCGGCAGGCCAAAGGCTCGCTCTACCTGGCGCAGCAGCACCAGCCGGCATCCAAACGAAGTAATCCCGAGGCCAATGGCAATTGCCGGCCCAAGTGACTCGGTGGCGACGCCGGCGACGGCCGCAATGAGCGCCAGCGGGAACGCGTGCGTTACTATAGAGCCCGCGTAGCCAAGGGGATCAACGCTCCTGATCGTCCGCGCCCATCTCACTTCGTGATGCCACAGTTCGCTTGCCGACATTTCCCCGCACACATGGCCGATGGTAATGGGCGAAACGCAGATCTTATAGCCTCGCGCGCGTAGCCTCGCGCCGATCGCGTAATCGTCTGCGAGGCAATCGGCGACGCCCATGAATCCGCCGATCTCGACGAGGGTTTCGCGCTTGAACGCAATCGTCGAGCCGAAGCACGGATGCGCAAGTCCTAGTTCCAGGCCGACGATGACGTTTGGAAGAAAATGCGCGTTGATGCCAAGCTCGGCGAGTCGGGCCCAAATCCCGGTCGCAGCAAGGCCATGATAAAGGCAGGTCACTGCACCGACGTCGCGTTGCTCAAGCGCAGCAACGACGCGTGAGAGATAGTCGGGATCAACCCACATGTCGCTGTCAGCCACTACGACGATCTCATGCTCGACACGTCGCCACATGTTGATAAGATTGGAAACCTTGTGGTTCAGGCCGTGCATCGTCGCATCGATGACGAGATCAAGATGATCGGCCCCACATGCAGTCCGAAGTCGCTCAACAACGGCAATCGCCTCATCCCTTCGATCCTGCACGCCGACCACGATTTGAACGGGGCCCGGATAGTTCTGACTACAGAAGGAAGCAAGGTTTTCAAGCAAGCCATGCTCTGCGCCATGCAATGGCTTGAGGATTGTTACCCCTGGCATAGACGCGCGTGGCGAAGGTGAAGCCTTGCGTGGGAAGCGATCGGTCAAGAGCGTTGCACAGATGAGATAGCCGCAGCCGACGATGGAAGCGAACCCCGCGATGATCAATGGCCAGTACAATATCATGTCGTGTCTCGGCGACTAATCTGATTGAAGATCGAGTGACATTTGCGGATGTGCTGTGCGGCGAGATCGGCCGGCCGTCAGACGTTCGCCTTCCAGTATCTGCAGTGTGACGAGCCCGGGTACACCGACCACGAAATCGGTAGCCCGTTTGATAAGTGATAGCGCCAGTGCCTGATCGGGTGGGATTCGGAATACACCGCACAAAAGGATCAGACCCGCTTCTTGGGCCCCGAGCGCACCCGGGATCGCGAAGGCCGCCCCGCGAATAGCCTGCACAAGGCCTTCGATCACCAACGCCTCGCCGATGGTCACCGAGCGCCCCATGCAACGGAGGACGATTAAGACTTCGGTTACCCCAATTAGCCAACCGGCCATGTGCACCAACCCGCTCGCCACGAGATTAGAGCGCCGCGCGTAGATCACCGATAGGCATTGGTAAACAGCATTGAGCGTACCGAGCACGCGCCAATTGGCATTCCGCTTCAGATGACTGAGCACGAAGTGAAGAATACGGTGCCCCCATCCGCGCTGCGCCAAATAGAAGCCGCCCAGCATCGGAGTCGCCAAAGCCAGCACGATAGCCGCGGTTCCTGCCACGGTTGGGTCTGCCCCGAGGGCGACGAGCGTTACGAGGCTGAGCACCGCAAACACGAACTGCGTTGCGGCCTGCATAAGAACATCGATGATGATGCTCGCAACGGCCAGCGGGGCCGGTACCCCCCGGAATGTCAACAGGCGCGCGCCGATGATGTCCCCGCCAACCTGGGTGAGCGGCAGAAGGGTATTGACCGCCTCTCGGACGAACCTCAAAAGAACGGCCGCCCGAAGGTGCAAGTGCCCGCTGGCAGAAAGAAGAAACCACCAACCCGCGCCGGCTATGGAAACCGTTACGGCACGCGTGAACACGACGAGTGGCATTCCCCAGCCTACGCTTGCAATCGCACTTCCAACGTCATCGATGCCGGACCAAACAGCAAGACCGATGCAAGCCGCGATCCCGGCACACCAGGCAACAGCGCCGATATGCTTTAGCGCCCCCATACCCGCACTCCCTCTCGACACAACTGCTGCTCACCGGTCTGCAGAAGGACCGCGTGTCGATTGCATCAGTTATCGAGGGAACTCTAAGACCGACAGCAAGTACCCAATCAATTTCACGCCCCACGCGCGGAACTGGTGCACCCTCTGTCTGCCAACCCCCCACGTCAGTACCAATCTGACGCCAGACTACAACTTTCCCATTTCTCCGGGGGGCAGACAATGCGCATGGCGTCGCAAAAGGGGTAGTCTCGATATTTTGCGCCGGGGCGATGCACGGGGGACACACCCGTGTCAGATTTCTCCCTTTTCTTTTCTGAAATCCTGAGATACGCACCTTGTCAAAGGCCGCGGTGTAAGTAAGAGAGACGGGCACGTGCGGCAATGCCCGGCGTGGGCACGGGTGCGACCGCCGCAATGTCTCCTTCTGCGCCATCAGTGCAGACGTGTCGATAACGATCATCGCGGCAGGCCGAAATCATCGTACCCGATGATTTCATAAGCCGCCGCGCCCGCATTTCTTCAAAGTGGTTAAGCCCCCGCGAGCTCAGGTTCAGCCAACCTTTTGAGATGCCGGATCGGTCGTCCCGGCGCGATTGCCTGCGCGGCTGCGACAATCGCATTGGTATCAATCCCGTAGTGGCAGTAAAGCTCAGCAATCGATCCGGTTTGGCCGAAATGCTCGACGCCGAGCGAACGTACACGGTGGCCGCTGACTGCCCCAAGCCAGGCGAGGGTTGCGGGATGGCCGTCAAGCACGGTGACCAGGCCGCAATGTCCTGGCAAGTCCGCAAGCGTGCGCTCCACATGTGAGCGTGCATCGAGGAGCCCGCGCTCGCGCGCGCGTTGCGCCGCGGTCCAGCCGGCATTGAGCCGGTCGGCCGAGGTGATGGCGAGCAGCCCGACATCACGACGATCCTCCGCCATCAGTCCGACCGCCTGAATCGCTTCCGGCGCCACGGCGCCGGTAAACGCCACCACAACCTCACAATTGGGCCCCGGCTTGCGCAGCCAGTAGGCCCCATCAATAATGAACTGCCGCAACTCGGCCGTCATGACGCGTTGCGGCTGCTCGATCAGCCGGGTCGACAGGCGCAGATAGACCGATCCGCCGGTCTCGTCGCGCAGCCAATTGCGCTCCGATGCCTGCACTTCGCCCTCTTTCTGAATGTAGGCAAGCGCAAAAGATAGAATAACCGCGAGTTCATCAACGAAGGCCGGTTCGAAGGCGGCGAGTCCGTCCTGTGCCATACCGATCAGCGGCGTGCTGATCGACTGATGCGCGCCACCTTCCGGTGCGAGCGTAATCCCCGAAGGCGTCGCCACGAGGATGAAACGCGCGTCCTGGTAGCAAGCGTAGTTGAGAGCATCGAGTCCACGCGCAATAAACGGATCGTACAGCGTTCCGATCGGAAGCAGCCGCTCACCGTGATGTGCATAGGAAAGTCCAAGCGCAGACAGCAGAATGAACAGGTTCATCTCTGCTATACCCAGTTCGATGTGCTGGCCTTGTTGCGAAAACTCCCAGGCGAAGGTCGAGGGGATGCGCTCCTTCTTGAACGCATCGGCGAGCGCTTCGCGGGCAAACAATCCGCGGCGATTGACCCATGGGCCCAAATTGGTTGAGACCGTTACATCGGGTGACGTCGTAACAATGCGGTTCGCGAGGGTGGAGTTCTCCCTGCCCAATTCGTTGAGGATCGTGCCAAAACCCGCTTGCGTCGACATCACGGACTGGATCGGCGCCCGCAATTCGGAGGGTATTGCAATCGGCGCGGCATCGTGGCGGTGCCGACGCCGTTTGGCAAACGGCACATTCGCCAGAAAGCGTTCGATCTCGGTCGCCGAAATGGTGAGGCCTTCAAACTTATCCCATTCGTGCCCCGGCCGCACGTTCATGGCGGCCTGCAGACTTTTCATCTGGGCTTGAGTCATCAGGCCGGCATGGTTGTCCTTGTGTCCGGCAAACGGCAGGCCGTAGCCCTTGATCGTATAGCAGATGAAGCACGTCGGCCGCTCCTGGTCCGCAGCCGCGAACGCCTCGAGCAACGACGGCAGATCGTGGCCTGCCAGGTTCGTCATCAATCGGGCCAATTCGCCGTCCGAGTGCGCCTCAACAAGCTGCCTCGGCGCGCCGTGATCGCCAATATCGTCGAGTAAGCGCTTGCGCCAAGCAGGGCCCCCTTGGAATACCAGAGCCGAATAGAGCTGATTAGGGCAGTTGTCGATCCATTGGCGCAACCACTCGCCGCCCGGCTCGGCAAAAGCCTGCTGCAACAGCGTGCCATATTTCAAGATCACCACATCCCAGCCGAAGTCGCGGAACAGCGCTTCATAGCGAGCCCACAAGCCTTCGCGGATCACGGCATCGAGGCTTTGCCGATTGTAGTCGATGATCCACCAGCAATTGCGCAGCCCCTGCTTCCAGCCTTCGAGAAGCGCTTCGAAAATATTGCCTTCGTCGAGTTCGGCATCGCCGATCAGGGCGACCATGCGGCCTTCCGGCTGGTCCAGGCCCCATCCATGGGCGCGCACGTAATCCTGCACCAGCGAGGAGAACAGCGTCTGAGCCACGCCGAGGCCGACTGAGCCGGTGGAGAAGTCGACGTCGTCGACATCCTTGGTGCGCGACGGATAGCTCTGCGCTCCCTTGTAGCCGCGGAATGCCACAAGTTTTTCCTGGCTCTGGTGACCCAGCAAATATTGGATGGCATGAAAGACCGGACTGGCATGCGGCTTAACCGCCACCCGATCCTGCGGCCGCAACACTTCGAAGTACAGCGCCGTCATGATGGTGGCGAGCGAAGCGGATGAGGCTTGGTGCCCTCCCACTTTCATGCCGTCGAGATTCTGGCGAATGTGATTGGCGTGATGAATGGTCCACGTCGCGAGCCAGAGGATCTTCTTTTCGAGCTCGCTAAGAATACTTAGCTCGCCAGCGTACATCTATCAGCTCCAGTCTCACTTCAGCATCTCCGCCAGCCGCTTTGTCAGCTCCGGCGGCGTCTTGTAGAGTTCTGCCACCAGTTCCTCAATGCGCTCGCCTGGCACCGGCGTGATCTCAAGCTTGGAGCGCTCGGCGTCGGCGAGAAATTCCTTGTCGGCCATCGTCGCTATGAAGGCACCGCGGAGCGCCGCGACAATCGAGGGCGGCACGCCGGGCGGTGCCAGATAAGGCCGTCCCATCACCTGTCGGGCGAACACGAACTTCAGAAGCTTGCGTTCATCCTCGGTCTTAGCGAGGTCGATTACAAGGGGCACGTCGGCAAGTTCCGGATGCTTGGCGAGCGCGAATTGCACCAGGATAACGATTTTCTTCTGCGCCAGCCAATCCGGATGGGCGGCCTTGACGCTTGAATAGGACCAACCGCAACGGCCCTGCAATTCGCCGCGTTCCATCGCCAGGACAGCATCGTTGCCGCCCGGATAGCCGGCGATGATCTTCAGCTTGGCACCGAGCACGCCTGCCAAAACCTTGCCGAACTGGACCGTGTCGTCGCCCGGCCCGGTGCCGCCGATCAACAGCTCCCGGCGCAGTAGATCGTCGAAGGTCGTGATGCCGACCGTATGCCAGGCGACGCAGACGCTGACTTCGTCATTGGCGCTGCCGATCCAGTTGAATTTCGTGCCGTCGAACTGGGCACCGGGCTGCCCCAGCAGGGGGTCGAGCGCGGTGCCGCGGCCGATGGTGCCGAATGCGGTGCCGTCTTTGGGGGCTACGTTGTAGAGCCAGTTGGCCAAGCGGACGCTCGCCGCGCCTTCCATGTTCTTCGGCACCACCGTCGGGTTGCCGGGCAGATGTTTGCCGATATGGCGAGCCAATAACCGCGTGTAGAGGTCGTAACCTCCCCCGACCGTGTAGCCGGTGTAGATGTCGACCGTCTTGCCTTTGAAGCTTGCAGCCACGTCCTGCGCGAGGGCGCCCATCGACCACAGCATCGCAATGGCGCAAAGAACTGATCGCCCCGCATGGACTGCATGGCCCATTTTGCTCCTCCACGGGTATGCCGGGAAGCGTCGCAAAGAAAGAAGCGCGGATCAATCGCGGACATGCACTGGCGGTATTTCGGGCGCGCGCCACCACAGCTGCCACGATGAGTTGGGCGGACTCGTCGCTCGACCTCAGAGGCTGTGAAACAACTATAATCTCATCCTGAAAAGCGCGCTGTTGCGCGCGTCTCGAAGGATGGCCACAGGCTCGGCCGGGCATGTGGCCATCCTTCGAGACGGCCGCCCATCCTTCGACAGGCTCAGGAGGCGGCCTACTCAGGACGAGGTATGAATTATTTTCACGCGCTCTCAGCGCTCCACGCACATGGCGATGCCCATGCCGCCGCCGATGCATAGCGTGGCGAGACCTTTCTTGGCGTTGCGCTTGTCCATTTCATGCAGCAGCGTCACCAGCACGCGCGCGCCGGACGCGCCGATCGGATGGCCGAGCGCGATCGCGCCACCGTTGACATTAACCTTGCCAGTGTCCCAGCCGAGCTCCTTGTTAACGGCACAGGCTTGGGCGGCGAACGCCTCGTTCGCCTCGATGAGGTCGAGGTCGGCGACGTTCCAGCCGGCCTTCTTGAGGGCGGCCCGGGACGACGGGATCGGGCCGGTGCCCATGATTGCGGGATCGACCCCCGCATGGGCCCAGGACACGATGCGGGCCAGCACCTTCCGGTTCTCCTTTGCGGCGGCGCTTGCCGTCATCAGCACGACGGCGGCAGCGCCGTCGTTGATGCCGGAGGCGTTGGCGGCCGTCACGGTGCCGTCCTTGGAAAAGGCCGGGCGGAGCTTGCTGATCGTGTCAAGCGTGGTGCCGTGCTTCGGGTATTCATCGGCGTCGACCACGACGTCGCCCTTGCGTGTCTTGACAGTCACCGGGGTGATTTCGTCCTTGAACCGGCCAGTCTTTTGGGCGGCTTCGGCCTTGCTCTGCGAGCCGACTGCGAATTCATCCTGCTGCTGGCGGGTAATCTGCCATTGCCGGGCGACGTTTTCGGCGGTGTTGCCCATGTGATAGCCGTTGAAGGCGTCCCATAGCCCATCCTTGATCATGGTATCGACCATTTCGAAGTTGCCCATTTTCACGCCGCCGCGCAGATAGGCGCAGTGCGGCGCCATGCTCATGGATTCCTGGCCGCCCGCGACCACGATGTCGGAATCGCCATTGAGGATAGCCTGGTAGCCGAGCGCCACCGCGCGCAGGCCCGAGCCGCACAGCTGGTTGACGGCCCAGGCCGGGCTTTCGACCGGGATGCCGGCCGCGATGGAGGCCTGGCGGGCCGGGTTCTGTCCCTCACCGGCCGTTAGAATCTGGCCCATGATCACTTCGGACACCCGCGGCGCGTCGATACCGGCGCGTTCCAGGGCGGCCTTAATGGCGACCTTGCCCAGATCATGAGCCGGCAAGCTGCCGAATACGCCATTGAATGCTCCGACCGGCGTGCGGGTGGCCCCAACGATGACGATGTCGTCTTTCATCACAAAGCTCCTCGTTCGATTGATTTCCAGGCCTTTTAGGGCGGCGAGCCGACCCGTCTGAGTTTCCCCAACCCCGCCCTTCCCGCAGGCGGGTAAGGGGCGGGAGCACGACTGGCGACCATGGTCTGTGCAGTTGCCTCCTGGCCGTGTCAATTAGCCCAGCGTATGAGTGCACCTGACCGCCTGGCGGCCGCGATCAGGGTGGCATTCCGTTATCTTTCGCAGATAGGTGGCGAGCCCCAACAAAAACAGTGGCCCATTAAGGCAAAACGGCATATTTTTGACGTAGATTCAAGAAAGCTGCTAGAACTCCAGCTGCTGGCGAAACATAATGCTAATGGGCGAATTGGAACGACCCGTTCTAGTGAAGCGATATGCAGGGGAGCGCCTCTATCGTCCTGCGACCAGCGCCTATCTGACGCGCGATGATCTCATAACGATGGCGAAGAACGGCGAGAAGTTCGTCGCCATCGACGTCGACACCGGGGACGATGTGACCCGCTCATATCACCCCATTATCGTAGAGCATTGAGAAACATGGCCAAGCCCGAAGAGCCGATCGTCATTAAAAAGTACGCCAATCGGCGGCTCTACAACACCGGGACGAGCACTTACGTGACCCTGGAAGACCTTGCCGGCATGGTCAAGACCGGCGAAGACTTCGTCGTGTACGATGCCAAGTCCGGCGAGGACATCACGCGGTCCGTCCTCACCCAGATCATCTTCGAGCAGGAGAACAAGGCCGGCCAGAACCTTCTGCCCATCACATTTCTGCGCCAGCTCATCCGCTTTTACGGTGACAGCATGCAGATGCTGGTGCCGCGCTATCTCGAAGTCTCGATCGAATCGCTCACCCGCGAGCAGGAGAAGTTTCGCCAGCACATGAGTCAGGCGTTCGGCGTCGGCCCGTTCGCCCCGTTGGAGGACCAGGTGCGACGAAACATGGAAATGTTCGAGCGCACTTTTGCCATGTTTGCGCCGTTCGCGCGGCGTGCGGCCCAGGCCGGCGAGGCTGAAAAGCCGGCGCCGGCGGGCTCAGGCGACGAGATCGATGATCTCAAGCGCCAGCTTGACGATGTGCAAAAACGGCTCGATCGGTTGAGCGAAACCAAGAGCTGATCGTTTCTTCAGTACCCCATCGCACACCCGTCCTTGCGGCCGTCCGAGGCGCCGATGAGCACCCCGCGCTGCCAGTCGATAGCAATGGCCTGGGCACCGCCCCAGGGCCGCTCCCGCACCGTCACCCGATGGCCGCGTTGCCTCAGTCCTTCGGTTGTCGCCGCCGAAATCCCGCGCTCCACAATGGTGGTCTCATCCTCATAAAATACGCGCGGCGAGTCGATCGCGGCCTGCAGATCCATACGGTAATCGACCAGATTGGCGACTACGTGGGCGTGGCCCATGGGCTGGTAGTGCGCGCCCATGACCCCGAACGCCAGTTCGCACCGGCCGTCCCGCACCCCGAGCGCCGGAATGATGGTATTCATCGGTCGCTTGGAGGGGCCGATCGCGTTGGGATGATCGGGGTCCACCACGAAGCACGCGCCGCGATTGTGCAGCATGATCCCGGTCTTTTCGGTCGCGATGCGCGCCCCGAACTCACTGAACAATGAATTGATGAACGACACCACCATGCGGTCACGGTCCACTACTGTGAGATAGACGGTATCGCTGCCGGGCGTCGGCGCGGCCGGCAGCTTGCCGCGCTTGCCGCGATCAATCCCGTGGGCAAGCCGCCATGCAAACCCCTTGTCGAGCAGCGAAGGCGCGGAAACCCGCATGAACGCCGGATCGGCCACGTGGGTGTCGCGGACCGCGTAGGCTAGACGAGCGGCTTCGAGTGCGATGTGGAGGCGCTCAGGTCCGTGGGGGTCGAGGGCGGCGAGATCGAAATTCTCCAGAATGTTGAGCAGCACCAAGGCAACCAAGCCCTGGCCGTTCGGCGGCAGTTCCACGATATCGAGCCCGCGATAGTTCGACACTGCGGGGATCACCTGTTCGCCGCGGTGATTGGCGAAGTCCTCTCGCGTGAGCCAGGAGCCACGCGGCGCCAGGGTCGCTACGATCTCGGCGGCTGCTTCCTCGTAAAAGGCTTTCGGCCCTCGCGCCGCAATTGCTTTCAACGTCGCGGCCAGCGCCGGGAATCGCATGATGTCGCCCGCCGCTGGCGCACGGCCGTCGACGAGAAAATGGCGCGACGCGCCCGGATCGGCGCGCAATGCCCGTTCCCAAAAGATCCAATCATA
>Ga0126376_10000805_pt1 | contig 16076 bp, 14 predicted proteins | sample PanSoiMetPlot_15_FD_92760 | JGI IMG/M metagenome (GOLD analysis project Ga0126376, IMG submission 92760) | Tropical forest soil microbial communities from Panama - MetaG Plot_15 | ecosystem: Environmental > Terrestrial > Soil > Tropical forest > Bulk soil | place: Panama | collected 2016-02-17
CAAGCCCGCGCCGCCGGCTCCCGACGCCGGTCCCAGCGAGTAGCGAGCCGGCCGCGGTCGCTGGTATAGTGGCTCCTATGCGCGCGGCTTGGGCTGCCTTGGCGCTGTGCGCCCAGCTTGCGGGCGGATGTAGCTTCGACTCCAGTGGGTCGGCCGGGGGCAGAGGCGGGAGCGGGGGAACGGGTGGAGGCTCTGGCGATGGCGGCCTGGACGCGCCCATCGACTCGTCGGTCGACGCCAACCCGGGCTGCGCGGTCGCGAGCGCCGTGATCTGGGTGGGCCCTATGCTGTGGATGTCGCAAACCATGCCCGCCTACACCGTCATCGTCGGGGACACGGTGGTGCTGCAGGCCAGACAGGTCATGCCAGCCTCGGCCACGCTGAGCTGGAGCCTGACCCCGAGCAATGGCACCAACGGGACCATCCGTCCGCCCGGGAGCACCTTGGTCGTGCTCTACCCGACCGAGCCCGGCGACTATCACGCCCATCTCACCGTGACCGATCCAATGAGCGGCATGTTCTGCGAGATCACGAACTTTGCATTCCGCGCGTTGGGCCCGCAGCCGCTGCCGAACAACGCGGCCAGCGCGGCCTCGAATCAGGTCAATGATCTGTCCGCGGGCGGGCAGCAGCTCTGGACGGCGACCGGAGACCGAGCCTGGCGCATCGCCCTCGATCCGGGCATGCGCTCGGGCTGGCAGGACGTGCGCACGGCGTTTCCGCAGGGCGTGGGCTTTGCCATGAACAACCTCGGGGCCGTGTTCTATGACGGCAGCGACAGCGCGGTCTGGTACGCAGTCAACGGACCGCAGCCCAGCGTGTTCAAGGTGGACCTGACCGGCGCCAACATCGACGCGGTCGACATCGCCGGGGCGGCCGGTGGCAACGCCAAGGCGAATGAGTTTTCGCGTGGTGGGGGCCCGGTCCATGTCGCGACCGATCACGGCCTTCTGCAATGGTCAAGCGGAAGCTCCTTCACGAACCGGCAGTTCATCATGGGCATGGAGAACCTGTCCACGGTGACCGAGGTCCCGGCCACGGCGGTATGGGCCGGCGGGCCTTCGCTGCAGAGCTTCGGCGGCGGCTCGTGCACGCCCTGCGATGTGTTCCCGGGCGGAGACGACAAGATCCGTGCGCTGCGCTTCGAGACTGGCGACAACAACATCTTATGGGTGGGCTCGGACGGATTCGGACTGGGCAAGTACAACATAAGCATGGGCACGCGCGTCGATACGCTGACCACGCAGAGCGCGCCGCCGCGCCAGATGCCGAGCGACAAGATCCGCGCCATCGTTATCGACGGCCTCGATGTCTGGCTGGCGACGGATCAGGGAGCGGCCCGTTTCAAGCGCGATCCTGGGGCGGTGATCACCTATGGACTGCAGGCACCCGGACAGCCCCTGGCGGGCCCTCAGCTCGACACCCGCGCGCTCGTGGTCGACTATTCGACCGGGCCGCGCCGCGTGTTCCTCGGCACCGCAGCCGGTGTGCTGGTGCTCGAGGTACCGCCATGAGCGGCGAGCGCAGGCGCGGGGTTTCGAGGCTTGCGAGCGGAGTGCGGCGGAGCGAGCCGCCGAGCCGCGCCGGAGCGAGCCGCGAAGGAATACAATGAGCGGCGAGCGCAGGCGCGGGGTTTCGAGGCTTGCGAGCGGAGTGCGGCGGAGCGAGCCGCCGAGCCGCGCCGGAGCGAGACGCGAAGGAATCCTGTGACCGCACATCCGATCGATCTGCGCAGCGACACCGTCACCAAACCATCGCCGGGCATGCGCGAGGCCATGGCGCGGGCCGAGGTGGGCGACGACGTGTACGGCGAGGATCCGACCGTCAACGCGCTGCAAGACCGGGTGGCGGCCCTTCTGGGCCAGCAGGCTGCGCTCTTCGTACCGTCGGGCTCGATGGCCAATCAGATTGCGCTCAAGGGGCACACCCAGCCCGGCGACGACGTGCTGATTGGCGAAGGCTCCCACAACTGGCTCTACGAGGCGGGCGCGGGCGCAATCATCTCGGGCGTCCAGTTCACCTTCTGCGGGCGCGGCGGCCTCTATGAGCCCGCCGATCTCGACGCCGGCTACAAGGCCGACGACCACTCGAGCGCGCCCTCGCGCCTGGTGTGGGTCGAGAACACGTCCAACTTTGCGGGCGGTCGGATCTGGCCGCAGCCGCAGGTGGAAGCGGTGTGCGCGTGGGCGCGCGCTCACGGCTGCGGCACCCATCTCGACGGGGCGCGCCTCTGGAATGCTGCGGTCGCGTCGGGACGGCCGCCGGCCGAGTTGGCCGCCCTGTTCGAATCGGTGAGCGTGTGCCTTTCCAAGGGGCTGGGTGCGCCCGTGGGCTCGCTCGTCGCGGGAACGCGCGTGTTCATTCGCCGCGTCCACCGGTGGCGCAAGGTGATGGGCGGCGGCATGCGGCAGGCCGGCATCCTGGCCGCGGCCGGATTGTATGCGCTCGAGCACAACCTGATCCGGCTGGCGCAGGATCACGAAAGCGCGCGCCGGTTCGCCGAGGTGCTCAGGACCGCGCCCGGCGTGCGGGTCGCCGATCCGGTCGAGACCAACATCGTCCTGTTCGATCTCGTAGACCTGCGGCTGCCCGCCGCGGCCGACTTCGCGGCGCGGGCGCGCGAGCGGGGCGTGCTCGTCAATCCGGTCGGAGCGCGCCGACTCCGTGCGGTCACCCACCTCGACGTCGACGCGGCCGCCGCCTGCCGGGGCGCCGAGATCCTGTGCGAGCTGGCGGCTTCCCGCTCCTGATGGCGGCGTGCGCGCACGCGCAAGCGCCGCTTCCGCCCGACGTCGCGGCCGGCCAGGCCGCCCTCCTGCACGCCGAGGAGCTCGAGCGCGCAGGTCAGTATCGAGAGGCCGCGCTCGAGTACGAGCGGGTGGCGCAGATCGAGCGTTCGACGCTGGGCCGAGATCCGGCGCGCGGGCTGGCGCGCGCAGCCGAGCTGTGGGCCGACAAGCTTTCCGACCCCGCGCGCGCGCAGTCCGACTGCGAGCTTGCCATCAGGCGCTATCCCGATGCCGCCCCCGCCGATGACGCCGTGCGCCTGCTGGTCCGCCTCCGACCCCCGCAGCTTCGTGAGCGGCTGCTCGCGCTGGCGCGCAGCCTGGACCGCCACGAGGTGGTCGACAACCTTCAGTTCGAGGCAGCCGCGCTCATCGAGCAAGCGGCGCCCGCGCAGGCACGGGCCGAATACGAGGCGCTCGCCCACAGCTTTCCGCACAGCGGCCTGCGCGACGACGCGCTGTGGCGGGCTGCTCATATCGCCCGGGCCCAAAGAGATGGCGCGGGCGCGCTGGCCGACCTGTACGCGATCACCGCGCAACGCCGTCAGCCGCTGCTGGTCGGCACCTACAACTCGACCTGGCGCGATCAGGCGCAGCTCGAGATCGGGCGCATCTGGCTCGAGGATCGGCACGATGCCCGGCGCGCGGTAGCGGCGTTCGAGCTCTTGCGCGACGAAATGACCGAGTCGACCCTGCGCGACGACGCCCAGATGTGGATCGCGCGCGCGTGGGCGGCCGCCAGCGAGCGCATCCGCGCGTGCGAGGCGCTGGCCCGCCTGCGGCGCGACTTTCCCGAGTCGCGCTACCTGCGCAAGGAGGCACCCGCGCTCTTCGCCGAGCTCGGCTGCCGCTAGCGAGCGGTCCGAACGACGGCCCATCTTGACTGGCCTCCACTCGGCAGCTTCCATTAAGATTCCGTCGTGATCCGCTGCCAGGGCGTGCGCAAGGCCTTCGGCGACCGCAAGGTGCTCGAGGACATCGACCTGGAGATTGCACAAGGCACCATCTGGGGCCTGGTCGGTCCCGGTGCCTCCGGCAAGAGCCTGCTTTGCAAGCTCTTGACCGGCCTGCAGCCGGCCGACGGGGGCCACATCTTCATCGGCCCCGACGAGGTGAGCGCGCTCGACGAGAATGGCCTCATGCGCGTGCGCGCTCACTTCGGCATGTTGTTCCAGAATGGCGCATTGTTCGACTTCATGACCGTCGAGCGCAACGTGGCGTTCCCGCTCGTGCGCGCCGGCGTTCCGGAAGCGGAGGCCCTCGAGCGCGCGCGCGTCCGCCTGCGCGCGGTCGGCCTCAGCGGCAGCGAGAGCAAGCTGCCCTCCGAGCTCTCGGGCGGCATGAAGAAACGCGCCGCCATCGCGCGCGCCACCATCGCCCGGCCGCCCATCGTCATCTACGATGAGCCCACCGCGGGCCTCGACCCGGTGACCACGTCCAAGATCTACGACCTCCTGCGCGCCGACCACGCGCAGACCGGCTCTACCGTGATCGCGGTCTCCTCCGACGTCGACGGGCTGCGCAGCTTTGCCCGCGAGATGGGCATGCTGCACGGCGGCCGCCTGATCTGGAACGGGCCCGCCGCTGCCATCGGCGACGCCGACCACCCGGTGGTGCGCCAGTTCGTGCGCGGCGAGCTGGAGGGACCCCTGTGAACGGCGGCGCGGCCACGCTGGTGCTGGAGCGCATCGGCGCTGGAGTGCTCGCCATCGCGCGCGAGGCCGGCGGCATCGGCGTCCTCTGCGGCCGCGTCGTGCGCTCGCTGGTGCCGCCCGCGCTCGACGCGCGCGAGCTCAAGCTGCACCTGTACAAAATGGGCGTGCGCTCGGTCCCGATCGTGGTGCTGACTGCCTTCTTCACCGGCGGCATCATGCTCATCCAGTCGGGCATCTTCGTGCGCCGCTTCGGCGCCTACGGCCTTCTGGGTTGGGGCGTCGGCTATGCCGTGTTCCGCGAAATCGGGCCCATCTTGATTGCGCTCATGTTCTCGGGCCGCGTGGGCGCCAACAACACGGCCGAGCTGGGCACCATGACCGTGACCGAGCAGATCGACGGGCTGCGCGCGCTGGCCATCGATCCCATTCGCTACCTCCTGGTCCCGCGCGTGCTGGCCATGATGATCATGCTGTTCTGCCTGACCCTGATCGGAGACCTGGTGGCCATCCTGGGCGGGGCCATCATGGGCAAGCTCCTCCTGGGGGTCGACTTCTGGACCTTCTACAACTCGTTTGCCGACAACCTCAAGACGCAAGACCTCGCGCACGGGCTCTGGAAGTCGATCGCGTTCGGCGGCATCATCGCGCTGTCGTCGTGCCACTTCGGCGTGTCGGTGCGGGGCGGCGCGGTCGGGGTCGGGCGCGCGGTCAACGCGGCCGTGGTGGCCGCCGCGGTCGGTATCATGCTGCTCGACTATTTCTTGACCTATTTGCTTCCATGAGACCTGATCGACCCGCGAAGCGGCTCCTTTTCGGGACCCCCTGGGGGGTGAGCGCAATTTCATTGCACTTTGAGCTCGCTCGCCGCATCGCGGCCCAGACCGCCCGCGGGGCCCTGCGGGGCCGCCGTGAGCCGGGCGAGCTTGTGCGCCAGATGTATCAAATCGGCAACCGCTCGCTGCTCTTCGTCGCGGTCACGCTCGGCTTCATCGGCATGGTGCTGGTCTATCAGACCTGCCTGCAGGTGAATCGAATCACCGGCGACCTGTCGCAGGTGGGCGGCGAGATCGTAAAAATTCTGACCCACGAGTTCGGCCCCACCCTAACCGCGATGATGCTGGCCACCCGGGTCGGGGCCGGCATCGCGGCCGAGATCGGGTCCATGATGGTGACCGAGCAGGTGGACGCGCTGCGCATGTGCGGGGTCGAGCCGATCGAGTATCTGATCGTGCCGCGCTTTCTGGCCTCGCTCGCCATGACCGGCATCCTCACCGTGTTCGGGGTCGCGGTCGCGCTCGCCCTGGGCACGCTGACCGCCTACGCCAGCTTCCACGTCAATCCTCACATCTTCCTCGACTTCGATCGCGTCCGCTTCGGCGACCTCGTGACCGGCATCTTGAAGTGCATCGCCTACGGCGCCGCCATCCCGCTCGTGTCCGGCCACTGCGGCCTCATGGCCCGCGGCGGCTCCGAGGGCGTGGGCCAGGCCACCACGCGCGCGGTCATCGCGTCCTCGTTCGTGGTCATCGTGCTCGACTTCGGGCTGGCGGGCTTGAGCTACTTCCTCCTGCAGCAGCCATGACCATCGAATTCCGAGATCTGCGCAAGTCGTTTTCGGGCACCGAGGTGCTGCGCGGGATGACGCTGACCATCGAGAAGGGCGAGGTGCTGTTCATCATCGGCACCTCGGGGGTCGGCAAGTCGGTGACCATCAAGCACCTGATTGGGCTCTTGCGCCCGGATGCGGGCGAGATCTGGCTCGACGGCGCGCGTATCGACACCCTGGACGAAAGAGCGTTCGCCGAGGTGCGCAAGCGCTGCGCCATGGTGTTCCAGCATTCGACCCTGTTCGACTCCATGACCATCCTCGAGAACGTGGCGCTGCCCTTGCGCAAACACCGGGGCCTGCGCGACGCCGCCGCCGAGCGCGAGGCGCTGCGCCGCCTGCAGGCCGTGCACATGCAGGAGTTCGCCGACCGCTACCCGGCCGAGCTGGGCGACGGCATGCGCAAGCGTGCCGCCATCGCGCGCGCGCTCACGCTCGATCCCGAGTACGTGCTGTTCGACGAGCCGACCACCGGCCTCGACCCGGTGAGCGCGCGCCGCGTGGATCGGCTGATCCGGGAGCTGGCCGATCGCTTCGGCGTGACCTGCGTAGTGGTGTCGCACGATCTGACGTCGATCTTCTCGATCGCCGACCGCATCGCGATGGTCTATCAGGGCGTGGTCTACAAGCTGGGCACGCCGGCCCAGCTCCGCGCCTCGGACGATCCGGTGGTGCAGCAATTCATCACCGGCCGCCCCGACGGCCCCATGGAGACACCGGGATTTTGAGCGGGAGTTTCAGAGCAGAGAACGCAGAGAACGCGGAGGATTGGCTTCCGGCTTCAGGCTACGGTTGGTGGGCCAGCGTGCAGGTCACCGAGTCGCCGGACCCATAGGGCCCGTAGAGAACCGTGTACTGACCCGAGGCCGGGCACGTGAAGCTGGCGCTCGAGCAGCCGCCGACCACCCCGCAGTCGTCGTTCTGGGCCAGCCCGGGAGCAGCGCACACGGTCGTGCCCGGGCACACGCGCAGGATGGTGTCGCCCGTGCAGCTGCCGAGGCCGCACCCGCAGCCGACGCTCTCGAGCGCGCCGGGCGTGCACGAGAAGGTGCCGCCGTTTACGAACCCGCACTCGCGGTCCAGGCCCGAGCTCTGCACATCGCACGGATCGGTCGGGCTCATCGGCGGTGCCGGGATGACGACCGGCACCGTCACCGTGTTGTTGTCGTAGCGCAGCTCGGGCACCACGCGATCCGGGTTGACGGTGATCTCGAGCGTGTAGCTTCCGGCCGGGACGTTCGTGATGTCGAGGTACTGGCACGCCAGGCCGTTGCCGTAGATGTCGGCCCAGCCTCGCGAGATGCCATTGCAGTCGAATTGCCCATTGGGCCGCGCCAGCGGGAAGCTGTCGTAGCGTCTGAGGTCGGTCAGGCAGAAGGCCTGCTTGCGCCCCCGAACCACCACGGTTCCGCTGGCGTCGAGCAGCCGGTAGCGCGCGTAGCCCTTGAAATGATAGTGACCGTGACAAGGCGACCACTCGAACAGGGGGCTGGTGGCCGGGTCGCCGAGCGCCAGGTCCGCGGTCCCGAAGTTGGGCGTGGTGGTGGTGAACGAGAGCAGGCGGCGCTCGCCGGCCGCCTCGATGCAGCCCTCCTGGATCTCGCACGAGGTGGGGTCGAACTGCTGGCGCTCCAGCGTCACCGAAGGCCGCAAATCATCCAGATCGACGGTCAGGTCGGGCAGCGGGCACTGCCCGACGCCGATGCCGGCGTCGTTCGACTCGGCAGGCGTGCAGACTGCGGGCGTGCCGGGCACGCAGCAGGGCGCGCAGCACAAAAGATCGCCGGCACAGGCCAGGCCGCCATCGCTCTCGCAGGGGGCGCCGGTTTGGCCGGGCGCATCGACCGGCGCGTCGGCCGGCGCGTCGGCGGGCGCGTCGCGTGCGGGCGCATCCACGGGCGCGTCGGGTCGCGCGTTGGCGTCTGGCAGGTGGATCCCGGAGTCGGCTGGGGAGAACGGGATCTCGCCGCTGCAGGACGCCACCAGAAAAAGACTCACCATGAGCGAAACCGTGCGCTCCATGGCGGCCTCCAGCGCGCCCGCGAATCGGCCCCTCGAGCTCGCGAGTGGCGCTGGGGGAGAGGGTATGTACGGCCGCGGCGCCCGTCAATCATTTACTTGGCGATCAGTCGAAACCAATCCGCCATGACGTCGGCCAGCTCCTCGAGCACGGCCGCGTCGGTTCGGCCCGTGCGCTTGCGCACATGAAAGGCGTGGTCCGCGTCCTCGACCACGTGGAGGGTCGCACGGCCGCCCAGGCGCTCGGTCAGGGCTCGGATCCGATCCAGATCGGCCAGCTCGTCACGCGTCCCCTGCAAGAACAGCATCGGCAGCGGCACCGCATCCAGATGCTGGCCCCGCCGGTCGTCGGGCTGCCGGGGCGGATGCAGCGGAAAACCCAGAAAGACCAGGCCGCTCACGCTCGCGGGCGCGTCGCCCGCGTGCGCGACCGCCTGCGACGTCATGCGCCCCCCCATCGACTTGCCACCGGCGAACAGGGGCAGCCCGGGCAGACGGCGCGCCGCCTCGGCCAGCGCCGCGCGCACGGTCTGCTCGAGCACATGGGGCGGATCGGGGCGGCCCCGCCGCCGCTCCAGATACGGAAACTGGTAGCGCAGGGTGGCCACGCCGCGGGTCGCGAGCGCGCGCGCAACCGTGGCCAGAAACGGGTGGCGCATGCCGGCGCCGGCGCCATGCGCAAGTACGTACAGGAAGCGCGGCTGGGCCGGCCGGAGCAGCAGCGCCGACACCGGGCCCGCCGGCGCCTGAAGCGCCAGCTCGCGCTCGCCGGGCCCGACCGCGCCGCCCGGGGCGCTCACAAGCTCGCCCTCTCGATGGCGCGCACCGCCTGCGCGGCCAGCAGGCGCACGCCCGCGCCCAGCGCCGCGAACCGCTCGTCGCGGGTCAGCCCCTGTTGATACCGGTAGTAGATCTGTTGCACCACCACCGCCGACTTGAAGAGGCCCAGCACAAAATAGAATACGATGGAGCCGAGGTCGCGCCCGCTTTTTTGCGCATAGCGCTCGGCCAGCTCGCGCCGGGTCAGGCTGCCCGGGATCGCGGTGGGGCCGAACGCGAACTCGCGGATGGCCGGCTCGTCGTCGGCCTGGACCCAGTAGCACAGCGCGGTCCCGAGATCGGCCAGCGGATCGCCGATGGTCGACATCTCCCAGTCCAGGATGCCGATGATGCGCGTAAAGTCCGACGGATCCAGGATGAGGTTGTCGTATTTGTAGTCGTTGTGGATGATGGCGGGCCGGGCGGGCGCGGGAATATGCGCGCCCAGCCAGGCGCCGGCCGCTTCCAGCTCGGGCACCTGGTCGGTCTGGGCGTCCCGGTAGCGCTTGCTCCAGCCGCTGACCTGGCGCTCGACGTAGCCCGAGGGCTTTCCGAAATCGTCGAGGCCGATGGCCTGGTAGTCGAGGGCGTGTAGCTCGACCAGCGTATCCACGAACGACTCGCACAACCTTTGCGCGGTGGGTGGATCGATGGCGAGCCCGGGCGGCAGCTGCTTGCGCAGGATGAGCCCGGAGATGCGTTCCATCAGGTAAAATTTGGCGCCCAGGACCGATTCGTCCTCGCAAAAGTGGACCGGGCGCGGCGCGCGGGCGTACACCGGCGCCAGCCTCGAGAGCACGCGCACCTCGCGTGCCATGTCGTGCGCGCTCCTGACCTTGGACCCGAACGGGGGCCGCCTCAGCACCAGCTCGCGCCCGCCCAGGCGGACCAGGTAGGTCAGGTTGGAGTGCCCGCCCGGGAATTGCTCGACCACGAGGTCGGCCTGCGGGGCCGCGAGCACCCGGCGTAGATAGGGCAGGAGGCGCGAGAGATCGAGCTCCTCACCCGGCCGGACCGCGCCTGCGTTGTCGATCATGATTGATATTTCCGCAAGATGCGTTTGGCCGCCGCCACCTTGTGCACCTCGTCGGGCCCATCGTAGATGCGCGCGCCGCGCTCGTGCGCGTAGAAATAGGAGAGAACGGTGTCGTCGGTGATGCCGAGCGCGCCGTGGACCTGAATGGCGCGATCCACCACCTCCATCATCACATCGGCCACGAAGAACTTGATGAGCGAGACCTCGACCTGCGCGGCCTGAAACCCCACCCGGTCGATCTTGCAGGCGGCATCGAGAACCATGAGCCGGGCCGCGTCGATGCGCGCGCGGCATTCCGCAATCCAGGCCTGGATGATCTGCTTGCTCGCCAGCGTCCGCTCGCCGTCGATGCGGCGGCTGACGGCGCGCCGGCACAGAAGGTCGAACGCGCGCTCACAGATGCCGATCCAGCGCATGCAGTGATGGATGCGGCCTGGCCCCAGCCGCTCCTGCGCGATCAAGAAGCCCGCGCCCTCCTGGCCCAGACGGTTGCCCTGGGGCACCCGGCAGCCCTGGTAGCGGATCTCGGCGTGGCTCGCGTAGCCCTCGCCGGCGTGCCCCATGACGGGAATGTTGCGCACGCGCACGAAGCCCGGGGTGTCAGTGGGCACGATGATCTGGCTCGCGCGCAGATGCGGTGGCGCCTCGGGATTGGTCACCGCCATCACGATCGCAAAGGCGGCTCCGTCGGCGGCGCTGGTGAACCATTTGTGCCCGTCGATGACGTAATCGGCGCCGTCCTTACGCGCCTGGCACTCGAGCTGGGTCGGGTTGGAGCCCGGGCTCTCGGGCTCGGTCATCGAGAAACAGCTCCGGATGTCGCCGCGCACCAGCGGCTCGAGCCATTTCTGCTTCTGCTCGGGCGTGCCGTACTTGTGCAGGATCTCGATGTTTCCGGCATCCGGGGCCTGACAACCGAACAGGTAGTGCCCGTAGGGAGTTCGGCCCAACCGCTCGCTGACCAGGCCGTGCTCCTCGAGCGAAAGGCCCATGCCGCCCAGCTCGTCGGGCAGCTGGGGCGCCCACAGTCCGTCGCGCTTGACCTTTCCGCGCAGCTTTGCGAGCTCGGGCTCGGCCGCAAAGAAAGGGCGGCGCAAGAGCTCGAGCTCGCGCGGGAACACTTCCGCCTCCAGGAACGCATCGATGCGCCCGAGCAGCTTCTGCATCCGGTCCGACACCGTGAAGTCCATGATTGCTCCTATCGATAGGTCACGAGCTCGCGCGGCAGGTGCGCGATCGAGTTGAAGCCGGTCAGGCTCACCTCGTGCTCGGTGTACTTGATCTCGGTCACCGACGCATTGGCGATGACGAGACCCATTTTGAGTGCCATGGCATCGGCGAGGCCGAGCGCGAGCTGCAACGTGATCGAGATGGGTCCGCCCGAGGTCACGACCACGACCGTGCGGCCGCGGCCTTCGGTTTCCATGATGTGCTCGAGCCCACGCCGGACGCGCGCCTGGAAGGCGGCAAAGCTTTCGGCGCCGGCGGCCTCCAGCTCGCCGCGCGACCACCTTTGCATGACGAACTCGAAGGCGGTACGAAAATGGCGATCCACCTCCCGCGGGTCGCCACCCGAAAAACCGCCGCGCTCGACGAACGCCCGCAGCTCGGCGTCGTGCGAAAGAAGATGGGGCAGGCTGCGCTTGAGCAGCACCTCGAACGGGTATTCGTCCAGCTCCTGGAGGCGGGTGATCTCGGGCTGGGCGATCCCGGCGGCACGGCTTTCGTCGACAAGGTGGCGCGCGGTGTCGATCTGACGCTGGCGGGGCCCACTGTAGAGCGCGTCGAAAGGGCGCCCGAGCTGGGCGAGCGAGCGCCCGAGCGCGCGCGACTGCGCGATGCCCCGCTCAGACAAGGCATCGTAATCGTCGGCGCCGAACGAAGCTTGCCCATGCCGGACCAGCCAAAGGGAGCTCAAAGCGGGGCGATGATACCTCCGGGGGCGGCTCCGGGAGGGGCGGATCCCCCCTAAAAAATATCAAAAAAAGTGCTTGACACTTTGCAACGCTAGGCATAGTGTTCCTAGGCATGCACGCCGAGACCCTGAAAGGACATCTTGATCTGCTTCTTTTGGCCGCGGTCGAGGCGGCCGGTTTGCACGGCTACGCCATCATCGAGCAGCTCAACCGGCGCAGCCAAGGCAAGCTCGACCTGGCCGAAGGAACGGTGTACCCGGCCTTGCATCGACTCGAGCGTGGTGGCCTTCTGCGCAGCTCGTGGGCAATCGCGCCCGACAACGGGCGCAAACGGCGGGTGTACGAGCTGACCACGCGCGGCCGCACCGCGCTACGCACGCAGCAGGAAGAGTGGCGTGCGTTCGCACAGGCCATGAACGCAGTGCTAGGAGGTGTGTCGTGAGTATCTCCACCTACCTCAACGAGCTGCGCGCAGCCCTGCGCCTGGGACCGCTCATCAGGCGGCGCATCATGAACGAAGTGGAAGATCATCTGCGCGAGGCCGCGGCTCGCGAGCGGCGGGCTGGCGCGACGCCGGAAGACGCCGAAGAGCGCGCGGTCGAGCGCTTCGGCGCCGCCACCGAGATCGCGGCCGCGTTCCTGGAGGTCGACGGAGCGCGTGCAACCGTCGGCGGTTTCACCGTGCTGTGGCTGTCGGTATCGGCGGCCAGCGTGGTGGCCCTCTTGACCTCGCTGTATGCGCCGACCGCGGGCTCGCTCGCGACCGCACCCGCCCCGACTGGGCTGGTGGTCGAAACCAGCCCGGGTGGGCAGTTTGCCCAAATGCGGGTGGAGGCGCAGGCGGACGATCCCGAGGAGGGTGACGACGAAGCGGCACCGCTGGTGCGGGCGACCGCCTCGGTGACGGTCGGTCGGTCCTCGGTTGCGATACGGCACGCCCGGCCGCAACGGCACCCGGCGATCGCCGAGCCGACGACTCTGGTCGCGCTGTCGCGGCTGGAGCCGCCGCGGCCGGATCCACTGACCCCCGAGCGCGAAGATCCGTCCGACCCGATGCTGGCCTCGCGGGCCCCGGCCGACTCGGATTCGGATCAGGACGCGCCGCTCCTGCCGCCGCCGGCACCACCTCTGGTCGCGCGGCAGCCCAGCGCGCCGCCGCCGCCCTCTCTGGCCGCCCCGCCCCAGCCCGTGGGCCGCTCCTCCCACGCCGAGGTCAAGTATCCGCCCGAGGCGCGGTGGGCCGAGGCCGAGGGCGACGTCTATCTCATCCTGCACGTGGACGCTGACGGCCGGGTCCAGAACGTCACCGTGGCCAAGCGACTCGGACACGGCCTGGACCAGGTGGCCCAGGACCTGGGCTATCGACTTCGCTTCAAGCCGGCCCGCGATGCCCGAGGCCGCAGCGTCGAGGCTTTCGTGAACTGGAAGATCCACTTTACAAGAGGCCAAAAAAACGTAGGATTGCCCGGATTGCCGTTCAGGGATCAGGACATGTGGAGTCCGATCTTTCCGAGGAGACGGGAGATCTGACCCATTAGGTTAGAAGGAGGAGCGCTTATGAAGAAGTCGCTGACGCAGCTTCTGGTTCTCGTCGCCGGGCTGTTCTGGGCCGGATCAGCTTTCGCGCAGGGAGCCAACACAGGAGCGGTCACCGGCCGCGTGACCGATGCGTCGACCGGGCAGCCGGTCGCTGGCGTGACGGTGGTCGCCCAAGGGCCGCAGGGCGAGCAGGCAGAGCTCACCGACGACTCGGGCACCTATACCATCACCGGCCTCGTGCCCGGACAGTACGTGGTGCGTTACTACTTTGCCAACGTCAAGGTGGAGCGCACCAACGTCACCGTCTACGCGGACAAGAAGATTCAGATCAACGTGCCCGTCCAGACCAAGGCCGCCACCGCAGAGACCTATACCATCACGGAGAAGGCGCCTGCGGTCGACGTCGGCTCGACCAAGATCGGCACCACCATCACCAAGGACTTCACCAACAACGTCCCGGTGGGCCGCAACTTCGACACCGTGGCCGAGGTGGCACCGGGCGCACAGATCGACGGCATGGGCGTTGCCTTCGCGGGCACCACGTCGGCCGAGAACAACTACGTCATCGACGGCATCAACGTGACCTCGGTGCACATGAGCCAGGCCGCCGGCTCCTCGCTGGGCTCGGCGCTGAACCTGGACTTCGTGCAGGAGGTCGAGGTCATCACGGGCGGCTACAACGCCGAGTACGGACGCGCGACCGGCGGTGTGGTCAACGTGGTCACCAAGTCGGGCTCCAACGAGTTCCACGGCGACGCCGCGTTCTACTACGACCCCGGATCGGTGCGCGGGCTTGCGCCCACCCTCACCTTCCCCGGCCAGTCGCTGTCAACCCGGCGCGAGAACGATCCGAGTGACTACCGGGTCGACTTCTTCGCCGACCTGGGTGGCCCCATCATCAAGGACCGGCTGTGGTTCTACGTGGGCTTCGAGCCCATTTTCCAAAAAATCACCACCCGCCGCATCGTTTCCAAGCCGATCGATAACTGCACGCAGGCAGACGGCGCGCAGGCGGGCCCCTGCACGGGCGGCCCCGACGGGTATCAGGACTACATCAACGGCAACTACCTGAGCCAGGAGCTTTACCACACCACGCTCGAGAGCACGGCCTCGTCGTACCAGTGGACCGGCAAGATCAATCTGCTCGTGACCCCGGACCACACGCTGGAAGTGGCCTACTATGGCTCGCCCGAGACCGACGATTTCCCGCGCGTCGGGGGCAGCCCGCTCGGCTTCCGGCAGCTGGTAGGAGCCCAGGACGCGGTGGCGCACTGGGTGTCCAAGCTGTTCGACAAGAAGTGGCAGGTCGAGGCTTCGTTCTCCTATCACCGCGAGCGCCTGTTCCACGAATCGGTCGATCCGAATGAGCGGCAGGCCTCGATCACCTGGAACACCGACCCGGTTTTCAACCGCGCGACCGGGGCGCCTCCACCCAACACCAACGCGTGCAAAGACGCGATGGGTAACACCATCACGTGCACGGACCGCACGGGCGGCACCAGCCCCTCGCTGAGCTGGTTCACCCAGTACGAAGGAGCCAACGCGGACATCATCCGCCAGCAGTGCGACATGGTGACCGTGCCGAGCGGGACGAATCCGGGCGGCATCAAGAGCCCCAACATGCTCAAGGTCGCGTGCCCGGTGCCCGGCTACACGACCGGAGGCTCGGGCGGCTGGGAGAACCTGATTGCGGATCGCGTCGGCACCCGGCTCGCCGGCACCAACTTCGTGCGCGCGGGCGGCCATCATCAGTTCATGTATGGCTGGGACTTCGAGCGCAACGGCTTCGAGGACGTCCGGCTTTGGACCGGCGCGGGGGCGCTGACCGTCTTGCAGTCGGGCGCTTCCAAGTTCGTGCTGCAGCGCGGCTGGGGCTACTTCATCGACCAGGGCATGGGCCTGGCCGGCGGGCAGGGCAATATCGTGCCGTATCCCATCAAGCGCGACGCCAACTACAACCCGGTCCCGGGCGGCCCCAATGGGCAGCCGCAGCCCGATTTCAGCCAGTGCATCAACACTAACGACATCCCGAGCGACTCCTCTTGGTTCTGCGCCAACACCAACACGCAAAACCATGCGCTGTTCGTTCGTGACTCGTGGAGCGTTCTGCCCAACCTGACGCTGAATCTGGGCGTGCGCTGGGAGCGCCAGGCCATCGCCGGTGTTACCGACTTCGAGAACGCGGTCATCGGCGACTCCCCGATCGTGCTCAACAACAACTGGTCGCCGCGCGTGGGCGTGATCTACGACCCCACCAACGAGGGTAAGGGCAAGCTGTACGGCTCGTTCGCACGCTTCTACGAGTCGATCCCGCTCGATATCAACAACCGCTCGTTCGGGCAGGAGGGCTTCCTGTCCAACGTGTTCCGCTACCGCAACGCGGCCACCACCGCGCCGACCTGCAAAGAGGACCTGCTGACCCAGAACAAGTTTACCTGCGCCCTGGCGTCGCCGCGCCTGTTCGGCGGCGAGAAGTCGCTCATCGAGCCCGACATCTCGGGCATGTTCACCGACGAGATCGTGCTGGGCGGCGAGTATGAGCTGATCGAGGACCTGGCCGTGGGCGCATACTACACCCACCGCAACTTCCGCACCATCATCGAGGACGGCTCGGTCGACAACGCCTCCACCTACTACATCACCAACCCGGGCGAGAAGGTGTCGCAGAGCCAGGTCAAGACGCTCCAGGATCGCGCCGCC
>Ga0126376_10000806_pt1 | contig 16059 bp, 13 predicted proteins | sample PanSoiMetPlot_15_FD_92760 | JGI IMG/M metagenome (GOLD analysis project Ga0126376, IMG submission 92760) | Tropical forest soil microbial communities from Panama - MetaG Plot_15 | ecosystem: Environmental > Terrestrial > Soil > Tropical forest > Bulk soil | place: Panama | collected 2016-02-17
AACGGTCCCCATTTTTGGCGCAGGGGCTCGGTAACGTCATTCTTCACTTCGTAGCAGCAAGACCCGATGGATGGTCCCAATGCCGCTTCGATTTCGTCGGCAGCCACGCCGAGTTGTTCTTTGAACCGGCGCACCATCTTCGGCGCAATTCCCGCCAGGGTTCCGCGCCACCCGGCGTGTACCGCCGCCACAATTTTGGATTTCGGAGCCACGAAGAGAATCGGCACACAGTCGGCTGTGAGCACGCTCAGGAAAGCTTCGGGTTTTTTCGTCACCATGCCGTCCGCCTCACCTGCTTCTTTTATATTTGTCTCCTCGACCTCGACGATGTGATCGCCATGCACTTGCTTCATGGTGATGATCCGACCGTCATGAATCCCCACCGCCAGCTTCATGTCGCAGACATTTTGACTCACGACCTTGTTATCGTCGCCGACACGATACGAGGTGTTTAAAGTGGCGTACGGACCAACGCTTTTTCCGCCGCGCCGCCCCATGAATCCGTGCAACAAGCCATGGTATTTTTCCCAGCGGGGAACTTTGAGCCAAGCTAATTCCATATAGGCATATTATTGTGATATCTGAGTTGTGATGCAAGCTCGCTTGAACGCTGGCTCGAGGCCTGGCTCCTCTACGAACTGCTACTGCCAGCCACCGCCGCGCGATAGTCATTCAGATTCAAATTAAAATGTTTGTAACACTCGCCCTTTAAAACCCATGGCATTGGAAACCATTGAAAATCTGTTTGGGGTCGCCGTTCTTGCATTACGCCCCCATTTCGCCGGAAAATAAGCTGACCGAGTAGCCAACTATGCCTACAGGCAAATACATCGATATTCTGAAGGACCGAGGATTCTTCTGTTTTTTCTGCACCCAGTTTCTAGGCGCCTTCAACGACAATCTCTACAAAATCATCGTCTCTTTCGTCGCTATCGACAGAGTCGCCGACTCGGGCAGCCGGAGCCTGTATCTTTCTCTGATCGCTTTTCTTTTTGTTCTTCCTTCCGCGCTCTTTTCCGCCTACGCCGGCCAGATCGCTGATCGTTATAGCAAGCGCAATGTTCTTGTGGCTGTGAAAATATTTGAAGTGCTGGTGATGAGCCTTGGGTTAGGCGCGTTTTTTTTGGAACGGATCGAGCCTATGTTGGCGATTGTCTTCCTCATGGGCCTTCACGCAACATTCTTTAGTCCCGCGAAGTACGGGATTCTACCGGAAATGCTTCCGGACAGAGATTTATCGCGCAGCAACGGCCTTCTGGAGATGAGCACGTTTCTCGCCATCATCTTGGGAACTTCCCTCGGCGGCGGCATTTACACCATTTGGAAAGGGCGCTTGGAGTTGATCGGTTTTGCTCTGCTTCTCATTGCCATAGCGGGAACTCTTACCAGCCTGGGCATTACAAAGGTGCCTCCGTCAGGCGCGACCAAGTCGTTCAGGATCGATCCTTGGACGGAAATCTGGGATGGTCTCAAGCGACTTCATGGTGAACGGTTGCTATGGCTCACCGTTGTCGGCATCTCGTTCTTCTGGTTTTTGGGAGTGCTCGTGCAAACGGATCTTTTGTTGTTTGGCAAAGAGATTCTCCGGCTCGACGAAGCACGCATTGGATTGCTGGGAACATTTCTGGCGGTGGGAATCGGCGTCGGCAGCCTCGCGGCGGGCCGGTTATCCGGCGACAAAATCGAACTTGGGCTGGTTCCGCTAGGTTCCGTAGCCATCGCCATCTCTGCCGTTCTGATCTTTGTGTCCATGCCTTCATATGCGCTGGTCGCCACCGGGTTGATACTGTTGGGATTTTCCGCAGGCCTGTTTATCGTCCCGTTGAACGCGCTCTTACAGCAGAGGAGCGGGCGGGAAGAAAAAGGACAATTGATCGCGACGAACAATTTTCTCAACACAGTCGGCATGCTGCTGGCCGCCGCGATGCTCGGGGTGATGAGTGATCTTCTGGGCATCCGCTCGGATCACATCATGATGATCGTTGCTCTGTTTACCCTTGCGGCCACAGCGTACATTATCTACGTATTGCCGGACGTTTTCGTTCGCTTTGTTCTGTGGGTTGTAACGCACTCACTCTTTCGCATTCGTATCGTCGGTCAGGAGAATATTCCCGAGCGCGGGCCGGCATTGTTAGTGTCGAATCATGTTTCCTTTGTCGACGCGTTCCTCATTGGCGCTTCGCTGCAGCGGTTTATCCGGTTCATGCTGCACCGCGACTATTACGACATTCGGTGGCTTAACGGTTTCTTCCGCCTCATGAAGGCAATTCCGGTTTCAGCGACCAACCGGCGCGATATCGTGGAATCGATCCGGCGCGCGCGCTCGGAGTTGGAAGCCGGACACGTCGTCTGCATCTTTGCCGAAGGTTCCATTAGCCGGACGGGGCACTTGCTGCCTTTCAAAAGAGGCTTCGAGAAAATTGTTGAGAAGGTCGATGTCCCCATTATTCCCGTGCATCTCGATCAGCTTTGGGGCAGCATATTCAGTTTCAAAGACGGCCGGTTTTTTTGGAAATGGCCGAAGCGTATTCCCTATCCGGTCACAGTCTCATTCGGAGCGCCACTGCCGGCGTCCACCGATGCCCAGACCATGCGACAGGCGGTCCTCGAGTTGGAGAGCGACGCCGCATTGTATCGGCCCAGCGCCGAGGATCTCCTCCACACCAAGTTTATTCGCACCGCCAAACGCCACTGGTTTTCCTTCTGTCTCGCCGATACTACCGGCATGCAGTTGTCGTTTGGGAAGGTTTTCATCGGGAGTTTGCTTCTTGCGCGCTGGATTCAGAAGCATTGTGCCAAGGAGTCGATGGTCGGGATCTTAATTCCCGCCTCCGTAGGCGGCGCTCTGGCGAACGTTGCTGTGCTGCTAGCCGGAAAGATTCCTGTGAACCTGAACTTCACAGCAGGGCGGGAGGCAATGAGCTCAGCCATCCAGCAATGCGGCATCGCGACGATCCTCACCTCACGGGTGTTTTTGTCCAAGGTCAACATCGACCACGCCCTAGGAATGGTATTCTTGGAAGACATTAACAAAACTTTTAGCTCGACCAGAAAACTTCTCACGGCGCTTGACGCCCTGGTGTTGCCAGCGTGGCTATCGGAACGGCGCTATAAGCGCAAGCAAAAACCTGAAGACCTAGCGACCGTGATCTTTTCCAGTGGCAGCACCGGCGCTCCAAAGGGGGTCATGCTCTCGCACCGCAATATTGTTTCCAACATCGAGAGTACCTGCCAGGTGATCCAGTTTGATTTCAGCGACCGGATCATGGGTGTGCTCCCGCTGTTCCACTCTTTTGGCTTTACCGTAACACTGTGGTTGCCGCTCATTGAGGGACTCGGCGCTGTCTACCATCCGAACCCGATCGATGCAAAAACCATCGGCGAGACCGTGAGCAAGCAGCGAGCGACCCTCCTTATTAGTACGCCGACTTTCTATTCCAGTTACATTAGGCGCTGCTCGGCGGAGGAATTCACGTCGCTACGTTATGCGATCTCCGGGGCGGAGAAGCTGCGTCCGCAAATTGCAAAAGCATTCAAGGACAAGTACGGCTTGGACCTATTGGAAGGCTACGGTTGCACCGAGCTTTCCCCCGTGGTTTCCGTAAATCTTCCTGACGTCATCGACGGCAAAGAACACCAAGTGGGGAACAAGCCGGGCACCGTGGGTCATCCGATACCCGCGGTGGTTGTTAAAATCGTAGACCCAGACACGGGTCGCCCTCTGCCTAGCGGGCAAGAAGGAATGCTTCTAGTCAAGGGACCGAACCGCATGCTCGGCTATTTGGGCCAACCAGAGCTGACTGAGGAAGCGATGCGCGACGGCTGGTACGTCACCGGGGATATCGCATCGGTGGATGAAGACGGATTCATACGGATCACGGATCGGCTCTCGCGATTCAGCAAAATCGGCGGCGAAATGGTACCTCACATGCAGATCGAAGAAACGATCAATAATATTCTCGGCAGCACCGCCTCCGTGGTTATTTCAGTCCCCGACGAGCACAAAGGCGAAAAACTCATAGCTTTCTACACCCAGAACGGCATATCGAAGGATGAGCTGTGGGACAAGCTCAATCAGTCCGACCTGCCAAAACTCTGGATTCCGAAGCGGGAAAATTTCTTCTTGATCGAATCGATTCCGGTTTTGGGCTCGGGTAAAGTGGATTTGAAGAAAATGAAAGCGTTGGCCTTGAAAACCGCCAAGGCAAGCTAGGCCGCTGCCGGGCAGATTCAGCGAAATAACTTGCTTGAAACCACGCCGACGCCGAATTCCGCAAAGCGGAATCGCCATACTGGGCTAGGCAGATTGTAAGAGCAATTTTCCCGTGATAGAAGCAGGCTCACCGTGGAGGTTGTCGATTGATGGAAATGAATTTTCAAAGACTCGCTGAGAAATCGCTGCAAGGAGAAATTCCGGAGCGGGATGAGATGAAAGCGGTGTTGAACGCGCCGGATGAACAGTTGCCGGAGCTGCTGAGCGCGGCTTTTAAAGTGCGCCATCATTACTTCGGCAAGCGCGTACAGATCCACGTCCTGCAAAATGCCAAGAGCGGCCTTTGTCCAGAAGATTGTCACTACTGTTCGCAGTCGTCGGTTTCCGAAGCTCCCATCGACCGCTATCCCTTTATGGCGAAAGAAAAATTGCTTGAAAGCGCCAAGCAAGCCAAGGCCGCGGGCGCCGTGCGTTTTTGCATCGTTAACAGCGGTCGCGGGCCGACGCAAAAGGAGATCGAGCAGATCGCCGAAGTGGTTCGCGAGATCAAGAACGAAGTCGAGATCAATATTTGCTGCTCGCTTGGCCTGATGGAAGAAAGCAAGATACGGGTCTTGAAGGACGCCGGCGTGGAGCGCATCAACCACAATCTGAACACGAGCGAGCGCCATCATCCCAACATTTGCACGACGCACACCTACCAAGACCGCGTCGGAACGGTGAACAACGTCAAGTCCGTGGGCCTTTCGTCTTGCTGTGGCGGTATCTTGGGGATGGGCGAAACCGATGAGGACATCATCGACTTGGCGCTATCCCTAAGAAAGCTAGACGTCGATTCTATCCCGCTCAATTTCCTTCATCCTATTGATGGAACGCCTTTTGCCGGAATTCATACTTTGACACCGCAGCGCTGCCTAAAAATTCTTTGTCTCTTTCGCTTCGTCAATCCCGACAAGGAACTTCGCGTGGGCGGCGGCAGAGAGCTCAACATGCGCTCGCTACAACCGCTAAGTCTCTACCCGGCAAACTCTCTTTTCGTCAATGGCTATCTTACGACCCCCGGCCAGGCGGCGACCGAGACACACCAGATGATCGCCGATCTCGGATTCGAAATCGAAGACCGCCTGCCAAATTGACCCTGCGCACAGAGCACAGGGTCATCTCCAAGAGACGACGGCTAAATCTTCATACAGTTCTGGAACGTCAGCGGCAGATTTGGCGGTCAAATCCGTGCGACTTTGCGTAGACCACTCGAAAGTCATAGACTCTCGCTAACAGGCCCGAGTCATTTAGGAGGTGAACTATGCGGTTCCTACTGAAGGTAAACATCCCCGTAGAGTCCGGGAATGCGGCTGCGAAAGCCGGAAAGCTCGGCGCAACTATCCAATCGATACTGGCGGACTTGAAACCTGAGGCTGTCTATTTTACGGACAACGACGGTCAGCGGGCAGGATTTATTTTTCTAGAGATGCAAGATGCTTCTCAAATCCCGGCGATTGCTGAACCGTGGTTTCTTGCGTTCAACGCAAGTATTGAGATTCATCCGGTCATGATACCAGACGATCTAGTCAGGGCTGGCGGTGCCATCGAGAACGCGGTCAAGAAATACGCCTGATTGCTGCGCATTTACGCACGATCGTAGAACGGGCAACGAACAGCGCTAGAGCATTTTGCCGAAAGCATAGTTAACGCGCTGCCTGAGGTAAATCTTAGCGCTCGCGAACAGGGTTCCGATCGGCAACGGAGTAGCGCATGTTGCAGCCGTCGACGGCGATCGCAGGCGCAAGGGCGGGTATTGGCCTTTCTGCAACTCGTAGTTTGCAGCATTGTATCGTGAAAGCGTGTCTTTCTGGAGGTACGAGATCGATGAATGAAGGTATGAGTGAGCAGGCAGCTAAGGCTTATGTGGACAAGCTCTATGCGGCAGTTAAGCAAAGATGGAAAGAACGGGTAACCGACGGTTCTTTTATGCGGGCGCTCACAGCCGGCACTTTATCCAAAAACGCCCTGCGCCTTTTTTTCAAAAACTGGGGCTCTTATACCATTGAAATAAATACCGTCGAAGCCGCTTCCTATCACAAGCACATAGCTTTTTTTCGCAAGCATCGCGACCTCATGGGACCGATGGCACAAAAGCTCGCGGATGAACTCATTCACCCGAAGCCGCCTGGCCATGTGCACGTGGTGCTTGAAACCGCTCGGGCTTTAGACATTTCGGAGGACGATATTTTTCTTTCTCCGATGCTGGCGGAATTTCGCGCCAAGCTCGATTTCAAACGGTCGGTGCTCTGGGAAGGAACCGTGGCGGAATTCTACGCGGCAGGGGCGACGGAGGAGCAAACCGGCTATTGGTCGGCGGAGTTTTTCGAGGCGCTGACGACGCACTACGGACTGACGCGGGAACAAGCCGTTTATTTTTCTACCCACGAGGAAGCGGACCTAAAAGAGCACGAAGGCGTCATGGGTCATGGAAGCTTCAGACGGCTCGTTTTGCAACGTTTACTCCAGGACGGGATGGCACACGTAAGGCCAGGCTACAGTTTGGAATATTGCGCCCTGACTGCCGTCGATTTACACGGCGTCATATTGGAAGCAGCGCTCAACGCCGCACTTCGGGATTAGAACAAGCCGATGCCTACTCGGTCAGCCCCATCTGCTCAAGGGCGGCACGGCCCAGGAGACCGTAGGGATTGCCGAAAGTTTCCGGGAACTCGAAATGGTTGTATCCCTCGCCGACGATGAGCTGCACGGGGTTGCCCGCGGCTTTGACCGCCGCAACGAAATCGCGCGATTGACGCTGGAATTCCGGCGACTCGAGGGTTCCGTAAGACACGATGATGGGCGTGTTGAGACGATCCAAATGACGCTGGGTGCTTAGCGCCTGCTCCATCTCATCGGTAAATTTCACATATTCGCTGCGCTTGGAAAGTCTGACGGGTTTGAGGTCATACATCCCGCTCATCAGGACTGCCCCCTTCACTATATCGCGAGGCAGGCCGAAATCTTTCTGCCAATCGGTCACCAGAACGACGCCGGCGAGATGGGCGCCCGAGGAGTGGCCGGAAAGAAAGAGTCGATTTGAGTCGCCGCCAAAGCTGGCGGCGTTTTTGTAAACCCAAGCCACGGCGCGGCGCACCTGATCGGCCATCGTCATGAGATTCCCACCCGCATTGTCCACCGAGACAAAATCGAGCGCGATGTAGTGCGCGCCGGCCCTGACGAACATTTCTGCCGGATAGGCAGACCGCTTCGCGGTCCCGTTGCGCCAGGCGCCGCCGTGAATGAAAACGCGAATCGGCGCGTTGGGTTGCTTCGTCTTGTAGATATCAAGCGTTTCGATGTCCGTAGGCCCGTACGGAACACGCTCTGGCCGCAGCCGCGCGTGCGCCGCTTCACTCCAGGCATCGCGCCGTTTGCTCACGTGGCGTTGGTTCGGCGCCCAGACGCTCTGATCGTAGGCGTCATCGAGCTCCTTCTGGTCCATATCGAGCCATATACATGGTTCTTTCGCGCTCGTCATTGACTCCGCCAACGCAGAGCTTGCCAGAACCGTCGCCGAGGTTTTCTCGCTCATAGGAAATCTCCCTGGTAGAATTCGCGCTTAGTGAACGCGTGTTGGTTACGTGACCCTGTGCCCGAAGTTACGTCAGCTGTTTAAGAGCCTAGCCTCGTAAAATAGGCAAGTGAAAGAGGGGAGTCAAGGAAATACCACTTGGCGTCAGGTTTGTGGGCCTCGATATATGTTACCGTTCTTCCCAGACTGTAACATTCGAGCGCACCATATGCTTGCGTGCTTGTGTGGTTAGAATATATAAAAACGGAGGAGAAGGAGAGCATGTTATGGAAGCAATCAGACATATGGCGACTTGCACGAACAACAATCGCCGCCTCGCCAGATTTTACCGGCTGATCTTCGGCATGGAAGAGGTTTGGAATGAAGAGCAAAACAGTCCATACGCGTTTTATGTGACCGATGGCTACTTCAATCTCAACTGTCTGCAGATTCACCAGACGATGGCTGAAACGAAAAGAAACGTGGGGATAAACCATTTCGGCTTTCAGATCGGTAGCCTGGAAGAAATTGAAAAAAAACTGGCAGAGCTGAATCCGCCCATTCGGCTGGCGCAAAGACCGAGCGACGGCCGTTACACCGAAGTCAGGATCAAAGATCCGGACGGCAACGGAGTGGATTTGGCGGAAAAGGGTTGGGGAACCGGCGACGAGAAAAAAATTCCCGGGGTGAGGCACGTCGGCATCGCAACGCAAGATCCCGGGCGTTTGGCGGATTTTTACAAGTTCATTTTCGGTATGAAAGAAGTGGGAAAGAAAAAAACAGGGATGGGAACTGAGGCGATTTACTTATCGGACGGCACGATTAATTTGGGGCTGGTGAAGAATTCTCCAGTAGCCGGTCCTGGACTTCAGGTCTTGGGATTTCAAGTCCCCAGTGTCAAAGAAATTGAAGAGCGGTTGAAGAAGCCGTTCGCCTTGACTTACAAGAACGAGCCACCGCTGGCGTTAAAGCAGAACGGCTCAGACGGTCCGTATAAATCTTTTCATCTTCTAGATCCCGACGGCACTTACATCGCCCTTTCCGAAGAGGGCTGGGAGGTCTAGCGATCGGAACGCAAACGCATTATTCACTGGTGTGAGTTTGGTAGTGGGCGGTGACCCAATCGGCGAGCCGGTTCCGAAAAGACTCTCCCGGAGTCCTTCGACGAGTCTCACGGCTTGTCCTGACCAACGAACGGAAGAAGCTTGAAGTGATTGAGAAAATTCGGTTCATGCTGGCTCTCGAAGCATGAAGGACCTTTTTGCGAGAGACCTGCTAGCGCAGCTCAGCACCCCACAGTTCTTTGAGAAAGCCGCTTTTAGACAGCTGTTCGGCAAATCCATTGTCGAACAGCTCGGCTGGCTTTTTGCGCACAACGGTGCCCGTGTCGCGCGCTAGTTCCACGGCTTCGACAAGCGCGTTGGCTGGCACGAGCATCGAGCGGTTGATCAAAGCTACCGCATAAGCGTCGTAGGCCGATTGAAGAATCTCCGATTCGGAGATTTTGAGTACTTTGCTGAGCGAGGCTTTGGCCTTATCGGGATTTTTTTCCACGTAGTGAACGGATTCCGCCATAGCGGCGACAAAGCGCTGCACCAGTTGAGGTCGTTCCTTCAAGGTTTTAGCGTTGGTGTGCAGTGAGCTGTAAATAAACGGCAGATTGAGATCCTTGAGATTGTAGATAAGATTGAGGCCGTCCTTTTTTCCCCGAGCGTCCAGTGGAGGGGTGACTGGTGCGGCCTGAATAATACCTGCCATCATCGCGTTGTATCTTTCGGATTGGCTGCCACCGATGGGTCGGATGGCGACATCCGAAGTGCTCAGGTTCATCTTCTTCAGCAGAGTCTTCATCAGCCGGTCATCCAAATCTCCAGCTTTCGAGACCCCGATGCTTTTTCCCCGTAGGTCTTCGAGGCGCTTGATGTCTTTGTGAGCCAAAAGCACGTAGGGCAAGCCGATCAGCGGCGATGCCACTAGCTTCCCATCGACGCCGCTGGCCAATCCGGGAATAGTGCCGTCGGCGGCGCAATAGAGAAATTGCACTTCATCCGCTGACAAAGCGGCGAGGTTCATAGCGCTACCGCTTATGAATCTGTGATCGATCTTGATCGCGTATCTGTCGAATAGGCCATTATCCATGGCTGTGTAAAGGTGAATAAACCCGCCGGACACCGCGCATGTCGCAACCTGCACCATCGCCACCGCTTCACCGGGTTTGGCGAGGTAAGGATTGGCGCTGACTATTCCAGGTTTCATCAGCGCCCATAACACAGCCAGTACAGCCAGTCCCGTCAATAACCCACTGAAGAACCTGCCGTGCTTATTTGAACAATTTGGATTCATTGTTTTCCCTCCAAAGTTTCATCTGGCCCGATTCGGCTTGATGCTTCTGAAGGCGATCCGTGGGAAGGTTCAACGAGCGAGGATATAACGGCTTTGGGCGCACGTTGTCAATGTGAAAGACAGTGAAAAAACCGATTGCCCAGCCGCTGGTTTTATGTTCGTGGAGTCGCGAAGGCGAGCAGCGACACGGTAACCGCGAGGAGCGCCATGGCGCTGATCGCCAATGACCAGTGTATTCCAATCAATCCGCCCACGACGCCAATGGTCACGCCGCTGAAAGCGCGAAGGCCAAAGGCAGACATGGAAAACAAACCGATCAGCCGCCCGCGCAGATGGCTCGGCGAAAGAAGCTGCACGATTGCCTGGGCGGCCGAGTAAAACGAAAGATTCAAAATCCCGGCGAAAAACAATAGCGCCAAAGACAACAGGTAGTTGGATGAGAAAGCGAATGCTCCCAGCGCAGCGCACCAAAGCATGGCGCAGATGATTGCGGTTCTGACATTCGCCTTGAGCCAGCCTTTTCCTTCAAGCAGGAAGCCGCCGAAGACGGCGCCTGCAGCGCTGGCAGTGAGTAGTGAGCTATAGGCGAAATCTGGGTTAGCTCCGAGGTCATGGGCGAATTCTGGCATCTGGGTGTGAACGGCGTTGCCGATGAATAGTGACGCGCTGCCGCCCAAAATCACCATCGTAATGATCGGCCGGTTGTGAGCGACCTCCTGGATCACGCTGAAGGCGTCGTTCCAAGCCAGCGCACGCTTTGGCGGTGCACCCTCTCGGAGATGTCCCGTGTACGGCACAAAAAGCAGCCAAACCGTCAATGGCAAATAAATGGCAGCGTTGGCGAGCAGTCCCAACGACGGGCCCAGTAAAAACATCAATCCGGCTCCCACCGCAGGGCCAAAGAGAATACCCAATTGGCGGCTAGTGGCGTTGAGCCGCACCGCGCTCTGAATTTGTTCGGTGCCGACGATGTCGTGGATGAAGAGCTGTTCGGCCGGAGTCCACAAAACGCCGGCGATACCGTGGATAATCAGCAGGATCGACGCGTGCCAGACTTGAATCGTATCGGTGTAGAACAGTATGGCCCACGCTACCGACACTCCCATATACATGACTTGCGCCACTTGAATGACCTTGCGGCAGTCGTAGCGGTCGGCAATGCTCCCGAAATAGACGGACAACAGCAGAAACGGAGTCCAGTGGCTGATGTCGGCGAATCCCGCCAAAACGGGAGAATGAAATTTCTGGAACAGTAGCCAATAGCTGATGACGTGCTCGATATTGTCCGCCATCATGGCGAGCATGGTGGTGATGAAGAAGAAGCGAAAATCACGATGATGTAAAGCCGCGAAGGCGGGATTTTTTTCCACATTGGAACGATTTGTTTGAAGTGTCTGGTTGTCGGAAGTCAATGGTGATCCAGGGAAAGATGCGAATGTTAACTTCCAGAACTAACGGATATCGACTTCCCATGCAATAAAAACTTGATAGCCGGCCCGACATTGAGATATAGGCTAGAGGTATCGAAGATAGGCACAATGGATACGGTGGCCAAAAAGACAGTCTCCCTCAAGGTCAATGGAGTCGAGCATAGCCACCAGGTGGAGCCGCGGCTGCTCCTGGTTCATTTTCTGCGCGATGTCCTTGGGCTGACGGGCACGCACGTCGGTTGTGAGACCAGCATTTGCGGTGCTTGCACGGTGATGCTGGACAATACCGCTGTGAAGTCCTGCACGGTGCTCACGGTGCAGGCTGACGGCGCTGATATTACGACGATCGAAGGGTTGGCCCAGGGAGAAAATCTCCATCCGCTGCAAGAGGCTTTTTGGGAGTGCCATGGGCTTCAATGCGGTTTCTGCACTCCGGGAATGATTCTTACGGCACATCAGCTTCTGATGCGGAATCCGAAGCCGGCGGAAGACGAGATTCGCCATGCGCTTGACGGGAACCTCTGCCGTTGTACCGGTTATCAGCACATTGTGGACGCGGTGAAATTGGCGGCGAAAAAAATGAAACAGAAGGCCGTAAGCAGAAAGCGGTAGGTTCAATCGATGAGCACCCTCGCCCTCTCCCGCAAAGCGGGCGAGGGATCGGAATTAACTCTCGTTCAGAAACCCGAGACTCGAAACTCGGAACCGAAACTGGGAGAAGACGATGCCGGTAAGCAAACTAGTCGGCGCCAGAATCAAGCGGCGCGAAGATCCTCAACTGATTCGCGGGGCTGGGCAGTACGTGGACGATGTCAAATTGCCGGATATGCTCCACGTCGCAATTCTGCGCAGCCATTATGCGCACGCTACGATCAAGAGCGTCGATACCGACGCCGCGCGCGAACATCCCGGCGTCATCGCTGTATTCACCGGATCGGAACTCAAAGATGAGATAGCGCCTTTGCCGGTTGGCGGCGGCAATGACACGCTGCGCGTTCCCAAACACTACGTGCTTGCGGTGGACAGAGTTTGTCATGTCGGTCAGGGAATAGCGGCTGTTATTGCCGACGATCGCTACACGGCTAAAGACGCGCTCGATTTGATTCGAGTGGAATACGAGCCTTTGCCGGTGGTTTCGGATCCGGAAAAGGCGCTGGCTCCAGACTCGCCGGTTATCCATTCCGAGTGGCCGGACAATGTGGCTTTTCGCTCTGAGCATAGCGAGGGAGATTTGGCGAAAGCCTTCAAAGAAGCGGACAAGATCGTGAAGCAGCGGCTTGTTCATCAACGGCTGGCGCCCATCGCCATCGAGCCTCGCGGAGTCGTGGCTCAATATCTTTCTTCGGACGACGAGCTCACGGTCTGGTCCTCCACGCAAATCCCGCACATGCTCAAGAGCCACCTGGCGAAGATGGTCAAGTTGGACGAGAAACAGGTGCGGGTGATCGCGCCGGACGTGGGAGGGGGGTTCGGCTGCAAACTCAACGTTTATGCCGAGGAAGGACTGCTGGCCTACCTGGCCCTCAAACTCAACCGGCCCGTGAAATGGATGGAACAGCGCAGGGAAAACATCCAGGCGACGATCCATGGCCGGAGCCAAGTAGGTGAAGTCGAAGCGGCGGTCAAGAAAGACGGAAGGATCCTCGGGTTGAAGTATAAAGTTATCGCCGATATCGGCGCGTATCATCAGCTCTTCACGCCAGCCATTCCGCCGTTTACGGGCCTCATGCTTTCCGGCTGTTATAAAATTCCTGACATCAGCGTCGAGGTCACGGCAGTATTTACCAACAAAATGTCCACGGACGCGTATCGAGGCGCGGGCAGGCCCGAAGCGACATATGTAATTGAACGGATGATCGACCGCGTCGCTCAAGAACTAAAGCTCGACGCGGTGAAGATTCGCCAGAAAAATTTCCCGAAGCCAACGGAATTCCCCTTCAAGACTGCAACCGGCGTGACCTACGACAGCGGCAATTATCAGCTCGCGTTGAGTAAAGCGCTTGCGCGGGTCGGCTATGAAAAATTGCGCCGCGATCAGAAGCGGCTCAGAAGCCAGGGAAGATATCTTGGCATCGGGCTATCGACCTACGTGGAAATCTGCGCCATGGGGCCTAAGGGCATGTGGGAGTACGGCAAAGTGGAGGTGGAGCCCACGGGGAAAGTAACCGTCTTGTCCGGTGCGTCGCCGCACGGCCAAGGACAGCAGACCTCTTTTGCACAGATCGTGGCCGATCGACTGGGCGTAGAGATGGATGACATAACGGTGATGCATGGCGACACTGCGGTTGTGCCCAAAGGTATCGGCACCTTCGGGAGCCGCGCCACTGCGGTGGGAGGAGTCGCCATCTATCAAGCGGCGGAGCAGGTCAAAGAGAAGGCGCGCGAGCTCGCCTCTCATCTGTTGGAAGTCGATCCTGACGATCTCAATTTTTCCGATGGCAGGTTCAGCGTCAAGGGTGTGCCGAAAAAGGCGCTCACGATCCAGCAAATCGCGCGACAAATCCACGCGGCCCAAAACCTGCCAAAAAAATTGGACCCCCGCCTTGCCGCGGAATCTCAGTTTGAGCCATCCAACTATACATTTCCGTTCGGCACTCATGTTTGTGTGGTGGAAGTCGAGCCGGAAACCGGCAGAGTCGAAATAAAAAAATACGTCGCAGTGGATGACTGCGGCAAGGTTATCAATCCGTTGCTAGTCGATGGACAAGTTCAGGGCGGAATTGTCCAGGGCGTGGGACAAGCTCTCTTTGAGGAAGTAATCTACGACGAGAATGGGGGGCTCCTCACTGGCAGCTTGATGGATTATGCTGTGCCGAGGGCGGCAGACTTGCCGCGTCTGAATCTAGCTCGCACAGAAACGCCGACGCCGGTGAATCCGCTGGGCATAAAAGGAATCGGCGAGGCGGGAACCATCGGCTCCACGCCGGCGGTGGTGAACGCGGTGGTGGATGCTCTGGCTCCCTTCGGGGTTACGCACATCGACATGCCGCTGACACCGCAAAAGATCTGGAGCTTGTGTCAAGGAACAAAAGCCCCACGGAACCGTTCGGTGTCGCGAAAATCGTAGAGGAGATGACCGCCGTGATGGCGCATCACAGCTGGTTCAGTTTCTTTTCTGTGGGGGTAAGCCCGTGTGCTTGCCCTGTGGCCGTTTCCGGAGGTCGAAGATGATACCGGCGTCGTTTGACTACATCGCGCCGCAAACTTTGGACGAAGCCGTACGCGCGCTGGCCGAACATGGAGAAGAGGCGAAGCTTTTGGCAGGCGGGCATAGCCTGTTGCCGCTGATGAAGCTCAGGCTTGCCAATCCCAAATTACTCATCGATCTGAGAAGAATTCCCAGCCTTAGCGGGATTCGCCAACAGGACGACAAGATCATAGTCGGTGCGCTGACCACACATTACCAGATGGAAAGTTCGGAGCTGCTGAAAAAAAAGTGTCCACTGTTGCCTCAGACCGCGCGCGAAATCGGTGATGTTCAGGTGCGCAATCGTGGCACCATTGGCGGCAGTCTGACACACGCGGATCCATCCGCCGATTGGCCGGCAGCAATCCTCGCTTTAGGAGGAGAGCTAAAACTCAGCGGGCCGAAGGCAGATCGCACAGTTCAGGCAGAGATGTTTTTTCTCGGTCCAATGACGACAGGAATCGAATCAACGGAAATCTTAACGGAGATTCGTGTGCCGGTCTTCGGGAGCCGTTGCCGAAGCGCTTACCTAAAGATGGCTCAGCAGGCCTCGGGCTTTGCGATCGTTGGCGTGGCGGTCTGGCTTAAGATCGGTCAACAAGCTCGCTGTGAAGATATCGGCGTCGGTGTGACCGGCCTCAGCGATAAGCCTTTTCGCGCGCGCTTAGTCGAAGAACGTCTGCGTGGAAAGAAACTCACACCAGAACTAATCGAAGAAAGCGCGTCTCAAGTCGCAACGGGCATCGATCCAACGGCGGATCTTCACGCCTCCGCCGAATTCCGAGCGCATCTGGCGCGAGTTTACGCCTCGCGCGCGATTCAGGAAGCAGCCAAACAAGTTCGTGGGCGCTAGTGAGAGCACCCGACTTTGAAACGATCCAAGTTTTGGCTATAATCTGGCCAGAATGCGCTTTGAGATCATTCTGGCTCCCGAGGCGGTGGAAGATCTTCGCGCTTTAAAGGCCAACGTTCGTTCGACCGTCCACGATGCTCTTGAAACGCATCTTCGTCACGAACCCATGAAAACGAGCCGAAGCCGGATCAAGCGGCTGCGAGGCCTAGCGCGACCACAGTATAGACTTCGTGTCGGCGAGGTTCGAGTATTTTATGATGTATCATCCGAGTCCGTTGAGGTCTTGGCGATCGTGCCCAAATCGGAGGCGACAATATGGCTAGAGCAGTTCGGAAAGCCCGAATAAAAGAAGTCCCTTTATCTGAGATCAAAGATGATCTTTCACGATTTCTGCGCGAGGCAGAGAAGCAGGAGATTGTCATAACTCGGCACGGAAAGCCTGCCGGTGTCCTGATCGGATTCGAGTCAGAGGACGACTGG
>Ga0126376_10000807_pt1 | contig 16057 bp, 19 predicted proteins | sample PanSoiMetPlot_15_FD_92760 | JGI IMG/M metagenome (GOLD analysis project Ga0126376, IMG submission 92760) | Tropical forest soil microbial communities from Panama - MetaG Plot_15 | ecosystem: Environmental > Terrestrial > Soil > Tropical forest > Bulk soil | place: Panama | collected 2016-02-17
TCGGCAACGTTCTTGTCGATGCCGTAAGCCGATAGCGGCTTTGGTTTTTGCGCAACCCACCTATTGGCTTACGTCCTGCGAAGTCGCCTCCTGTTGACTTCGGCAAGTCCTCCATTTTGTCGCCACAGGATATGCCAGCCGATCACCCAGGCGAACTGCAGGCGCGACAACAGAACCGGATCGAGATCCATGGTTGACCTCCTGTTGCCCTCGGCAACAAGACGGACAAACGCTCCGCATCCGTGCGCTCAAGGTTACACCGATGCTGCCACCAAGGCGAATCCTCGGATCCGGAACAGCTCTCTCTAGCTAGAGCCGCGCATGATCTCGATTCGCTCTTTTCGCCGGTCGCGTGGGATCGCGCTCGCCATCTTGGACGTATCGAGGCAAACGCTCACTTGTCCGCTTTTGGAGCGAAGCGGACGTGAGCGTCGGGAGAGCGTTCGATATGACGAAAATGACCCGAGCCGAATATCAGCCTCCCAAATTTGTTTTGGCAGCCTCACTTGCGAGCCCCGCCAAGTCGACGAAGCGTTGCCAACAAACGCTCAAAGTCAATCGGCTTCGCATCAAACTCGTCACAACCCGCCGCAAACGCCTTTTCGCGCTCGCCCGCCAGCGCATGCGCGGACAGAGCGACGACCGGGATGTCGCACGTTTGCGGGTTGCTCTTCAGCCACCGCGTGGCTTCCCACCCGTCGAGAACGGGCATTTCGAGGTCCATGATGATGATGTCAGGCCGCTCGGCGGCAGCCATCTCGCATCCTTTTTGACCGTTCTGTGCCGTTAGAACTTCGAAACCGTCGAGCAACTCAAGCCGCATCTTGAGCATATACACATCGTCTTCATTGTCTTCGACGTAAAGCACTTTAGTCACCATGCTGTCTCGATCCTCTTGTGGACTGCCAGCGCTGCACGGTCCGCGGGCTGAAACAGTCCTGCATCTGCACTCACGTCACGCGAAATGGCATCCCTCTTCATCCTTTTTTGAAGGACCTGAGTAAGAGGATGATCGAATGGCTTCGTAGGGGTGGTCTCATATTGCGAGCCTTCGGTCGGCCAATATCTCAATGACAGGCGTAAGCTCGTTAACGTTGTTTTGACCTTTGGCGGCGGAAGTTACGAAGCGGAGAAACGGGGCCAAATGGCAGCACGATGAAGGAACCATCCGTCGCGTTGCTGCTTTCCATGATCAGTCTTGTCGGCTGTGCCGGCCCTGCCGAGCTGCTTTTCAAAAACTCTATAGTAATTGATCATCTCGACGGTAACTATCAACAACTCGCGCGCTGCACGTATGAGCATCTTGCTCGGCAACAGCATCAGTTGTCGATGGCCGATTTGCGCGAGCAGGAAACCGTCAGAATTGCTTTGACAAAGGCCGCACAACCATACTGGGAGCTCTCATTCATCAATGAAGATGATGGCAGGCAAACGCGGCTGGAAGCAACGTCAGGCTCGTTCCCAAGCGAGCACACGCTCGCATTAGCTCGCGCGTGCGCGGCATAGGAGCAAGTCTAGGAGGCGGATGTCCGCTTGGCGGGTGAAGCGGACTCGCCAAAAGCGCGATGCAAGCCGACGCGTCGGCCTTCAGTGAAGCGGGAAGCGCAATAACACGCCCGGTGGGCTTTAATTGCTTCCCGGCGGCCGCGGTTTAATGACGCCTTTATTCTCTTCCGCGCCTAACTCGCGCACCCCACCGGTCAAGCACAAAGGCAAATCCGAATGTCAGGATCACGATCAATAGAATCATTTCAATGTTCATGTATGGCTGCCCTCGCCTGTGTTGGTGCTGTTAGTTCTTTGATAGACGCCGTAGGGCCCAGTCTTCGACCCAGTGAGCGAGGCGCTCATGGTCGTCAGCGATCCGCAGCAGCGCGTCTTTGGTCTTCGTATCCTTCTCTTCACTCGCCAGAATGCGCGCCTCTTCTGCACGGGTGCGCCAGTGGTCGGGATTACTGAGCAAGGATTGGCTGGTCATGCCCGCTCCCATCTGTGAGACTGTGATCGTCATCATCATGCGGCGACTCGCGAGTGCGCTTGGCTTCACCTGGGCCGGGTGGAGGTCTGGAGCCGCGTTATGGACAACCGACGGCCGCTAGGGTTGCCCATACAAACTCAAGGAAAAGCAGGCGCAGTGTCGCCGATCATCCCATCGTGATTTCCCTCGTGCCCTCCCTTTGGGTGGGAAAGTTGGGTGCGATAGAAGTCGAGCACGAAAAGCCGAAGGGCCGATGAGAGATTGCCAAGTTGCCGCTGAGCATCGATTTCGGCGACCAATTCCGACAACGTCATGTGCCGCTCGCGCGCGATCTCCTTCAACCCGTTCCAGAATGCATCCTCGAGACTCACGCTCGTTTTGTGGCCAGCGATCACGATCGAGCGCTTGACGACCGCAGATTTCATGAAGACACCCCAATTGTCCTAGTTTCGACGGCATAGCGTTTCCGCTATGCCGCGCTTTCGGAGCGGCTCGCATTCGCCGCCCATCGATCCGACATTCGGGAGTGGTGTTGCCCCGACATTCGGGAGTGGTGTTGCCCCCAGGCCCGAACAGCTGCCCGCTTAACATTCCATCCGCTTCATCGGTTCCGCCAGCACGGCGGCTGCGTGTTGACTTCACCCGCAAGTGTGACCCATTTGCTACATACCGCCACGTAAGTCGTCCGCCTGCTTTGATGATTTGAACATGCATAGCAGCGCACGGCAAACCCGTTCACCCCTCGCGAGGAAGAGTTCGCGAGTAACGCGACTGCGCGCTCAATCGGTCATTACCTGGGAAAGCGAGAACAGATTCGAAGCGTCGGCGGTAGTTAGATACGCGCAGGCTGGAGCCGAACGGTAAAAGAATGCGGCAATGAAGCGGGACTTCGCCATCGCTGCCGAACCATGGCCATTTGGTTAACGTGCGCCCTTCGCTGATCCTCTCGATCGCCTTTGAACCAATCGCCCGCCAAAGCGACAAATAGTCGGGAGCCATTTCACCCCAGCGATTGAGCCGGAACGTGGGATGGCGACGGCGGGCGTCTGCACAGACAAGCGAAATAGGGGCGTCACTCGGTCGGCCCGTCCGGGTGCCTAACACAAGGGGATTAGCATCATGAAGATCGTGATAATCGCAACCGCTGGGCTCGTCGCCATGATGAGCGTTGCCGCTGCCGCCGATTTGCCGCGCAAGGAACCGCCTCCGGTGGCGGCGGCGCCAATCGGCAAATACCCGATCGGCAAATATCCGGTTGGCAAGTATCCGGTTGGCAAATACCCGCAGCCCGTCGTGACCAAGGGCTAAGGTAAGCCATCACCCGCCCTGTGAAAGCCTGACGTCGGCGCGGCCCGATTCACTCGTGGCGCGCGACCCGAGCGAGCTTTCTTTGGCTTGTGGCTGAACAGTCGCAAGCGCGGGCTTTCCCTTTGGGGAGCGGGCACAGAGAGATGGGGGCAAACATGAGACTGTTTAGTGGCTTCGGCTGTTTCGTATGCGCTAGCTTGGCAGTTCTGCTTTGCGCCCCCGCGAATTCTGACCGGCATGTTAATGCAGCCCTTGCTCGCATGGCTACAATAGCTGCGCTCGCTCGCTCAGATGCCGCGCTCGCTGACCCAAAGTTAAGAACCGCGCTCGCCGACCCAAACACAAGGGCCGCCGTCGCTGATCCAGTCGTAAAAGTGCCGCTTGCGGAACCAGAGATAAATGTGAGCCCGCTCGAAGCTTCGGACGAGTGCGTCCGGAGCGAAGCGTGCATCGACCAATATCTCTGGTCGGTGTACGAACGCGCGCCGAAGGTCGATACCATCAAAGTGGAGGAACAGATCAAGACGACAGTCAAGAAGAACGGCAAGAGCCGCACTGTCGCGAAAACTGTTACGAAGCTCGTGAATGAGGACTTCACGTGGAAGGATCCAGATGCCGCCGAAAAAGCTAGTATGCCCGTGGCCCAATACGTGATCGGCGGCATGGACCGGGCCTTCAAAGTGAGGCTTTATCGCCTCTTTCGCGCGCTGGACGATGCCGGGCTTGCTCCTGGTATGACCAGTGGCTTCCGCGATGACTACCGGCAATCGATCGCAAGCGGCAACAAGGCCGCGATCAATCGCTCCTACCATGGCGGAAGCCTGCGCGGCGGCTATGGCCATGGGCTTGCAGCCGATGTGGTGAGCGTCAAGGGTGAGACGCGTTCCGAGCGATGTATTTCAAGCGAAATCTTGTGGAAGTGGATCGACGCGCACGGCAAGGACTATGGGATAGGCAGACCCTATCTCGATAAAGATCCGCCGCACATTGCGCCGATCGACGGCAAAGAATACGCCGACAAACGCGGACTGAATGCGAAAGTCGCGGAAAAGGGGAACGCTGCCACGAGCGGCGTCGCAAAACCGGCTAAAGCGCCTCAAACTCGTCAGGGACGGGCCGAACCCAAGCCGCTTTGATGCTTGCGGCTCGTTAGCCTCTCGGATGCGGCGATCGCAGGCTTTTTGCATCTTCTCGGTTAAACGCCCTACAATCACGATGAATTTGGTCCGCTGGTGCTGTCGTGGACATCTCTGATGCGGTCGCTGCGGCCATTCTGTCCACGCGCTCCGACGCAATCGTAGCTGCCGACCGCGACGGCCTCATCCGCTTCTGGAACCCCGGTGCGGAACGTCTTGGTTATTCGCACAATGAGGCGCTGTCTCGCTCGCTCGATCGCATTATTCCTGAGCGGTTGCGTGCGCGGCATTGGGATGGATACCGGCGAGTGATGGAGAGCGGAAAAAGCCGCTACGGCCAAGGGGATGTGCTCTCGGTTCCCGCTATTCGCAAGGATGGGGCCACGATCTCGGTCGAGTTCACCGTCGTGCCGCTACAGAATAACGGGCAGATGATCGGCATGGCCGCAATCATGCGAGACGTGACAAGGCGGTTTAACGAGATGCGCGCATTGAAGCGAAAGCTCGCAGAGCTTGAAAAACCTTAAACCGCCTGGCTCGGCCAACATGAACCGTTATTTGCTAAGCGCTTTCGTCAGTGCGGTGTTGGCTACATCGACCTTCACAGCAGCCAGGGCCGATGTTCAAATTTTGACTGATAACGGTGGGATGATCGACCTAAATTCAATCACAGGCACAATCACAGAGGGTGACGCCAAAACCCTTAGAGATATTGAAAATAGGTTGGCGCAAAGCCGTTTCCGTGTATCCCTCGATAGTCGTAGCGGCGATGTTGCTGCGCGATGGAAATAGGAAGACTCATTCGCAAATACGACGCCGTCACGCTTATTTACCACGACATGAAGTGTTATGGCAGTTGAGGATTAGGCGTCAACCGGGAAAATTATGGGGAATTAGGCTTACATCGTCCCCATCTCGCTATTGCCCCGCAGGGCCGTGAAGCAGTGGAGTAGCAAATCCTCCGAATATTCTCGGCCATTAAAAGTTACATTGCTGAGATGGGGATTACCGACGATTTTTATCAACTGATGATCAACACCGAGCCGTCAAAAATGCTGATCTACACCGGTAGCGAATACGAAAAGCTGGTGCCCAAACTTGATCCTACATACGAGGAAATTCAAGTCGCGCTCGAAGCACGTCGGTACGGAGTAACTACGTCAGAGATGCGCGCACGAAAGGCGGAGGCGGAACGCTGTCCGCATCAGCCGGGCAAGGATGGCTCGATTTCATTTGATTGTGATGATGCCATTAAGTGGGGGTTGAGTCTCGATGTGTATCAGCGGCGGATGAAGGAGACAAAAAAATGTTGGTTCAGCGAGAAACAATACTGGTCGTGACACGTATAACAAAACTCCGCAAAAATCGCGAAATGAACTACCTTTTGTCCTCCAACGCGAAGCTTGCATTCGGAACGTCATGTTAGGCCGACAACCATAATGCGCAATTCCCTGAGGGCGGTTATCGCCCTGCTCGTGCGCGCCGACGAGGTGATCGAGTGAGGCGCCGCAAAGCGGAGCTTGCCTAAGGGATGACACTGATCTGCCGTTTGATTGCTGAATATTAATTTCGCCGCCATCTCGCAGTAATGCGTTCGTCCCCATCTAGCGGTCAGTACGGCGCCGCCGGCGCCGGTGATCCAAATGGAGTCGTCTTCATCATGATGAATGATCCTCTGGCGCGCGTCCTCTCCACGCGCCGTCTCATCCTGCTCGCCACCGTTGCCAGCCTCGGCGTCGCCGGGATCGTGATCGCGAAGTCCCCCCAATCGTTCGTTCCCGCGTCTGGCGTTGTCGCTGCGGAGAGCGCGCAGCGGCCCGTGGGCTTTGCCGAACTCGTCGACAAGGTCAAACCGGCGGTGATCTCGGTTCGCGTCAAGATGGATGCCGGCGCGAAGATGATGAGCTTCGAAGGCAATTCGCCGTTCCCGCCGAATTCCATGCAGCGATTCTTCCGCCGCTTCGGAATGCCCGACGCCAGCCCGGACAAGGAACGCCAGCCGAATCATCGCTCGGTGACCGGCCAGGGTTCGGGTTTCTTCATCAGCGCCGACGGCTATGCCGTGACCAACAACCACGTTGTGGACAACGCGCAGACCGTCGAGATCACGACCGACGAAGGCAAGACCTATGACGCCAAGGTGATCGGCGCCGATCCCCGCACTGACCTTGCCGTGATCAAGATCGAGGGCCGCAACGACTTTCCTTATGTGAAGCTTGCGGACAAGGCTCCGCGCATCGGCGACTGGGTGCTCGCAGTCGGCAATCCGTTTGGACTAGGCGGCACCGTCACGGCGGGCATCGTCTCTGCTCGCGGCCGCGACATTGGCGCTGGGCCTTACGACGACTTCCTCCAGATCGATGCGCCGATCAACAAGGGCAATTCCGGCGGGCCTACTTTCGACATGGACGGCAACGTCATCGGGGTCAACACCGCGATCTTCTCGCCTTCGGGCGGATCGGTCGGAATCGCCTTCGACGTTCCCGCTGAGATGGTGAAGTCAGTCATCGCCCAGCTCAAGGACAAGGGCATGGTCAGCCGCGGTTGGCTCGGCGTGCAGATTCAGCCGGTCACCGCCGACATCGCCGAGAGCCTCGGCATGAAAGGAACCGAAGGCGCGCTCGTCACCGAGCCGCAGGCGGACAGCCCCGCCGCGAAAGCCGGCGTCCTCTCCGGCGATGTGATCACCGCCGTCAACGGTCACGCCGTCAAGAATGCCCGTGATCTCGCCCGGCAGATCGGCGCCATGGCTTCTGGTTCTGACGTGAAGCTTACCGTGTGGCGCAAGGGTGAGGAGAAGAGCATCGCGCTCACGGTCGGTGAATTGCCGAAGGAGCGGGAAGCGCGCGCCACGATGCCGGAGTCCGCCCCGACTGGCACCGACGTACCGAAGCTTGGCTTAATGCTCGCTCCCGCGGGACAGGTCGCCGGTAGCAGCTCCGAGGGAGTGGTCGTGACCGAGGTCGACCCCAACGGGCCCGCATCCGAACATGGCTTCAAGGCCGGCGACATCATCCTTGATGTCGGCGGGAAGAAAGTTATGACCCCGGCGGATGTGCGCGATGCCATCATTGATGCCCATAAGAATGGCAAGCGCACGGTGCTGATGCGGTTGAAATCGGATGACGCGATGAAGTTCGTCGCCATCCCGATCGCTCGCGCCTGACCGGGGCCAAGCGTTCCTCGAGCATTGCCGTCGCAGGCCCGGATGGAACGCACGCCGGGGACAGGCCAGAGGGCTGTCCCCGGCAGTGCCCAACGTCATCATCGGATAGAAATCGATGAGCGGGCCAAGTTGTCTCAGTTGGCAGCCGCATCAAGCACCCTTTGCCGAGTAGGCGATCAAATTCAGCTGCTGCGGGCAAAGGCGTTCACGCGCGTCGCCCATTCAATCGTCGCGTCGGTGATGGTTTTCTCGGTGGCGGAGTGCAGATTGTAGAGGCCTTCGCGCGTACCGCGCTGCACCTGTTTTATGAGGATGCGGCCGTCGGGGAGCCCAATCACGCAGAGTTGGCCGATGAAGGCCGAACTCATCGGACGGCGCACGTCATCGTAGAAGACGTACCACCGGTTGAAATAGGGACCCACGCTGTTCCCTCGAACCTCCATAGCCGCGCCGTTCTCCGCAATTCCGGTCGCGGGCGTGATTTTGTCGAGATGCGAGGACGCGACGTCGTACAAATGCGCAGCGCCGCCCGCCCCGACATAGCCGACCACCCGGACGTTGGGGGACCGCGGCTCGTTCGTGCTGTGGAACGAACCCTGCCCGGTCAGCAGCCACTCCCGGGTCACCTCGAACCGACGCGCATATAGTCTCGCCTCGTCGGGACCGTAGTCGCGCCCGCCCGGCGTTTCCGCGCGCTCGTGGGCACCGTAGGTCGGCACCGGGATGCCCATCGCCTGGGCGGCAAGCCGCGCCGACTTGTAGCGTTTCTTGCGCGCCAGTCGCAGCCGCTGTCCCCGGAGCGTGTCCATGTCGGTCACGCTAGAACAAACCGGCGAAACGAGAGACCTGCATTTCTAGCTTTAAACTGCGGGAAACTGCAGTCAGAGCGGCGCGTCGCGCTCGCGTTCAGGCGGCTTCGCCGGCGGGGCGCGTGAATGCGTCTTGCGAACTTCCTTGGAACTCGGCGTGTTCGAGCTGCATCAGGCGCAGATCGGCGCTGCGCAGGGCCAAAATCAGCCCCTCGTTCAGGGTGGCGAGGAACTTGAGCGCCAGCGCCGAGCCGCTGGACAGCAGTTTTTCGCACGGCTCACACTCGATCTCGAGCATGACGGCGTCGGCGCGAACGGAACAGGTGGCCGAGCGCGGCGCCGCATCGACGAGGCTCATCTGTCCGAACACGCTGCCAGCCTGCAAGGTCGCGAGACGCTGGTGTTGACCGCGGGCATTGATGCTCACATCGATCGCGCCTTCGACGATGACGAAGCAGGTGCCGCCCAAGGTGCCCTCGGTGAAGACCACCGTGCCCTTGCGCAGATACCAACGGCGCATCAGGCGCAACAGCTCGCGCGCCTCTTCGCGCGAGAATTTGCTGAACGATTCGAAAGCCGTCAGAGAGTCCGGCTCCATTCCATCCGCGGGCTGGCTTTGCCCGGCTGGCCCGCTGATCTTTGCCAACGGTCTCCTCACATTTATAGTGGGGAATGTCCGAGGGGTTTAGCCCATCGTGGGCTTGCACTTGGGTGCCACTCGTGGCCTTCTCACCAACAATCCACAGTTAGTCCTCTGCAAGGCGCTCGAGCTCGCCGGAAGAATGGGCGCCGCCTGCTGCAGCGTCAAAGCATCGGACAGCCGCCGATTGACGCTTTGAATTTGCTGGCACAGCGAAGCGGCGACCCGCCAGAGTCCCTTGCGCTCGGTGAGGAACAGCGGCTCGTCGCTCAACAGCCGCAGCGGCGAAAAAATCTCCTCCGGCAGGGCGTCCGGAACCGCATCGGTGATCGTCATCTCGGCGGCGGCGTGGCCTGCCGCGGTGGTGTAGCTGCCGCCATAGCCGTTGTAGCCGGCGGCGATGACCAAGCCCGGCCGCAGAAAGCCGATACAGGGCAGACCGTCCGGCGTGAACGCCATCGGGCCGACCCATTCGGCCGATGGCGGCCGCCCGGCGAGCTCGGGATAGAATTTGTCGCGCAACCCCAGCAGCCGCGCGTGAACTTCGGGCGATCGGCGGCGCGACGCGGGATCCTGCATCGGCCGGTCGTCGCCGCCGCCCATGATCAGGCAGGCGCGCCCCTCGCGCGCTCCCTCGCGCGGTTGGTTGAAGAAAACGGGTCCGTCGTCGGAGGTGACAATGCGGCCGCGCGCGACGATGATGCGCCGGGCGACGATCGTGCCTCGCTCGGTGCCGACGTGATGCTCGTCCTCGCCAAGCGAGTCGATACGCCGCACTCTGGTGCGCGTATAGAGAGCGACCCTATCGCAGCGCGCTGCGCAGCTGCCCGCACACGTATTTGAACGGGTGGTAGGTGCCGTCGCCCGGGATGAAACGGCCGGAAATTCCTTCCCTCAATATGGTGTCCTTGAGCAGATCGCGGTTGCGCAGCCCCAGGCCGAGCACCAGCGAGGCTTGCCGCTCGCTGAGCGCCTGCAGAACCTCGACCGGCACCTTCGGATAGCGCCGGTGCATGAAGGTGAAGCGCCCCGGCGCCAGTCCCTCGTAGATGCCGACCGAATTTTCCGGCAGCAATTCGAAGTTGCCGCCATTGCGGCCGCTCGCCTCCCCCGCCGGATCGCCCTGGTCGAGCAGCACGACGCTCAGGCGCGTATCCTTCAAGCGGTATGCGGCGGCCGTGCCGGTGAGCCCCGCCCCGATCACCACCACATCGGCGGCTTGTGGCAGCTAGGGCGTCGATTGGTAATTTGCGAACGGATTTGGCGTACGATGCCAGAACGGCTGGCTGTTGAGAGGCAACAGGATCGCGCGCGCGGTCGGCACGCCGAGACGGGCTTGCAAGTCCTGAAACAGGCGCAGCGCTTCCTTGGAAAAGCGCCCGGAACGATCGAGCGCCTGAAGCTCGCGCCGCCAGCTCGCGCTCGCGCGACCGTCTTTCGCTTCCGCCAGCGCGCGTTCCGCAATCGTGCGAACGGCGTTTACGTCGAGAACGCGGGCGCGTCCTCTGCCGTGTCGCAGTGAGGGCCGGCCCACCTGAGGGGCCGAGCGTGGCGCGGGACGAGCGTCCCCGACGACGATTTGAAAAGACATGGCGTTCCCCCGCTTGCGCGGTCCGCCGGCGTCACCTCGGCGCGTGGGGCGTGGAGTTACGCCCCGGGCGCACAAGGCGCCGCTGCGGCGTTCGAGTCACCATAGTCCGGTCGCATCAGGCCTTGTGTGAACTCGATCACGATCGAGACACAAAGAGCCCGCGGGACTCTGTTCGCCTGCCCCGAGGGCAAACGAACGCTATGTCAGAGTGTTTGCCGGCCGGCGGCACCAGGCGCTGCCTTTGCACAGGGACTTCGGCACGTCCCACTGGCAGCTCGACTCCCTCAAACTGTCCTCGAGCGCAACACTAGCGAGCTTTTCGGAGCAGTGAAAGAGCAGAGACATCGGTGCGGCCGATAGCCGTGGCCCAGCGCCGAAGCGCAAGCCGATTTCACAGCCGTCCCGTGGAGAAATGGCTTTGCGACAGCAAGCTGTAGGGTGGGCAAAGGCGCGCTGCTCGGTTTCTTCGCGTGGGCAAAATCGTCCCCCACGCCGTCCCCACGCGCCGCGATACGGCAAACGATTTTGCCCACCCTACAGCTCTGCTGTCGGATGGTGTGGTGGTCAGCTCATGCGTTCGCGTGCCTGGATCATCTCAAGTCGGCCAGCGTCATGTCGAAGGCGAGCTTGGCGACGAACGCCGCGCTGCACCAATTCGACACCAGGCCGGACGGATTGATCGGCGTGACGGCACTTGGTCCGCCGAACGTTGCCGTCTGATCCGCGGTGAGCACGTTGCAATTGGCTTTGGACAAGTTCGTGTCGTAATAGCGCAGGTCAAGTCTGACCGCTTTGTAGGTCGTGGTGAGGCCGACGTTCCACGTGGTGTAATCCGGCAGCTTTATTCCATCGGGAAAAGCGGGCACGCCATAAAACGCGTCAGTCGTTCCATACCAGTAGCGGCCTATTTCGGCCGATGCGTAGGCGCCGAAGTCTTGCGGCAACATCGAATTAGGTATCGTGATCTTCGCGCCCACCGATGCGTACGTACCCGGTGCGTCGGTATTCGCCCACGAGGGCGCGTAATAGAGGTTGCCGCCGACCGCCAGCGTCTCGCTGATGGTGAGCACGGACTTCGCATAGGCCTCGAAGTAGCTCGCGACGGCCTTGGTCGTGTTGCACTGGCCGAAAAAGAAAGCGCCGTTGGTGCATGTATCGGCCGAGCCGAGGCCATTGAAGGTCGTGCCATGCGGGTAGTCGATGTACCAGCCGCCGATGTCCAACAGGAGCGCGCCGAAGCTCGGACGCGTGCCGGCGTAGTAAACGATCTGCGCGCGCGAGCCGTTGGAAAGGTCGACGTTCGCACCGGACACGCCGGCGTAGAGCTCCAGATTTTCGGCCGCCCGGTAGCGCGGCTCGAGATAGACCTCGACCGACGGCCGCCGGGCAGACACCGTGATCCCGCGCCAGTTGTAGTCGTTCATCACCGCGACGCCGAACGCAACGTCCCATGGATTTGACTGGGACGTCGCGCTCCCCTCGCCCGTCTTGAGATCGGCAGCCGCGGTCACGCCGGCGCCGAGCCCAGCCGCGGCAACGACTGACAAGGCCAGCACCCGCATCGGCGGCCTCTTTGGTGAGCCGAATCAATAGTAGGGGCCAATCCGGGCCGAGGAAGCATTGCAAGCAAAGAAAAGCGGGGTGTGACCGAAATGCCGTAGCGGCGTCGGTTGGGCGCGAGCACTGATGTCATTGCGGCCGAGCGCGAAGCGCGAGAGCCGGAATCCATAATCACGGTCAGGCGACGTAGGACATGCCGTACCTCATTTGACCCGCTCACTCGGCCGCGGACAGGAATTTGACAACGCGACGAACTTCGGTGCCGCCTTTGTTGTCCACTCCCCTACAATCAATGAGCGGGTTCGTCTTCCTAAGCTCGATCACCTTGTGCGCAAATTTATATATGAGCGCGGTTTCCATCGGGCCTGCGGCCGCGACCCAATTGGGACGCGATCCGGGCTCCTCGGTCAGCACAATGGGAACGCCCTCCGGAGGCTGCACAGCCAATCCGATTTCCGTGACCAGTTCTGTTGCTCTTTTCAAAGCACCCCCCGTTCCAGGTACCGACGTAGACCGGGTCTGAATTGAAGATTGACCCTGCCGGATTATTGCCATCGAGCGCGCAAGTTCCATTGGCCTTTGCACTCAGGACATGTTGGCGTCACGAGTTGAGCGCGTTGCACTGGCATCGCTTAGCCCTGACCGGAGAACGCAAGTTTGAGAATCGTTACTACGGGAGCGCGCGGCTCAGCTGAGACCAGCAGCGCAGCGACGCGCGGGGCGATGAGGGACGAGAATGCAGATTCGAGTTCCGCATCATCACTCGCATTGGCCACGACGATGCGCTGATCGATCTTGCGCGCACCCCGGTCGCATTGCCGCCGGGGCGATTGAAGCTCTGGACCAGGCCTGCGCTGACCGGATCGCCCCCCAATCCGAACACGATCGGGATGGTCGAGGTGACGCGCTCGGCCGCGAGCGCCGGGGGGTCGCCGCCGGCAGTCGTCAACACGCTGACCCCGCGACTCACAAGGTCGGCCGCCATCGCCGGCAGACGATCGTAGTCCCCGCGCGCCCAGCGGAATTCGATCGCGACGTTCTGGCCCTCGACGAAGCCGCCTTCCCTCAGGCCGCGACGGAATGCCGCAACGAGGTGCTCGGAATCCTCCGGCGCGCGCGAGCTCATAAACCCGATCACTGGCAACACTTGCTGCGCGCGCGCGGCGAGCGGCCAGATGGCCGCGGCGCTGCCGAACATGCTAATGAAATCGCGGCGTCTCATGTGAGGCGGACCCCGCCAGCCCCCCTCTGAGGATAGCACAGCACGGACCGCGACGCCGATGCCGGGCTATCGATGCGGGTCGCGGCGAATCGTCCGCCGCAAGACCATCGCCCGCTTACATCAAGCGGCGAGCCAGAAGGCGTGGCGGTGCAGGAAAGGAATACCGCGGCGGCGCTCGGTTATCTCGACGTTGCTCCCGGGGGCCGCCTCATCGAGCGGATTGAGATCGGCGGCGCCGTGCACGAAGCCCACCGTGGGCAGTGCGGCGGCGAAATAGAACAAGCGCGCGTCGTTCCTTGGATTCGAAGCCCGGCGAGGATCCATGTTCTCTCTCCCTTCGGCTCGAACGGTTCTGACTATTGAGGCCATGGCAGGAGTGTCTCGCTGTCCGGCCTTAAAGTCCTTGGGGCAAACCTGAATCGTTCTGAATCGTCCTGAATCTGTGATCTCCATCACAGGCGGCGGCCGCCGGCGCTGCCATGTTCCCGCCCGCAGGCGCCGGCCGATCGGCCTCAAGCGCCGATGCAGAGCAAGACAATGGTCCAGATATGGAGACCCACTATGAAGACGTTCATCGCTGCTCTCGCTTTGGCCATGCTGATCGCGGTGACCACCTCCGCCGCCAACGCGGCGCCCGTATCGCCGGCAAGCTCCTCCTTCGGGGGCAACGGCTACTGAGGGTGAGGGCCGCAGACTCGGTGCTCCCTCCCCCGCGTCGGGAACCCCGCGACGCCAACAGCGCAATTACGCACGTCTTCGACGCGCTATGGCGTCGCGGGGTGCCCTGTGCGGGGGAGGGGTGGGGATGGGGTGGGGCAGCCCCGCTGCTTAGGCAAGATTCAGAACGATTCAGATTCGACAAGCGGGGTGAGATTCAGCTTGCGCCGCGGACTCGGTCTGCGCCCTCCCCCCCGCTTGCGGGGGAGGGGTGGGGAGGGGGTGAGCGGGCACGCATGAGTCTTGTAGCATGCCCCCTCCCTGTCCCTCCCCCGCAAGCGGGGGAGGGGACGCTGGGGCGCTGTCGTCGTGCTTACGATGTCGATCCATGATTTCGCGACGAGATAAAATGAATCTCCACCGCCGCCGATTGCTGCAGCTCGCCGCAGGCGCCGCCGCGTTGCCGGCGCTGGCGCCGAGCGCGCGCGCGCAAGCCTATCCGAGCCGACCCATCACCATCGTGGTGCCGCTGCCGCCGGGCGGCGCTTATGACCTGCTCGCGCGGCTCCTCGCCGAGCCGATGCGTGCGCTCCTCGGACAACCCGTGCTCGTCGAAAACATCCCCGGCGCCGATCGCGGCATCATCAAGGTCGTGCGCGCCGCGCCCGACGGCTACACGCTCGGCATCGGCGGTTGGAATACCTATGTGCTGCGGCCCGCCGTCTTTCCGATGCAGCACGACCTGCTCAAAGCACTCGAGCCGATCACATTCCTCGCTGACTCGCCGTACTGGATCATTTCCAAGAACGCGGTGCCGGCGAAAAATTTGGCCGAACTGATCGCCTGGCTCAAAGCAAATCCGGGCAAGGCGACAGCCGGCACCATCGCCGGCGGCGGATCGCACGTCTGCGGCGCGTATCTGCAAAGCAGCACCGGGACGAGGTTTCAGTTGGTGCCGTACCGCGGCGGCGCGCCGGCGCTGCAGGATCTCGTGGCCGGCCAGATCGATTTCATGTGCGATTTCGCCGCCAACAGCCTCGAGCAGTTCCGCAGCGGCAACGTGCGCGCTTATGCGGTGATGGCGAAGCACCGCTGGTACGCGGCGTCCGAAATTCCGACTGCCGACGAAGCGGGACTGCCGGGGTTCTACATTTCCAACTGGTCCGGGCTGTGGGCGCCCGCCGGCACGCCGCAAGACATCATCGGCAAACTCAACGCCACAATCGTCGCGGCGCTGGCGGATGCAACCATCCGCAAGCGTTACCTCGACTTGGGACAAGAAATGCCGCCGGTCGCGCAGCAAACCCCGCAGGCGCTGCGCGAGCTGCACAAGGACGAGGTCGAGAAGTGGTTCCCGATCGTCGAGGCGGCGGGCATCAGGGGATAGGCGAGCAAGCGTAGGGTGGGCAAAGGCGCGCTGCTCCGCTCGTCCGCGTGGCCAAAATCGCGCGCACCGTGCCCACGCGGCGACGGTACAGCGAGCGATTTTTGCTTCGTTCCGACCTCATCCTGAGGAGCGCGCACGCGTTCGCGTGCGCGCGTCTCGAAGGAGGAGGTCGGCCCGGACCGACAGATCCCTCTGGCGGCCCCCATGCTTCGAGACGCGTCGCAGCGCAGGCGCTGCGACGCTCCTCAGCATGAGGGCGAAGGGCGCGCTCCTTACTCGATCACCTCGTCGGCGCGGGCGAGAAGCGCCGGCGGTACCTCAAGGCCGAGCGCTTTCGCGGCGTTCAGATTGATCACGAACTCGAATTTAGTGGACTGCACGACTGGCAGATCGACGGGCTTGGCGCCCTTGAGAATCCGGCCCGCGTAGACCGCGGCCTGACGATAGGCATCGCTGAGGCTGGTTCCATAGCTCATCAACCCGCCGGCTTCGGCGAACTCGCGCCATTCGTAGATCGCCGGCACCGCGTGGCGTGCCGCCAATAGGACTAGCTGCCCGCGCCGGCCGTTGAAGAATGGGGATGAGCAGACCAGGAGCGCCCCA
>Ga0126376_10000808_pt1 | contig 16037 bp, 13 predicted proteins | sample PanSoiMetPlot_15_FD_92760 | JGI IMG/M metagenome (GOLD analysis project Ga0126376, IMG submission 92760) | Tropical forest soil microbial communities from Panama - MetaG Plot_15 | ecosystem: Environmental > Terrestrial > Soil > Tropical forest > Bulk soil | place: Panama | collected 2016-02-17
CAATCCAAATCAGCTTCTGTTAAACGAGGATACATCTGCTGGCGTGGGGCGTTTGCGAAGCGTGCTTGTCGAAGAGCACAGGCGCGTCACGGGATCCGACCACGGACTGCTGATTGGTCTGCAGTTGACTCATTCTGGTCGCTATAGCCGTCCGAATTCGCACCAGCGCGGCGAGCCACGAATCCTTTATCACCACCCCATTCTTGATCGCCGCCTCAAACTCCCAGCCGACTATCCCGTTCTTAGCGACGGAGAAATTCGGGCGATCATCGAAGACTTCCACCGCGCTGCCGCCCTGGCCTGGAAATTGGGGTTCGATTTTGTCGACATCAAACACTGCCACGGCTACCTTGGTCACGAATTTCTCAGCGCCTACACTCGTGAGGGTGAATACGGCGGAAGCTTCGAAAATCGCACTCGCTTCCTCCGGGAGATTGTGGAAGGAATCCGCTCCGCAGCACCCGGGCTTGCCATCGGTGTACGCCTGTCCGCGTTCGATACGGTACCGTTTCAACCGAATCCGAAGCTGTCTGGGAACGGCAAGTTCGGACCGGGCGTTGCCGAGCTTTCGCCTGAATGCATTCCCTACCGCTGGGGATTCGGACTCAACCCGTTCGATCCCACTCAGGAAGATCTTTCAGAGCCGATCCTATTTTTGTCTCTCCTGGAGAAGTTGAAGATCTCGCTCGTCAATCTCACAGCGGGAAGCCCATATTACAGCCCTCACATTCAAAGGCCTGCGTTGTTTCCGCCTTCCGATGGGTATCAGCCTCCGAGGGATCCTTTGATCGATGTTGCCCGACAAATGAAAATGACTCGAACGTTGAAGCAGAATTTTCCAAATCTCATCTTCGTCGGATCAGCTTATAGCTACCTGCAAGATTTTCTTCCGCACGTGGCCCAGGCGGCAGTCCGTGAAGGGTGGGTCGACGCAGTCGGATTGGGCCGCATGGTGTTGACCTATCCGGAGCTGCTTTGGGACGCTTCGGCAGGTGAGGCAATCCAGCACAAGCGAATATGTAGAACTTTTAGTGATTGCACGACCGCCCCGCGAAAAGGCTTGCCCTCCGGATGCTATCCCTTGGACGACTACTACAAGGGGTCGGATCTTGCCCAGCAACTTAAGGTGCTGAAAAAGAGCTGAGGCGCTACAGTTGGCGACGGGACTGAATTTGAAATGAAGACGCAACGATTCGACATCAAGAAAATGGAGTCGCGACGGCAGTTGGGCCGCAAAGTGCAGGGCATCGCCGCGGCCTTGCTGCCGTTTAAGCCAAACGGACGAATTGCCGTCGAAGCGTTTCAACAGCATCTGGCGGCTACGCATTCAGCCGGATTGGTGAACGCAGTCAACATGGACACGGGCTATGTAAATTACTTATCCGAAAATCAAAAAAGAGAAGTGCTGCACTGGACCCGCGAGGCTCTAGGCAAGAATGTCCCTTTCGTAGCGGGAGCCTATATCGATAGGCTTGATGGCCATATCGTCACTCTGTATCGGCGACAGATCGATTTCATCACAGCTGTCGGCGGCATTCCCATCCTGTTCCAAACAAGCCGCCTAAGAAAGAGGCCCGGCAGAGAGCTCGCCGCCGTCTACCAGGCCGTGTGCCGCGGATACAAAAACGTGCTCGCCTTTGAGCTGGGTTCCATGTTCGCCCCCAATGGCGAGATCCTGGATTCAGAGACCGTCGTTCGCTTGATGGATATTGCAGAAATTAGCGGAATGAAACACTCTTCCCTCGATCGCCTGCTCGAGATGCAGCGCCTCGCTCTGCGGGATAAGCATCGTCCAGACTTCCAGATTTTCACCGGCAACGATCTCGGCATCAACATGATTGAGTACGGATCAGATTACTTGCTGGGACTTGCGACGTTCGCGCCCGAGAAATTTGCTGAGCGCGATCGGTTATGGCAAAACGGGGACCCTGCCTATTACGGGCTAAGCGATGCTCTGCAATACCTTGGCAACGTTGCCTTTCGCTCTCCCGTTCCAGCATACAAACATTCCGCCGCTATGTTCCTGCACCTTCTAGGTCGCATCCCAAGCGATCGAACACATCAAAGATCTCCAAAACGGCCTCCCGGCGAAATCAAGTGGTTGCAGGATTGTGCTCGGCGCTTCGATGAGCGCGCTTAGTGCGATGCGCAACAAGCGACATCAACCAGGGTCAGTGCTTCAGATCCACCTCGAAACAAAGAGGTCACCTTCACTGATATACAGAGGATTTCGAATATCGAAGATCAGAACCGCCGGACTTTGGGACGGGGCAAGTGGGGTCTTGTTCGCAAAGCAAACGACGATTTGTATCACTCATAATTAAATGGAGACTGGAACCGCAACTGGTCAAAAGCTCTGCAGAAGGAAATCTCTCGCGTTCCCCAGTACCTTCTCTTGCATCGCGGGATCTGGCAGCAGGCGAGCAATTTCAATCGCACCAATCATCGTTGAAAAAATCGCAAAGAAAGCTCGCTCTTTGTCCGCGCTTCGCCGGCCGGGCATGAATGGTAGCATTCGACTTTTGTAGTTCACGAGTTCCGTAATGATTTTAGGCTTTATCCTCTTATCGACGCGCGCCAATTCAGGTCCGAGAGACGCCAGTGGGCACCCGTGGTCGGGATGTTCGCAGTGTTCCGGACGCAGGTAGGTTCTCACAATCGCCTTCCACTCCTCTCCGGGCGCAGATTGCTCAGCGGCTCGGACCAAGGCATCCTCGATCTCCCGAAATCCCTCGCTAAGAGATTCCACAAGTAAATCGTCCTTACTCTTGAAATGCTTGTAAAAGCCTCCGTGAGTCAGCCCAGTGTCCCCCATCACAGCTGCGACAGCCGCTCCGTTTAGCCCGTAAGAGCGAATCCGCCGCGAAGCGTCTTTCACAATCCTTTGATGGATTTCAGCCTTATGTCCGGGACGGTAGCGCATGACTCTATTAGGATGCTGCGAATCATCCCAAGTTGCAACCCAACAGTCTTGTTGCGCAGGAAAGAAAAAAGTCGAATCCATAGGATTATGTTAATCATCCTATACAATGAAAAGGAGATTTCCCATGAGTCATCCAATTTTGGTCACAGGCGCAGCGGGCGGAACACAAGGATCGACTGGACGGCTGGTCGCAAGTCTTTTGCTGGAGCAAGGTCTTTTAGTTCGCGCCTTGGTTCATAAGCTCGATGCCAGGTCCGATGAGCTTCGCAAACAGGGTGCGGAGGTGGTCGAGCGCGACCTCCTGAACCCGGCCTCAGTTCAGGCCGCCATGCGCAACGTCAAACGCGCATACTTCACATACCCTGTCGCCGATGGACTGCTTGAGGCAGCCACAATCTTCGCCGACTCGGCTCGCGATGCGGGTCTGGAATTGGTGGTGAACAATTCACAGCTTCAGGGCAGGCCCGGCGATCCGGCTTTTCGCCATCTGCATCACGCTCCCAGCTTCCGCAACTTGCAACACCGGCTGGCCGATCGCATCTTTGACTGGGCGCAGGTTGGAGCGGTTCATCTCCAGGCGCCGCCCTACTATGAGAACGTACGCGCTCTTGTCACGGAGAGCGTCGCCCAGCAAAGCACCGTCTTCCTGCCTTGGGGTGCGGATACGACAGTCATTCCCCTCGTTGGTGCGGAAGATGTATCACGTGTAGCCGCAACTCTATTCACCAATCCGGGTACGCCCTCTCAAAATGTGTACCCGCTGGTAGGCGAGACTCCAACGGTGAGGGAAATGATCGGAAGTTTGGGTCGAGCCATTGAGCGCCGGGTCCGCTATGTCGCAATCACAGACGAGCAGTGGGCCAACGCAATGAAGGCGCGGATCAATCCCCATGCGCTCGATCACCTGGCACATCTCTGGCAATACTTCCGGAAGGGCGAGGAACGGTTTCAGGTTACCGATGCCATCCGCGTGGTCACCGGACGAGCTCCGCAGACACTGGAACAGTTTTTTAGAGCAAACGCGAAAGCGATCGGCTCCGGACAGCAGTGAGCGGACAACGTATTCCGTGCAGCTGGTAGGGATTCGATCTACCACCCGGATGCTCTGCTGCCGTATCGGTAGTTCCGCCGAAAACAACGGACTGGCATGTGTAATCCAATTTGCTCGATCTTTCCATCGCGCATGAGAACCGACGCTCGCTGCGTGACACGATGGCTATCGAAGAGTCTTGCATCCTGAATCAAGACCTCTTTCGCTGCGAGCAAGCCTCGTGTCAGCACCAACAGGAGTATCAACGCGACGGATCTCAAGATTTACCTTGTGTCGCAAGTTTTCATTTTCTCGGTCGCCGAAACAAGGAATACGGTCTGCCCGATCCCGAGTCGGCCGGTGCAAATGACCGTCCCGTAGACACCCGCGTTGTTCTGCTTCACACGGACGATCGTCTTCATCACTTCTGGCGCAGGCTTCGCTGTATCAGGATCAAGGTTCACCATCCCGCAGCGTTCGTCGAGCATTGTGATGGCGATAGTGGGCGCATCGTCTTCCTCACCGAATGAGAGCGCTCCGCTCACCCACTCGTCCTCCTGGAAAGGGACCGACCGCAACAACCGAACCACAACATTTGGACGAAACTGTCGCACGTCCAAGCTGCGCCCTGAAAGTCGTCCGATTTCACGTACTGTCTCAGAAGCAATCACGGAGACAGTGGCTTCATCGAAAATGCCGTTTTTCAACTGCATCATCTGCACTGGAGCACCATATCGACGGCCGACTTCCATCGCCAGGTCCGCTCCGAAGACAGTCATTTCCTTCCCATCGGGTGTGCGAATATGTGTTGGAAGGTCGCTCTGAGCACCGTTCCCGCCTCGATGCGGAGCAAACAATAGCAGTTCAGGCAACTTGTTCGCCGTCAGCCACGGCATCCCGCTGCGATCATCCACTCGCCGCCATGCCAAGCGTCGGTCGCCATCCAGTCCGTGCCAGCCTAGATTGGCGACCTCGAGCTTTTCGGCGGCCATCGACTTCACCGGGTATCGAAAAAGTGCCTCTACATGTCCAATTTCTATGCGCATGATCGTTCAGTTTCCTGCAGGCTTCACGCCTTGAATGGCTGTCGCAATTCCACTAAAACCATGACCCGTCATCCAATATGGAGATCTTAATCTTCGCCGCCGATCCCGTGTCTTGATGCACTGAATCCGATCATTGCACAATCCCCACCAACAACATCTGAGCGCTCGGTATTTTCGGTTTCATTTGTAATTGACAGCATGATTGTGGTGCGCGCGAATTACTTCCAGTTCAGACTTTGAGATGGGTGTGTTCGGTTCTCCTTCTCTCACCGAGATCGCTCTCATGTATCGTTCGAACCCTGGCTCGGAAAAAATAGCGATCAGGCTGACCGGCTCGTTTCCGATCACATCGACCGAGATCCAGGTATCTGGGGGGATCAACACCGAGGCCCCGAATCCTACCTCCTTCGTTGTGCTTCCCAAATGCACCCGAGAGTGCCCGGTTTCGAGAATCAAAATCTCCTCGCACTCCGGGTGCTTGTGGCGGGGAATTGAGGCGCCAGGCGGCAACTCTTCCGTGAACATGACCAGGTGCTTCGACGGTCCGTTCGTCGGATCGAATTTGAGGATGAATGGAGCCGTTCCGGTCGATGTTCCAGCCGACCTATGCACTCTCCGCTCGCCTTCTTGCTTCTCAAGAATGAGGGCAGGCGAATTGTTGCTGTCGATTCCCGCTGGGACAGCTGCTTGTCGTCCCATGGCAGTCCCTGCGAGGAGAAGAGCGAGAATTCCGATGATTACATTTTGAAGTGCCATACGCCTCCGGTGATTTCGATCGTTTTCACGTCCTATCCGATCTTTGACTCTCCTGGGCCTGAACAGCCCAGCATGGGCTCTCGGCCGGCTTGCAGATAGTCGTAGACTTCTCGGATGTGACGATCGCTGATGTTAGGGTTTTATCGCGATAACTGCCGTATGCACCGCCGGCGGCAGCGGCCGAAACTGGGAATCCGTAAAGCCTGCCTCGCTTAGCATGGCCCGATACTCCGAAACGGTGTACACATCTCCTGCTGTCGTGTTGGCTAGCATATTTAACGCGAACAGCGCCGGAACGGCCGGCGAGACCCGGTCGTCGTTAGGCACAAATTCACCGATGATGACGCGTCCCTTCGGTACCAGTGCAGCGTGTACCTTCTTGAGGAAACGGATGTTCGTCGGTCGGTCCCAGAGGTGCATCACGTTCGGCATCACCACGGCGTCAAACCCTATGCCCAGATCTGCTTCAAGCGCATCTCCGGGAAGCAGGCGATAGCGATGGGAAACACCAAAACGCCTTGCGTTTTCTTCGGCGACCGCCAGAACGGACGGCCAATCCAAGGCCACGATCGTTGCCCTAGAATTCTGCTGAGCGATTGCGATTCCAAACATTCCATGTCCTGCAGCGACATCGAGTACTTTGATTTCTGCATCTGGATCGAGCAGTCTTGCCGTTTCCTGAGCAACCAGAAAGGAGAGGCCTGCCATGTTCCGGGCAAACTCCGCCCATGCTGCGTGTTTGTCCTCTTCGGAGAACGGTTCATCCGACACTGGCCGTCCGGCACGCACAACTGTCGCCAGATCGCGAAATCCATCTACCACCAACGGCGACGCCAGAAACTTTCTTGCCGATCCGACATAGGCTGGTGAACGCTTGTCCAGAAATACGGCGGAGTCTGCCGTAAGACCGTAGCTGCTTCCACCTTTGGTGAGAAATCCCAGGACAACGAGACTGTCGCAAAGCATGCGCACAGCGCGATCGGTGCCCTCAACACGCTTTGCCAAAGCGGAGGCAGTTGTATGCCCTTCCCTTATCGAAGTGAATAGGTCGAGATCAATGGCGGCTTTCAGCGCCGCCGTGCGTTGATACGCAACCATCGTTTCGAAGACCTTATCCGGCGAGGGCTGCCGCCCCAACCCTTGGTTCGAAATCGTTTCCCCAATCACTTGCGCTCTAGTCATGAAAATCTCCTTCAAGATGAATTGTTGTTATGTGCCACTGATCGCTGCGGTCTACCCCAAAACCGATGACCTGCTTGCCCCGGATATCCAACGGGCGGCTTCTCTTGATCGCTGCTCCATGCCGATGCACCGTCTGAATTACGCTTATGTCGCGCACGTCCTCGAAGTTGGCTTCGTCGTCGACCGCACCGATGTACGGACGTTGCACCTTCATCCAGTAATTCGAGTGCATGAGGTCCTTCCCGCCATCCAGGACAAAGAATGCCCACTTCACTTCTTTGCCGTCGGGAAGCATCTGCTTGGGAAATGGAACGGCAACCTCTCTGTAGAGCGACTTGTAAAAGCTATAGATCTTCTCGAAGTTGTCGCCGGATCTATAGACCTGAACCTCCATTCCTTGTTCGAAGGCGGAGGCCTGCTGACTTGCCTTGTCATCGAATCTGGAACCTGGGTACGGTTTGAAGTCCTGGGCGACACTCCACGTCCCTGCAATCAGTAGAACGAAGAAGTACACAGTCAATTTAGTTAGAAATCGTTGCATTCAACTTTTCTCCTTTCAGCTTTTTCACCGTTCATCGTCACCGTGAAGACAGACCTTTCCCTGGGATCTCTCGGGTCTACTGCTCGGTCCGGGAAGTCAGTTCGATAGGTCTAGTTGGGTTTTCCTGGGGCTAGCCGCTCCACCCCGCTTTCAGCGTGGCAGCGATTAGCAGGAATAATGCCGCCAGCCCAGTGGCCAAACGAATGACATGCCACCGCCACCATGTGTCCCGCAGCATCGTCCAGTCCGACGGGGGCACATCGCGGCGCCACGTCACGACGATTGCGTTGATTGGCTGGTTCCGGAATCGAGTAATCACGCCGCTGGCCGAGAAGCAGACCACCGCTGCTATCAACAGCCATAGGCGCCGATGGTCTGCTCGCCCGAGAATGGCAGCGGCCATCGTCACCAGGATGGTGGCGGCCCCCAGTGGAGGCATTACCTTGTTCATCGTTCGGATGGCTTGTTGCTGCAATATGACATAAGAATTGGCATCCACCCCCTTGGGATTGAGAAGGAGCCACGCACCGAACAAGCCGCCCACCACCAGAGCCGCCAGCAACATATTGGCGAAGTCGATCATCAAGGTAAGCATTAGATTCTCCTTTTGGCCCGTATCCCCGATGCGCTATATTAATCCTAATACGCTTCGGATTATTCCGAATATACTTCGGATTAATTGTGACGTCAAGCAGTAATATGACCAAAAAAGCAAGAAAACGCGCTTATGATTCCAGTTCGCGGAAAGAGGCCGCGAGGGGTACTCACCAATCGATCCTCGACGCCGCTCGGAGTGTATTTCTCGATAAGGGCTATGCCGCCGCAACGATGCCGGCGATCGCGCAGGTTGCCGGAGTCGCACTAGACACTGTCTACGCCACCGTCGGAAAAAAACCTGCCCTGTTCCGTCAGCTCATCGAGATGGCGATCTCCGGGACGGATAGTGTGGTGCCTGCCGAAGAACGGGAGTATGTGCAGGCGATTCGAGCGGAGACCGACGCCGCCGGGAAGCTCCGTATCTACGCCGCCGCTCTTCGTAGTATTCAACAAAGGCTTGGCCCGCTCTTCCGGGTGCTCCAGGGCGCGGTGCCACTCGATCCGGAACTAGCCGCATTGTGGAAGAGCATTTCAGAACGCAGGGCTAAGAACATGCGCCTGTTTGCCGCCGACTTGGCAGCAACCGGACGTCTCTGGCCTTATCTTTCCGTCACCAAGGTGGCGGACATTATTTGGAGCATGAATGCGCCGGAGTTTTATCTTTTGCTGGTTGAAGAGCGCGCCTGGTCGCCCAAGGAATTCGAAGATTTCCTGGCAGACGCCTGGATTCGGTTATTGCTGGAACCCTGAATGGGCTGGTACTTCGGATTTCGGAGCTTGGATCTTGTCTTTACTTCACAGTGATCTCTTCAAACTCGGCCAGTCGCAGCACAGGGGCCAAGCGCAGGTCACCGGGCTGGCAGATCGGATCCCTCCCGCAAGAATCCATCGGCGACGATGAGCTTGCGGTTACCGTCGCCAGAATGCGTGCCGGGGCCATTGATCATTCCGCCAAGAAGCCACCGGCCGTTCAGAGGCGCAATCGTAGTCAGTTGGTTGTGACGCGCACCGCCGACATAGCCGAGGTTCTGGGCCAACGAGCCGTCAGCGTTTAAGAGCACCAAGAGCGGCTGCGCAGCTTCGGATATGCTCGCGCCGGATGGGTTCTGGGTGTAGCCGGTCGTACCCAGCGCAAGGTACCGCCCACTGGGCAACGCTGTAACATCGAATAAGATGTCGCCGCGATCGACATCAATCACACTGTACGGACCAGGAGCGCCATCTTCCCCTACCAGGGCAGTGAAAGCGTTCCAACCACTTCCGTCTGATCGCACCTGGGACAGAACTCGGCCCATCATCACGAAACCATGAGGAGCAGTGCGCAAGCCATGCAGTTCAGCAAGGTCGTGAGTATCGATCACAGTGCTTCCCAAGCGGCGGCCATCGTTGCCAGCCACACGCGTAAGCAAGACACCCATTGACGCTGTAATTGGTTCACTGAAGTACTCGGCATGCGCGCGAAATGTGTAATTGGCCATCGGGGCATTGACAACACCGATTGCCACCGTATCCGAGTCATCCGCATCAACAAAAATTCTAAGGTGATTCTGAAGCTGGCCAAACACGTCGAAGCTACCACTCGTGATGCTTATTTGGAGGATTGAACTCCCGGGCTCTACAAGCGTTCGCCAGGAACGCTGATATGCACCGCTCGTGTCAGGATCAAGACGATACGCAACAATTGCATTACGTCCGGTGCGCAAAACGACCGCTAAACTTTCACCGAGTGGGGCGAGGCGCGCAGCGTCATGCATCAAGGCAGGCTGAAGAGCGTTATCCTTCTTGAGACCTCCCGCATAGTTGAAGAATGGATCGGTTGCGGCACTGGCATCGAGAAATGGTTGGTCACTTCGAATCGATCCTTTTGAATTGAGCCGCACGATCCGCACTTCCGCGGCCGTGGTGAGGACTGCCGATATGTCGCCGGACGGATGCACCGCGAAATCAACCATTGACCATCCCGGCGGCGGCGTGTAGGGCTGCACGGTATGGCCGTCGTTTTGCAGTATCTCAAGCGTGCGCTGGGGTCCGTCCTCAAAGATGGACGTAAGTCGTTCCTCAAGCAACACGACCTCGTTACCTGCCGTCCGCACTTTTGTAACGGTCTGGCCGGAGACTGCCAGATCCACGCTATTGCTCGGCGGAGTGGCTCTATTTCCGCAGGCAACGAGAAATCCGATTGTTAAACAGATTAGCGCACACAGAACCGCCGACGTCCCGTGAGATCTCGCCGTACTGATCCAACAATATCTCGTTCGGAACCCAGGATTGTCCGGCATTCTGTTGTTGAAACTGTGGTTCTCGCCGCGGGCTTGCTTTGACGGCGAACGGAGAATCGAGGACATTACAACTTTGTCGTGCAAGTTAGAAAGCTCCCCTTTCGTGTCCGTAAACTAGTTTTATGCTCGGATAAGCCTTGGCGAAGTCACGGAGCAACGCCAAGCTTTGATATCCTCGAGCGGTTCCAGCCTGATTCCATCCACGTGGAGCGACTCCGGCCTTAAAGGCCCATTCGAAATGGCTCGCATCCCCCGTCAATAGAACTGGCTGCGATGCATTGACCAGAAGCGCCATGTCATCATCCGTATGGCCGGGAACCGAGATTGCCCACAGAGAGCCGTCCCCGAAGAGATCAATGCTCGGGCCGAGGGGTGCCATTCGAGGGGCGGCCGAGAAATCGAGGCTCAAGAACCTTGACTTTCCTGAAAAGTGGTTCGCGACAGCCGCTCGTGCCAGAAAGCTGGCTTCGCGTTTGCCGAAAATGAAGTCGGTCTGTGGATCCAGTGCAGGAACGCCGCCGGTGTGATCGGGATGGAAATGTGTGAAAAACACTGCCCGCGGGTGGACATTGAGACGAGCGAGTTGCGCCGACAGATCTTCCCCGGGCTGTTGGTGGTTAGTCACCCCGTTCACGAAATTGAAGAGCTTCATCGCACCGGTGTAATTGCCGTAAGGCGGATTTTTCGCGAAGGAATCGTCGAAGCCTGTGTCGATAAGGAAGTCTCCGAGACGGGGATGGTGTACCCAATGAACCAAAACGGCGAGATCTCGCGGCACATGATCGCACTCTGCTTGTTTGGGGCTTGCTGGATCCAGGTTCAGACAAGCGTCCATGTGGACAACGCCAGTTTGAAACGTAATTAAAGAAATATCAGTGGGGTGTGTCAGTACATCAGTCCAGCTTGTAAATGCGGCGGGAGGAACTTTGTAGGGTGCGATCTCGAATCGATGGAATCCGCCGCGCAACAAGTAAGTAACCAGGGCAATAACAGCCGCCATCAAAACTGCAGCGGATACCAGGAGTTTCTTGAGTTTTCGGAACTTGGTAGCCATTCTTCGTTTATCGCACTTCACCCTTTCTAAGCCGCAAGAACGTCCTGCCGATGACAGCAAAGTTCCAGGTTGGACCTTCCCGTCCGTGCACTTGTAGCAGCGTCGGCAGACAACGTGTCGGCTTATCAGTCACGTCCCCACATGTTGCAGGTTCCTCACGCCGTCATTGGGTGGGTGCTGGATTCACAAAGAAAGCTAATTCTCTTGGCAATTAAAGCTCTGGTTTTCAGGTCTGTAGGAGATTGAATACAACCACGCGTGTAGAGAAGTTGTCTCTCTGCTGTAAAAGCAATGTTAAAGTTAACGAGCATAAACAGTTCGTCACACGCGAGGAAATTAGACACACTGTGGCTTGTCCGAACGCCACTCATCACCGAATGCGCTGGCCGCTACTGTGAAATTGGAATGGCGCGAATCAAACAGCTTTCTTTTTCAACAGGAGTTTGTCTAACCCACCGCCTGAGACGTGGGCAGGACCCGGGGCTTAATGCTCCAAAGACGGCGAGAATCGTTTCTACTGGACAGATCTTGTTACCAGCGACGGACAAACGGAGAAAGATCAATCGTTTCCACAGTCGTATTTCGGTCGACGCCCGACACGATGGACAACGCAGCCGAGACACCGTAAAGTCTGCCAGTGATGCGCCCCACCACTAGTCTTCCTCTTCTTGCTCAGTGCGACCGATATAGGGAACGGACAGCCATCGTTGACGTGAAGGCAACTTTCACCTACACCGAACTGCTCCAGACATCATCCACCGTAGCTGCAGCATTGCTTGGTGGTCGCGAAGATCTCCGGGAAGAGCGCATCGCGTTTGCGGTTACGCCGGGATTTGCATGGGTTGCAACGCTGTGGGGCATATGGCGGGCGGGTGGCGTAGCTGTCCCTTTACCCCTCAGTTCTCCAACGCCCGAACTGGAGTACTTCATTGACGACAGCGGGGCATCGACGTTAGTGGGTGACGTCTTAGCGCTGCCGCTGCTGTCTCAATTTGCACGATCCCGTGACATTCGTGCTCTGGCATATGACGAGCTATGCACTTGCCAAGCAGAACATCCGCATGTAGGTCTGAATCTGGGGAACGAGAGGCGCGCCATGATCCTGTACACAAGCGGCACCTCGAGCCGACCCAAAGGTGTGGTCACAACCCATGCCAATGTTGCTGCTCAAATCAGGAGCCTGGTGAACGCTTGGGAGTGGTCAGCCGAAGATCGCATCCTACTGTGTTTGCCGCTGCACCACGTGCACGGAATCATCAACGTTGTTTCTTGTGCACTTTGGGCTGGAGCAACCTGTCAGATGCTGCCGCGCTTCGACGCAAACGCAGTATGGGACTGCATCGCCGGTGGCAACCTAACACTCTTCATGGCAGTGCCGACGATCTACACAAAGCTCATCGCCACTTGGGATGCAGCTTCCGCAGAACGACGTGAGGTTCTGAGCAGGGGATGCGCCGGAATCCGCTTGATGGTGTCAGGCTCCGCTGCGCTGCCGGTGAGCACGCTCTTGCGATGGAAGGAAATCAGCGGCCATACTTTGCTGGAACGTTACGGTATGACGGAGATCGGCATGGCACTGTCGAACCCGTTACACGGCGACCGTGTGCCTGGGAGCGTGGGCAAACCGCTGCCGGATGTCGAGGTTCAACTCGTCGCAGAAGACGGCAAGCTGGTTCCTCCAGGAACGGCAGGAGAAATCGAAGTGGGTGGGCCTGGCGTGTTTACGGAGTATTGGGGCCAGCCTGAAGCAACCCGCTCTGCCTTCCGCGATGGTTGGTTTCGTACCGGCGACACGGCCGTTGTCGAAAACGGTGTTTACCGTATTCTTGGCCGTACAAGCAGTGACATCCTGAAAACGGGCGGGCACAAGGTATCCGCGCTAGAGATTGAAGAAGTCCTCCGACAACATCCCGCGGTTGCTGAGTGTGCTGTGGTGGGCGTACCTGACGCGGAGTGGGGGGAACGGGTTGCGGCCGCTGTAGTGCTCAATGAGCGACAGATGCTCGATCTACCTTCGCTTCGCAGCTGGGCCCTGAAGTTGCTGGCAGTGCATAAAGTTCCTTCAAGACTTCTTGTGCTGAATGCCCTGCCGCGTAACGCGATGGGAAAGGTGGTGAAACCGTCAGTGGTGGAGCTGTTTAAGGACACCGGTGAGTCAGATTAAGTCGATTCTCCAACTTGCTGCCTTTCGCGCTATACTCTTTCACCGTCCCGCCTGAGCGGGACCGATTGACCGCGCCTTCGATCCAAACATCCTTCGCCGTTCACGAAGCCGACACTCGCCATCGTGTCGGCGTTCGGCTTCTTCCTTTTCTCTTCGTGCTCTACGTCGTCAACTACATTGACAGGACTAATCTCGCTTACGCGGCGGTCGGCATGAGCCGCACGCTGGGTTTCAACGACCGTGTTTTCGGCTTGGGAGCCGGCATCTTCTTTGTCAGTTATCTGACACTCCAGATCCCTGGTGCGCGGATGGTGGAACGCTTCGGGGCTCGCTGCGTGATCTCCTCCTGCATGGTTGCGTGGGGATCGCTCACAGTCCTGACCGCGCTTGTACACACGCCTATCCAGCTTTATCTGGCGCGCTTCCTCCTCGGCGCCGCCGAGGCAGGCTTCTTCCCGGGCATCATCGTTTATCTCAGTTATTGGTTCATTCGTGAGGACCGCGCCAAAGCCACAAGCAACTTCATGAGTGCGATTCCTCTTTCTTCGATGTTGGGATCCCCCCTGGCCGGTTGGATTCTCGGCCGCATGTGGCTTGGTGTCGACGGCTGGCGCTGGCTGTTTGTCTTCGAGGGGATCCCGGCGATCGTTCTTGGTACGGCGGCTTATTTTTTCCTCACGAACCGACCGACCGATGCCACATGGCTTCATTCTGCCGGACGTGATTGGTTGCTGCGGACGCTTGAGGCGGAGACCCCGGCTCGCACCGCAAAATCAAATTTCAGTGATGCTCTCCAGTCGCCTCTCATCCGCCACCTCGCAGGTCTGACCTTCCTAGCCTACGTTGGGCAGTACACTTTCGTCTTTTGGTTCCCGCTCATGTTCAAGCGGTTGTCCGGCATGACCGACTTTCATGTGGGCATGTGGGGCGCCCTCCCGTTCCTCTCGTCTTTTCTTTTGATGCAGATCAACGGATGGCACTCGGATCGGACGGCAGAACGGCGCTGGCACTCCGCAGTGCCTCTCTTCATTGCCGCCGCCGGATTCCTGCTGCTGACAACGCGGCCTCAGGCATTTCCAGTGCTGCTTGCTTTCTCAATTATGGCGGCAGCGGCTATCGTCTATCTGCCGACCTTCTGGGCGATCCCCTCGGAAATCCTCAGTCCCACGATTGTTGCCACCGCCGTCGGCCTTATCAATTCCGTCGGCAGCATTGCCGGTTTCGCGGCTCCTTACACTTTCGGCTACCTCCAGACCGCCACGGGATCGCTGAACGCTGGCCTCATCCTGACTGCTCTTTGCTCCCTTGCCGGTGGTCTCAGCATCTTGCGCATCCCTCCACACGTCGATTGATACAAAATCGTCTATTGCATTCAAAATCGTTTTGCATTCAAAATCGACCCTCTGGTTGCGCTGCGTGATCGATTCTGAAGCCGCTCCGACAAATGGTGAAGTATTTAATGCGCATTAGTGCTCGGAGTCGTCAAGTCAGGCTTCCCGTCTCGGTTGAAGTCGCGCAGTGAAGTCTTCGCAGATGTTTATGAACATCGAAGATCATCAATCTATAAAAACAATCTGCCCGATGTGATGATTTAACAATGAGACCGTAACTAATTGGATTTAAATGATTTGGTGGCCAGGGACGGAGTTGAACCGCATCCACATGTTGTGTAGTTGTAAGTTATTGACATCATGATGTATTAGAAAGCCTAAAATTCCACGATTCCCGATATGACAGTACATCTACAGTACACGCAAATATTTTTTGGAGTGTGCGGTGCCCGGTGAATCCTCCCAATTTTATCCGCGTATTGTCGGCCTGCTGCCTCATCGGAGTGTCAACTCTTGAATGACCCGCCGGAAAACGTGACGCGGGATGCGAATGCTGCGATAGCTAGCCCGCTTGCGGGGCCTTTTCACTTCGTATACCAGAACCCCGCGCTGGTGCTCAAAGATCCTGATGACTGTTTGCACCGAGAATCCGGTTAGCCGCGCCACCTCTGGCACGGTGTAGGGCGTTTCTATCTCGTGCGAGGGCTGCTGGCTGTCGGACCTCTGCCTCTGCCGCATCTGTTCTTGTCGTTCCGCTAGGTTCCGTTTCATCATAGGACTGTCACCGCCCTTACATCGGCGCGAAATATCGCAGTATCAACCTTTACCACCCTTAGTGCTGTGTCTTCAGTGCCACCGAGCACATGACAACGTGACTGGTCTCACATAATTGCCTCGTTTCACTCATCCACCAAGAAGGAAAGTCGGGCGAATCTCGAGACCTTGGGTATTCACCGTGGGCGGTTCATGCAGGACTACATTGCCCGAGGAAAATCCCCACGTCACGATTGCTCGATCAAGCGCGGGCGGTGTGTCAGGGTGAAGAAAGTAAGGCGATGCGAAGCTTCGCCCGGTCAAGGATGCATGCTGAACCCACCGCGTAGTAGCAAGCTTAGACGATGCGGAACTGGAGCA
>Ga0126376_10000809_pt1 | contig 16019 bp, 11 predicted proteins | sample PanSoiMetPlot_15_FD_92760 | JGI IMG/M metagenome (GOLD analysis project Ga0126376, IMG submission 92760) | Tropical forest soil microbial communities from Panama - MetaG Plot_15 | ecosystem: Environmental > Terrestrial > Soil > Tropical forest > Bulk soil | place: Panama | collected 2016-02-17
CCGCGCGAGAGCACAGAATTCCTCGACCGAGAGCGCCTCCGCTCGCTGGCTCGGCCCAATGCCCGCGGCCGCCAGCAGCGGCTCAGGTGCCACGCCCAGCCTCTTCAGGCTCTGGCGTAGCATCTTGCGGCGCTGCCCGAAGGCAGCCGCAGTGACGCGCTCGAGATCCTCCGGGCGACAAGAGACCGGTGGCTCGGGACGAGCCTCGATGCGGACCAGCGTCGAGGTGACCTTGGGCGCAGGCACGAAGCAGCGCGGCGCCACGTCGAAGAGCGCGGTCGCTCGTGCCGCCCACTGCACGAGCACGGAGAGCCGGCCGTAGGCGTGCGAGCGCGGCTCGGCCGTCAGGCGCGCCGCGACCTCCTTCTGGAACATCAGCGTGAGGCTCTCGTAAGACGCCAAGTCTGGCAGCCATTGCAGCAGCAAGGCCGTCGCGATGTTGTAGGGGAGATTGGCGACGATCTTGCGCGGCGCCGGCACCAGGCCCTTGGGATCGATGGAGAGGGCGTCGCCGGGGATGACGCGGAGCCGGTCAGGATACGCGGCCGCCAACTCCTCGATGGCGTCCACGCAGCGCGGATCCCGCTCGATGGCGGTGACGCTCGCAGCGCCCAAGTCCAATAGCGCCCTCGTGAGTCCGCCGGGCCCCGGTCCGACTTCAATCACGTTGATGCCGTCCAACGGTGCGGCGGCGCGAGCGATGCGCCCGATCAGATTGAGGTCGAGCAGAAAGTTCTGGCCGAGCGATTTGCGGGCCGCCAAACCGAAGCGCCCGATCACCTCGCGCAAAGGCGGCAGCGCCGGCGTGCCGCCTTTCGTGTCGCCGATGGTCAGGCGACGGAGCGGCGCATCGCACGCCGTTCGGCCATCTCGCCCGCCATTTGCAGGGCCGCAATCAGGCTGTCCGGATTCGCGATACCGCGTCCCGCGATGTCCGTCGCAGTGCCATGGTCCGGGGATGTGCGGATGAAGGGCAGGCCAAGGGTCACGTTGACGCCGCGGTCGAAGTCGATGGTCTTGAGCGGGATCAACGCCTGGTCGTGATACATGCAGAGCACCGCGTCGTGGCGCCTGCGCGCGGCGGCGTGAAACAACGTATCCGCGGGAAAGGGCCCGGTTACCGCGTAACCCTCGGCGCGCAAGGTTTCAACGGCAGGCGCGATTACGTCGGTTTCCTCGCGACCCATAGCGCCGTTTTCGCCGGCATGAGGATTGAGACCGGCGACTGCCAGCCGTGGCCGCGATATGCCGAAATCGCTCGTGAGCGCGCGCGCGGTAATGCGGCCAGCCGAGACGATGTCGCCGGTCTTCAGGCGCTGCACCACGTCCTTGAGGGCGATGTGAACGGTCACTGGCACCACTCTCAGCCCGGGACAGGCAAGCATCATGACTGCCTTGGCGTCGCCGCCCGCAAGCTCCTCCAGGAACTCCGTATGGCCTGGGTGACGGAAGCCGGCGGCGTAAAGCGTCTCCTTTTGGATCGGATTGGTCACCACGGCCGCAGCGCGCCCGCTGCGCGCGAGCTCCACCGCGCTCACGATCGCCGCAATAACGGCGCGCGCGTTTGCCGTGTCCGGCCGGCCCATGAGAACGGGGTGCGCGAGACGGCGAGGCAGCACGCCCAGTGCCTCATGAAAGCAGGCGGCGGCTTCCTCCGGGCCCGCCACGGCGTGGAGGGGCACGTTCCACCCCAGCGTCGTCCCGAGCCGTGCGAGCCGGTCGGGGTCATCGATGACGAAGAATGCGGGAATCCCCTGCGCCCGGCGGAGCCATGCCATGAGCGCGATCTCGCCGCCGATGCCGGCGGGCTCGCCCATCGTCACGGCGATCGGCTGGGTCATACGCGCATGTCCACATAAGCCGTGCGGCGGAGGTCGCGCAGATAGCGGCGGGCTAACGTGTCAAGGCGCTGTCGCGTCAGATTCTCCACCAGTTGATCCCGCGTCGGGATCGGCGACGGTGCCTCCTTGCGCTCGCACAGCATGACTACGCCGAAGCCATCGCGAAATTGCAGCGGCTTGCTTGCTTGGCCGGGCTGCAGGGAGGCGACCAAAGTTTGGAAATCTGCGGGCAAACTACTGATCTTGACGCCGCGCATCTCACCGGAATTCTGTGGCGAGCGCTCTGTCCCAATTCTCTTCATGTCATCGCAACTCTTCGCTGTGTCGCTTACCTGCTGCGCCGCTACAAACGACTTTTGCCGATCGCCAACGGTCGCGGTTTCCGGCTGATACAGGAACGAAACGCGCGCGAGGGTCACCGTGGCATCGCCCGGGCTCGGAGTGCCGAAGGTGCGGCGTTCGAGCAGGCCGAGGATATAGAAGCCGCCGGAGGTGCGGATCGCAGCGGACAGCTGGCCGGCCTTCATGCCCTGCACCGCCTCGGCGATGTCGTGCGGCAGTTCCGCGGCCGTCAGCCAGCCGAGATCGCCACCCACTGCGGCGGTCGGCGACTGCGAGAATTGCTGCGCTACGGCGCTAAAGCTCGCGCCCTGGCGGATCTGGTCAAGCAGACGGTCCGCCAGCGCCTTGACGTCGGCCTCCTGGCTCGGATTGTCGATCGCGAGAAAGATCTCGGCAACGCGGTACTGGGACTTGCCGACCTCCTGCTTGATGCGGGCAAGCGTATCCTTGATCTCCTCATCCGAGACGCTGGCACTTTGGCCAAGCTTGCCTTCCACCAACTTGTTCCAGACGATCGAGGAGGTGATCTGGTCGGTCATCGTTGAGCGCGGAATGCTGCGGGAGGACAGCAGTTGCTCGAGACCTCCTTTCGGCAGGTTGTTCTGCTGCTCCAGGCGCTCGAAGGCCTTGTTGACCTCGTCCTCGCTCGCGGTGACGTTGAAGCGCTTGCCCTCCTGCACCTCGAGCTTTTCATCGATCAGCGTGCGCAGAACCTGTGGGGTCACGCGCTGGCGCACCTGCTCATTGTCAGGCAGCTGAGACGATAGCAGGATTAGGCGTACTCGAGCCTCAAGGTCGCCGAGGGAGATCATATCGTCGTTGACGATAGCGGCGATCCTGGTTTCCTGGGCGGTAGCAGCGGCGCCCACCAAGATCAGCACAAGAGCGGCAGCAATGCGCATTATTGATCGTCCAACGCAAGACAACATCTACTCCCATCCGCCCGTCCGAGGAGGCCCCACCGCACCCATACCGCGCCCAGATGCCGGGGATATCCGGGCCAGCAGAATACCATTTCCGGCTGTTGGAGCCTAGAACACCGGTGTCGGGAACGAGGTGCCCGTCGAGTAGGGCGTGAGATCGATCTCGCCGAGGTTCTTGAAGATGACCGAGAACAGAACGGTCGTGCCGGGACGTACGTCGCGGTCCCGCGTGCCGACATGGGTTAAAGCCGCGGAGAAGGTCACGCACTCGTCCCGGTATGTCGTGGCAATGCCAGAATTGAGAGTGGCGGTGGAAGTGCCGATGTCTCGGGTCCCAAATACTGCCACGGACCAGTACTGGGTCAGCGCGGCGATCGCCTGTCCAGTGACTTGGCGGCGCTTTTGAAGATCGGGGACCAGTGGATCTTGCGCAATGTCGATGTAGCCGAGTTTTACCCGCAGGCTCCGTGGCCCACCGACAGCGTCGACCTCTTGGCGGCGCGAGGCCAGGTCTCGAGAGTCTAGCCGGAAGCGATAGATCAAATCGAGATAGGGCTGGGGCGACACGGAAAGCCGCCCGACGACATCCGATCGCTGGGCAAAGAGGCCAGACCCTGGCAGGAACGGTCCACTCTTCTGGAGGCGATAGCTCTCGCCGATCAGGAACCGCGTGCTGCCGCCATGATCGCCATAGATGCCACCGCTGAGGGCGTAGTCGACGCGCTGGCCGGAGTCTACGCGGTCATAACCGGGGAAACGGTCCAGAGCGAACAGGCTTGCATCATCGAATTCGATGCCCGTGCTGTCTTGGTTTGGAATCTCCGCGGGATTGCCACCGTTCGGTGCTGCAATGAAGGCGACGATCGGTTCGATGGCTTGGCTGGAGCCGTTGCCGTGGCGAACCCAGGGATAGCGCCATTCGAGTTTGGCCCGGGGGATGACGCGACCAGCGAACTGGCCATTAGCGCTCGGCTGGGTCGGGGAGAGCGCGACGTCGTCGGAGTCGTAGGCATCTCCGCGCATGCCGGCGGTAAAGGTGAAGCGGTCGCCAATGGCACCGTTGAACGGCACTTCCCAGTTGGCGCCCGTCGACAGGCGACGGATTTGCGCGCCATTCGGCCGGAAAAGGTTGAACGCATTGGCGGTGACGTCCCAGCGGCCGCCCCAGCCGTCGGGGCGGCCGACCCAATTGTATGTCATCGTCGGCAGCACAATCGGCTGAGTGCTGTCTCCGATGCCGAAGCGCAGGCTTTGAAAGAGATAGCTGTCGATCAGCGTATAGCTTCGATCGCCGAATCCCTCGACGTAGGCCCTGCTCTCGAGGAAGGATTCGGTGCCGCCGAAGCTAAAACGACGCAAGTACGTCTGATCGGAGCTTCGCCGTATATCGAGGGTCGTTCGCCAGTCATCGCTGAGGTCGAATTCACCATCGGCGAAAAAGTGTCCGCGAAAGGCGTCAATCGGCGAGATCGGCTTGTCATTTAACGCCTCGGTTCGATTTGTGTAAGCGGCGCTGGCATCGATCTTCAGTTTGCCGTAGCCCCAGCGCTCCCGGTACTGACCGGAGATCACGGCGCCGGCATCGGTCGTGACGATGGGCTCGAGGGTCATGTCCTTGTCGGTATCGAGTACGATGTAGTACGGAACTTTGAAAAAATCTCCAATCGACGAAGCGTGGCCGAATTGCGGAGCGAGGAAGCCGCTTGTGCGCTTCACCGAAGGATCGGGCTCGGAAATGTAGGGCAAATAGCCGATTGGGACGCCGTATATCTCCATCGTCGCGTCGTAGAATTCCACGACATGCCGCGACTGGTTGTGCACCATGCGCTCCGCCTTGAGCTGCCAGAGCGGCGGTGCCGTGGGATCTTCCGCGCAGAGGTCACAAGGGGAATAGACGCCTCGACGAAGCTCGGTCACGTTGCCGTTGGTGCGCCGGCCGGTGTTGCCGGCGGCTCGCGACCGATCGGAAAGCAGAAAGCGCACATTCTGGATGAAGCCGTCGCGCATGTCGTCGGTGAGTTCCATGTAATCGCCGAATACCACCTCGCCCGAAGGGTCCATCAGGGTGACGTGCCCGGACGCGGTCACAAGATTCGTCTTCTCGTTATAGGTGACCATATCGGCCAGCAGGGTCTGGTCCTTTTGCGAGAACTCGACATGGCCTTTCGCCACGATGAGCCCGAGCTGTTCGTCTTGTTGAATTTCGTCGGCGACGAACAGCACCGGTTGAGCCCGGTTCGGTACGGAAGGGCGGAGCGTGGTGGCCGACTCCCCGGCGTTGGAGCCGAGATGTATGGCTGCGAGGACAGCGATGGCGAGGATCGGCCGTCGCATCGGCGCTTAGCCGTCCTCGAGATAGAACAGGAGGCTCGTTCCCAAGAGCCAGCTGACTCCCGCAGGAGTCCAGGCGGCCAAGTTGACTGGGATCGTCGCGGACTGGCCGAGCGCAAACACGACATTGGAGAGGAGATAAAGCAGGAAGCCGCTGACAACGCCGGCGGCGATCATCAGGGTCACACCGCCGCGCCTTTGCATGCGCATGCTGAAAGTCGCCGCAATCAGCACCATCGCTGCGAGCAGAAACGGTCGTGCCAACAAGGCGTTGTACTCGAGGCGATGGCGCTGGGTCGAGAAACCCGACTGCTCCAGCAGATTGATGAACCCGGGGAGTTCCCAGAATGACATGGTTTCCGGCGAGGCGAAGCTCTGCTCCATCTTGCTCGCCGTCATGCTGGTGGTAATGGTGACCTCGGTGAACGGCTCCTGCGGCTTACCGGGCTGCCACCGGGTCCCGTTCATAATTCGCCATTGGCCGTTCTCGAGCCGGGCCTGCTTGGCGTCGATCCGCCCGGTCAGCCGATCATTCTTGTCGAAGAACAGGATCAGCACTGTCTCCAGCGTAATCCCGCCTGGCGCCAGGCGCTCGGCGTGAATCACCGATGGAAGGCCGCGCTCGTCGCTCTGGCGCAGCCATAGACCCGAGCGGGAGAGAGAAAGCTGCTCAGTGCCGCTCTTGAGCACCCGGCTCTCCAGTTTTTCGTAGCTCAACTGCATGGCGGCCGCGATCGGGTTGAACACGGTCACCACCACCACGCCGATGGCGAGCGCCCCGATGACCGCGGGCGCCAAGAACTGCCAGACGGATACGCCGGTCGAACGCGCCACCACGAGCTCATTGCTGCGCGTCATGCGCCAGAAGGCGAGCATGGCACCGAACAGGATCGCGAAGGGCATGATCTGTTGCCACATGTACGGCTGCTTCAGCGCCGCCATTTCGAGCAAGACCAGGAGCGAGGCGTCCGGATGCGAACCGCCCCGGCGGATCAGCTCGACGTAATCGAGCAGGAACACGATCGTCGCCATGGTCAGGAAAACGACGAAGCACCAGAGCAAGAACTGCCGGGCGATGTAGAACGCGAGCGTCTTCCAGGCCGGCATCAGCCGGCTCCTCGCGCAGCAACGGCGGGAATCGACCGCGCGAACCAAGGCCAGCGTCCGTCTCGCGTCAGCAGCCAAACGGCGATGGCGATCGGCAGCAGGGTCTCGAAATAGAGCAGGGGTAATGCTCCCAGATTGTGGCTGGCTAGATTCTTGGTGCCCAGGTCCATCACCTCGAACAGCATCGCCAAGATCGACGCGGCGAGAATGCGGCGGCTTTGGCCTCGGCGATTGAAATCGCCGGGCAGCAGGCAAGCCAGCGGGATCAGCGCGAACACTAGTGCGTCGAGCGGCGCGACGATCCGCAAGTGCATCTCGCCGACGAGATTGGACGCGGCACCGGTACCCAGCAATTCGTGAAAGTAAAGCTCTTCCACCTCGCGGGGCCGGGAGCCGAGCGCGTCCTTGCCGCTAGCGAGCTCGACGGTGTAGCGGTCGAAGGACAGCACCGTGAGCTTCCCAGCCTCCTCCTCGTACTGCTGCCGGCTGCCGTTCATCATCAACACGCGCGGCCCTTCGGGGCCGTTCACAAGCGCGCCGCGCTCGGCCAGCAAGGTCACGGGCTTCCTTGGGTCACGCATGTCGTGAATCAGGATGCCGCCGAGCTCGCCGCGGCGGTCCCGGGTGCGGATATAGACAGAGAACCGATCCGAGATCGTGTTGAACACGCCCTCCTGGATTAGGGCCGACGCGAAACGACCGCGAATCTCGAACTGCAAATCCTTGAACTCGCGGAAGGCTGCAGGCAGCAGGTAGGTAGAAAGCGCTAGAAGCGCGATCACGCCCGCGCCAGCGAGGATCAACGCCGGGCGCGCGAGCATCATCTGGCTCAGCCCGGAAGCGCGCATCACCACGAGTTCGCTCTCGGAGATAAGCCGATTATAGCTGAACAGCACCGCGAGGAAGATCGCGATCGGCAGAACGATCTCGATGAATCGGGGCATGATCAGTATTGCAAGCTTGAGGAATATGTCGAACGAGAGGCCTCGGTTGACGATCAAATCGATCAGCCGGAGCGACTGGACCAACCACACTGCAGCCGTGAACACGAGCGCGAACGCCAATGTCAGCATGAGCGTTTGCCGCAGCACGTACCGGGTGAGCCCCCTCATGGGACGATTATAGGTGCGTCCCGAAGCGCGAGCCTAGGGTCAATTGCGCTCCAGGCGCGCTTGGGGCAGGGTCAAGGGTGCACGGAAAGCGGAACCTCATTGCCTCCGTCTCACTTCGACGCACGCTTCGGCCACGCGGCCGTTGGGTTGGCCGCCGCGGATTTCGACGACGGGGCGCTGACCCCGGCGCGGTTTTGGGCCGTGTTCGCGGTGCTCCTTTTGGTGGCGGCGCTTCCCGTTCTGCGCGTGGAGCTGCCGCCGCTCTTTGACTACCCCAACCATCTCGCGCGCATGGATCTGCTGGTCCGGCTACCTGGTTCCCAGGCTCTACAGCGGTATTACGAGCTGCGCTGGCGGGTCATCCCCAATCTCGGAATGGATCTCATCGTGCCGGCGCTCGCGCGGGTGTTGCCGCTCGTTTGGGCCGGCAAGGCCTTTGTGCTCGTCACCTTTGCGCTCGTCGCTGCTGGTACCGGGCTTGTGCACCGCGCAGCCGCCGGCCAGTGGTCGCTCTGGCCGTTGTTCGTTTTCCTGTTCCTCTACAGTCGCGTATTGCTCTGGGGCTTTCTCAATTATCTTTTCGGGGTTGGGCTCGCGCTTGCCGCCTTCGCGCTTTGGATCGTTCTCTCGCAGCGGGATGCCCGCTCGAGGCTAGCGATCTCCGGGGCGCTGGCGCTGGCATTGTTCTTCGTGCACTTGATGGCGTGCGTCGTCTACGGCGTGCTGGTTGCGGGCTACGAGCTGGGTGCGCTTTGGCGAAGCTGGCCGCGGCCGTCGGGTCGAGCACTCGTGCGGCTCGTTATCGCCGGCGCACCCTTCCTGCCGCCGCTCGCGCTCTTGCTTCTTGCGGTCGAAGCGGCGGGGATGGGAGCGATCCACTATGGACGTCTCGATCGCAAGCTCGACCTGCTCTTCAGCGTCTTCGACAATTACGACCGCATCTTTGACATAATATGCTTCGCATCGCTGGTACTGGCCGCTGGTGTCGCCTATGTGAGGCGTCATCTGGTCGTCGTCCCGGCGCTGCGGCTTCCGCTTGTGCTGCTCGGTATCGTCTACCTAGCCGCGCCGTCGCAGCTGATGACGGCGTCTGCCGTCGATCACCGCCTGCCGCTGGTGATGGCCGCGGTTCTCGCCGCCGGCACGTCGGTTTCGGCACCGACGAGCCGCCTCATACGTCTTGCTGCGTTCGCGGGCCTCGCGCTTTTTCTTGCGCGTATGACGGAAGTCTGGGTTCATTGGGGAGAGGCCGACGCGGTCTATGCGCGCTTGCTGCCAATCCTCGACCAGGTACCGCGGGGCGGACGGCTCGCCGTCGGGCATCCGCCGGAAGCCGTGGGCTCGAGCCCCATACCGACCACCCATCTCCCCGCGCTCGCCATCGTCAGACGCGATGCCTTCGTGCCCACGCTCTTCGCCTTTCGTGGTCAGCAGCCGGTGGCTCTGACCCCCGAGGGTGAGCGGCTTGCCGGCTTGGCGCAGCCGAGCGCCCTGTGGCTCGCGCTGATGAGCCGGAACGCGGATCGCGCGGATATTCCCCCCGCGCTACGGGAGTTCGACGCGGTCCTGCTGCTCGACCGCCGCCCGTTCGCGACGAAGCCGATAGCGGGACTGGTGCCGCTCGCCGCGGAGCCCGGCTTTGCGCTCTATCGTGTCGAGCGATAGACGATTGTCTTCAGGTCGCGCTTGACGGCCTAGGAGCAGCCCGTTAGAGGGGCGCCTCCGGCTTCGAGCCGCCAGCCCTTGGAACTGCGGTCGCGCGGTCCAGCATTGATCCTCTCGCTCATCCCGACGCCAGCCGATCTCCTCCATCTAGCCGCGGTTTGGGCCGCCGGACTGGTCCTGCTGTTTTGGGGCCGGTTGCTTACGCTTGGGCGTGGCGTCATCGAGGTGCAGACGCTCGCGGGTTGGGGTGGACTGGCCCTGGCGCTCACCCTCTGGGGTGTGTTTCGGAAGGAGCCCCTCTGGTGGCCGGCGGCAGGCATTGCGGCAGTTGCGTTGGTCGCGTCGTTCACCCCGGGTCTCGCGCTTCGGCGGGAAGAATGGGCCGCGCTCCTGCGGATCCTAGTGCTGGCCCTGCCAATCTGGGCGATCATGCTCACCGCTCGGCCCTCGCAGCCCGACACATTCCTCAATCTTCTGCCGAACGCGGCCTACCTCTACGACCACGGGTTGCTGCCGACCGATGCGCGCCCGCCGAGCCACTCGTACCTGCCGGGGGCACCCTACAACCTGCAATTCTGGGCTTATCTGGCAGGCGCTGCGCTGCCGCAGTTTCCGGCGTCGGCCATGGTGCACATCAATGTGCTGCTGCATCTGCTCGTGGGATTGCTGCTTGCGCGTGTCGTGCAATCGCTCGGGCGTGAAGGTGCGGGAGCGCCGGGCTGGGGCGCCTGCGGCCTCGGCTTGCTCTTGGCGACTGGTCTCAATCCCGGCTTCGTGCCGCGCATCTATTTCGCCGCCTATGGAGAGGCATCGGTGGCCGCGTGCCTAGCGGTCGCGGGCTGGCTCGCGGCGCAAAGCCTTGGTGCCGTTGCCGAGCGAGGCCGCGCCGGGCCGAGACTCTGGGCGTTCTCCCTGGTGTTGGCGGCGCTGGTAAACATCAAGCAGGAGAGCGTGGCATTCGTCGCAGGGCTCGCGCTGACGATTGCCGTCTTGGGAGTTGTCGATCAGCGAGTTCGGTTCTGGCGCACCCTTACGTACTTCCTGCCAGCTTTCGTGCCGGCTACGGGGCTCTATCTCGTCTGGCGCTGGTTCGTGCTCAATGAGTTCTCGGTGGGCGAGCTAAAGCCGCTGCCGATGGATCAATGGCATTGGGACGTACTGCCGCAGACGCTCTCGAGGATCGGCGTGATCGTGATCGAGAAGGGCGTGTTCTTTGCCTTCATGCTGCTCGCGCTGGTGCTCCTGGTGGTTCGCGTCCGTCGCCGAGGCCTCGATCTGCCCGCGCGTCTCCTGGCGCTCCTGTTGGGCACCTGCACGCTCTACAACGTTTTCCTGCTCCTGGCCTATGTTGCCCTTTTCAGCCCTCAGATGAGCGCCGACGCACACTCGTTCTTCCGCTACAACACGCATCTCTGTCTGTTGCTGGTACTGACGCTGGCGACGTTGGCGCGCGCCGAGTTCGAGGAGCGCGGCTGGGCTCCAAGCTGGGGCGCTCGCCGCGTTGTGGGCGGTCTCTGCGTGCTGGCGAGCCTTGCGGCACCCATCGCTTTCGCCGAGCGCCTCCGGTTCGATCTCGTGATGCCGCAACCGCTGGTGCGTGCGCTTGGACACGATCTGGGAATGCTCCTGAAGCCGGACGACAGGCTGGCACTGGTTCTACCCGGTGACAACAACAGCGTTGCGGTCATGCTGCAGAGTGTGCTGCGCTATGAGGAGCCGCGCTTGCCCGCCGTAGAGCTGATGGTTTCCAAGCGGTTTGACGATCGGACGCTCTCAACGCTCGAGGCCCAGGGCATTCGCAAAGCGGTCATCTCTTGCACACCCGATGGCACGGGCTCGCTGCCGGCGCGTCGCGCCCTGCTACTCGTACGAGATCCCGGAGGCTGGAGGCCGATCGCCGTTTGGCGTTACCCGGATCCAGACGGCACGCGCTGGACACCGATGCTCTCGGCAAGCGCGCTCTGCCGCTGAGCCGATGCGACACGAGATTCCGCTAGGGTTTCCCGCGCAACTCCGCTAATCCTGCGCCGGGATCCGTGAGGGAGGCACGCGCGGCATCCTCGAATCCACCGATAAGAAGGGACATCGCGTCATGAAGATCAGCTTTGCCGATCCTAAGCTGCCAAAATCGGGCACGCTCGTCGTAGGCGTCCTGGAAGGCAAGAGACTCGCGGCATCGGCGGCCGCCCTCGATAAGGAGAGCAACGGCGCTCTCACCAGCGCGGTGGTGGCGACGCGCTTTACCGGTAAGAAGGAGGAGACGCTGACAGTGCCCGCGCCGCGCGGTTTGTTTTTTGATCGCGTTATTTTGCTCGGTCTGGGCAAGCCGACCGGTTTGACACCGGTTCAAATGCAGAGGCTCGGGGGGGCTTTGGTGCCCGCGCTCAATGCCGCAGGCGCCGCAACGGCGTCGGTCGCCGTGGACAAGGTGCCGGGCGCTCGGCTTGCGCCCGCCGAGGCTGCCGCAAACCTCGCCTATGGCGCTATTCTGCGCAGCTATCGCTTCGACAAGTACCGCACGCGGGAGAAGCCCGAGCAGAAACCGACCTTGGTCGAGCTCACTGTACTCACGCAAGGAGTTGCGGCAGCGCGCCGCGCCTACGCTCCGCTTGAAAGCGTCGCTGCGGGCGTGTTCCTCACGCGCGATCTTGTTTCCGAGCCGCCGAACGTCATCTTTCCCGAGAGCCTTGCTCGCGAGACCAAGTCGCTGGAGAAGCTCGGCGTCAAGGTAGAAATCCTCGACGAGAAGCAGATGAAGAAGCTCGGCATGGGCGCGCTTATTGGGGTGGGGCAAGGGAGCGCGCACCCACCACGCCTGGTCGTCATGGACTATCGTGGGCACTCTCGCGGTCGCGACAAAGCGCCGGTCGCCTTCATCGGCAAGGGCGTCACCTTCGATACCGGGGGAATTTCGCTCAAGCCTGCGCAAGGCATGGAGGAGATGAAGTGGGACATGGCGGGTGCCGGCGTCGTGATCGGGCTTATGAAGGCGCTCGCCGGCCGGAAGGCGAGGGTGAACGCGATCGGCATCGCCGGGCTGGTCGAGAACATGCCCGGCGGCAACGCCCAGCGCCCGAGTGACATCGTCCACAGCCTGTCAGGCCAAACCGTCGAGGTGCTTAACACCGATGCCGAGGGTCGGTTGGTGCTGGCCGATGCGCTCTGGTACTGCCAGGACCGCTTTAAGCCGCAGTTCATGGTGAACCTAGCGACCCTCACCGGGGCCATCGTGGTGGCTCTTGGCCACGAATATGCGGGGATGTTCAGCAACAACGACCAGCTCGCGAACCGCCTTGCCGCCGCCGGAAAGGCCGTGGAGGAGCCGCTCTGGCGCATGCCGCTGGGCGAGGCCTACGATCGTCAGATCGACAGCGAGGCCGCGGACATGAAGAACATCGGCAACGGTCGCGATGCCGGCAGTATCACCGCGGCGCAATTTCTCCAGCGGTTCGTCAACAACGTTCCGTGGGCACATCTCGACATCGCGGGGATGGCTTGGTCGAAGAAGGACGCGCCGCTGGTACCCAAGGGCGCCACGGCGTTCGGTGTGCGCCTCCTCGATCAGCTCGTCGAGAGCCACTATGAAAGTCGTTGAACAAGGGATGTGATGGCGGAGGTCGGCTTCTATCACCTGCGCGCCACTGCGCTGGAGCGTGTGCTACCGCGGCTCTTGGAGCGAGCCCTAGCAGACGGCCACCGGGTCGTCGTGCTCGCGGGCTCCACCGAGCGTGTCACCCACCTCGACGGGCTGCTTTGGACGTACAGCGAGGCGAGCTTTCTGCCTCATGGTACCACGAGGGACGGCAATGCCGCGCGGCATCCGATTTGCCTGACGGATCGAGACGAGAACCCCAATGGCGCTACGATGCTGGTCCTATTGGACGGCGCCCGCTCCGACCGCATGGGTGAGTTTATGCGCTGCTGCGACTTGTTCGATGGCAACGACCAGGCCGCAGTCGACGCCGCGCGGCAACGCTGGAGCGCAGCGAACTCTGCGGGTCACAGCCTTACCTACTGGCAACAGACAGTGGCCGGCTGGGAAAAGCGCAGCGTCTGACCGCTCGTACACTGGCTCGGCACCGATGACGAGACCGAGGCTCGCGCTCCTGCTCGCGGCGCTCTGCGGTGCGGTCTTCACTGCCTATCTCGTCACTCATACCGGTGCGCAGGCAGTGCTTGCCGCTTTGCAAGCAGCGGGCTGGACAACCCTCGTGGCCGTCTCGCTCGCTCATCTCCTTCCGACGCTGCTGCGTGGAATTGGTTGGCGCATCCTGTTCGCCGGGGATGTCCGTGTCGGCTGGACCGGCTTCACTTGGGCCCGCTGGCTGCGAGAAGCCGTCGATAACGTCCTGCCGATCCTGCCGGTGAGCGGCGTATTGGCGGGCACGCGGATTCTCTTCGTCGGGGGCGAGCGGCGAGCGGGCGCTAGCGCGGTCGTTGACCTGACCGCGGAATTGCTGGGCCAAGTTGCGTTCGGCTTGCTGGGGCTTGCCCTGCTCCTGACGATCACGCCAAACGATCCCAGAGTGGCGTGGGCCGCGCTTGGCTTGGGCCTGATTACACTGGGTTTCCTGGGCTTTCTCGCGGCACAGCTGGGCGGGCTCCTCCGGCTCCTCGGTCGTGCCATCGATTGGGTATGGCAGCGCCTGGGAGCCGATGCGCCAAGTACGCGGCGTGAGTCCCGCGGCGATATTTTCCATGATCACGTCCAGAGCTTTTACCGGCACCGCGCACGCTTTGCCTGTAGCGTCGTGGTGCATTCCGTCGGCTGGTTCGCGTCGGCCATGGAGGCTTGGCTAGCGCTGTGGCTCATGGGGAACGGGCTCCCGGTCATGCCAGTGCTTGTGATCGAGAGTCTCATCTTCGCACTGCGCAGTGTGTCATTTTTCGTCCCGTGGGGAGTCGGCATCCAGGAAAGCGGATATCTGGTGATCGGCGCCATGTTCGGCTTAAGCCCGGACGTCGCGCTGGCAGTCTCCCTACTCAAGCGGGGTCGCGACCTGGCCCTTGGGATTCCCGTGATCTTGGCTTGGCAAGTGAGCGAAGGTCACGGGATGCTGAAGCGCGGGGCAGGAAAGACGCTTGCCGAACTCGACAGCGAACCAAATTGAGCGCACCGGCGGGGGATGCCGAGGATCCGGATCGGCGTATACAAAACGACACAAATTCGTCAGCCGGGCGCCATTGACGGTTGATGGCGCGCGCGGGTATAGGCGACGGGACACGTCGGAGCCTGCAAGAGCTCGTATCCGACGGCTCTTGAGCGCCACACGAGTGAGCGAAATCAGCGAGGCAATCGATCATCGCTGCGCTGAGCTACCCAAGCGTCGGGACATCAATCTCATCGACGAAAGGGCACTTCGATCACATGTTACTGCCGCCGCGCCATTCCCTCGATCGCGAGGTCCAGGCTCACCCCCCTACCGCAGCGCCGCGCGCGCTTCGCGTGGGGGTTCTCGTCGATTTGCCGTTCGGACCCCATTCGGGTGGCCATGTCAAATGCTGGACCCGGTTGGCCGAAGCGGCCGGGCGCCACGCCGCCGATCTCGATCTGACGCTGTATTTCACGGGAAGCGAGCCCCGTGAGATACCGATCGCCGAGAACGTCAGATACTTGATCGTACCGCCGGTATTCAGTACCGCGCGCGTCGGATTTCTCTCTCACGTGCCCGATCACACGGATCTCGCCCCCTGGCATCCTCGGATCGCCGCGGCGTTGCGACGCTTCGACGTCATCCATACGACAGATGGATATTTCACTTATGCCCGCACGGCGCTCCGCGTCGCACGCCGGCTGAGCATTCCTTTGGTCAACTCCGTGCATACGAACACGCCTGACTACGCGCAGCTGTTCACGGCGCAGACGATCGAGAGATTGTTCGGACAAGGGCTCGTGGCGCACGTGCTCCGAGGGGGCCTTCGCCTGCCGGAATTCGTCCAGCGCCGCATGCTCCACCAGCTCGACACTTACCAACGGGCCTGCGATTTCGTGCTGGTCTCGCGTCCGAGCCAGCTCGAGGCGATTTGCAGAGTCATTCCTGGCCGCGTCGCCCTTCTGCGCCGCGGCATCGAGCATCAGGTGTTTCGCCCATCAAACCGAAACCGCGCCTGGCTGGCCTCGGAGTTCGGCATCGCGCCGGAGAAGACGGTGGTGCTCTACGTCGGGCGCCTCAATCGGGGTAAGAACGTCGGCCTCGTTGCAGAGGCCGTGGCGTCTCTGGTGGACCGCGGTCTCCCCGTCCACTTGCTGTGCGCCGGTGACGGCGACGAGCGCGCCATGATCCTCGGGCGCCTCGGCCCGCATGCCAGCTGTCCCGGAAATCTTGAGCCGAAGATGCTGGCGGCCATCTACGCATCCTCGGATCTGTTCGCCTTCCCCTCTGAGATCGAGGAATACGCCAATGTGGTGTTGGAGGCCCTGGCTTCGGGGCTGCCGGTCATGGTCTCCGCCCGCAGCAGCATGGGGCGGCTACTGATCGAGAACGTGACCGGTTTGACCTTGCCGGGCGACGCCAGCCGCTGGGCGGATGCGATCGCGGCTTTGGCCAACGATCCCGTTCGGCGCCGCGACATGTCGCACGCCGCGCGCGCCTACGCCGAGAGGCGGCTACCGTCCTGGGACGACGTGCTCTCGGACGACCTTTTGCCACACTGGTGCGATGTGGCGGAACGCCGTCGATACAAGATGTGACCACCGC
>Ga0126376_10000811_pt1 | contig 16007 bp, 23 predicted proteins | sample PanSoiMetPlot_15_FD_92760 | JGI IMG/M metagenome (GOLD analysis project Ga0126376, IMG submission 92760) | Tropical forest soil microbial communities from Panama - MetaG Plot_15 | ecosystem: Environmental > Terrestrial > Soil > Tropical forest > Bulk soil | place: Panama | collected 2016-02-17
CAGCCAGAATGTCGTCTATCAACACGCCTTCCCACGACGTATTCAACTTGGACCAGGTCGTCACGCAATGAATGTCGCGCGTCATCTTCGTCTGCGGCAGAGCGTTGAATTCAGCCCAATTCCAGGTCATGAGCAGTTTGGGGCCCACTTTCAGCGTGAAACTCCACTGATCGAGAGCGATCCTCGGCGTCGGCCCGGCCGAGAGAACGGGGAAATCATCAACAACATGTTGACCCGGAGGGATGCGATCGGCCACGTCCGCAGGCTGATGTCGACCTGTAAAACCACGTGTCACCATGTTCGTGCTCCGGATGGGCAAGCGTGAAGAGACTCCTTGCACTTGGGCTGTTCAACGATCGGGAAGACACTGCATGGAATTCCAACGCCGGAGGGTCGTGGCAGGCGTGAGTCCTTTGTCCCGTGCCGACATTGCGATGTTCGCCCAAACATGCGCGAAAGAAATGAAATATCATCGCCGAACTCGCCACGATGCTCACCCAGCTCGGCGTGCGTCCGTTCGGTTCGGCAGCCGCCAGTCAGGTCGGATAAAGTGACAGTTGTAGCCATTTGGCTGACGCTCGAGGTAATCCTGGTGCTCCGGCTCGGCTTCCCAAAAAGGACCAGCAGGTCTCACTTCGGTCACCACCCTATCCGGCCAGAGGCCCGAGGAATTGACATCCACGATGGTGTTTTCTGCGATCCGTCTCTGTTCGTCACTCGTGTAGAAGATAGCCGAACGATAGCTGGGTCCGACGTCGTTGCCCTGACGATCCAGCGTGGTCGGGTCATGAATCTGAAAGAAAAACTCCAGAAGCTTCCGGTAACTGAGCTTGCGAGGATCAAAGACAATTTCGACTGCTTCTGCGTGGGTTCCGTGATTTTGATAGGTCGCGTTGGGTACGTTGCCGCCGGTATAGCCTACGCGCGTAGAAATCACGCCCGGAAAGCGGCGCAGCAAATGCTGCATGCCCCAGAAGCAACCCCCCGCGAGAATCGCGCGTTCGCTCGTCATAGTCATGTTGTTACTTCGTCCTTGGGGATTCGGAATACCTTGAGGTAGGCCATAGCTCTCGCTCCGAGTTCATCCATGAATACCAGCGGGGCAGAATTGGCTGGCGCCGAGCATCCGCCTCGCAGCTCGTCGATCAGCGCGGCAACCTCGTGTGACCGGTACACGGAGCGGCTCGAGCCTTCAACAGTGTTGGGGGACGATAAGGACGGATTCGGCAAGGATAAGAAGATAAGGCAATGACGAGCACGAAACGGCAATCTATCGGTTCGCAAGGGCGCCCGCTGTAGTCGCTTTCGCGGGCCACTACGACCATGAGCACCAATCAGAATCAGCACCAGAGCATGTGGTGCACATTAGCGCGCTGATTCCGAATGCTTCGTTTCGCGGCCTTCAGGATAGAATTGCGGTGCCTCACGCCGGTCAAACATGCCGTAGTCGCGCACAATGCGAATTGTCCGGTGCCACAGAGTTTGGAAGCGCCCTGTGTTCACAGGCGTCCAACCGCCCGCGGCCTTTGCATTTTTCCACGAAACCAGAAGTGCGAGCTTGCCGGGATTGTAGATGCTGGCTACGACATCATAATCGATGATCCCCTCACCTGTTACGTTGAGGCCAAGGGTGAAAGCTAGCGTGGTGAACGACGTAAATAAGGTTCCATCTTCTGGCGTTGTCTCCGTGAAAGTTAAAACCTTCGCTACGCCGACTTCGGTTTCGTCAAAGCGCTGCTCCTTGATTGGCGCCTCCCTGGGAGGGTTTGTATCGGAGATGACATCGCCGACTCTTAAGTGATAGTCTTGAAATACTTCGGAACGGCCCCGCTCCTGAATCTTGTGGTGCTCACCCGTGGTGCGCCCCTGCGGCGGCGAAGGGAAATCCCACTCGGACGTTCAAACCCGATTCGCGTCATTAACCTCCCCCGCGAGCGCCGGACAATGGCACTGGTAAGGGGCGGCCTCGTCAACAGCTATGTGGCAGCCATGCGGGCGTGGCGCCGCGACCGGCGAGGCTCCTCAGACGCCGCCAGGCGGGACGTAGCAATAGACCTGCCCATTAGTTCCGAGAAAGATGATGCCATGTCCGGTTGGGTTTCCTTCGTCCCATTTGATCTTGTTGTTCGGGACGACGACCCTTTCTCCTACCTCGCGGTGTGGGCGGCCAAGAGGGCCGTCCGAGCGCTCGTCGGTGATGATCGCCATATAGCGACTACCATCCACCTCGAAGCTGTCAGCCCAATATGCGTCGGCTTCGCCACAGCACGGCTGCGTTGGAATATCGGGCTGCATGAGCTTTTGAAACCACTGGCGCACTTCAGGCGGCTGAGCCTCCCACTGTCCAAAGTCGCGCGCTGCCACCGGCGACGCTAGAAGCATGAACGTAATGATGATGCCGTGCATGCTCGTCTTTTTCCAGTTCCGAGCCAGATCGCCGCCCTCATGTTCGGCAATCTCGATATGATGATTGCGCCCCGATTCGCTTGAGTGGAATTGACCCTTGCAGAACCAATATGGCACATCACTCCTAGCCGGTTGCCGGTGGCCGATCGGGGTATCGATCACGGCTACATCTGTAATTGACCGTGTCTTAGGTGGTTCGGTCTCTCCAGACCAAAATGATCCGCCGACATGTGCCACTGTGCTAACCTCGTTGCCAAAGATGAAACTGCCAACGCCACCTCTCGTGCATGTGTGGCTCCCAGGAGTTCGTGAGTTCGTTTTGTTTTTCTATTCGCGGTGCCAAAACTTCGGTTCAATCCCGCCGTCTTGACTGTGAGGTCACGATGTCTTGGGTCGCTGATAGCATAGTTGATGGCGACTGGCGTAACGCCACTTGGCATGAAGTCTTCAATCTTGCCAGACTTGCAGCGCCGCTGACTGCACCTCGCGGGGCGGGTCGATCCCGTGTTGGCAGCATCAGCGTCTCTCATCGAACGCTCAGAGTTTTCATGCCGACGTAGGCCGGACACCTTGACGGAGCCCGCGAATGTCGAACCTCATCACGCGGGATCAAAATGAACGCAAAATCAAGCCGAACGCAGCAACAACGGGAAAGCGCGCGATCACGGAAATAGCTACACCACGGACACCTGGTCATTATGTCCTCCCTACCAGGCTCGCTGCGGCCGTTCTTTCGCCCCCCAAAGGACGGCCGCTTTTTTTGGAGCGCCGTTCTGTGCTTCGGGTCGTATGTCCGAATCGCGAATGACTTGCATTGCCTAGAATTGGGCAGCAGCGCGCACCATTGAGGTAGCCGATGTTTCAAACGACCTTTATCACCTCAGCAACCAGCCTTCATCCTTGCAGGCATGCGCGAATCGCTGATCAGCTCCCGGAAAGCGGAGAACGGGGGCGCTAGTCGTGGTGCGGGACTCGGCACCGGGACGCCCCAACGACTCCCAGCTAAGTCTTCGAGGCCTTCTACACGACGAAGTCGAGCGGCTAGGCACGGGTTATCAATCTGCCGTTCGATCATCGAAGCCACTGCTGGACGAGACCGAGTTCCCCGGCGATGTAGCTCGCCTCCTGTGCACGATTGCTCTTGTGCCCCGGAATGGGGGTCAGACCAAACCTAGGTAGCATACGCGCAAGCCCAATACGTTGTGAGGAATCAACCTCTGTAGAATTGAGCTGTTGGGCTACTGGCGTAATTTAAGCGCATCCGTGATATCGGATAGCTGTCCCGCAGATTGAGGGAGTCCGAGATGGGCACGATCGCTGATTCGTATGTCTCGAGAGTGCTGTTTGCCGCTCGGCCGGTGTGCAGCCTCGACGCAGTTGCTAGGCGGTGGCGCTGGCTGAGGATCAATCTTTCCGACCCGTACCGGCCTGAACTCCACTACATGCGGGGCCCTGGCCCGAAATGGCGAGAGAAGCACTCGGCCGGTGCTCGATCTTTAGGATCGACTCTGTTTTGACAGCCGACTTGCGTGGCAACGGCGGCCGCATCGCCCGCTAGCCAAGAGACACGACGGCTCCGCGCTGCGCCGCGATTGCCGTCCACGATCGGTCTTGCAGCTTTCGCAAAGGCCGACGACAACTAGTCGCGGCGGTCGCTTGGATTTGCCTCACAGTTGAGAGCAGCCTTAAAACACACTGTCTATGTGTTTACCGCGGAGACGAGCGGACAATAGGCGCGGCAAGATCATGGGTATTCGGGCGACGAATGACCTGACGAGCTGCCGAAAGCTCTTGCAACTTTCATGGGCCACCCTCGTTTAGCGCGAGCCTAGAAGACCATGAACAAAGACACTGACAAAGTTGTCGACTTTTGCCGTTACCGCGAGCGGCAGGCGCGAGCGCACGGGCAACCTTTCGCGCACCCTAGAGCCGCACTGGCGCGTCCGCTATTCCTCCTGGCGCCCTTTCCGGTCCCTGTTCCAGTCCCGATCATATGGTTCCCATACTCGACCATGATGCGGCCATCAACGTGACAGGCGGCTGCGCCGCGACGGTGTTATCATCGTCGAAACAGCCGCCGTAGTTGATTGACAGTTCGCCGCGGCGCCTCGTGCATAATGGGCGCCGCGGCGAACCTGACCGCGGCGTATGATTTTGGCTGGGTTGCTCCAGGCTCATCGAGATTGCTCGAACCTTTCAGCTCGCCGCCAACAATTGGCGCCGATCTGGTCGCATCTGCGTTTACCAGCCTCAAGCGTCCGGCTATCGAACAAATGGTCCGAATTGGTGAGGCCCATGCGGCGAAGCTCGTCAGGCAAAAGCAAACCGCAAAGGCTCCCAAGGCGGAACTCGTGCTGCAGTCGCAAGCAGTTCGATCGAGCCACCCATCTCGATCGTGCATTGCGCGAGCAGGGCGAGATCGCGCTGCATGATCGCGAGTTCCTCGGCTGAGTAGCTCGCCGCCATCGGGTCGTGGCTTCGCCCGCCGAGCCAGATTCCGTGCACACGAACGCGCGCTTCCGCCGGCACATGGCGCTTGATCCCTGCCAGTAGAACGAAAGCGCACATGGACTCGCAATCGGCATCTGGAGATAGTCTCGCCTGGGGCGTCTCGCCGTCCCTCGCTGGTAATTCGATCGTACGGCCGACAGCGGTCGTCATGCGGAGACGGCGGATCATGCCTCCCAAGGTCATGGCACCGAGCGTGGATCCACCTGGCGAATCGAGCACGATCATGGCGCCCTGTACGCCACGGCCCTGGACGAAGGTGTTGAACTTAGCCGGCGTATCGCCCGTAATCACCCCCACCGCGGAGACCCAGCTCTGGCACGTGCTGCCGCAGGTGTCGGCCGGCCCCTCTTGCCGCCATTCAAAGCGCATCGGCAATGAATGCACGTCGCTAATCACGCCGTCTACCTGGGGAACGGCAGGCGACACGCCAAGTGCGAGCAGGGCTACAGCGATGATCAATTTGAACATGAACCGACTCGATGTTGTCCGCTGATCGCAAGTCGAGGGCTGACGATCAAGAAAGCTGACGGCGCGGGAGCTTCGATGGCCGCTATGCGTCGCGCTCCTCGACTTCCAGGACCGAAAAGAAGTGAGCCGGCTCTACCGCCCGGACGCCGTTCGGAGTGACGATGCCGATAACGAGCACCTGCACGATTTGAAACGTCGCGACCCTTTTTCTGGTCGTCGCGAGCGGTGGTCCAGGCACGTAAACAATTTCGGCGAGGGCACACGCAGTGGGATTGCGAACTTCGGCATTAACAGCTTCGACGGCGGCTTCCGCATCGCCGTCATAGAAGGCGATGAAGCGTTCCACTTGTTGCTCTGTGTCGCATACCAAGGCGATTCCGACTTGAACGTCGGCAGCCTGCGCCGGCAACTCCATTAACAGGATTGACGGGAGGATAAGCAATGCAATGCGACGTGCGAAGGTCATGGAAGCCTTTACTCCCGTGAAGCGCCACACTGCATCTAACAAACTCGCCTGGGGCTGGCTTTACTTTTGTTGCCCCAATTGATCTGGATTTGCAAAAAACGCGGTCCAGCTTGTGCCATCTGCCGGTTGCCCGAGGCGACGAAGGCAGCTTGCGGCCGCTATCGTCGGGACATTTGGAACCTGCGAGGTACGTGCAACCGGGGACTTTTATTTCACAGCGCTATCATCACCTGTTGATCGAGTCTTAATGTGCGGCCACTCCGTGAATGCAGCAGCTGATAGCTCCTCGCGCGCAAGCCGCACTGCCTCGAAAAGCAGCAAAACACTGATCATGCGAAAGCTACTTTCGTTACCATCAATTGCTATTACAGTCTGGTTCGCAGTCGTGCCTGGCAATTGTGTGGAGGCGGGGAATCCCGCCCAGGGCGAGCACGTGTTTATGAAGTGTGCGCTTTGCTATGCCAGGAACAAAACCAACGGCGTTGGACCCGGCCTGCTTGGAGTGATCTGGAGACGCGCCGCTTCAGAGCCAGGGTTCGGCTATGCCGAGCCATGAAAAATTTGAACATTGTTTGGGATGAAAAATCTCTCGACGCGTTCATTACGGCGCCACAAAAGCCGTTACCCAAGGCACTAAAATCGCCCCCAACTTTCTGGTTGGGCGGGTGCGACTTCTGCATTTGGAGAACTAGCCGTAATCACGGTCTACAGTTTCGGTCCGGGCTTCGGCTGCCGGGTCCCAGTCCATTTGTCATGAAAGTCGACACGCTCTTAAAGATAGCGAAGCTTTGGTACCGCACGGACACGACGGGCTTCGCCAACGTGCCCACACGCCAGTCTTATCCGTAATTAAGCAGCGTGGTTTGCACTATTCGTTCACCAAGTTGAATTTCTGCCGACACGTTGACCGGCCGTAACGAGCGCCATCACCGCACGACCAGGCCGGGAAAGTAACGGTACTCAGTCTCAGGCTGCAGCAACAGGAAGGACAAATTGGAATACCGCGCCTCTCGGCGTATTCCCGGCAACCCACAATCGTCCGTCGTGGGCCTCGATGATAGCGCGGCAGATCGACAGGCCCATCCCCATGCCTTCCGATTTCGTCGTGAACAGCGGGTTGAAGATCCGATCGACATCCTGCGAGGCGATGCCCTTGCCGCTGTCCGCAACTGCTACCATGACGCCGCTATCCAAAACCTCAGACTTAAGGGATAGGATCCGATGTTCCTTCTCGCCTGCCATCGAATCGATCGCATTCGCGATCAGATTCAATAGCACCTGCTGCAGCTGGATTCGATCTCCTGTTACCTGCGGCGCCTGCCGGTTCGTGTCGGTTTGCACAGATATCCGGTGTTTCTGTAGATCACTGCGTAGCATATTAATAGCTTCATTGATGAGCTCGTTGATGTCGAGCGAGGCTCTGTTTCGGGCGTCGCTCTTGAACATCGCTCGAATGCTTCCGATCACCGCTCCCGCGCGATGGCCATTAGCGGCAATTCTTTTGAGCGCCTCCTTTGCTTCATCGATATCGGGCATCGAGCGATCAAGCCAGCGCACGGCCGTATCGGCATTCGTTATCATCGCGGACAACGGCTGCTTGATCTCGTGCACCATTGCGGCCGCTACCGCATCCCCGGTCATCAGCCGCGCCTCGCGCTCGCGCCGTTGGGCGAGGATTGCACGCAGCAGTTGCCCATAGAGCGCCGTTATCTCGTACAGCAGAACAAAAAGTAGGATATTGCCAGAGACTAGCGCGAAGACGAGGCTGGCGTACCAGCCGATGCTGAAGCGGACCGGGAAGGGAAAAATGATCACACAGACCACCCCGATGGCGTAAGCGCACATCACCACCATCAGCCACAAGTCGAGGACGGAACGCAGGCGCACCCAGAGCACAATGAGCGCAGCAACGCTCAACCCGATTTGACAGCCGAAATTGTAAAGCCGGACGGTAGAAAAATAGACGGGGCCGGGCATGGTGGGGGGCAATAGCGCATGCCCCGCTTTGACAAGAAGTGTCGCTGCACATACCAGCGCGGCGGTCAGGGCCACACTTGAAAGAATGGCTGCAGCCACGGAACCCTGCCATAGCCGCTTGGTTGGATCGGCGTCCTTCAAAAGGGCATAGGCGATGACGAACAGCGGAAAGCCGATTTGCCGCAGGCTATAAAGCCACCCCGTAGTATACAGTCCGGCGCCAAGCAGGCCGTCGGGTGCGAACACGCCCGGAAAGGTCAGCATCCACGGGATCAAGATCAGCCCCGCGAAGAGATATCCACTTCCTAACACAGCGAGGGCACGCGACCGCAGGATGGAGAACCGGGCAAACAGCAGCACAGCCGTGATCAAATCGGTCACGAACAGCGCCGTGGCATAAGTCGGAACGAAGGCATCGATCCGCCCCGGTTGCAACGTCGACAGCGGCCCAACCGTGATGAGACAGGCGAGGATCAAGGCAATCATGACGGCAAGGGCCAGCCGTCTCTGCGCTAGGCTCGGCGACAAGGCTGAGAGGGTGAAACGCTGTTCCTCTCGGACAGCAGGCGCCGTCTGGTCCATTCGACTGAACTCAGGCATGGAACGCACGGAATCAACTTATTCCGTTTCGCGGCTGTTCACATAATACCAGTCAGACCCATTTTGCTTCTTGAAGCGGCAGGCGCCAAAGCATCACGAGCGCGGTGGCAAAGCAGAGCGCAAACGTGATCCCACCATTCACCCGATACTAATCAGCGCGTGACGCTGGATCAACCGCCAGTCAAAAACTATTTCCGATTCCGCCAAATTGAGCTGAGGAAATCCGGCAATAGATGGCGATTAGACTTTCAGAGCCCTTCGCAGGCACGAGCACCGCCGCTTTGTAAGCTTGAATTGCTCGTGAGGCGGTTCGGTGGCCTTGGCAGGCCCAGGCGGTCTCGCAGCGTCCCAGTCGCATATTCTTTGCGCGTCAACCCTCTACGTTGCAGCTCTGGTACAACGAGCTCCGCGAAGTTGAGCCAGTCGTCGGGCAGAAGTGGGAACATCAGATTGAAACCATCTGCCGCGCCCACCACGTACCAGGCCTCCATCTCATCAGCTATATCTGTAGGCGTGCCAGCCATTACAGGGCCCGTGCCCGCATTCGAAATGCGGCGCGAAATCTCGCGAATAGTCAGATTCTCGTTGGCGAAGGCTTTGAGCCTCTCTAAGTTTGTTCGCTGCCCGTCATACGTCGACAGCTCCGGCAACGGCGGGAGCGGGCTATCCAGCGGATAAGCTGACAAGTCCATGCCGCCCCAACTCGAAACAAGATCTATGCCGACCCGATCAGGTACCAGCGTCTCCATAAAGTCGCGCTTCTCTTGAGCTTCGTTTCTTGACTTCGCGGCAATTGGCAAGATCCCCGGCAGAACCTTGAGATCGCCAGGGTGGCGCTTAACGAGCCGAAGGCGACTATCGAAGTCCTCTAGGGCTCGCTATACGAAGCCGAAGCCGTTACAATCAGGCCAATGCGCCGTGTTACCGCCGCGAGGGCTGCAAGCATTGTGATCGGTTCAAGCCGCGCATTGGCATAGTGCGTGATGTTGCTTTCATACGTGTCCCACATAGCGACGTGATCAGCGACGAAGATTGGGTCCATCCGAGCGGCTTCCGCGGCTTCCGCCAATCTCCGATAATAGGAGAGATCAAAGATCTCTCTGCCGGGCGCATCCGGATGGCGCGACGACATGCGATGATCGCCCTTGGGATTGAAGAAGAACGCGCTGAGGATCATCGGTGTGCGTTCCATGTCTCTTTCCTCGCTTCAAGGTGCACTCACGCTCGGTTGACAGATTCACGCGTATTTCGCTCGGTGTGCGGAAGACGATCGCGCGCAAGTCGCGCATCTAGGAAATCCACGATGGCCTTCGCGATTTCCTCACAATGCGTTTCCAGCGCGAAGTGCCCGGTGTCGAAAAGACGGATGTCCGCATCGGGCAAATCGCATCGAAAAGCATTTGCCCCAGCGGGCAGAAAATAAGGATCGTTCTTGCCCCAGACCGCGAGAAGTGGAGGCTGGTGCTGGCGGAAATATTTCTGAAATTTTGGATAAAGCGCGACGTTGGTACCGTAGTCTGTGAATAGGCTGAGCTGGACCTCGTGCGCACCAGGCCGGGCCAGATAGAAATCATCCAGGGTGCTGCCGTCGGGGGACACCAGTGAAGGATCAGGCACGCCCTGCGTGTACTGATTGCGGATCGCCTCGGGGGTAAATGCCTCACGCAGTGACTCGCGAAATGTGGCAGTTGGGTGGCTCCAATACTCTTTCATGGAGTCCCAACCCGCACTCAGCCCCTCATCACAGGCGTTCCCGTTCTGGGAAATGATTGCGGTGATCCGTTCGGGATGTTCCAATGCCATTCGCAGACCGACCGGCGCTCCATAGTCGAAAACACAGATGGCGAAGCGCTTAAGAATCAGCGCTTCCGTGAAACGGTCCATCGTCCGAGCCAGGCTCTCGAACGTATACCGAAACAGGCCGTCGGTCGGCATTGCAGATTGTCCAAAACCCGGAAGGTCCGGGGCGACCAGCCGAAAACGATCAGCGAGCCGGGGTATGAAATCGCGAAATATGTGGCTCGCGGTTGGAAAGCCGTGGAGCAACAAGATTGCGGGAGCGCTCGGGCAACCGGCCTCCCTGTAGAATATTCCGAGGCCATCGACGGTTATCCGTCGACACGCGATCTTAGCCATTTGCTCGCTCCTCCTTCCTGTAGCCTCGTTGACAACCGAGAGAGCGGCGTCCGACGGAATGGCCGCGAGCTCAACGCCGCTGTCGCATGCCACGCTACGTATTTGGACGAGCTGTCACACTGGTTAGAGCCTCAAGGATCATTTCGACGACCAACTCTGGTGCGGTAACCAAGGGTGCGTGATCGATCTTTTCCGATCGAGTCTGCGCACCCATCCGTCGCGCCAAGAACAGCTGGGTAGCCGGATTGATCATCCGATCTTCTTGAGCGACCAGATACCAAGAGGGCTTTGTCTTCCACGCCGGCTTCGGTGCCTTTTCCTGAATGCATGCGAGAGCAATGGGACGCTGCGTTGCGGCGAGGAGAGCGGCCTGCTCGGGTGAGGCGTGCTGACAAAAGGCAGTGCCAAAGCGCTCATCGGGCATCCAGATGAAACCGTGCCTATCGGGAGCCAGTTGCGGCGCCTCCGGATGCGGCTTTTCGCGATAGAATACCTCACCGACCGTCTCACCTTCGTCGGGTGTAAGTGCCGCAATGAAGACGAGGGAGCGAGCTCGTTCGTTGATGTTCGCGCCTATCACGGCGCCTGCATAGGCGTGCGCAACAAGCACCACCGGCCCATTCGTCCGCTCCAGCGCACGTTCGAGCGCGGCGATGTCATCTGATAATGACGTTAGCGGGATCGGAGCCGCCAGCGCCGTTAGTCCCCTGGACTGCAGCGCCTTGATGACGTGAACCCAGCTAGAGCCGTCAGCCCACGCACCGTGGACGAGCACGACGCTCGCCGTTGTTTCAGATCCTCTCATCCTCGTTTCCCGTCTCTTTACGAAGTGTTGCCATTGGATGGTCCTGCAAGCCGGCTTGGCCAGAGGCCGGTCTCATGCACTCCGATCGATCACGTCTTGATCCCCGGCACCTCTGGTCGGAGGTAAACGAGGAGACAAAGGCAAATCAGCACCATGCCGCCGATCGGATATTTAAGTGCAACAACCGCCGCGGTCGCAAAGATTCCAAGCGTCACCAACGAACGGACGCGCATCAGCATCCGCATACGTGGCGGCACCTCCTCCCTCTGAGGCCGATCGATAGCCTCCACAACCAAGAGGAGATACGTCGCATTCACCAAAACGAAGACGCCCGCGTAAAATGAGACTGGAACTCCCGCGAGATCGGTTTGCGCGATCCACGCCGTTGAGAACGGGATGAGCGAGACTGTGAACAAGTGTGCGAAGTTCCCCCAGACCAAGCGGCCTGTCGCGATGTCGGCATAGCGCAACAGATGGTGATGGTTGATCCAGACGATTGCGATGAAGAGGTAGCTCACAGCATAGCTCACTGCGGTCGGCCAGATTGAAACAAGCGCTTCGAAGGTCGGAGATCGGGTGGATTCAATTCAAGCACCAGAATCGTGATGATGACCGCGAACACTGCGTCCGAGAACGCGTTTAGCCGATCAGGGTTAGCCTCTTGCCTAGTCATCTCGGTCCCCTTCGGACTCGTGTTTCGTTCGGTGGCAGCGGCGGCCATCGATCTTGGCCGACGTCACACGCTTCTTGTAGCGAAGCTGTCACCATGTACATCTGGTCTCCGCAGGTGCATCCCGGTCGGTGCGCCTAGCGCGTTCCCGTGCTTGCCGCGGCCCGCTGAAATGAATGGTAGTCGCCTTGCCAATAGACGAGCGGGAGGGACCCTAGACAGCTCCTCGCGGCGCGAACGCGGCCGATGACAATCCTATGGTCATAGCGCGGAAGCATTTCCTCGACCTCGCAATCGAGAGCGGCGAGAGCGTTCTCGAGAATGGGTGTACCAGTCAGCATGGTCGTCCATCGAGCGCCGACATACCGGGCGGCTCCTTTGAGGCCATCCTACCCGGCAAACCGGTTCGCAAGTGCGCGCTCTTCATCCAGCAAGATGTTCACGCCGAAATGGGGATGTCGCTGAAGCGCGAGCCAGGAGGCGTCGACGCACACGAGGAGTCGTGGTGGGTGCGCGGATAATGATGCGAAAGACGTAGCGGTGAAGCCCGTGATGTCTTGGTCCTTACCGACCGTCACAACAACCACGCCGCCAGCAAGCTCGCGCATCGCCGCGCGGAACGAATCGATATCGACTTCCGTAACGGCGTCCGGGAGTACGGGTGACGAAAGCATTCTCTGAGACATTGCTGCTACTCCTGTTGCGGCTAGATCGGAGCTCTGCTCAAAGATCCAAGGTGATGTCGGATAGGGGCGTGGCACAGCAGATGAGCGCGGTGCCCTCAGGAGGCGGATCGAGCGGCTCAGGAGAATAGCGGAGGCGACCGTCGATCAGGCCACTCTCGCACGTGTGGCATACGCCGCTCCGGCACGACCATCTCACAGGGACCGAGCACATCTCGGCAAGCTCCAAGAGAGATCGGAAGTGGGTATCCCACCGAGGCGCAATACGGCTTCTCAGAAAGGTGACGCGGGGACCAGTGCCTTGAGGGCCGGCTGGCAGATGCGGAGCCTGGCTCGCGGCGCTAACGGTTCCCGGCGTAAACGAGCCACAGGCGCCGAAGACCTCGGTACGTATTCTCGACTCGTCGACCTGCCACGCCTTCAAGCCTCCCATCAAGTCCGCGAGAAAGCTTGATGGTCCGCAGAGATAGAAATCTGCGTTCCGTGGAACGCCCATTTGTTGGAGGAGCGCCACGGTAAGGTGGCCCTGGATGTCATAGTTGATGTCGGGCTGATCATCGGCGCCAGGCCGGCTATAAATGTTGCAGAGATGGACCCGCTTCAGCGCCGTTATCAAGGCGCGTACTTGCATTGCGAAAGCATGGTGTGCCTTGTCGCGCGCGGAGTGGAACCACCAGACCTCGCGCGACCAGCCATCGTCACTGGCCGCCGCGCGCAACATGGCGAGCAGTGGCGTGATACCGATCCCCGCGCTCAACAGGACAACAGGCGCCGTGCCAGATGCAAGCGTGAATGATCCTCTTGGCGCGCTAACCTCCAAGACGGCTCCCGCGCGGATGCGCTCATGCAGGAAGCCGCTTCCGGGTCCACCCTCATTCTTGACGGCAATCGTATAGGTCCCGGCGGTGGGCGAGCCGCAGAGCGAATAATTTCGAACAACGGGCGGCGAGTCCAAGCTCGGCCGTACTCTGACGACGATGTGTTGCCCCGGAAGCGGGGGAGGCAGGGGTGATCCATCGAGGGCCGCGAGTTCGAACGATCGGATGTCGATACTTTCCTCCGATGATGAAACAACCTTCAGCGATCGGAAGCCACGCCAAAAGAGCGGAGCAACCAGCGTTGACGATAGTCCTGCGTTCCCTACCTGCTCGCCCCTCTCGGCGGCCTCAAGGAGAGCTCTCATGGAGCCTCGCCATCCCAGGCTCAAGGCAGGGATTCGGAGAGCACGTTGCAGTGATTCAATACGGTGCCGACCGGAATAGAGGAGCGCGTTGATCTCGGCGACCGTCATCTGTTCGGGACCTCAGGCGATCTTTTCGATGCGGTCTCCTGCGCCGACTTCCCCTTCCTGGATGACTCGAAAATAGAGGCCCGGCCGTCGGTGCGACACCAACAGCGCCGCCATCTCGGGGTGGTTTAGACGTATGCCCACTCTGTAGCAGGTGACGCGAGGCTGGCTGACTTCGAAGATTCCGCCGCCGATCCGAAACCGGTCACCGATGCAGACTTCATCATCCGCCAGTCCTTCGACTGTGAGGTTCTCGCCGAAATTGCCGCAAACGAAATCCGATCGGCGAAGATACGTCTCCCAGTAGCGGTAGGAACCCAGCTGATAGACCATAACGGCGCGCTGCTCACCGCCATGTCCGGAAAGATCGGCCTGCCCATCCCCGGACAGATTGAGCCGCGTAGCAAGGACTCTGCCCTGCACAGGCTGCTTCCAGATCGCCGTTCGGACGACCGTTCCCCGCCATTCCACATCCTTTGGCAGCCCAACATTGACTGACACCACAATATTCATGCGGACTTCCTCGGGTTGACGTTACGGCATTTGATTTGATCGTTCTTATGACCTTTGGCCTGCTGAAGGGGATTAGGGTGCCAACTGTGCGGCTCCTTCTTTCGCAAGGATCACTGAGAAGAGTCCCTTGTCGTCGGTCCAATCTGCGATCGGAGCCCAGCCGCCGGCACGCAAGAGCACGCTGGCGTCGCGCGGCCCATATTTGAGGCTATTCTTGGTGTGAATCGTCTCGCCCTTCGCCATTGAGAAGGGTCGGCCCTCGACCGCAAAGCGAACGTCGCAAGCGGCCTCAAGATGCATTTCGATCCGCTCCTCGGCATCGTTCCACCGAACGAGATGGCGGAAAGCATCCACGGGCACGGAGCCCCTGAGCTCGCTGTTGATGCGATGCAGGAGATTGAGATTGAATGCCGCCGTTATCCCCTGTGCGTCGTCATATGCCGGCAGCAGCACATCTACGCTTTTGAGGCGATCGATGCCAATCAGCAGCATCGAACCCTGGCCCAGAGTCGCTGCCATGCTGCGCAACAGATCGACAGCGGCTGGCACGACGAAATTCCCGATCGTAGATCCTGGGAAGAAACCAAGCTGCGGCATGCTTTGGATCGCTGCCGGCAGTCGCAATTCGCCCGTAAAGTCTCCCTCGACAGGATAGATGCTCAGATCTGGAAACGTCTTCGATAGCTGCTCGATCGACCTCCAAAGAAAGTCGGTGCAGATATCAATCGGCACATATGCCGAGGGGTTCACCGCCGAAAGCAGTGTCGGTGTCTTGGCAGATGATCCCGAACCGAACTCGACGACGGCACGTCCGAATCCGGTCAGGGCGGCGATCTCGCTTGCCGCCTTGGAAAGGATCGACCGCTCGGAGCGGGTCAGGTAATACTCGGGCAACGTCGTGATCGCATCAAAGAGTCCGGAGCCCCGACGATCGTATTGCCAACGTGCCGGGATGGCCCGTGGTCGGATAGAGAAACCGTTGAGCACATCGTTCCGAAAGGAGCGGTCGATCTCCGCAAAGCCAAAATGTCGCTTGCTCTGGCACAGAAGCATTAGAAAGCCGAACTGGCGGTACGAGTGCAGTCGCACCATGCTTCCATCGACGCACACTTACAATCTCTCGAATGTGATGGCTGGATCAGTCGATAGTGAGGGCTAGGCCTATACCTTGGTATTGGTTCAACCGCGCCCTTGGATGATCCGGCACGCGCTATGATTTTGTCCGAGCCGATGAGACCGCCGGCGGGCTCACCTCCGCATATCGACGACATAAGCTATCCAAGCGAGTCTCGCTTGGATTTTCACCCAGCTTTCGCATGGCTCTGTTGCGATGCAGCTTCACCGTGACTTCGCTGATCGAGAATTTCTGCGCGACTTCCTTGTCGTCAAGCCGGAGGCAACAAGCGCCATCATCTTGGCTAATCGCTTGCTGAGTTAACCGCACCTGTCTCATGATAGAAGAGATTGAAGCAGTCCACGTCGGC
>Ga0126376_10000812_pt1 | contig 15999 bp, 10 predicted proteins | sample PanSoiMetPlot_15_FD_92760 | JGI IMG/M metagenome (GOLD analysis project Ga0126376, IMG submission 92760) | Tropical forest soil microbial communities from Panama - MetaG Plot_15 | ecosystem: Environmental > Terrestrial > Soil > Tropical forest > Bulk soil | place: Panama | collected 2016-02-17
ATTAATAATCGCAATTGTCACGATCGGTATGACTGCAAAAGCGACATCTCCGAATAGCCAAAGACTAACAATTCGATGGACTGAGAATACTTTTTTGAGTAGCTCTTCACTGCGTTTTGCCATATTTTCTCCGACCAGACGCACCCAGCAGATGCAGACACTATCACGCGCTTATTGAACCTACAAGGCTAAAAGTAGGCGTAGATTAATTAGCGACCGCATCGCTTTCCCCAATTGGAATAGAAGGGTGGAGTTTCTGCACGATTGAGCTGATTTTCCTTCCCTCGATCTCACGGGACTGCTTAATATTGCTAGAATTTCTCCGTGCCCCTGCTCGACAACAAAACCGTCGCCAGCATCTTTTATGAAACCGCTGACCTCATGGAGGTGCGGAACGACGATCCATTTCGAATTCGCTCCTACCGTCGCGCTGCCGAGGCAATCGAAGCCCTGGAGACGCAGCTCGCGGACATGTATGAGAACGAAAAAGCGCTGCTGGAGATACCGGGAATTGGCAAAGGCATGGCGACAAATATCCGGGAAATCTTTACCCGAGGCAAGCTGACACAACACGAAGAGCTTCTGCAGAAATATCGTCCTTCGATGCTCGAACTGCTCAAGATCCAGGGGCTCGGGCCCAAAACCATCGCGCTGATCTGGGATGCCTTTCAGATTTGCGATGTTGATGGAGTGGCAAAGCTGGCGCAGGAAGGCAAGCTGCGCGAACTGCCACGACTGAGCGAAAAATCCGAACAGAAAATCCTGAAAGCAATTGAAAGCTACCGGCAGGTGACCGGGCGCTTTCAACTCGACATGGCTGATGCCACTGCACAGAAAATGATTGAGCTGCTCAAGGGCCTGCCGGGAGTGGACAAGGTCACGCCTGCCGGTTCGCTTCGCCGGGGAAGAGAAACGGTTGGCGATCTTGATCTGCTGATTACAGGAAAGTGCTGTACGAATGACGCGCAGCGAAGCAAAGTGCAGGACGCAATCCTGGAATTCCCCGGCATCCTGGAGGTGCTGGCCAAAGGCGAGAACAAAGTGAGTTTCAAGCTGCGCGGCGGCATGCAGGTGGATGTTCGTTTGCTTCCTCCGGAATCCTTTGGCGCGGCACTCCAGTACTTCACCGGCTCCAAGAACCATAATGTTTCTTTGCGCCAGCGCGCGCTGCGCATGGGTTATACGTTGAGTGAATACGGCCTGGCGCGGGTTGACGACAACCAACGTGTAGCCGGCAAAACAGAAGAAGAGATCTATAAAAAGCTGGGGTTGCAACTGATTCCTCCGGAACTGCGCGAGAACTGCGGGGAAATTGAGGCGGCCGAAAACAGTCAGCTGCCGGAACTGGTTACAGAAGCCGACCTTCAGGGCGACGTGCACATGCATACCGTCACTACTGACGGCCGCTGCACGATCGAAGAGATGGCCATTGCCGCCCGCGATCGCGGATACAAATATATGGCGATCACTGATCACTCCAAGAATCTGGCTTTCGCCAACGGGCTGGACGACGCGCGCGCCGAGGAGCACATCAAGAAGATCCGGGAAGTGGCAAAACAAATTACGGGCATCATTATTTTTGCCGGAATTGAGGTAGACATTCTGGCCGAAGGCGAGCTTGATCTTTCTGACTCGGTGCTCGAGCAGATGGACGTGGTGGTTGCCAGCGTCCACTCGCATTTTCAGCAGGAGCCGCAGCAAATGACGGAGAGGCTGCTGCGCTCCATTGCCAATCCCAATGTGTCATTCATCGGACATCCGACGGGTCGCGTGTTGTTGCGGCGCGAGGGCTACAGCTTTGACTATGACAGGGTGTTTGCCGCGGCGGCAAAAGCGGGAGTGGGGATGGAACACAACGCGTATCCTGACCGGCTTGATCTGCGCGATCAGCACCTGCGCATGGCCAGGTCCAAAGGCGTGAAATTTGTCATCAACACGGACTCACACCATACTTCACACCTGGAGAAGATGCGCTACGGAGTGCTTCAACTTCGGCGAGCGTGGCTTACGAAGAACGATGTCCTGAACACGCTGCCGCCAGCGGAGTTTGCCAGGGCAATGCGCCGCGGCCGGTCCGTGTTGGCCGAAGTCGGCTGAATATCCCTGATAGTGCGGATTAGTTTAGGGGTAGGTTTTGCTTTGGTTTCCCTGTAACCTGTGACCTGTCCCTGTACCCTGGTTCTGCATCTCACAATTCTGAGGAGTAAATCTTATGTACGACAAACCCAACCGCGCCTCATCTTCACCAAAGTCCTCCCAACCGGGGCCCGATGCCGGACACATTCCTATAACTGAGGAGATGGACAGCGCAAAGTGGACACTGCCTCCAGTCGTTCCGATCCTCATCGCTGTTGCTGCGGTTGGGATCCTCATCGCGGTCGTTGCGCTGAGCAATCGGCCCAAGCCCTACTCGACGGGAAATATCAGCAAGCTACTAGTGGTAGAGAATGGTGATAATGTCCTGGTCGCCGTCCATATAAATCTGAAGAATGCCAAGGATGACTACCTGTGGATCAAAGAGATCAATGGTGAGGTGGAGACCAGTGACGGCAAAAAATATACTGACACCGCCGCTCCGGCCGTGGACGTTGACCACTATCTTCAGGCCGAGCCACAGTTGGCCGAGGGCAAGATCGCTCCATTACCCAGAGAAATAAAAATTCCTGTTGGGAAGTCGGAGTCCGGAATGGTCATCTTTGCTTTTCCGGTTAACAAGGCTGCGTTCGATGCGCGTAAGTCCTTCGACGTGCGCGTTGATTTTCACGACCACTCATCACTCGTACTTAAACAGTGAAATCCCGCGATAGAGAGCGATTTGGCTGCGGATGAACACTGACGAATGAAGATTTGGTAATTTCGTAATTTGGTAATTGAAAAAGGACGACTCCAACTGTCTTCTGCTCCTGACATCCTCTTAACTCTCCCCTCTTTTACGCGAAATTTACTTCTGCTACTCGAACACGGCTTGACATTCAATCTGCACTGTGCAGAATTGTTGCTGCGAATGCCGATGTTGGGCATTTTTGCTGGCCCTAAAATGCGAACGTACGTTCGTTTGATCTGATCCGTTTCCCCATCGGAGGAGCTATGGCCCGCTTTCGAGTCACGTTCGTTGTCCTTTCTGCACTTCTGGTTTTTTTAGCTGCTTTACCCGCACTCTCGCAAGTGTCGATTTCCCAGGCGCAATTGAATGGCACTGTGCGCGACCAGACCGGCAGCCTGATCGTGAAGGCCACGGTCACTTTGCGCGACGTGGATACGAATCGTGTTTACACGGCCACTTCCAACACTTCCGGTTATTACATTCTGGCCAATCTCCCGCCGGGAAATTATGAGTTGACGGCAGAAGCGCCGGGCTTTGGCAAGTACAAGCAGACTGGATTTGTGCTGAATGTGGGACAGGTGGCGACCATTGATATAGGGATGAAAGTTGCGCAAGCCAGCGAGGAGCTCACAGTTAACACGGAAGCGCCGATCATCGAGCCAACCCGAACCGAAGTGAGCCAGGTAATCGCGACACAGCAGATTCAGAGCCTGCCTATCAGCGGCAGATTGTTTACAGATTTTGCCCTGCTCAGCCCGGGCGTGACCACGGGGCGCATTGGTTTGCAATCTACTTTCACCGATCCAAGTGTTACTCGTATCTCTTTCGGCGGGCAGCGGGATCTCAACAATAGCGTGACGGTGGATGGCGCCGACAACATCAACACCGCGACTGGGTCCCAGCGAGCTACTCCGTCGCAGGAGGCAGTCAGCGAGTTTCGTGTGGTGAACAACAGCTTTGGCGCCGAGTACGGAAGAGCGCTGGGCGGGATTGTGAACATTGTTACCAAATCCGGCACGAACGATGTTCATGGCTCGATATATGAGTATTTGGAAAACAATGCGGTCAACGCCAGGTCCATTTTGACGCAGCCGGGATTCGACGTCCTGCGTCAGAACCAGTTTGGCGGAACGCTGGGTGGGCCCATCCGCAAAAACAAAACATTCTACTTCCTGAACTACGAAGGCCAGCGACGCGGACAATCACCTACTTACCCGGGCTTGCTGGTGAGCAATCTTGCCGCGATCAATGCCCTGAAGGCCAGCTACGGCATTGCGCCGGAAAATCTCGGAGTGCTGAAGACCGCTGATGTGGATAATGGATTCGTCAAACTTGACCACCAGCTCAACCCCAAAAACAATCTTTCGCTTCGCTATTCGATTCAGGACGGCACTGACTTGAACATGCTCGTCGGTGAGACGCTGGATGGCGGAGGCATTGGAGCGCCCAGCAGCGGACGCAATGGTTTGCTTCGCGATCAGGCTACGGTCGGAACCTGGATGTGGCAGCTCAGCGATACGAAGGTGAATGAAACGCTGGTGCAGTGGGCGCGTCGCAACTACGGCTTCCCCGGAGTCACCGGACAGCCGAACCTGGATGTTCCCAACCTGCTGCTCTTCGGCCACAACTTTGGCGCTTTTGATCGTTACAACGAAACTCGCATCCAGTTCACTGACAATTTTTCGGCCATCCACAACAAGCACTACATGAAGTTTGGTTTTGACACCAACTACATTCGTAATTTTGTGATCTGGCCGGGATTTACTCCCGCGCGCATCATCTTTCCCAGTCTGGGAGACATGTTGGCGTCAGGCAAAGCTGGTTGGGGAGCTGCGCCGTGCCCACCTCCGCTCGTAGGCCTTGTCTCGCCGTGCATTGCCGCATTTTTCTGGGGAGCGCCGATCGGTCCCGGTCCATTCAATCCCAGTGCAGCTTCGCCGCCCGTGCCGACAACCTGGCAGAATGCATTTTTGCCATCTCTGGCATCCGACTTCTTCGTTCACCTGAATCACAGCTATTACGGCTTTTTTGCTCAGGACCAGTGGCATGTCACTCGCAAGCTCACTTTCAACTACGGAGTGCGCTACGATTTCGAAACCGGCCTTGGGTTTTTCATCAATCCTGACTACAAGGAATTTCAACCCAGAGTCGGTCTCGCCTACTCACCCGATTCCAAGACTGTGATTCGCGCCGGTTATGGCATCTTCAACGATAAATACAACCTGACATTCTTCTTTGTGCCGGCGCCGCAGCGGCAGCCGATGATTACTGGACTGCCCTTCGCCAACAATCAGATCACCGGGACCTGGCTCTTAAACAGCATGTTCCTGCCGACGCCCTGCGTGCTTGCCGGTTGTCCTGCACCGCCCCCGGGTGCGCCGTTGCCGCCGGGAACAGTTCCGCCCCCTCTGCTGAGTGCTGCGTTTGAAAATCTTATCAACAGCGGCTCTTTCCCCAACAACTCGCTCTTTGTTCAAGGCGGGACATCAGTCTCCAGAAATCTGCTCGCTCCTTATTCCGAACAAACCAGTCTGGAAATCGATCGTGAATTGGTGAAGGGGCTCACAGTGAGCGCGGGATACATGTTCGTGGCCGGTCATCACCTGGTCCGCCCCATCGACTTGAATGTTGGACCGCCGATCGGTGCAGAGACAGGTACCGGCAAGCTGATCTATAACTTTGCCATCAACGATCCCAACATTCCTGCTCCGCCCGGAGGTTCGCACGGAACCAATGGAATCTTTTATTTCACTGACTCAACCGGCAATTCCGTCTATCACGGCATGACGCTTCAACTGAGCGAGAAAGCCGGCAAATATTTTTCCTTGAACGCCAACTACACGCTCTCACACACGCTTGATGATGGAACATTTGTGACCTTTGTCAGCACGCCGCAATCGAACAGGCAGCGCAATCTGGAGCGCGCCAACTCGAACCAGGATGCGCGGCACCGCTTTGTGACCAATTTTGTTGCCGACGCGCCGCAACAATGGAAGCTGCTGCGCAACTTCGAACTGAGCAGCATCGTCACATTGCAAAGCGGGCGTCCGTTTACTTTGTTTGTCGGCTTTGACGCTAATAACGACGGCAATCCTGTGACCGACCGCGTTGGTACTTCACCGCGCAACTCCTATCGTGGCGACAGCCTGCAAACCGTGGACATGCGGCTTTCCCGTGCAATTCATTTTGATGAAAGACGCCGGTTGAACCTGTCCATTGACGCGTTCAACCTGTTCAACCGGGCCAACGTAGATGAGGTGTTCTCCGTATACGGAGCACCTGACTTCATTGGCGCACCGCCAGTCCATTTCGGCGATGGCATTTTCGGGCCGAGCGGCCAGGTTGGCGCTCCTCGAACCGTCTTCAACCCGCGGCAATTGCAATTTGCGGCGAAGTTTACGTTTTAACGAAAAGACCTTAGGAGTTCTGGGTTTGGTTTCGCTGGCAGCCAGGAGCCAGCAGCTAGTAGCTAATCAGTGTGCTTTAGGGCTCGCTTTGGCTTTTTGTGGAGAGCTTTTGCTTCCGGCAAGCGCGCTGACTCGTTCAGCGAGTTCTTGCGGTACATCTGCCGGTACGGCAAGCCAGGAGTCTGCCTGTTCGCATGTTTTGCCGCTAAAGGGTGAGTACAACTCAAGGATCTTCGCTGCTTTGCAGTTCTGGCGGATGACATCAAATATCTGCTGCTTGCTTTGTAACGGAAGCCTTTGTCCAATCACCGCCACGGCAAACTTGTGGTGTTTGCACGCGTCCGTCACCTCCTGCTGATTGGTGGCGGTGATGACCTTGTGGCCATCTCGTTCCAAAATGAGCCTGCGGGTTTTAAGCAGCGTCCGATCATCGCCGGTGCACAGGACCAAAGCCATGGGAGAGACTTTCCTTCAAAGTTGCAGATTACACCCTGACACAGATAGCCTGTGTAAAGATTCCATAATTCTTTGAATGATTTCGGGTGTGGAGCAGCCATCTGAAAAAAAGCGTATTGCCAGCAGTTAAGAACTGCTGTTCTTACCTTCCCAGTTCAGCCGATGGCTTGCCGTCGAGGGCCGTTTTAACCGCTCGAACCAGGACCTCCGGCCCTTCGAAGGCCTCCACCCAATAGTCTGCTTCCGGCAAAGGTGAGTCTCCATGCTTCACCAGCGAGAGCACCGGTGCATAGCGCTTCTTCTTAAATTCCCGGATAAGGGTCAATTTGTCCGATCGCGGAATTGAATGTCCCATAATTGCCAGGTCGAAGCAATCGGTCTGGCATCGCTTCAAAGCTTCAGGAAAGCCACATGCAGAAACTACTTGAAATCCTTGCTCTTTCAAAATCCATTCTCGCGTGTAGAGAAGGGGTTCATCGTAAGAGATGGAAAGAATTGATGGCGCTTTCTCAGTGCGGTTCTGTCCTCCGGCATGCCCGTCTGATGACATTCGTTGAATCTCCCATGGGTTCGATGATGTGCACTCCCTCAGGTCGAATAGGGTTCGGTCTTTGCAGTTGTCTGGTGAGCCACGGCTGCATACGCCTTCTTTCTCTTTGGCGATGGACTTTTCAATCCCAACGCAATGTCAGCCAATTCAAGGAACCTGGCGCCACGGTTGGGGGTGATGTTCTGCCTATTGTCCCATGCTGCATTTCTGTCTGTGCCTCTGGTGTTCGAACGGGGATTGATCCAGAGATCTTTTACCAGGTCGGTCTTGGAGACACGTGCTTTGGCAGTTCGCGACATAAATGCGGCGGAGTGATTAATAAAATCTTAGCGTCAGACCTGCTGGCCTGACTACCCCAAAGGACACCGCCAGTGCGCCAACATGCGCCACACAAATCGCCTGTCTCTGGATCTTATTTCGAAGTGGGTGCGGTCTTCTCAGTGAACAGTTCAGGAAACTGCTGCTTCAGTGCCTCAATCTTCGGACGACCACAGATCAGAATGTAAGAATCGTTGGGATTCTTGAGAGCGTAGTCCTGATGATATTCCTCGGCGCGATAGAAGCCCTTCGAAGGCACTACCTGGGTTACGATTGCTCCGGAAAAAGCCTTTGCGGCATTCAGTTGCGCGATAGGAGTCCGCAATCGACAAAGTTTACGTTTTGAAGGGAGTACAAAGCAGCAACCTGGACGTCACTTACGATTCCGCCCGAACAGCATCGCCCATAGACTCCCCACTGGGATATATCTGGTGCGTTCTTCAGCGGTGAAATCGCGGTGGGTGGCTGCGTTCTTCAGCACTTCCGGCAGCGGCAGACACGCATCGCAGCGGTAAATGCGTACCACTGGTTCCATGCCGGATGTAATCACTGTAATGCCGTCCGCTCCAAAAGCGACTTGCTGCAGTGATAATGCGGCGACGCGATAATGGATCAGATCGCGGCCGCTCTGAATGTCCCAGATACGCACCTCGTTTCCGTCATCCGGTGGTTCACCGCTGGCGTGCCTGTAACCGCTGGCCGTTGCCAGAAAGCGGCCATCTGGGCTGAATGCGCCGCTCCACAGATCGTCAGAGTGTCCGGTAAAGGTTTTCAACTGCTTGCCTGTAGTGAGGTCCCATAGTTGCGCGACGCTATTGACTAACACCAGCAACACGGGATGTCCTTGTGAGCTAAGTGTTGAAGCGGCCATGATGTATTCGTCTGTGCCGGGAGCAACTTTCCACAGAAGAGCACCGGTGCGTGCATCTCTGGATTGAAGAACAGAAGAGCCCTCCGGAGGATCAGGCGGCGAACCCATCAAAACTGCGGATCCATCCGGCGCAAAAAGCAATTGGTTGATGGGGCCGCCAGAACCCGGCCAGTCTCTGAGCAAGCTTCCATCCAATGTATTCCAGAACTGCACCCTGCCCTTCGCATCAGCCGTCAGCAACTGTTTCGAGTCGGGGCCGAAGGCGAGGGCGGTGGCTCCTGTCGATGAGTTGCCGAGACGCAAGAGCTGATTGCGCGCAGGGTTCCATAGCTGCACGGCGCTTTTATCAGGAGCGAACGCCGCGAGCGATCCGTCGTGGCTCAAGGCAATAATTTGAGTATTAATCGCCGGATTCTGAAGAGTTGCCTTGAGTTTGCCGGAATCTACATCCCAAAGCCATGTCGAACCGGGGGCCGCCAGGGTGAGTACCACGTGGCCATCGGCGCTGATGACGCTCTGGTTAAAGGCAAAGATCTTCTTGTCTGCGGCCACAACCAGAGATGGACACCAAAGATCTCTCTTCCACAATCTCACCGTACCGTCCAAATGGGCAGTAAGGAAGTGCTGGCTGTCAGGAGAGAATCGGGCATCCCAGATGTTGTCACCCTGCCCGCCAAACTCAACCAGGCAACGTCCGCTCTCAACGCCCCACAGGCAGCCGGTGCCGTCGACTGAAACTGACAGGATTAGTGCGCCATCGCGGCTGAACTTGCTTCGACTGATGCGGTTACTGTGCAGTCTCAGATCGCGTAAGTATTTACCAGTTGCAACATCCCAAAGACGAAGGATGCCGTCGCGGCTTCCGGTGACCAGCGTCTTGCCGTCCGGGCTAAAAGACGCTTCCTCCACCCAGCCCGTGTCTCCTTTCAATGACGTGTATTTGCTGCCTCCCCGGCTTTCCCGAAGCTCCATTCCATCCTGAGCACCGGCGAGAATGAGCCGGCTATCCGGGCTAAATACGGCGTCGGCAAAGTATGAGCTTGGGGGTATTCTGGCCGTCTGCACACCGGAATCCACCTCCAGAACCAAACCGGGCCCCAGGGCGACGTCCGTGGTTGTGGCAAACAGTAAGCGACTGTCTGGACTGACTTCCACCAGGGAATAGCCGTCAGGCAACGCGATTGGTTGGCGAGGCTTCATCGAGGGGAAATCCCAGCGGCGAATTTCGTTGCCCGCAGTGGCTGCGAGCCATCTGCCATCGGGGCTGAAGCGTGCTCCTTTTCCGGGAAGTTCAGCCAGCACCTTCCACTGTTTGGTGTCATACAGGGAGAAACTATCCTCTTTCGTTTGCAGCGCAACCACAGCGCCGTCCGGCGAGCAGCTCAAGACAAGACGGTCAGTCGATATTGCTGGCAGCTTTGCTGCGAGCGCACCATCCTGAGTGTTCCAAACGGAAACCTGCTTGCCACTGTCTGAGACCACGATGAAACCGGAACTGCCGGCAAAGTCAGAAGTGAGTAATTGGCCGGCCGATCCCGCGTGTAGATAGCGCTCCGGACTTCGCACCATAGTCTTGCGCAGGACCGCTTCGTTCTGATTATCAGGCGTCGTACGCACTGCCTCGCGCGCCAGGAGCAATGCCAGTTCAGGATTGGTTGCAAGGGTCGCCTCGGAATTTGCAGCCAACATGCGCGAGATGGCAATGTCTCGCTGCTGTGTTGCGGCGTAAGCGGCAAGCACTGCTGCCACCAGCAGAGTTGCTAATATCGCAATTCCTGACCATAGCACGCGCCGGGTTCTGCGGAATTGGCGAACATCTTCACCATCCAACTGGTCCTTAGGCCGGCGCAAGAGCGTTGCTGCTACGTCCAGAATCGCTGCCCGAAACTGTGAGTGACGCAAAGACAATTGGTCCGAACTTCTGGCCCAGCGCATCTCGATGTACAACGGTTCTTCATTGAAGACCTTGGAGATTTGCGCAGGCAATGCCGTGGTTTGATTCCAGTTGAAGTCTTTCTGTGTTTCATCCCACGCAATCTCGCCTTCGGTCAGCAGGATCAGGAAGGTTTCGCTGGACCGGTTGTTCAGCCACCATTCGATCTCTTTCTGAACCCAGGGCGACTGCGCTGCGGTGGGTGAGGCCATAAAGAGGAAGAACTCCGACTGTTCAAGAGCGGCGAGGATTGAGCTCCACAATCCGGGGCTGGCGCCCAGATTGGTTTGGTCACGAAATACGCGCATGGTGCGCAGGCGATACCAGGGCTTGGCAATAACTCGCAGTCCTTCCTGAACTGCTGGCGCCAGTTTGCCGTCGGCAGTGTGACTGTAAGAGATGAATGCCTTGAATTCCATGGCCGGGATTCTACGTTCCCCCAAATGGAAATGGATACAAAAAAAGACGCCCTGAAATTTGATCTGCGGCGATCAGAGCCAATCTGCGGCAAAACTGGTTTTGGGATTGGTGCTCGCCAGGAGTTGGCAGCTAGTGGCTGCTCTTCTCCACAAACAGTTCAGGAAACTGCTGCTTCAGCGCCTCAATCTTCGGACGATCACAGATCAGAATGTAAGAATCGTTGGGATTCTTGAGAGCGTAGTCCTGATGATATTCCTCGGCGCGGTAGAAGCCCTTCAAAGGCACCACCTGGGTTACGATTGCTCCAGGAAAAACCTTAGCGGCATTCAGTTGCGCGATGTAAGCATCGGCAATGCGCTTCTGTTCTTCATCAGAATAAAAGATAGCAGAGCGATACGAAGTCCCGACGTCAGGCCCCTGCCGATTGAGCTGCGTAGGATCGTGCGCAACTGAAAAGAAGATACGCAGAAGCTGTCCGTAAGTAATACGCGAAGGATCGTAAACAACTTCAATCGATTCTGCATGCCCCGTTGTTTCCGTGATGACCTGATCGTAGGTTGCAGTTGACTTTGAGCCTCCGGAGTAGCCCACCGTGGTGGCGATCACGCCCTTCACTCGCTCGAAGACTGCCTGCGTGCCCCAGAAACATCCGCCGGCAAACACCGCAGTCTGGCGCCCGCTCTTGCTCGCCATTGCAGAATCAACCTGTGGTGCAGGGATCGGTACTTTCGGCGCCGCCTTGGCCGAGCAGCCGAAAATGTTAATGGCAAGTACCAGTGTGATCAGTGAGCGCGAGATTCGGAGCATTGCGTTTCCTCAACTATATCGATCATAAATCGAGCTGCGAGGATTCAGAAATCGGCAGGCGTTCGCCTGTATAATCTTCGACAAATGGGAGGACTCATTGAATGCTCGCCAAACTTCCCGCCGCTGTTATTCTGCTCCTGCTTATGAGCGCCACTTTTGCTGCAGCCGGTGAGATTCGCGCAACCATTATTTATGACGACGTCTCCACCGAGATCAGTCAGGCCGACCAGCAGCAAGATCAGCTCTGGATCACGACTTCTGACCTTACGCGGGCAACCCGTTTTGAGCTGAAGCCACAAGGCGTGTGCCGGCAGGAGCTGTGTTTCCCACTGCCGAAGTCTAGAAAGCAGGAGTTCCTGCGCAAATCCTCGGGCAAAGAATGGTTCAATCTGCTGGCATTCGCGCAGCTCGTGCACCAGCCCGTCGCTCACGACGAAGCCCTGGCTGTCTGGTATTTCGGCCTGCGCTCCGATCAGCGCCAGGTCCTCGCCTCGCTGCAGGCCCCGGATTTTTCTCTGCCGGACATTTCTGGCAAGATGCATTCGCTCTCTGATTTTCGCGGCAAGAAAGTTTTTCTCGTAACCTGGGCCTCCTGGTGAGGGTGCCGCTTTGACTTGCCAGGCTGGCAAGCACTTTATCAGCAACTCAAAGACAAAAATTTTGAAATCATCTCCGTGGCGCAGGATACCGGCGGCGTGAAAGATGCCGGACAGTGGATCATCGCGGCCAAGCCCACACTCACAGCGCTGATCGACGAGAAACATCTCGTCTCCAAGCTCTACAACATGGTCAATGTGCCCACGGGCGTATGGATCAATGAGCAGGGAATGATTGTGCGTCCTAATGAGGTTGCCTTTGTTGATGATCGCTTCAAGAATTTCACTGGGCTGGATTCAGCGCCGTACCTGAATGCGCTGAAAGACTGGGTGGAAAAAGGGGAGAAGAGCCAGTATGTAATGAACGCAGATCAGCTTCGCCAGAAGCTCAGCATGCAGGATCCGAATCTCGCTATGGCGTCAGCGGAATTTGGCCTGGGCGAACAGTTATACAAGTCCGGCCATTCTGCGGAAGCGATTCCACATTTCAAGGAAGCGCAGCGTCTCAACCCCAAGAGCTGGAATTACAAGCGGCAAGCCTATGCACTGGGCGACGCCAAGCGCGATTACGGCACTACTTTCATGGATGAAGTGAACAAATCCGGAGGCAGCAAGGTTTATTACGCGCCCCCGGACCTGCCGGCCGAAACCACAAAGGACACGAAGGAACATCAGAACTAGTGTCGCGACAACTCGATTCCCACGATTCACCATATCGTCATCCTGAGGAGTGTCCGCGAAGCGGAGACCCGGAAGGACCTTGCGTTTTCCTACAAATCAAAACAGTGCACTATTAAGAGAAGGAGCCAAAAGCGAAAAGCGAAGAGCCAAGAGCCAACAGCTAACGGCCGTTTTCAGCCAATACCGCATCCAGCTTGTTAATTGAGTCTCTCAGGTCCGGCAATCCCGAGAATTTTCTCGAGTTCTCCTGCAGATCGGAGGCCAGAGAATTTGCCAGTTGGGACGCCGCGCGTATTCTCTCCTGAACCATCGAAGATGAAAGGGCCTGCAAATCACCATCCATCCAGCATTGAACATTCCAGCTGGTTTTGCGCACCTTGTCGACGGCGTCCCGAAACTCGGCAACTACCCGCCGGTCTACCATGCCGCCGCTCAACAGTTGCTCCAGCCTGTTGAGTTCCCCTGTAATACGTGCTACCTGGGCTGAAATCTGTTTGCTAAAGGCGTCGTTTGCCTGTTTGATTGCAACTTCTGTCATCTACTTCTCCTGTGTCCCTGGCCGTGCATGTACTGTTGTATGCAGGGTACTAGGCCTTTAGTGCAAAAGGAAAGTTACGGAGGTAACACGAAGGCGGCCATTGGCTCTTAGTCCGTGGCTCTTGGCTTTGAAATTTACCTTGATCCCATGAAGCGGGAGAAAGGTCTCTACACGCTCGATTGTCTTTACGCTATGTCTGTACTTTGTTTCGGGTTCTTAGAAACAGCGCTTGATTCCAGGATGTTTTTCGCCTTTCGTTTAATCCAAAAGCCAAGAGCCAATAGCCAACAGCCAAACGCCGCCGTTGTGCTATAACAGTCCGTCACTTTCGAAGGAGCCTTCATGCACGCTCGTCTTCGCCTGATTGTCGTACCGCTCTGTCTCGGCATTGCTTTTCTGGCGGTTGCCCAGAAACGTTCCATCACGGAAAAAGACCTGTTTCAGTTCAACTGGATCGGCGATCCGCAGATTTCCCCTGACGGCTCGCGTGTGGCCTTCGTGAAAGTGAGCGTCAACGAAAAGAAGGATGGTTACGATACCTCGCTTTGGAGCATCTCGATTCGCGGCGACGAGCCTCCACGCCGGATGACCAGCGGCAACCACGATTCTTCTCCTCGTTGGTCGCCCGACGGCAAATGGCTGGCCTTTCTGCGGGCCCCTGAGCCTCCAGCAGGTACTCCGGGCGCGGGTCCGGGCGCCGGAGCACGGCCTCCTTCACCGCAACTCTATTTGTTGCCTGTAACCGGCGGAGAATCATGGAAAGTCACAGACCTGCCCAGAGGCGCGAATTCGCCGGTGTGGTCGCCAGACACCAAGATGATTGCCTTCATCAGCACCACTTCGCCTGAAGACCTGGCCAGGCAGAAGAAGGAACAAAAATCAAAAGCTGCTGACAAAGACGCAAAAGAAGACAGGAAAGACGATCGTCCGGTGGCGGAAAAAACTTCCGACGACAAAGAGACATCCAAATCCGCTGAATCAGAGCACGAGAGCGATGTTCGGGTCATTACTCGTGCTGTCTATCGCTTCAACGGCGCTGGTTATTCTGATACCAGGCATCCGCAACACATCTGGGTGATCACCGCGCCGCAGAGTTCGGAGCAAACCGTACAACCAAAGCAACTCACCACAGGGCAATTTGAAGAAGCCAATCCTTTCTGGTCAAAAGACGGCAGCCAGCTTTTCTTCACCACCACCCGCGCGCTCGAACCTTATTACGAGCTGCCGCACACGGATATCTATTCCGTCGCTCCCACGGGCGGTGAACCGGCAAAAGTGCTGACCGTGAATATGGGCATCCGCGAAATTTCGTTGAGCCCGGATGGAAAGCGTCTAGGCTTCTGCGCTTCCGTCAATGAGCCGGTGCAGTCTTACACGGAACCAGACCTGTGGGTCGTGGATCTTGCTGCCAACACGAAGCCACGCAATCTCACCGCAAACTATGACTTCGATATGTGTAGTGGCGTGGGAGGCGATCAGGGCACTCCGCGTGCCGGCGGCTCCGATCAGGTGATCTGGTCTGCCGACGGCAATAGCCTGATCACCGTCACCGCCCGCCAGGGCAAAGCCAACTTGGTGCAAGTGGACGTCGCTTCCGGAAAAGTTAGCGAGCTTACCAGCGGCAACCAGGCCGTTGAAAGATATCGCGCCACCAAAGATGGTTTGAAATTTGTCGTGCTGATTTCTACGCCCTCAAACATCGGCGATCTTTTTGTCGTCGACAATTCCAGAACGCCACCAAGGCAGATCACCCACGTTAATGAAAAGCTCTTCTCCCAACTCAACCTCACGCCTCCCGAGGAACTTTGGTACACAAGTTTCGACGGCAAACGCATTGAAGCCTGGGTGCAAAAGCCTCCGGATTTCAATCCCGCAAAAAAATATCCGCTGATCCTGGACATCCATGGCGGTCCACACACCGCTTACGGCTACATCTTTGACCACGAATTTCAATGGATGGCGGCCAAGGGATATGTGGTTCTCTATCCCAATCCCCGCGGCAGCACCTCTTACGGACAGGAGTTCGGCAACATCATTCAATACCACTATCCTGGAGACGACTACCGTGACCTCATGCTGGGCGTGGATGAGGTGCTCAAGGCCGGCTACATCGATCCTAAGAAACTCGGCGTCACCGGAGGCAGCGGTGGAGGGTTATTGACGAACTGGGTGGTCGGCCACACGGATCGTTTTGCTGCCGCTGTAGCGCAGCGCGACATAGCCAGTTGGGCCGCATGGTGGTACAGTGCGGACTTCACTTTGTTCCAGCCTTCGTGGTTCAAGGCGCCGCCATTTCAGGATCCACAGGACTACGTGGCGCGCTCGCCCATCAGCTACATTCAGAATGTGAAAACGCCACTGATGCTGGTGCTCGGCGAAGCCGATTACCGCACGCCTACGGAAGCCGGCGGCGAAGAAATGTTCCGTGCGCTTAAGTTTCTCAAGCGTCCCACAGTTATGGTGCGCTTTCCCGGCGAATCGCATGAGCTCTCACGCTCCGGCCAGCCGTGGCACCGCATCGAGCGCTTGCAGCATATTGTGGGATGGTTCGATAAATATCTGATGGGAATGCACAAGCCTGAATATGACGAGGTGACC
>Ga0126376_10000815_pt1 | contig 15982 bp, 16 predicted proteins | sample PanSoiMetPlot_15_FD_92760 | JGI IMG/M metagenome (GOLD analysis project Ga0126376, IMG submission 92760) | Tropical forest soil microbial communities from Panama - MetaG Plot_15 | ecosystem: Environmental > Terrestrial > Soil > Tropical forest > Bulk soil | place: Panama | collected 2016-02-17
ATCAGGCAGTTTGGTTTTAGTTTTTTGACAAGCCAGCGGTGGGATCCGATCAAGGGTGAATTCGGGGCTTTGCCATTTGTTTACGGCACCGTGGCTTCATCGTTGATCGCGCTGCTGATCAGCGTTCCGTTCTCGTTGGGCATCGCGATCTTTCTGGTTGAACAAGCACCGCATTACATCTCGCGGCCTGTAGGTTTTTTAGTAGAACTGCTGGCGGCGATACCGTCAGTTGTTTACGGCTTGTGGGGCATCTTCGTGCTGGCGCCATTTCTGCGCCAGTACGTTGAGCCGGCGCTGGCGAACGTGTTTGGCTGGTTACCACTGTTTCGTGGATCGATCACGGGAATCGGGTTGTTCACCGGTGGGATCATCCTCGCGATTATGGTGACGCCGATCATCTCCGCTGTAGTGCGCGATGTGCTTGCGGCTGTCCCGGGCTCGCAACGAGAAGCAGCGCTCGCTCTCGGCGCTACGAAGTGGGAAATGATTCGCGTGGTGCTCGTGAACGGCGCACCGGGAATCGCAGGCGCAGTGATCCTTGGACTCGGCCGCGCGCTGGGCGAGACGATGGCAGTGACGATGGTCATAGGCAATCGTCCCGAGGTCAGCGCGTCGCTCTTTGAACCCTCGTACACGATCGCATCGGCGATCGCGAATGAGTTCACTGAAGCCACCGGAGATCTTTATCTCAGCGCGCTCGTTGAACTCGGACTGATCCTGTTCCTGGTGACGTTTATCGTGAACGGAATCGCGCGTCTGCTGGTTTGGAACGTGACGCGGCGCACGGGCGGAGTTGGCAGGGCAGCGTGATGGCTAATTACGGAAACGCCGATCAAATGCGTCGCGCCACCAGCGGCTTGATGACCACGCTGACGGCGCTGTGTACGCTGCTGGCGGTCAGTGCGCTGCTAATCATCCTGTCTTATATAGCGTGGAAGGGAGTCGGCTCGCTCAGTTTTCAGTTTCTGATCGATCGTCCGCGCCCAGTCGGTGAAGGTGGCGGCATCGGAAACGCGATTCTCGGTTCACTCGTGCTGCTTTTGATTTCTTCCGCCTTCGGACTCCCGCTCGGAATTTGTGTGGGCGTTTATTTGTCGGAGATTGGTCGAGGAAAGCTCGGCGGCGCGGTGCGGTTCATCGTCGACACGCTGACAGGGATTCCGTCGATTGTGACGGGAGTTTTTGTTTACGCGATCCTGGTGATACCGATGAAGCACTTTTCCGCTTTCGCGGGTGGTGTGGCGCTCGCGCTGATCATGATTCCGATCGTAGCGCGGACAACGGAAGAGATGTTGAAGCTGGTGCCGCACAGCATGCGTGAAGGAGCACTGGCGCTCGGCGCGCCGCAATGGCGCGTGATACTCGGCGTCGTGATTCCGGCTGCAGCGCCGGGAATCGCAACAGGTGCGATGCTCGCGATCGCGCGCATTTCTGGCGAAACAGCGCCGTTGTTATTCACGGCTTTCGGGAGTCGATTTTTCCCGTCATCGCTGAACGAACCGATCGCGTCACTGACAGTACAGATTTATAACTACGCGATTTCGCCGTATGACGAATGGCACGCGCAAGCCTGGGCGGCGACACTCGTGTTGATGACATTGGTGCTGGGGATCAATATCATCGTGCGATTCCTGACGCGGAAAAAGTTTTAAGAATCTATATGCCCGTTCAAACAGCGGCTCCTAGAATCGAAGTACGAGCTTCAACGCCTCCGGCAACTGCCGACGGCAAGGCGAAGGTGGCGGTTCGCGATCTGGATTTCTTCTACGGTCGCGTGCAGGCGCTTCACAACATCTCACTCGAGATCCCGGAGCGCATCGTGATGGCTTTTATTGGACCATCCGGCTGCGGCAAGTCGACTTTCCTGCGCACGCTGAATCGCATGAACGACGTCATCCCCGGCACACGCGTCGGCGGCCAGGTGTTGATCGACGACCACGATATCTACGCGTCTGGAACAGACGTCGTCGAGCTGCGCCGGCGCGTGGGAATGGTTTTCCAAAAATCGAATCCGTTTCCCAAGTCGATTTTCGACAACGTTGCCTACGGTTTGAGAATCAACAAGGTGACGAGCAGCAGTTCCGAGCTGGCGGGCCGCGTCGAACAAGCACTGAAAGACGCTGCGCTGTGGAGTGAGGTTAAGGATCGATTGAAGACCTCGGCGCTAAGTCTTTCCGGCGGACAGCAGCAGCGCCTGTGCATCGCGCGCGCACTCGCGATTCGTCCTGAGGTACTATTGATGGACGAGCCTGCATCGGCGCTCGATCCGATCGCAACCTCGAAGATCGAAGAGTTGATCTTCGATTTGAAGAAGCAGTACACGATCGTGATCGTCACGCACAACATGCAGCAGGCCGCGCGCGTCTCCGACACGACAGCGTTCTTTCTGCTGGGCAAGTTGATCGAAGTAAACTCGACTGAGAAGATGTTCACTGCCCCGAACGAAAAGTTGACTGAAGACTACATCACGGGTCGGTTTGGCTGACAAATCGGCGATTGGCAATTGGAAATCGACAATCTATGGACACCCACCGTCATCTTGACGACGAATTAAGCTCATTGCGCGATCGCGTTCTCCTGCTCGGGGGCGAGGCGGAACAGGCGCTCGAACGTGCAATGTATTCCCTCAGCGAACGCGACACCGACGTGGCGCGCCAGGTACTCGACCATGACGATCAGATCGATCATTTGGAGGTCGAGATCGACCGCCAGTGCATCGACATCATCGCTCTGCGCCAGCCTGCCGCGCGCGATCTGCGTTTCGTCATCTCTGTTGCGAAAATGGCGCCGGTGCTGGAACGCATCGCCGACCATGCCTGCAACATCGCGCGCGCCGCGATCGATCTCAACAACGAACCGGAGCTCAAGTCGTTGCTCGACGTTAGTCGCATGTCCGAGCACGCGCTGAAGATGTTGCGCGGCGCGCTCGACTCTTTTACTTCCAACGACGCGATCACCGCTCGTGAGATCATCAAGAGCGATAGCGAGATCAACGATCTATACAACCACACGTTTCATCGACTGATAGAACTGATGGTCACTGAACCTGCCACTGCGACTCGCGATGCGCGACTCCTGTTTGTTGCCAAACATCTCGAACGCATCGGCGACTACGTGACCGACATTTGTGAACTGACCGTCTACATGGCTGAGGCTGCATTCATCAAGCATACGAACTAGTTATGACGCGCCCAATCCTGATCATCGAAGATGATGCCGACATCTCGGAAAGCTTGAAGTACAACTTCGAGCGCGAAGGACTGGCGGCCGTAACCGCACCGACCGGAGAAGCGGGACTTTCTGCGGCGTTGAACGAACGCGAACCACCGCGACTCATCATCCTTGACCTGATGTTGCCGGGAATGAGCGGCATCGAATTGTGCCGTCGTCTGCGACGCGAGCCGGCAACGAGGCGCACTCCGATCATCATGCTCACCGCCAAGGCTTCGGAATCGGATCGCGTTACCGGACTCGACCTCGGCGCCGACGACTACATCACCAAACCGTTCTCAGTGCGTGAGCTTTTGGCCCGTGTGCGGGCCGTGATGCGTCGTGCGGACGAAACGATGGGCAAGACTTACGAGGATGATCACCTGCTGATTGACTTCGACGACATCCGCGTAGCCTGCGACGGCGTAAAGATAAAACTCACCAACAAGGAGTTCACCTTGCTCTCCGTGCTCGCGAGAAGCGCGGATCGAGTGGTAACACGGCAGCAGTTGCTGGATAGTGTCTGGGGATACAGTTACTATGGCGATGCGCGAACGCTCGACGTGCACATTCGTCGCTTGCGGCAGAAGCTCGATAAATGTGGCGACTGTATCGAGACAGTGGTCGGCGTAGGCTATCGTTTTATTGGTTGTACGGGCCAGATGGCGACTAGTAGTAATGGTAGTTGAGATAATTGTCGCGAGTCTGTTGTTAATCGTCGCGGTTGTATGGTTCGCGAAACGTTCCAAATCCGATAAGAATCCGGTCGAAAGATCTGAACAAAGTAGCTCACCGGAAAATCTTGCCGTCACCTCACTCCTGGATGCAACAATGACCGGCATGCGCGAAGGTCTGCTGGTGGTCAACAGAGACATGCGCGTGGTGGCGTCGAATCCCGCGGCACGCAAGCTTTTCAATCCTTCGGTGGCCACGTTGCAGTCGCAACGACTGACTGAACTGACACGCAACCCCGCGATCTACAGTGCGTTTCTGGACGGTCTCAAAGGTATCGAACGCAGCGGCGTTAAAGTCGAGACGCATGGACCAGAGCGACAGATATTCGACTTGCGCGTAGTGCCGATCGGAAGTGCGAACGGCAATGGAGCGGAAGGAGCGCTCGGTGTCTTCTTCGATATCACGCGTACCGAACGTCTCGAGATCGTGAGGCAGGAGTTTCTCTCGAACGTCTCGCATGAACTGCGCACGCCACTCACTGCGATCATCGCGTTCGTCGAGACTCTCGAGAACGGCGCGATGGAAGATGCGGAGAGTTGCCAGCGTTTTCTTTCGATCATTCGGAAGAATGCTTCGCGAATGCACGGCCTGATTGACGACATACTCGAGCTCACCGCGATCGAAGGCGGCAACGTGCAGCTCCGGGCCGCGCCCGTCGATCTATTCGCGCTGGTCGAAGAGGTTTGCGCGTCGCTGGCCGCTAAAGCGGCGGCACAGAACGTCACGCTCAAGAACGACGTCGATCCGGAAGTGATGGTCTACGCGGATGAGCGCAGGCTGGAACAGATGCTTACGAATCTGATCGACAACGGGATCAAGTTCAGTCGTGAGCACGGCACGGTCGCGATCAGTCATGAGTCAGGCACGCGCGACAAGATCTTCGTGCAGGACAATGGCGATGGGATTCCTTCACAGCATCTCGAGAGACTGTTCGAACGTTTCTACCGTGTCGACCGTGCTCGTTCGAGAGACATGGGCGGGACAGGGCTGGGCCTGGCAATCGTCAAGCATCTGGCGCTGTTGCATCATGGGGAAGTCACCGTCACCTCCGAATTAGGCAAAGGGAGCACGTTCATCATTCACCTTCCCAAAACTAAGCGTGATTGATCCTCGGGCGTGATCCGTCATTTTGTAGGGGCGGCCCTCCGTGGCCGCCCCTGTTCGCGAATGGGTCTTGCTTCGAACGCAGGGGCGGCCACGGAGGGCCGCCCCTACAAAAATGCCCCACAAAACCCTAGTAATTACGTGAAAAACAATGTTGAAAATGGGGCTGGGCTCTGCGATAATGCGGCATTGAGGTGAGTGCCTCGATCTCGTCCCCGACAGCCCCAATCAGTCCTCCGGCCGGCGCCGAAAACCCGCGCCGGGGCCCCGGTTACTCAGTAGCGATGCTACCGACAGACTAAACGTCTGGGGGGATCAAAGTATGCGAATGCGAAGAGCCGTTAGATCCGTTTCGACATTCCTGACTCAGCTAGGCGCCGCACTCTTGAAAGCCGTCGTAATGAGCATGGTGCTCGGACTTGTGCTTGTCACGATCATGCATCACATGGGCGTACCAGTGCCCAGTGCGATCGAATTGCTGCGCGGTGTTTCGAGACTGGCGCACGTTAGATCGTAAGATCCGCGTAATTCAGAACGCGAACACTAGCTGCTGCTGCATGCGGTAAGTAGTCGGTGCGAAGTCTCCGACCGGAACGAAGAAGTTCGGAAACTGTCCGCTGCGTCGCAGTGAGTTTTGAAAGAAGAACAGGCTCTGAAAAGTCACCTTACGACTGATGCCATACTCGAAGCGAAAGTGACTGGTGCGAATGTTGACGCCTGTGTTCGTGCCCAGGTCGTCGTCAGTAACCTGCGAGATCAACGAATTCGCTCCTTTAATCGCGAACACATAAAGAAACGCGGTGTCGCCTCGTTTCGTGATCCGTCCCACCTGCAACGCCGCCAGCATCGCATCGCGTTCATTCAACCCAGTCGCGACATTGCGCGCCAGTTGAAGATTGAACGTCACGGGAAATGCGTGATCGCCACGAGTGAAGCCCGCGTAGTTCAACCGATAAGTGAGTCGTGCGACTTGAAACCCGGGCGCCGTGTAAACCACTCCGCCCGGAGTAGTCGTCGCGTTGCCGGTTCCCGGCAAGGGACCGGAAAGCGCGATCCCGATACCTGGTTGGACCAGTAGCACGAGTCCATCGGTCGTTGACGCGAGTTGAATCTGATTCGGATGGCGATAGACTTGAATGTCACCACCGAACTGGCTGTTCCACTTCTTATTGAAAGTTTGATTCGCAAGCAGTCCCTGATGGAAGAGAGTCGCTGATCGCCCGGCGGTGCCGACGATTTCACCCGCGCGCGCGAGTGGGCTGTTTGGTGCGATCACGGCAACGTTGGGAGTCGAAAGAATGTATTGACCGGCGCGCAGTTCGAGACTCGTCAGGTGTGCACTGTTTTGTTTGAACGAGGCCACGTACTTTTCATTGAAGCCGTTAAAACGAATGTCGTCGTCGAAGAGAAAGCGCGAATTGTCGGCGAAGATGTCCTGTACGCGGCCGCCCTGGAATTGAAGCGACTTCGTCGGGCGATACTCAATCCAGGCTTCGCTCAAACTAAAAGGAGCGCGAACGGTTAGGGACGTGAAGTCCTGGTTCGTCGAGAGTGGATTGTTTAGTGGGCCGGTGGCGAGTTGGCCGTGGAAACTGAGGTTTGGATTGATGTCAGTGTCGAAGTTTAGACGCAGCCGATATCGGGCGCGCGCGTTCTGAACGTGGTCGAGCGGCGGATCCGGCGGGTGAGTTGCGCTGCGAAAGATGCCGTCGAAACGCAGTCGAAAGTCGCCGCTGAATCGAATCGGACCAATCTTCAGAGCCTGGCCTTCGAGTTTTGTGAGTCGCTGCTCGATTGTTGGCGTTTGCTGCTCGGGAGTGACCGCGACGGCAGTGGAGGTCGCAGGTGTTTCAGCCTCTTTTACGACCGTGGTCGTAGCGACCGCACTGGTGGGTTGAGCTGAGAGTTTGTCGAGCAGTGCTTGAATCGTCGCTTGTTGCTCCAGCAGTGTTTTCTGCAACTGGTCGAGCTTCGTGTTCTGTCGCTCGAGTTCGTTTTCGAGCAGCCGCACGCGTTCGGTGACGTTCGTTTCCGAAGACGATTCGGTGCCCGTTCTGGGGGCAGACTTAACAAGTTCCTGGGCGTGTGCCGGCAGCAAGAAAAATGAGAGCAGGGCGAGGCAAGAGCCGAGACGCAGTGCGATACGGCCTGGTCGATTGCAAATCGAAAGCTTCATGGTTATCAGTCCTCAGTTGCTTTGGGATCTTACGAGACGTTGCAGAATATGACTTTAGTCTTAAATTCAGCTTACTGTCACGTTACATCAATATGAACAGAAAGATTTGATAGGCCTCGTTGACAATAAACTAAAGCGACGCTTACTATTTTCTCGTTCATTCATGTCTCTCTCCATATGGGAATGATGCTTCTTCAGGCGGCAACGACGACAACTCAGACCGTTGGCAGTCCGATTACAGCTTACTGGCCGGTGATGATCTTTTTCGGCGTCGCGGTGATCTTTCCGGTGCTGCCGATTGTGCTCGGCAGGTTTCTGCGACCGATCAAGTACGAAAAGAGCAAGATGCGCCCGTACGAGTGCGGCATCGACCCGACGACCGAAGCGCATGAGCGCTTTACGGTGCGTTACTACATCGTCGCGATGCTGTTTCTGATATTTGACGTCGAAACAATCTTCCTCCTGCCGTGGGCCATTATCTTCATGGGAGATGACTTTTCCTTTACAAAGCTTGCGCTGATAGAGATGTTTGTATTCATTGCGATCCTGGTGGTGGGTTATTACTACGCGTGGCGCAAAGGCGCCCTGGAGTGGGCGTGATCTATGGCTGAACACGAAGAGGGATTTGTTTTAACTACCGTCGACTCGATCATGAATTCGATTCGGCGGACCGTGGGCGCGAAGACTGTCGATATCGCGGCTCCGGTCGTCAACTGGGCGCGCAAGTCGGCACTCTGGCCCATGACGTTCGGTCTGGCGTGTTGTGCCATCGAGATGATCGCCACTGGCGCGGGACGGTTTGATATCGATCGTTTCGGCGCCGGCGTCTTTCGTCCCAGTCCCCGTCAAAGCGATCTGATCATCATCGCGGGTACCGTCACCTTGAAAATGGGTCCGGTGGTCCGGCGCGTTTACGATCAGATGCCCGAGCCCAAATGGGCCATCGCGATGGGCGCGTGCGCTTCGACCGGTGGACCATTTGATTCTTATTCCACCATGCAGGGAGTCGATCGCTGCATCCCCGTTGATGTTTACATTCCTGGTTGCCCCCCACGACCCGAAGCCCTGCTATACGGTCTGATGCGTTTGCAAGACATAATTATGCGTGAGGCGCCGTCGGCTTACATTTTTGAGTCAGACGGTACGGTCCATCGCAAGCGGCAATTTGAAGGGGATGACTTCAATCCCCTGGCTGATGTTGCCATGGGCGTCCTGGACAGCCTTCCGCACAGGTAATCGCTGGAGGAATTCGGAGGATCATATGAGACATCTTTTTCACAGCCCAGTGCGGGCTATTCTGATTTTCAGTTTGATTTTGGGGCTGGCGTCGTTCAGCTTTGCGCAGACAAAAAAGCCGACTCTCAGGAGACGCACGCCCGCCAGGCGAGTGGTTCCATTGGTGCCGGTTGGCACCGATCTAAAAGTTCGCATCAACGATACGTTATCGAGTAAAGACTCGCGCATCGGCGATCGCTTTACGGCCACGGTCATCAATCCGACTCGTTTCGACGAAGCGAAACTCCGCGGTCACATCAGCTCGATCCAGAAGTCGGGAAAGATCAAAGGTCGGACCAGCATGAATCTCGCCTTTGACTCCGTTGAGCTGAGCGATGGACGTCACGGAGTGTTGCACGGATACGTGACTCGCGTGTATGGCGAAGGTTCCGGCCGCGCAGATAATGAAGGCGGTGTGGAATCAAGCAGCCGAGGTAAGCAAACCGCCAAGCGGGCTGGCATTGGCGCCACGGTCGGCGCGATCGTCGGTGGTATCGCCGGTGGCGGTAAAGGCGCCGCGATTGGCTTGATCATCGGTGGGGCGGGCGGCGCCGGTTCGCTGGCCGTGCAAGGCAGCAAGGAACTGAAGATCGAGTCCGGGACCGAGATGTTGGTCCACGTCACGCGCTAACAAAAAATTAAGCTACAGAAAATAGGTCCTATAGGTCGTATAGGACCTATTTTTCTTTTTGGAAGAAATTCCCGCAACCTTGCGTCTAAACACCGATGGTAATGGCTGAACAGCTTATCGATGGACGGGTGATTGAAGCCTGCCAGCAGGGTGATCGCGACGCCTTTCAGCTTCTCTTCGAAACTTACAAAGACAAGGTCTTCTCGATCGCTGTCTACTCCAGCAATGGCGACCGCGCGCTCGCCGACGACATCACCCAGCAGATATTTCTCAAGTTGTTCACTGCCATCCGACAGTTTCGCGGAGACTCGGAGTTTACGACCTGGCTTTACCGGCTTGTAGTCAACGCTTGTCTCGACGAAAGGCGGCGCCGCCGCAGACTGTTGCCGTGGGGAGAAGTGGTGGCTATGAAGAAAGCCGGCGAAAGAAAACCGCAGGAAAAGCACTATGCGCGGCTCGAGATTTCCGAAGCAGTGCAAGCGGCGATCGGCGAGCTCAAGCCGAAGTTTCGTTTGCCGATTCTTTTGAAGTACATCGAGGGTTTGTCATACGACGAGATTGCGAGCGTGATGGGTTGTTCAAAAGGAACTGTGGCTTCTCGTCTCAACCGCGGCCACAGCCAGTTAGCGAAGCGGCTTTCACATTTAAACAATCCTGAAGTTTGGGGAGATTAGTTGGTCCAATGTTTTTAAGACACGTAACCAAAGATATTTCAGCTTACTGTCACGGAGAACTGTCGAGTGATGAGTCGAGACAGTTTGCGGAACACGTAATTGCATGTGCGAAGTGCCGGACGAAATTTGAAGAAGTGAAACTGGGTATCAAACTCGCCGAACAACTGCCTCGACTCGCGGCGCCCGCTCATCTCTGGAGTGATCTCGAGCCTTTACTCGAGCAGCGAACCACGAGCGCTGCAAGACCTTCGGTCGCCTGGATGTGGCAAAGCAAAGTCGCAGCGGCAGCCGTGCTGTTGGTCGTTGCGGGCCTGGGCGCTTTTTGGATTTATAAAAGAACGTCGCATGACGTTCAAAAACCATCGTGGCTGGTGAGACGGCTCGATGGCGCGCCAAAAATCGGCAGCGAACAGATTTCAAATAACGGGCGACTCGCGATTGGCGAGTGGCTGGAGACTGATGGCGGCTCGCGCGCACAGATCGACGTCGCCACGATCGGCAACGTTGATATTGAAGAGAATTCGCGTGTGCGGTTGTTACAAACGCGCGCAGATGAACATCGTCTCGAGCTGGTGCGCGGAAAAATGAGCGCACGCATCTGGGCGCCACCGCGCTTGTTCTTCGTGGATACTCCGTCGGCGGTTGCGGCCGATTATGGTTGTGCTTACACGCTGGCAGTTAAGGATGACGGTGGCAGCCTGCTGCATGTGACTTCAGGCTGGGTGGCGATGGAGTCGAAAGATCGTGAATCGATGGTGCCGGCCGGTGCGTCGTGCGAAACGCGCCCGGGGTTTGGTCCAGGCACGGCTTACTTCGATGACGCTTCGCCGGATTTTCGTGCGGCACTGACGAAAGTTGACTTCGAACACGATGCGGCGGTGCGGAGTGTGGCGCTGACGTCGGTGTTAGACCAGGCACGCCCGCGCGACACCTTGACGTTGTGGTACTTGTTCAAAGGTTCAGAACGAAAAGACCGCGAACGTTTGTATGACAAGCTCGCGACCTTTGTTCCACCGCCGCCGGGTGTTACTCGCGAAGGTATCCTGCAGTCTGATGAAAAAATGACGTCGCAGTGGCTCGCGCTGCTCGAGCCCATATGGACAAATAATGGTGGCGGAAAGATGGTGCCGAATAAGTTGGCTGACGCTTACTTTAAGGTCAAGAACGGAATGAGTCGTCGGTTAAAAGAGATGGCTCCCAAGTAAGCCGCAAAAAATAGAACAAGTTAGGTGCCCCCGCTGTGTGACCTCGATCAGCGGGGGCAAGCCCCTCTTCCTAACTTGTTCAAACTAACCTCCTAAATTCCTGAAAGGTGGTTGGTGTCGTTGACTGCGAGCACTCTCACAAACCCATCATTCCGAAGTTCAAATCTCGTGATGCCGCAATTCGCGCTCGAGATCCACACGGGCTTTAGTTCGGGCGCATCCAAGGCACCCATCAGGTGCAACGCGAGGATACAGATCGTTCCCGTGTGACTAAATACTACAATCTTCCCGCCCCGATTCTCTTCGATGATCTCGTCCAGCTTTTGTTGTGCTCGATCGAGCAACTGCCGGTAACTCTCACCGCCCTCCAGGACGTGCTCGAAGTCGCGGCGCAGCAACGCCGCATACTGTTCCGGATGTTGTTGCGCCGCGTCTTCAAAGGTCAGACCTTCCATCACACCAACGCTGCGCTCACGAAAAGCGCTGGTGCCGTTGACGGGCAAGCCTGTCAGTTTGGAGAGCGGTTGCGCAGTTTCCATCGCTCTTGCCAGGTCGCTCGAATAGATTGCCGTTACTGATTCCGATTTGAGGATGCGTGCAGTTGCCTGTGCCTGGTTACGGCCACGCGCGGACAGAGGCGTCGCCGTATGTCCGCCAAAACGGCGTTCAGCGTTTCCTTTGGATTGACCGTGGCGAATCAGAAGGACGTTAGTAGCAAGGGGCATTCTTACATCTACTACGATTTTGATCTAAGCGGCGACGGCTTCGGCTTTCAGTTTCTCCGCCTGGTAATGGGCGACAAGAGCATCGATGAAGGGATCGAGGTTGCCCTCCATCACCAGATCGAGCTGGTGAATCGTCAGACCGATGCGATGATCGGTGACGCGATTTTCTTTGAAGTTGTAAGTGCGAATCTTCTCTGAGCGATCGCCCGAGCCGACCATCGAACGCCGTTCGCTGGCCTGTGCTGCGTGTTGTTTCTCTTCTTCGAGTTCCTGTAAACGCGCACGCAGCACGCGCATCGCTTTCTCGCGATTCTTGATCTGCGACTTCTCGTCCTGCATCGAGACTACCACGTTGGTCGGGAGGTGCGTGATGCGCACCGCGGAGTAGGTAGTATTGACTGACTGTCCACCCGGACCTGACGAACAGAACGTGTCGATGCGCAAGTCCTTCGGATCGATCTTTACATCGACCTCTTCAGCTTCCGGCAACACTGCCACAGTGATCGCAGACGTATGGATGCGTCCGCTCGCTTCGGTTTGCGGCACGCGTTGCACACGATGCACGCCCGATTCGTGCTTCAACTTCGAATAGACCTTCTCGCCTTCGATCAAGACGATCGCTTCTTTAAGTCCGCCGATGCCTGATTCCGAGGCCTCTAAAACCTCGAAGCGCCAGCGCTGTTTTTCGGCGTAGCGCGAGTACATGCGCACCATTTCGGCGGCGAACAGCGTGGCTTCGTCACCGCCGGTACCGGCACGAATTTCGAGAATCACATTCCTCTCGTCGTTTGGATCGGTCGGAATGAGCAGAAGCTTGAGTTCGTTATCTGCCTTTTCAATTTTGGACTGGAGCGATTCGAGCTCGAGGCGCGCCATTTCACGCATCTCGTCATCGTCTGAGGTGTCAAGCAACTCGCGTGCGTCAGCGAGCTCTTTCTTCAAGTTCTTCCAGGCCTGGTACTTTTGCACGACCTCGCCAAGCGTGCGATGTTGCTTCGCCGCCTTGGCATACGCGGACGGGTTGCTGAGCAACTCGGGCGACGACAGCTCCTGAGTCAACTCTTCGTATCGGGTAACAATTTGTTCCAGTTTGTCTAACATCGAAACCTCACGAGAGTGGCGCCGGCACCGGTTCTCCGAATTGCGGCTCCAACTTTAACGATTCTTTCAACGCTTCGATCGCAACTTCGAGCTGCTGGTCGTCCGGTTCCTGAGTGGTGATGTTCTGCAGCCACACGCCCGGTCGCGTAATCAGCTTGAAGAACCAACTGCTCTCTTTCTTCGCCGACAGACGAATGATTTCATACGAGAGACCCGCAACCACTGGCATCAGCGCGATGCGAATCAGGAAGTTCAGTAACAACGAATCAAATTTGATCACCGAAAAGAGCACGATCGCCACCAGCATCACGACCATCAGAAAACTCGTGCCGCAGCGTGGATGCTGTCGTGGTTGCGGCCGCGCGTTCGCGACTGTCAACGCCAAGCCGGCTTCCCAGGTGAAGACTGTCTTGTGTTCGGCGCCGTGATACTGAAACACACGGCGAATGTCCTTCAAGAGCGAGAAGCTGAAGATCATGATCAGAAAGAACGTCATGCGAATCAGCCCGTCGATCAGGTTGAAAGCGACTGATGGACGCACCGGATGCAGGTAAGTGCGAACGGTGGACCATGCGTCCGAGTACCAGGCCTCTTCAGTCTGTTGCGTTGTCGTGGTGTTACCTGGCGTCACTGGTGCGCTCGCGGCGGGTGCCGGAGACGTGGCCCATCCCGCTGCGATGAAGAGCGCGTTCGTAAGCAACAAAGGCGCAGCGACGAATAGCAGCACGTTGAAGATCAGCGCGAAGATTATCGAGCTTGCTGCCGCGGCAGTTGCTCCTTTCTTCAGCTCGTCCTTCGATCGCTTTTGCGTGGGAACAGGGAAGAGACCGGGCACCGCGCCAGTCAAACCTGCAAAATCCCCTTCGCCTTCGATCACCGCCGGTGAGAGTGCGACTTTCACTTCTTCAGCCTTGGCCTCCTCGGTTTCAGCGAAGGCTTCGTTGGCTGAGTAGTTCAACGCCTTGATGCCGAGGCCCATCGATTGGACCAGGACCGCGCCGCCGCGCAACACCGGGAGTTTCAGTATCGGATACTTGTCGCTCCACTTCGGCAGGCGTGCTGCTGTATTCACGATGGTGCCGTCAGCCTTGCGAACGGCGATCGCGTAGGCGCTCGGAGTGCGCATCATCACGCCCTCGATAACCGCCTGGCCCCCAACGATTAGATCTCTTTCTGGTGTGCTCATCGTTCGTTAATTATGAATCGTGAATTGGGAATCGAAAACACTAACGCCGGCGATGTTTCGAGTCGCTCGGAATGGAGCGACCGGCATGCCGGCGTCAGGAGTTCGTTAGGCTAATGCTGGGGAGCGCTTTCGGTGGCGGGTTTCTTGCCATAGCGCTTGTTGAAGCGATCGACGCGTCCTGCGGTATCGACCAGCTTCTGCTTGCCGGTAAAGAACGGGTGGCAAGCCGAACAAATTTCGACGTGCAGGTCACCTTTCTTGGTCGAGCGAGTCTTGAAAGACTCGCCGCACGCGCAGGTGACGGTAATATCAACGTATTCTGGGTGAATTCCTGGTTTCATTTGATCACTCTCTATAGACGGCCCCGGGCCGCGATTTCAAACGAGATATATTAGCCGAACAGGCTGATTTCACGCAAAGGCGCCAAGAATGCATTTTAAAGTTGCGTCTTTGCGTCTTTCTTTGCGCCTTTGCGTGAAATCCTCCTCGCATTCCGCTCCCAAAAGACGCCATCAACATAGCCTTGAATACTGCGGTCGTCAGCCGCGAGATCCAGCCGTTTAAGGGCGAGACAGCAGTACGTCTCGTCAATCTCGACTCCCAAATGGCGCCTGCCGAGTTTTTTAGCGACCGCCGTTGTCGTCCCTGAGCCGTTGAAAGGATCAAAGACGAGGTCGCCTTCCTTCGAGCTCGCTAGGATGATCTTCGCCAGCAGTTTCTCAGGTTTTTGCGTTGGATGATCGGTGTTTTCCGACATAGACCAGTACGGAACGGTCAGGTCAGTCCAGAGATTTGAGGGATGTGTGACTCGAAACCGTCCGTTTTCCGTCTCCGTCCAGTCCTTGGGTTCGCCGTTCTCATGCGTGTAAGGCGCGATTACCTTGCGCTTGAGCATCACTGCCTCGACGTTGAAGTAATAGTCCTCGCCAATAGTGAAGAACCAGATGTCTTCCGAAGTGTTCTTCCAGTTCGCCTTCGCGCCGCGACCCTTTTCGCGTTCCCACGTGATTCGATTCTGCGGCAGAAAATACTTTTCCCCCACGCGATGAATCGCAGCCGAACTCCGCCAGTCGCCGCAGATGTAAATAGACGCGGTCGGCTTCAGTATTCGCACAGTTTGTGCCAGCCACGAGTCGAGCCACGCCGAGTATTCGTCAAGCGAAGTCTCCCGAAATTTAGTGTCGTTGAAACTCTTTGTGAGGTTGTAAGGCGGATCCGCAAACATCAGATCCACTGAACGATCCGGCAGTTTTGGCAGCACCTCAAAAACATCCTGACAGAACACACGGTCGTACACCTCTAGTTTCGCAGCGGGTGCCTCAAGTTGCCGCAGTTCAGCTCTGTAGTGCTCGAACTCTGCGTCAGAGACCGTCAGTGTTCTGTTCAAAGGAGCTCGCATCACGTCCAACACTCTACCGCAAATCGAAAAAATTATGAGATCGTTCGCGCCATGAGGTAATATGCAGAGCGCTTTGCTATAATTCGTTTTCGCTTTCTTCTCTTACTCGCTGTAACAGCAGTGTTTACGAGGCGGTTGTCTCCCTAGCCCGTGGGGGATAGTCAGCCAAATTCGAAGTGTAACTGTAGACGAGCTGTCCGCATAGATGTCAGAAGACACGAAGCAACCTGGTTCTGAAGAACCCACATCGCCGGGCGTCTCAGATTCTGAGGCGTCCGGCACGCCACCACCGTCAGCAATTCCACCCGCAGGAACGCTCGCCGGAGCCGACGCTGAAAAAGCGTCATTGGTCGAACAGGCGAAGTCGCGCGTCGCGGCCGCAAAGGAATCGCTGGAGCAATCGGCAGGTGCACCGAAACCTCCCGTCAAGAAAAAAGAAGAGGGACCAAAACCGACCGACGCCGGCAACCATCCGCTAGTCAAAAAGCTAAAGTCGAAATTCGGTGACGCGATTGGCGATGCGTCTGAGTTCATTGGTCAGCTCTCGGTCAACGTTGCGGG
>Ga0126376_10000816_pt1 | contig 15981 bp, 12 predicted proteins | sample PanSoiMetPlot_15_FD_92760 | JGI IMG/M metagenome (GOLD analysis project Ga0126376, IMG submission 92760) | Tropical forest soil microbial communities from Panama - MetaG Plot_15 | ecosystem: Environmental > Terrestrial > Soil > Tropical forest > Bulk soil | place: Panama | collected 2016-02-17
GATCGGGCTGATCTTGAACTTTTCCTCTAACGATCGGTCCGCCATTAGTCAATGCCCCGGAAACACCTATTCCTGAACTACTTGCATAAGAGGTCGTCAAGGTGGGTTCCCTGGCGTCTGGCGAAACCGCGAGTGGGAACTTCGCGAAGGCCCTGTCAAGACACCCCCACGAAAGAAAGAGTCGTCATAGTCCGAAAATCTCAATTTGCCGCCAAACTGCCATTCGAAATTGTTTTCTTTTGACAACGCCTGAGTACCAAATTAGGCGTAAGAAGAGTCTTGAGGTTAACGCTTCAAAGTTCGTCGGCTTTCCGACGACCGCAATAATTTCCCGCAAGCCTCAAGGTTCTGTCCTGCTGGCGGACGTAATAACAAGAATGTCTAAAGTTGCTTTAGACGGAACCCAAACGCTGTCTAAGAATTCTCGATCGTGGTGGGCTCATAAAAGAGCCGAGAGTCCTAGTTGATCAGTCAGAGTGAAAGTGGGCCGGCCCTTGATGTGGAAAGGAAGTTTCTTGAAGTAACGTTACTAAATTTATCCCTTCCCACATCGCAGCTCGTGATATCAGTTAGTGCAAGTCGTTCCCCCAGAAAAGATCCTTGTGCACAGGCTCAGAGTCGAGCGTCGGGATACGCATGTGACAGTTGCCCGTCGTGTGTGACGCTCCAAAGAGCGGTAGCTGTAATTATGAGAACGAGATTGAAATCGCGTCACAAATGCGAAATCATTGGGGCGCGAACTGGCGCGGAAATTTGGTCCATAACCGAGATGAGAGATCGTTTAGAAGTTTCGCAGCTGCTACGAGAAGGACTGCAACACATCGACGAATTCGCCTGGCAAGCGACAGAAGATGCCCTGTCATCGCTACCAAACGATCTGACCCGACTTATTTATTTGGCTTCAATAAGGGACTATAACAGCGGAGCGTACAGGCACCCGTCGAGACAGTTTCATACGGCCATCGCACATCGCGCCTTTCAACTCTGTCATGAGGAAGTCTTCGCTCGTCTGCTCATGAGTCCCGTCAACGCTTACGTTGAGCAGCTCCACGTGTATATCAGGTATAGCCGCGCTGAACGCGATCTCTTTATTGCCACTTGGAACTCACTGCAGGCTTACAAGGCAGCGATACCCGCGCATGTCCCAGAGCGGGCCCGAGAAATGTTTTTTCTAAACATGCGTGCGGCGCTGGCGATTCTTGAAAGTCAATCGCTCGCGACTGACTGATACCCTATCCTGGTAGTAGGGGCCTGGAGTCTGGTCAAAAAGACAACGCGGCGAGACATTTCGCGATAGGCGCCAAGCGGCGCTTCTAGGTTTAGGGCCGGCAGGAACCATTCTGCCCAAAGATAGATATGCACGAGCGGCACACTTAGTCTGACTCGAAATGCCATCCGTAAGAGCTCTTGAGCGGCTTGCGCGACTTCATGATCGCTAGATGATGTCGCGGCTTCTGCGGCACTGATTAGGCTAGCGACATTCGTGTTGATACTGCCCAGGTATTTGCGGGCGAGAGAAACTCTGCGCCTTCTGATTGAGCGGAATTCGTGTTCAGAAAGGGAACGGCGGAGATACTGGGTCTCTTCCTTACTCAGCAGAAGACTCAACACCTCTATATCAATTTGGTTCTCCCGTGCGTGACAAGCCAGCGCATCCGTACGGGCGCTATTTCTGCGATCCCTGACCATGTTCGACATCAACAAGATCAGGATCAGGAGCAACACGAGAACAAGCGTGGCCGTCATGTGCTCAGGTATCTCCTCAGCAATTCATCCAATCGCGCAAGATCGGTCTTGGACATCTCGATCGGAGCAGCAGCTAGCATTCGCGAGGGAATAAAGTAGACTGCCCAGATTATGGCGGCGCTATCATATGCGGCCGATCTCAAAAGGACAAAAATATTATCACTGATTGCGTGCGAAGATTTGAGTTCTAGCAACCCAAGCTGCAGGCCGGCCGCGACGCCAAAACCTGCGACTATTCCGGATGTGTAATCCTTCCAGGTAAGACCTAGTCGCGAGATCAAGAAAATAAACGCGGCCAAAACTCCCACTTGGGCAAGTCGAGCAGACCGTTCAAGCAAGAGGATTGATTCGATGGACGAAGTGATATCAGAGAACGATGACCTTTTGAGGATCCATAGGCCGGTGAGTATTGCAACAACTAAGCTCATCCAAAATATCCGGATACCGAGAGAACGAAGCGTGGAATAGGAGCGAATCAAATGCCACAAGACCTCATAGATAACCGCCAGTCCAAGAAGGATCGCGACTGGCTCCCCGGCCCAATACACCCAAGCGTAGAGATTTCTATTGTTCCTCAGCAGCAGTAAGGCCAAATCCCGGCCAGAAACTAGCGAAGTGTACAGGAAAAACACAGGAAAATGATGAATTAGCCCACGAAAGATCATCGCCAGCACGATCAATGGTTGCAAGAGTATCGGCGCAATCCAAAGCAACATGCTCAAAACCTGTTGGGCTCTCATGGGTTGTGTTTAGAAGCCTAATTGCAGAAAACACAACCCACAAGCTCTCCTCACGTTAGTTCCCTACTTTGCGATAGCGATCGGGATGAATGAACATTGTCCCGGAACACACAGCGGCACTGGAGCACCGCCATCAGCCGAGGACGAAGTTGAAAGAGTCCCAACAAGAACGAGGGTTGCGATAACGAGGCGAACGATCTTTGTCATGGTGCAGCTCCTTTCGGCGGACTAAGCGCCGGAAGGAATTACACTGAGAAGTCGGAGAAGTTTGGATTCCACACGAGTGTCGTCGGAAGTCCGACGAAGGGAAGGGTTGATAACTGTAGTACCGAAGAGGAACTTATGGGAACAACTACATGTAGGAAGGGTGTAACGCTCTCGAGTCGCTAACAGGCCGCAATAGAGGGCGTCTGAAATGAGCACCAGGCATGCACGATACGCCCGATTATGGTTGCCTCACGAAGTTTCAATCTGAGAATAGATCGTCGCGAAACAGGATGAGGTACAACAAGCAGTTCATTTCGACCCTGGTCGCACCACCCGCAAGTGTAGCCATCATCGTGCCACACGAGGTATATGGGGCGCTGCCGGAGCGTCCGCCAGAAGAAGCTCTGGACTTCGTTCTGTTCTCGATCGAATTCAATTAGAGATCTCGAGGGTATGATGGCGCTAATAATATCATCGTCAAGTCCAACCAATGCATACGTAAAACGTCTGGGCTGCAGGCGCTTGACCAGCGCGGTCGGCGCCATGCCCCATTCTTCTGGCTTTCCAGGCAGGAGGTTGGTCTCCCTCGGGTTAATGCGATTGTCGAAGTTCAGTCGAAAGGAGACATCGATTTCAGTCAGATCTATAGGCTCCAATGCAGTCTCTTTTGGAGCTGCTCCCTCCGTGAGTTGTTCCGTCTCACGGGCATCGATTCCAAAGGCCAGGAGCAGCTGAGTCAATGGGATTTTGAAAATTACAGCCAGGCTGAAGATCTTGTAGATGGCGGTATCGGCACCAGCCTCGATATCCGCCAATGTGGCGTGGGCAATATAGTATTGCTCGTTGCCCTTGGAGTCAGCTATTGACCGGCTCTGTCGCTCGATGTCGCTGGGCTTGAGAAATCGGTCTTCCCGCAGCTGCCTGATTAACCGACCGGATTCTGTCATTTCAGGACACTCCAGTTTCAAATCAGAAAACAAATAGACACGCCAGAAGACATCAACAAACAATAAAGCCCGTGTCCTAGGCGATGTGGAATACCCATAGATTAAAGACGCAGGGCGTGCTAGCTCAGATTCCAGTTAAGCGGCGGTAGCAGGGAGTCAGGAGAGTGTTTCACAAGCGCGATCAGATTACAACCTTAAGCAACGTTAAGTATGGACTCAGTTGGAGGACGTTGCAGTCAAAGATTCACGATTAAGCTGTTGATATACGGAACAACGGTGGACGAGGTCGGTGTGATTTCCCTGATCGACGATTCTCCCATGGGATAGGACCAGGATGCGGTCGGCAGCTATGATGGTCTCCAGCTTGTGAGAGATGAAGATTAGCGTTGTCCCAGGCTGAAACTCGTCCAGTCCCTGTAGGAGACGGGCTGATGTGAAGCCATCCAATCCATTCGTGACCTCATCCAGAATCAATACCTTTGGCTTCATCAACATCGCACGTCCTACCGCCACACGTTTCTTTTCTCCTCCGGATAAGCCGCGGCCCATCGGCCCCAAAGGCTCGTCGAGGCCGCGCGGCAAGGAACGGACCAGAGGCCCGAGTTGGGCAAGCGATAAGGCCCACTCGAGATCCTGGGTAGTGGCCTCGGGATTGCCGTAAAGAAGATTTTCACGCAAGGATCCATCGAATAGAACCGGATCCTGTGGCACGAGCGACACAACTGAGCGAAGGTTGCGTCTATAGACCGAACGAATATTGCGTCCGTCAACGAGAATCGAGCCGAGATCAGGATGGTAGATGCCAACCGCTAATTGAGCGATTGTTGTCTTGCCGCAGCCGCTCACCCCCACAAGTGCTACTTTCTCTCCAGGGCGGATGCGCAAGGTCACACCCTCGACTGTCGGCATCTCCGTGCGGTGCCGAAATGATACTGAGCAGAACTCCAGAACCGGAAAGACGTCTCTCGCCAAGCGTTGTGTTACGGCTATCGGCTGTTCACCCGCTGTATCGTTAATTTCCAGAAGCCGCCGAATGCTCGCACTCACACGCTGGATTCGGGATTGAAGATCGACAGCAATGCTCAGCGGCTCGAATAAGCGAGTGACATAGCTGTAAAAAGCGACTAATCCCCCGATGGTCAGGCGTCCCTGCAATACTTCGTGCCCACCATAGCCCAGGATGAGTGTGCTGCCGAACACGATCATGGAGAGATAGGCTGCACTAAAGCGTAGCTCCGCGATTCTTTGGTAAATTTGCGCCTTCGCAGTGGTCGCGGATTGTTGGGCATATTTTGCCGCGTGCCTTCCATGGCGGTTGAGGAGTTGCAGCTGCAAAATACCCGCCAAGTGCTCTTGAAGAATAGAACTCATTCGTCCCGCCTGGTGTTGAGAGGCATCAGCCGCAGCCACCAACTGGCTTCGATACCTTTTTTGTAAGACTACGAAAACCGGTATCAGGGGAAGAACAAGAAGGGTCAATCGGCGATTCAATATGCACATCGTGACCAGGATCATCACACTGACCAGAAGCATGCGAATCATGCTCGACAACATATCGCCGCCTATGTCGCCGATCCGGCTGACATCTTGCTCGATGCGGTACAACGTCTCGCCTAGCGCCATGCTGTCATGAGCGCGGCCCGAACGCCGGTGAAGGGTTCGCAACAAGCGTAGTCGTATTCGGAAAGTCATTTTTTGTACTGCAAGAAAACTAAGTATGGAGCCGGAGTACGAAAGCGCCATTCGAGCGAAGTACACAATCGCAAAGGCAGAAGTCCCGATTAGCAGCAGGCGGCCGTTCTTTTTCGGCAAGACAATGTCTATCAGCCACTTCATGATTAATGGATCAAGCAATGTGAGAACGCTTCCGCTAGCGATACAGAAGAGACTCAACGCGTGCAGACGAAGAAGTGGTCTGGCATGTTTCAACAGCCAGCCAAGCTCTGGAGATTTACGCATGCTTAGACGCGACCAGTGGGAGTCGAGACTATCAAGACCTCACAGTTGAATAACAAAGGTTTACATGTCGGTCGGTTTACTGACGAATCGTCCCCACTTGGGACATGGTGGGCGTGCAAATCACCTTCGTATGAGACTCCTGGTGAACCTCTGATCAGACAGATTCCGATCTGAGGTAGCCATTAGTGTCGATTATCCCAATCAAGGAATTTGTTTCGACATGTAACCCCCTTTGCTGCGGCTAAGTCCGTCGGGATTCCGTCTCAAGCTTTCGTTTGCACACCTTAGACCAAAACGAGCTGGGCAGGGGCGACTGACTGAGGTCGCAACTCCTCTCCCCGCTCGCATTGCAATGCCTAAGAGCTTGCCTCTGAATCCTTTTAAGTAATTTTACCGACGTCACTCACCCTAATGCGACCAGCAGGGGCGGGAGACACTCAACGTCGGTTGAACGACTCAGAAAATAATTTGCCCACGCTTAGTCGCACGGCTGTAATCCTCGCGCTTTCGAGACGAAGAGTCCCTTCACAGATTCGATCAAAAAACAACGGCGTCAGCACATACATTCTCGATGCCAAGCACGCTGCAATGCTGGCGTGAATCGGATGGGAGCGTGTCCCTTGGAACGATTGCGGAAAGGCAGACCAGCCGACGACGTCGTTAACGAAATCGTTCAAGGAACATTCGGAAATCAGTTCCAGGGCGAGCGTGAACTTCAGGCGTTATTGGAACAGCTCAGGTTAGAGCCCTTTGGAACAATTTCGACCTCTGGCAAAGGATCGCAATCTTCATGAACTGCGGCACTCTGATCGCGCCTCAGGAGATGTATCGGCTTGCGCTCGTGCTTCCGCACTCTCGGCGCCTGCTAGTGATCACAGACGATGGAACACCATGCTTGCCCAAAATCGGAATTCCAGTGCAGTCGAGGGTTGGCGAGCAGCTTACTCGAGCGATAGAAGGCACCTGGAAGATGCGATCGGCTGTAGTCGATTATCTAGCAGATAAGTCGATCCCTATTCCACTCGCCGTCCTGGAGTTGTTAGCCGAGGACGAATATCCGTCCGGCAACAATTTTCATTCGATCGGCGTTCACGCACTTCCCGAAACTGATCTGACACGTGACGAGCGGATCATATTGGAACGGATTTTGTCCGGGGATGAAGTAGGACCTGGACCGTTTTGCCGTCTCGGATGGATCAACGATGTGATGGCCTGGATCGAGTCGAATCTGAGTAGCCGAGGCTGGAAGCTCACCGGTCAATTTCGTCAGTTAAATGCTGACTCGTTCTTTAGCCTAATCCGATTTGAAACCACCGGTCCGGCGCTTTGGTTCAAAGCAGTTGGCGAACCAAACCTCTGCGAGTTCCCTATTTCGATCGCACTTGCCAGATTGTTTCCGGGATCAGTTCCCACGCTTGTCGCGACGCAATCCTCATGGAATGCCTGGTTAGCGATCGAGAGTGAAGGCATCCATCCCGATCACAGTTCCGAACTGGAAGTATGGACGAGCGGTGTAACTAGCCTGGCTGCCATGCAAGTCGCATCAGCAGGGAAGACCGAAGAACTTCTGGGAGCAGGCTGCAAGAACCTGAGACTGAATGCTCTCCTCGACCTCATCGACCCATTTGTGGAACTGGTGGAAGTGCTGATGAAGCAGCAGTCCAAGGTTCCGCCCGTCAAGCTTGGAACGCAGGAATTACGTGACCTCAGCACCGAACTCAAGGCTGCCTGCATTGGTCTCGGAGAGCTCGACTTACCCGATACTCTGGGACATGTTGACTTCAATCCTGGGAACATTCTCGTTTCAGCAGATTCTTGCGTCTTCCTAGATTGGGCTGAAGCATGTGTCTCGCATCCGTTTCTCACCTTTGAATATCTCCTCGAGCATTTTCGTCGGAGCCATCCAGACGATCTTTTCCTGCAGTCGCAATTGATCTCCGCTTATTGCGAACCATGGACGTCATGTTCATCGCCCGAGAAAATTTTGAAAGCCCTCAAGTTCACACCTCTGGTAGCTGTTTTCGCCTATGCAGTGGCAAACCGCACCTGGTGCGATTCAATCCGCCCGCAACAACCAAAGATTGCTGGCTTTTTGCGGAGCCTCGCTCGACGAATGTGCCGTGAAGCCGTCCTGCTCGAACAATGGAGGGAACCTTGCCTGAGCTAATGGAGGCAGTTCCATTTACTCCCGCAGAACCCGTGCATGACATCCTGCATGGAGTCTCGGTCACGGACCCTTATCGCTGGCTCGAGGATCAGGATTCGCCGCGCACTCGAGAGTGGCTCAAAGCGCAAAAACGATACGCACGAACCTATTTGGATGGGATTCCTGGACGAGGGCAGATTCGCCAGCGCGTTCAGGAGTTTCTGGCTGTCGAAACCTCTGACTCCATATTGAAATTCGGTACGCGTTATTTCTTCCGGAAGCGTTTACGCGAGCAAGAGCAACCTTGCATCTACATGCGTGAAGGTGCAGACGGCCATGATCAACTCCTCATTGATCCTGCCAGGAGGGGAACGGGCAGCTACACAGCTGTCAAGGCGCTTAGCGTCTCACCGGACGATCGATTGCTTCTTTATGAAGTAAAGGAAGGTGGAGAGAGAACAAGCACTTTCGAGTTACTTGAAATCGACACCCGCAAGCGCTTATCGGACAGACTCCCTCGCGGGTACTTGCGAGGCTTTGCCTTTGCACCAGACAGTAAGAGCTTCTACTACGTTCATGAACCCATTGGTGCAGCAAGGCCTTTCTACCGCGCTGTCTTCCAACATGTCCTGGGAACACCAATCACGGATGATCGTGAAATCTTCTTTGCCGGTGACGATCAAAAAATTCGTCTAGGCCTTACGTCAGACGGAAAACGCCTGGCGTTCTTGGTTTCACACTTCCTAGACAAGACCCTCCTTGACGTCTACTTGAAGCCGTTTGATTCCAACGCCTCATGCGACCAGATCGTTCGCGGAATCACCTGCATGCTGGGATTGCGATTGCTAGGCGACAGAATCATAGCTATCACCGATCACGAAGCGCCTAACCGGCGCATTGTGGAAATTAAGCCGGAGAACACCTCAGAGTCCAAGTGGATCGACATCGTTCCCGAGACCGAGATGATGATTACGGCCTGGCGGGTGGCCGGCAATTTGCTCTTCGTCTCCTACGTGAGAGACATGGCCCGCCGGATCTGCGCCTTCACTCTTTCCGGAAAGCAAATCTCAGACCTGCCAATACCATCGGATCAAACCATTGCCATGATTGGCGGCTCGGCCGATAGTGAAGAACTGCTTCTTCAGGTGGAATCCTTCACCGAGCCAATTGGAGTCTTCCGTTACTCGCCCAGGAGCAACACACGGACTCTCTGGACTCGAAGAGCCAGCCCATTCCGTTCTGCGGATTACGGCCATGATCAAGTCTGGTTTCCATCCAAAGATGGCACGAAGATTCCCATGTTCATCGCGGGTCGTCGAGATCTGCTCAAGGGAAGAGCCAATCCGACGATCATGACCGCATACGGCGGCTACGGCATTTCCGGAACACCACAATTCAGCATCTTTGTCGCGTTCTTAATGGAACGGGGATGTCTGTTTGCCTTGCCCGGCATCCGCGGAGGATCTGAGTTCGGCGTGGAATGGCATAGGGTTGGGAAGGCACGTAATCGACAGACCACATATGATGATTTCTTGTGTGCTGCCGAATGGTTAATCGAAAGCAAACACACGCATCCGAAAAAACTGGCGATCTTTGGAGGCTCTAACTCGGGGCTGCTCGTCGGCGCGGCGTTGACGCAGCGACCAGATCTGTTTCGTGCGGTTGTCTGCATGGTTCCGATTTTGGACATGCTTCGCTATCACCTGTTCGACAATGCGCATGTCTGGAAGGACGAGTTTGGTACGGCCGACCATCCCGACGATTTCATTGCACTGGCGGGTTATTCCCCGTATCACCGGGTCCGCGACGGTATTTCCTATCCGAGCACAATGATCGTCTCCGGAGATGCAGATCAGAACTGCAACCCTCTGCACGCGCGCAAAATGACCGCGCGATTACAGGCAGCGAGCGTATCCACAAATCCGATTCTCCTCGATTACAGCAAGTTTCGAGGACATTCCCCAGTTCTGCCTCTAAGCGAACGTATTGATGGACTGACAGACCGCATGGCGTTCTTGTGCGATCAATTGCAGCTGTCTTTGTGACTGGAGTAATTGTCTTATGTCGCTTCTCGTTCTCAAAGCATATCTGAAGCTGATCCAGTTCAACCTCTATCTGGCCCGCGGAAATTTCCAAGCTCTGTACGACAAGGTTCGCCAACATCCGGTCGGAAAACCTGCCGAGATACAGGTAGAAGGCATTTGCGGTGCGGTGGATTTGGCCTGCATTTGGTATTGGAAAGAGGTCTTATGCCTGCAGCGCTCCGCAGCCACCGTTTGCCTTCTCAGAAACTATGGAGTGCCTGCACAGTTGGTAGTAGGCGCTCAGCAAGTGCCTTTCAAGGCACATGCATGGGTTGAAGTTCACGGGCATGTCGTCAACGACAAACCTTACACGCCTGAAATGTATGCGGTTCTCGATCGATGCTGAGAAACCCAATGCAACAAGGGTGAACAACGATGAGCGTTCAGTTTGGCAGATGGAATATTGACGGCGAGCCGGTCAATCGGAGCTACCTCGAAAAGGTGAAGGCGCTGCTTGTGCCTTACGGTCCAGACGATTTTACGTCGTATTCCAAAACAGAAATCAGCATTCTTCATTGCGCGTTTCACACTACGAAGGAGTCGCGGAGCGAGACCCAACCCCACGTGACTGCCTCAGGCGCAGTGATCACGTGGGACGGCCGCCTGGATAACATTTCAGAACTCTGTCGTCGGCTCGGAGATGTTGCACCTGCGGAATCGGCAGACGTCTCCATCGTGGCTGCTGCGTATGAACGTTGGGGAAGCAACTGTTTCGCGATGTTAGTAGGAGACTGGGCTTTATCGATCTGGGAACCGCGCACACGTTCGCTGACACTGGCGAAGGATCCGATTGGCGTTCGTCCTCTGTACTACTCAATCGAAGGTAATCAAATTAACTGGAGCACAACTCTCGATCCCGTGGTCCTGTTCCCCGCCAAGCAGTTCGCTCTTTGCGAGGAGTACATTGCCGGCTGGCTCTCCTACTTTCCCGCTACGCACCTGACACCGTACGCTGGAATTCAATCGGTTTCGCCATCGTACTTCGTGCTAATACGGGACGGAAGCGCCAGAGCTCGGAAATATTGGGAGTTTGATGCTAACAAGAGGGTCCGCCTTCAAACCGACAGCGAGTACGAAGAGCACTTCCGCATTGCGTTTCGGGAAAGCCTTCGCAGAAGACTGCGCTCGGATAGTCCTATCCTGGCTGAATTGAGCGGTGGCATGGATTCGACCTCCATCGTATGCATGGCGGATCTCATGATTAAGGAGGGTCTAGCGAACCCGCCGCGGCTCGATACCGTTTCGTACTATGACGACACCGAACCCAGCTGGAACGAAAAGCCTTACTTCACGAAGATAGAGCAGAAGCGTGGACGAACCGGCTGTCATATCGATGTCAGCTCACAAGGCGACGGCTTTAGCTTCGAGAACCGCAAGTTCGCACTGAATCCTGGATCTGCCACTCTCTTTCCGGAGCGCGCCAAACACCTTTCCTGTTGCGTGCTCACGAATGGTAACCGCGTCCTTTTTTCAGGAACTGGCGGCGATGAAGTAATGGGTGGTGTACCGACGCCTGTACCCGAACTTGAGGATCTCCTCGCAGCAGCCCAATTCAGGACACTCGCCCATCAACTTAAAATCTGGGCGCTGCATAAGAGGCAACCCTGGCATCGCTTGCTCGTCGAGAGCATTGGAGGATTTCTTCCATCCGCTGTAGTCCCGGTTCCGAAGGTAAAGCGTCCTGCCGACTGGTTACATGCAGACTTTGTTCGACGCCATCGATCGGCATTGAGCGGCTACAACCAGAGATTGAACCTAGGCTCAAGGCCGAGTTTCCAAGAGAATCTGTTGGCCTTGGAAGGACTGCGCCGGCAGATCGGCTGCTCTCGCACGTATTCAGACCCGCCGCTTGATCGCTGCTATCCATATCTTGATCGGGACCTGCTCGAATTCCTGTATGCAATCCCGCGCGATCAACTTGTCAGACCCGGCCAGCGTCGTTCCCTCATGCGTCGCGCGCTCGTCGGGATCGTTCCAGATGAAATCCTCAAGAGAAGCAGGAAGGCCTTTATCGCTCGCTCTCCAATGGCCGGTATTGCTGTCGAATGGATGAACCTGACAGCCCTGTGTCGCGAGATGACTACTTCTTCATTGGGAATTGTTGATCCCGGGCGGTTCTTTCAAGCCTTGACCCGGGCTCGTGAGGGCCAGGAGGTTCAGATGCTCGCACTCGTCCGCACTCTTGCTGTCGAACATTGGCTTCGTGACGCGGTAAATCTCGGAATATTCGCAAAGTTGTCTGCCGAGACCAGCGCGATGTTCGGGCGAGCAGGCGGCACGCTCATCCGGGAATCTGAGCGGAGCTTCGTAACACTCCGCCCTGAATGTAAACAGGAGAGCAGAAAAAATCTTCTCAGCTGGGAAAGACAAACAACGAAAGGAGGTGACTAGCGATGAAGTACGAAAAGCCAGAAGTTGTGATGCTGGAGGCAGCTCTCAAGGCCGTGCAGGGACTCGGCAAGGGCGCAGCCACTCAGGACATCGGCGTAGATACTTTTACGCCGCCTGCGTATGAAGCAGACGAGTAAACGAAACCATGCCGGAGCGTCCGGCAATAGCCGGCGCTCCGGAAGGTAAATTCGTGCATATTGGGGAGTGTAGGCCCAAGCAATATTGGGCAAGGATGAAACCGAGTTCCTTGTTCTAAATCAACGAATCCGATTTAGAACAATGGTTGAACTATCTCTCTGTTCTTCCCGGTTCTCTCCTCGCTGCTTCCATATTTGAGGTCTCGCGGTTGCGCATCTCACGCCAGCGAGCATATTGGCCAGCCTTGGCCTCATCGCTATCTTCCTCTCCCTTCAGCCAGAAACGAAACCAGTCAACAGTTCCGCCTTGGGATATCATGCGGTCTCCAGGATTGGTAAGAACATGCGTCGCTTCGACGAGCATGTTTAGATCTACAGGCTTGTTGAGAAAGCGAAGCGCTGCATAGGGCTCCCATAGTTGAAGCACGCTGGGCAAACCTAATGCAACGACCTGGAGTGGTGCAGTCACCTTGCTCATATTGAAGGCTGGAGAGCGCCTAAACCATTGCTGTAGGCCATCTCCAAATGGAGCGGCGCCGATCATCGCGTCTGTTGCGTGGGCATTTTCATTTCCCCCCGCGTCCACCAGAGTCAGGTATTGCATGTATCCCGCATCAATTCCATCGGTAATTGAGGCGGCCTTAAAATGAATGGAGCTTGTCGTCAGCGCCGAGAGAACGTAGTAGCAGGTACGGCTGAACCCTATAATGCCGACTCTCTCCGAATCAACCAATCCTTGTGCCGATAATTGCTCGACCGCAGCTTCGTAACCTGCGACCTGGCAAGCACTTTCTTCCTGACTGACTCTTATCGGGCAATCGTGAACCTGAAGGACGACGACTCCAACCGCGGCGAGTTCTTGCGCTGCATTGGCAGTGGGAAAGATGCCGGCGGGACTGAAAGCACTTTCATCAAAACCATGCGTCTGGATAACCAACGGATATTTTCCATTCGGAGCGTATCCGGGTGGTCGGTATAGGCCTCCTGTCCAGGCCCGTCCGACCTTATCCTTCCACTTAAACACTGTGACGTCGCTGAGCTGAATGCCCTTGAGTTCCGGATTAGGATCCCAGATATCGCGCGTCTCTTTCGTGCCGCTCTCGGTTGCCACAAGGAACGGTGGAGTATTTGGTCCTTGCCTCACGGAAACGTCAACAGTCTGCTTCTGCGATCCCGATCCACAGTCATCAGACCCTGACTTCCACGTCCCATCATGGAACCGGATATACGAGATAGAGCGTTTCACGAAGTAGTTCTGAATAAGATAGTCAACTGTGATCCGAGAATTGTTTCCATGACAAAAACGGGCGCCGGCGATATAGCGATATCCGTCTTCGTATCCCTGCTGGGTCTGACCCTTTAGATGTTCCAGGCAGGTCACCAATGGACTATCAGAACTGACGACGGCGATGCCACAAGGCCGATTCATTTCCTCTGATATTCCTGGCTTCGCGGGTGGAAGAAATGTGTTGGAAAGAGCAATGTACTTCCCGTCGAATGACCAGTCGGCTTGCGGTAGACCCCACCATCCTGTCGCATGGGCTAGCGGCGCGTGAGTCAATGGCGTTACTGTCCCGCTGTCCAGGTCAATCCGAACATATTCGCTCACGAAACGGATTCCATCGAATGCCTCAGGCTCTTGTTTGCCAGCTCTGATTCGATAGGCTGACGAGGGCATCGAAGGTGGGTACAGAGTCTCCCATTCAGGCGGAATCGTACTGACTCCTAATGCTGTAACCACGGAATGGCCATCTGGAGACAGCGCCAGTGCTTCTTGGCCAAACGAGTGAAGGGGAATGGCGCGGCCTGTCGCCCTGTTTCGGACTCGAAATCTCCGGCCGTTGGTCACTGCCCAGAGATCACTCAGGTCATGGTGTCGCAATTTGTCGGAATATAGGTATTCCGGAAAAATGAGGCTGTCCAAAGAGCGGCCGGTAGCAACAACATGTGTTGCGCTGCCGTCATGTATTGCTTTTTCTCGAATCCTTGAACTCAGAACACTGTAGACGAACTGCTTTGCGTCCCTGATATCAAATCCAGTGACGTGCTGATCTTCGGGAGTCAGGTTGTGGAGAGTTCTTGACTTCAGGTCCGCAAGCACCAGTTGATCATTTCCAGAGCCCGTCTTCGCCAAGAATGCAATATTTCTCGAATCGGGAAGCCAGCGAATGCTGGTGATAATCGGGCCGTTCTTGAAGCTCGCCTTGCGAACTATCCAGACTGGGAGAGGAGGCCGCACGATCTCAGGATGCCGCAGAAACTGGATCACGTCGCCAGTTCGAAAGATTCGAAGTGCCGATTCAGGACGGTTTAGCTTGAGCAAGCCGCGCTGAGTCTCGACTACGAAATAGCGAAGGTCAGGAGAAAACGTCACTGCTGGGTTGCCAAAAAGGGTGAGACGAATGTCGTCAGCTACCGTGAACGGGCGCTTTACGGCAGCATAGGCGTGGCCCACCACGCAGATCCCAAGTGCTAAGAGGAATCCGATGAGACATCGGGATTTGAACCGCGTGTTCGACACGTCCAGCCCAAAACTATCTTTTTAAGGACTTCGCGATTTGAGTTCTCAAAGTTGCTCCTGCCCTGCCGCAAATCGCGAAGAGGAGCATCAGAACAGCAACTTGAGAGCCAATTGAATACTCCGTGGCCCACCTATCTGATAAAGCGGACTCAAAGCGCCACCTCCAAGATTGCCGCTGTTTAGACTCCGACCCAGCATTTGGCTTGAGAGACCAAATCCACCTCTTCCAAAGGAACCACTTGGAGCGCCGAAGTTCGGATGATTCAAGATGTTGAATATTTCCGATCGGAACTGCAGCGTAACCGCCTCACGAAGCGGAAAGTTTCGATGAACGCCCAGGTCCCACTGCGCAGCGCCGAAGCCTCTCAACGCATTCCGGGAGAGCGTACCCTGTCGAATCGGAAGACGTGTTGTAGGGTCAACCGGGGGATCAGCAAATGCTGCGGAATTGAGGGCCTTTCCCCCGGGATATTGCGGTCCAAATAGGTAAACAGGCTGTCCAGAGACTAAGTCCGGGCGGACTTCGGTCCTGATACCGCCCGCAAATGAGGTAAACCTGGCATCCAAGACGTCGATGGGCGGAGCCGAGCGAGCGAAAATCGTGCTCTGAACGGACCACCCGCCCAAAACCGAACGCGTGAGAATATTTCCTCGGGAGAAGGGAATCTCATATGTCAGACCTGCGCTAAGCGTGTGACGTATGTCAAAGCTCGATGCACCGCGGTTCGCGCTCTCACTTACCGTAGGATTCAGAAGGTTGGATGACAGCTGAGTGGAGCCCGCAGACGCATTATCGATCGAGTGAGACCACGTATAAGCTGTGAGTACCTGAAGTCCACTCGACAATCTTCGCTGAAATTGCAGTTGGAGCGCATGGTAATCCGATGACGAAGCGTTTGTAACCAACTGCGCGCCAAGAAACTTTGGGTTCGGAGCAAGCAGGAGTGCCGACTGGAGAAGTCTCCTACCCGCAGCACCAATATATGAGGCCGAAACGACTTGCTGCCTTCCGATCGATTGTTCGACGGCCGCGTTCCACTCGAGCGTATAGGGGAGCTTAAGGTTTGGATCAAAAGAGGAAAATATGTGCGAGGTAAGATTGC